>Ga0335081_10004982_pt1 | contig 20989 bp, 16 predicted proteins | sample Lox_Sample_35_FD_206713 | JGI IMG/M metagenome (GOLD analysis project Ga0335081, IMG submission 206713) | Soil microbial communities from Loxahatchee National Wildlife Refuge, Florida, United States - Lox_Sample_3.5 | ecosystem: Environmental > Terrestrial > Soil > Wetlands | place: USA... | reverse complement strand
TGGTGACCGCGGCTTCGGCGACCGTGACGCGGTTCGGGCCGGAGCTTGCGGCGACGAGGTGCTCGATGCGGTCCTCGACCCATTTCACCGGCCGGCCGGTGATCTTTGCCGCGAGCGCCATCAGCACCACGTAAGGGAACACCGAGAGCTTGATGCCGAAGCTGCCGCCCGAGTCCGGTGGAATGCGCAAGCGCAGTTTCGACCCGACGACGCGGAGCGCCCGCGCCATCACCGGATGCATGGAGAACGGGCCCTGGAAATTCGCCAGCACGTCGTAGCTGCCCTCGGCGGCATTGTGCGCGGCAGCCACGACGTAGCATTCGATCGGCGTGAACGAGAGCCGCGGAAACTCCGTGGTAATGACGATGCGGCGGTCGGCGCGCGCGAAGGCGGCGTCGACGTCGCCGTAGCTGAACTTGCGCACCGAGACTTCGTTGGTCCCGGCTTCCGGATGAATGAGCGGCACCGACTTGTCGCACGCCGCGCGCGGGTCGATGACGGCCGGTAGCGGCGCATAGTCGATGCGCACCAGCTCAGCGGCGTCCTCGGCGATGTAGCGGCTTTCGGCGACCACCAGCGCCACCGGCTCGCCGACATAGCGCACTCGCCCGACGGCGAGCGACCATTGTTGCACCGGCGTCTTCACCGCGGCGAGAAACGGCTCGGAGAGCTTGCGCACCTCATCGCCGGTGATGACCGCCCACACGCCATCGTGCGCGAGCGCGGCCGCGGCGTCGATGGCGACGATCTCGGCGTGGGCATGCGGCGAGCGGATGACATGGGCGTGCAAGGTGCCGACCGGCACCGGCAGATCGTCAGCATAACGGCCTCGGCCCGACAGCAGCGCCGGATCTTCCTTGCGCAAGGTTTTCGCCGCAGCTTCCGCCATGGTCAGAGCCTCTGCACCGGCTCGCTGCCGAACAAGGCCTGGCCGGCGCCTTCGAAATTGGAGAGATGCGCCTGGCCCTGTGCCGTCACCGTGTGCATGTCGCGGAAGCGCCGCTCGAACGGGCTGCCGTTGAAGATCGCGTCGGCGCCGGCGGCGTGGTAGGCGAAATCGACGACGCGGCGCGATTGCTCGATGGCGCCGGTGATGGCGACGCGCAATTGCGCGCGCTCTTCGAGCGTCGGCATGCGGTTCGCCGTCGCCGCGTCCCAGAACAGGCCCAGCCTGTCGGTGAGATAGGCGCGGGCCGATTGCAGCCGCCCGGTCGCCTTGGCGACGCGGCCCTGGACCACCGGATTGTCGCGCAGCGCAATCGGCGCGCCGTGGGTCGCCGACGGCTTCTTAGTCTCGGCCAATTTCATGAACGCGGCGAGGCTGGCGCGCGCCAATCCGAGCGCCACGCCGGAAAAACCCATGCCGTAGAGCGTGAGCAACGGAATGTTGAACAGCGCATAGACGTCGCGCCGATCTTCAGGATTGTCGCGCCAGTAGGCGTAGAGCTCCGGCACGAACAAGTCGCGCACCTCGTAGCCGTTGCTCGCGGTGCCGCGCAGCCCGATGACATGCCAGATGTCGTGGACCATGGCCTGGTCCTTGCGGAACAGCATGGTGCGCATGACCGGCCGGCCGTGAGCGTCGAGCCGCGGCTTGCCGTCGGCTTCGAACACCCCGCAATGGCCGCCGAGCCACGGACAATGCTCGCTGCCAGAAGCAAAGCGCCATCGTCCGGTGACAGTGTAGCCGCCATCGGTCGCGACGGCCTTGGCGCCTGACGGCGGCCCCCAGGCGACGGCGCCGTCGGGCGCGCTGAAAATTTCCCGCGCGATTTTCGGATCGAGGTAGCCGGCGGACTGGGTGCTCGCCACCTGCTGCGCCAAGCACCAGGCGGTGCTGGCGTCGGCCGCGGCGACGGTCTCGATCACCTGGTTGAACGCGACGATATCGGCCGCGCCGCCGCCGAGCGACGCCGGCAGCAGCATACGGAAGAGGCCGGCCTCATGCAGCGCGGCGACGACCTCCGGCACGATGCGCCGCTCGGCTTCGATGCGGTCGCTGGCGGCTTCGATTGTCGGCACAAGGGCCGCAGCCCGCGCCACCCAATCGATCGACGTGGTGCCATCATCCCGCGCCAGCACGTAAGTTCCTCCCGCTCTGTCCTTCCTTTCTCTCTACATCCGCGGGCCTGCCTTGTCAGCACGGCCGCGGCTCACCGCGCTGGCGCGGCGTTGGCGCCTCCAATAACATGCGCGGCGCGGACGTCGGCGCCGCGGAGGAGACGATGCGAGGCAAAGCGATCGCGACCCTGGCGTGCGCGGCTGTGCTCGCCGCAATTGCCGTGATCTTGGCCGCGATCGGCAACGTCGCGGCGCAGGCCGACTTCCCCTCCCGCGTGGTCAAGCTGATCGTGCCCTATCCGCCGGGCGGCGGCACCGATCTGTTGGCGCGGATGCTCGCCGACCACCTCGGCCGCAAATGGCACCAAGCCGTCATCGTCGAGAATGTCGGCGGCGCCGGCGGCAATATCGGCGCTGCCGAAGTATTCCGCGCCGCTCCCGACGGCTACACGTTGCTCCTCGCTTCGCCCGGGCCGATCGCCACCAACGCTTATATGTATAAAGACATGGCCTACGACCCGGCGCAGTGGGTGCCGATCGCGGTGCTGGCGACCTCGCCCTATGTGCTGGTGCTCACCAACGCTTTTGCTGCGCTAAACCTGCCGCTGCTGCTCTTTCAAGCCAACGCCAATCCCGGCAGCCTGACCGCGGCGACGCCTGGCGTCGGGTCGGTCGGACAACTGGCGACGATCGAGCTCGAAATGCTCGCCGGCGTGAAGCTGCTGCAAGTCCCCTACAAGGGCCTGAGCCCCGCGGTCGCCGACGTGCTGGCCGGCAACGTCAATATGATGTTCGACATGCTGGCGACGTCGCTGCCGCTGCACCAGGCGCAAAAGGAAAAGATCATCGCGGTCGGCTCGACCGAGCGGGTGAAGGCGCTACCCGACGTACCAACCATCGCCGAAGCCGGCGTGCCGGGCTATCGCGCCGTCACCTTCTTCGGCATTGTCGCGCCGCCGCGCACGCCGGACTCGCTCGCCGACAAGATCAACCGCGACGTGGTTGCCTGCCTCAGCGATCCGGAATTCATCGAGAAGACCAAGGCGCTCGGCATGGATCTGGCGCCCGGCAGCCGCAACGATGCCGCTAAGTTTTTCGCCGAAGAGCGCGAGCTGTGGGGCAAGGTGATCAAGCAGGCCGACATCCCGTTGCAGTGAGGCCGCACCCGGAGAAAATAAATGGGACATCTGGCCGACGGACAATGGACCAACGAAAATATCCTCTCCAATCACGACGAGAGAGGGCTTTACTACAAGCGCCCGTCCATGTTCCGTCATCGCATCGGCAACGAGCCTGACGCCGAATTTCCTGCCGCGCCCGGCCGCTATCACCTTTATTGCGCCGTCGCCTGCCCGTGGGCGCATCGCGCCACGCTGATGCGCACGCTGAAAAAGCTCGAACCCTTCGTGACGCTGACCAACACCTTTCAAGAGCCCGGCGGCCAGGGCTGGTCGTTCGGCGACGCCGGCCACATCGTGCCCGGGACCGATCGGCGCGTGCGCTGGCTCCATGAGCTCTACACGATCGCCGATCCGGCTTGCACGACGCGCGTGACCGTGCCGACCTTGTGGGATGCCGAGACCCGCCGCGTCGTCAACAACGAGTCGTCCGAGATCATTCGGATCTTCAATACGGCGTTTTCTGGAATTGCGCCGCCGACACCCGACTTCTATCCCGCACCCTTGCGTTCCGAAATCGACGCCACGAATGCGCTCGTCCTCAAAGGCGTGAACAACGCCGTCAACGGTTGCGGCTACTCGATCTCGCAGGAAGCCTACGACGGCTCCGTCAAGCTCCTGTTCGAGACGCTGGACGACCTCGAGCAGCGGCTGGCGCGGCAGCGCTATCTGTGTGGCGAGGCCGAGACCGAGGCGGACTGGCGCCTGTTTCCAAGCCTCGTGCGTTTCGATCCCTGTTACTATGTCGGCTACAAATGCAACATCCGCCGCCTCGACGAGTATCCGAACCTGTCCCACTACCTTCGCGACCTTTACCAGACCCCGGGAATCGCTGATGTGTGCGACATCGACGGCATGAAGCGCGGCGTATTCAGCAAGGCCGGCCCGGTCGGCGCGAACGGCATCATCCCGGCCGGCCCCACGGTCGACTATCGGCGACCGCACGATCGCGACCGTTTTGCCCGGCGCAATTGAGGCGACGGGCAAATGAATCGCCAGCGGACGAAGAGACCGTGATGGACTTGACTGCCAAAGGCACGGGCATCGGCGCGCCGGTGCGCCGGCGCGAGGATTTGCGGCTGGTGCGCGGCGCTGGCCGCTATACGGCCGACGAAAATCTGCCGGGCCAAGTCTATGCGGTGATGGTGCGCTCGCCGCACGCCCATGCCCGTATTCGCGCGGTTCGGACGGATGAAGCCAAGGCCGTGCCTGGCGTGCTCGCGGTCCTGACCGGCGCTGACTGTATGGCTGACGGAATCAAACCCGTGCCGCATAAGCCGTGGTCGCCTCATCCGGCGGAGACGAGACTTCGCAACAAAGGCGACGCGCCGCCGTATGAGGCGGCTCACTGGCCGCTGCCGACCGACAAGGCGCATTTCGTCGGCGAGGCTTTGGCCATGGTGGTCGGCGAAACGGTCCATGCGGCCAAAGACGGCGCCGAACGCGTCGCGATCGACTACGACGTGTTGCCGGCCGTGGTCGAGACCGTTGCCGCCGCGCGCCAGGATGCACCGCGCGTCCACGACGGCGCGCCCTCGAACGTTTGCTTCGATGCCGAGCTGGGCGACGCGGCGGCGACCGATGCCGCCTTTGCCAGCGCCGCGCACATAGCGCGCTTCGAAACCTGGGTACAGCGCGTCACCGGCGTCCCGATGGAGCCGCGCGCGGCACTCGCCGCCTACAGCGCCGCGAGCGGCCGCTATACCGTCTATGCCGGCAACGGCGGCGCGGTGCGACTGAAGACCGACCTCGCGCTGATCCTCGACGTGCCGCCGGAAAAGGTCCGCGTGCTGATGGGCGACGTCGGCGGCAACTTCGGCACCCGCGGCATGATCTATCCGGAATTCGCGCTGGTCGCCTGGGCGGCCAAGAAAGTCGGCCGGCCGGTGAAATGGATCATCGACCGGCACGAGTCGCTGCTCAGCGACTACCAGGCCCGCGACCTCGCTGTCGAAGCCGAGCTTGCGCTTGACGACAAGGGCAAGTTCCTCGCCATGCGCGGCTCCAATATCGGCAATCTCGGCGGCCACACCACGAACTTCGCCATGGTGCAGAAAGGCGTGCAGATGATGTCGAGCATCTATCGCATGCCGGCGGCGCATTTTCGCGCCCGCGCCACCTTGAGCAACACCGCGCCGACGCGGCCGTATCGCAGCGCCGGCCGGCCCGAAGTGATCTTCGTCATGGAGCGGCTGATCGACATCGCCGCCCGCGAGTTTGGCTTCGACCGCGTCGCCATCCGGCGGCGCAATCTCGTCACCGAAAAGGAGCTGCCGTACAGGAATCCGTTCGGCGTCGAATACGACAACGGCGACTATATCGGCGGCATCGATCTGGCGCTGAAGCTCGGCGACTGGGCAGGCTTCAAGCACCGCCGCGCCGAAGCGAAGACGCGCGGCAAGCATCGCGGCATCGGCGTCGGCGTCTATGTCGATATTTCGACCGGCGTGCCGCGCGAGAAAGCCGAGATCACGGTGGCGCCCGAGGGCTTCGTCGAGCTTGTCATCGGCATCACCTCCCAAGGCCAGGGCCACGAGACGAGCTTCGCGCAATTGGTGACGGAATGGCTCGGCGTGCCGATCGATGCCGTGCGCTTCGTCACCGGCGATACCGACCGTGTCACCGTCGGCGGCGGCGCCCACTCGGGCCGCGGCATGCGGCTCGGCTCGATCGTGATCAAGAAATCCTCCGACGGCATCATCGAGAAGGGCCTGCGCATCGCCGAGCATCTGCTGGAGACGGCGGCCGCCGACATCGAGTTTAAGGACGGCCGCTTCGCGGTGAAAGGCACCAACCACGCCGTCGGCCTGTTCGAAGTGGCGAAGGTCGCGGCCGAGCGCACCGACCTGCCCGAGGATTTACGCGGGCCGCTCTATGCGGCGTGCGACGAGACCGTGGCCGAGGCGAGCTACCCCTACGGCGCCCATGTCTGCGAGGTCGAGGTCGATGCCGACACCGGGCGCGTGCGGCTCGTCAACTATGTCGCGGTCGACGACGTCGGCCGCGCCATCAACCCGCTGATCATTCACGGCCAGGTCCATGGCGGCATCGCCCAAGGAGTGGGCCAGGCGCTGCTGGAGCATGCCCACTACGACCCTGAGAGCGGCCAGATGCTGGCGGGCTCGCTGATGGACTACGCTATGCCGCGCGCCTCCGATCTGCCGTTCTACGTCACCGAATTGAGCGAAGTTCCCTCCTCCACCCATCCGCTCGGCATCCGCCCGGCCGGCGAAGGTGGCACGGTGCCGGCGCTCGCCGTCGTCATCAACGCGGTGGTCGACGCGTTGTCCGAATTCAGCGTCCGCCACGTCGAAATGCCGGCGACGCCAGAAAAGGTGTGGCGCGCTATTGCCGAGGCGCGCGCGGCCAAGGCGCATTGATTTACAAGCGCTTCGCGCTTGGCCTAAGAAAAGCCGGCGTGGTCTTGCAAGGGATCATGCTCTGAGGGGGCCATTGCAACCGTGCCGACGAGCGATCTCTGCAGCCGCGACTTTCGCAGAATTCTGCTAATCAAGCTGTCGGCGCTCGGCGACGTGGTGCACACGTTTCCCGTGCTCAACAAGCTGCGGCGGCGCTATCCGGCGGCGCAGCTCGACTGGCTGGTGACGCCGGGCATCGCTGAATTGCTGCGGCACAACCCGGCCATCAATAATGTCGTCGAGTTTGCCCGCGACGAGCGCTCGGCGGCCTGGTGGTCGGGCATTTGGCAGCCAGGACCGTATGTGAGCGCGGCGCGGCTCATGACGACGCTGCGCGCCGCCAAATACGATCTGGTGCTCGACCTGCAAGGTCAGTTGCGTAGCGCGTTCTTTGCGTTCACCAGCGGCGCGCCGGTGCGGATCGGATTTGAAAAGCCGCGCGCCGACGTCTGGCAAACGTTGTCGCGCAGCATCCCGGACGAAGCGCGCCGGCACGCCTGGCGCGGCGCCCGCGAAGGCAGCTACCTCGCCTATACGGACCACATCGCGGTGCCGAACCTCGATGTGCATCCGGTCGAGCGCTATCTCGGCGTCGGTGCGATGCTGGGACTCGACAATGGCGCACCGGATTTTTCCTTTCCGATCCCGAAGGAAGCGAACGCGCGAATCGATGCGCTGCTCGACTACTATGATGTCGCCAACAAGAGACTCGTCGTCATGGCGCCCGGCACCAACTGGGAGACCAAGGAATGGCGCCGCGACGCTTTCGCCGAAGTCGCGCGGCATTTTCTGCAGAAGGGCTTTGCCGTGAAGCTGATCGGCACGGAGCGCGAGCGTGCCGTTTGCGATGCGGTCGCGGCGCTCGCGCCGGGCGCGATCAATCTTGCCGGCGAGACCACACTGAGCGAGCTTGCCGCATTGATCGCCCGCACCGCGCTCTGCGTCAGCAACGATTCCGGGCCGATGCATCTTGCGGTGGCCCTCGGCCGCACTGTGGTCAGCGTGTTCGGGCCGACCGATCCGGTCTGGGCCGGCCCCTATCGGCGGGACGGCGCAGTGCTGCGCGCGGGACTGGCCTGCTCGCCGTGCTACTTACGCCTCTTGAGTCGTTGCCCGCACAATCACGACTGCATGAATAATGTCGCGACAGCCGCAGTGATCGAGCGTGCTGAGAAGATTCTCGGCGACAGCACCAAAGCCGGCACAACCGCGGGGCCGGCGCGCCGGCGTCAATGACCGGCCGCTTCGCTTAGTGCCAATACGGCGGATAGCCGGAGCTCCGCTCCGTCGCCGCCAGAAGCCGCAGCATGGCCGGCCATTCCAGGACGCCGTAGGGCCGCCGCGCGCCGGGCTGATAGAGATGCGCGGTGTGGGCGAGCACGTTCTCGCCCGGCACGGTCAGCTCGGTACGGGCCGCCATGGCGTCGACCTGGGAGCGGCAGGATAGCTCTAGCTGATACATGGTGTTGAAGGCCTGCTGGATGGTGGCGCCGCAGGTGAGCAGCCCGTGATTGCGCATTACCAGCGCGTCATGCGCGCCGAGATCGTCGACGATGCGCTCGCGCTCTTCCTTGTCGATCGCCGGTCCCTCGTAGTCGTGATAGCCGATATGGCCGACGAAGCGGATCGAGGTCTGCGACAGCGGCAATAGCCCGCATTCCATGGCTGAGACCGCCATGCCGGCGCGGGTGTGGGTGTGCAGCACGCAGGCGACGTCGGGCCGCGCCTTGTGGATGGCGCCGTGGATCACATAGCCGGAGACGTTGATGCCGTAGTCGGTGTCGGGCTTCGAGATGATCTTGCCCTCGACGTCGATTTTGACGAGGCTCGACGCCGTGATCTCCTTGTAGAGCAGGCCGTAGAGATTGATCAGCAGATGCTCGGTGCCGGGGATCCGCGCGGTGATATGGTTGTAGATCAAGTCCGACATGGCGTATTGGTCGACCAGCCGGTAGCAGGCGGCGAGATCAAGGCGGGTCTGCCACTCCTGCTCGGACACGTCGTTGCGGATCGACTTGAAATCGGTGGAATAATTCACGGCGCTTCTCCTGTCAGGAGAAGAATAGCTTCCAGGATGGATCATGTCAGCCAATATGTCAGCCAAACCCAGTGACGTTCTGCGCAATCACGTGAAGGAGAAGCTTGCCCGCGGCGAGGTCGTCGCCTCGATGACGGCGCGGCTTGTCCGCGGCATCGAGATCGCGCGCATCGCCAAGACCGCGGGCTTCGACAGCCTCTACGTCGACATGGAGCATTCGAGCTTTTCGCTCGAGACCATGAGCCAGATCTGCATCGCCGCGCTCGAGGTCGGCATCACGCCGTTCGTGCGCGTGCCCGGGCTTGCCGACGTGCAGCGCATCCTCGATGGCGGTGCGCTCGGCATCATCGCGCCCCACGTGCAGACGGCGGCGGAGGCGCGGGACTACGTGAAAACGGCCAAATATCCGCCGCTCGGCGAGCGCTCCAATGCCGGCAACCTGCCCCACCTGCACTATCGCGCGTTCCCGGCCGCCGAAGCCTATGCGGCGGTCGATGCAGCGACGATGGTGATCGTGCAGTTCGAAAGCGCGCAGGCGGTCGAGAACGCCGACGCCATCGTGGCAGTCGAGGGCGTCGACATGGTGCTGATCGGCACCAACGATCTTCTGGCCGACTGCGGCCTGCCCGGGCAGTACGATCATCCGAAGGTGCATGAGGCTTACAGCAAGGCGCTCGCGGCCTGCAAAAAGCACGGCAAGCATCTCGCCGTCGGCGGCTTTGCCAGCCGTGCCGACCTCGCCGCCAAATACGTGCGCATGGGCGCACGCTACGTCTCCACCGGCACCGATCTCGGCTTCCTGCTCGCGGCCTGCACCGCCAAGGCGAAGGAAGTGCACGATATGGCGACGGCATGACGGGCCGGGCGAACTGGTATAACGAGTGCCGGCCAGCAAGGGCCCAAGGAGAATGGCAGTGACAAAACCTCGCGTAGCGGCCATCGGCGCCGTTTCGCTGTTGCTCGCCCTGTCGGCGCTCGCGGCACCGGGCGCGGCCGCCGACGATTATCCGAGCCGCGCGATCCGGCTGACCATTCCGTTCCCGCCGGGCGGCAGCAACGACGTGGTCGGTCGCATCGTCGCCAACCAACTCGGCACCAAGCTTGGCAAGCAAGTCTTTGTCGACAATCGCGCCGGCGCCGGCGGCATCGTCGGCTCGGACCTCGCGGCGAAGGCCACGCCGGATGGCTACACGTTGCTGGTCGTCTCCATCGCCCACGCGGTCGATCCATGGCTCTACAAGGAGCCGTTCGATCCGCTGAAGGATTTCGTCCCGGTCAGCATCATCGCCACCGGCACCAATGTGCTCACCGTCAATCCCAAGGTGCTGGTGCATTCGGTCAAGGAGCTGCTGGCGCTCGCCAAGGAAAAGCCGGGCGTGCTCAACTACGCCTCGGCCGGCATCGGCAGCTTCCAGCACCTGAGCGGCGAACTGTTCAAGCTCACCGCCGCAGTCGACATTCAGCACGTGCCCTATAAGGGCGGCGGGCCGGCCATGCTGGCGGTGATCGCCGGCGAAGCCCAGGTAATGTTCTCCTCCATCGTGCAGACCGTGCCGAACATCCAATCCGGGACGTTGCGCGCGCTCGCGACCGGCGGTGCGGAGCGAAGCCCGATCCTGCCCGACCTGCCGACCATCGCCGAAGCCGGCGTGCCCGGCTATGTGGCGACCAACTGGTGGGGCATCGTGGCACCCGCCGGCACGCCGCAACCGATCGTCGACAAGCTGCACGACGCGATCGCCGAATTGCTCAATTCCGCCGAGACCAAGAAATACCTCGACAACGAAGGCGCGGCGCCAGTGCACATGAGCTCGGCCGAATTCGGCAAATTCATCGAGGCCGAAATCGCCAAGTGGGGACCGGTGGTGAAGCAAGCCGGCATGAAGGCGGAGTGACGCCCGGCGTTCGCGGCATCGTCGGTTGGAGCCTCGGCCCGTTGCTAGTGACAACCGAAGCTTGTAGTGTCGCAGGGCGGGTGCGAGCGACGGTGGCTCCAGATGACGGATTCCCGAGCGCGGATGACGCACTGGTACAGTGTCCCGCGCCTCATCGATATCGGGACGCGCGTCGCCGTGTCGACCGTCTTCGGCGAGTTCGCCGACCGCCGCAGCGTCGTAGCGGCGGAGCGCCTCATCGCTCCAAACGCGATCGATCCGTCCTACGCCTACGCGCCCGATCAAGACGGCAATTTCTGGTTCGATTTTGCCGCCGACGATGGCGACGGCTGGGACTCCACTTATGCCATCGCTCGGCTTCTGGCGGCACCCAGTGTCAACCCGGCGGGCAATGCCGACGGCGACCTGCGACGCGGCCGCCTGCTGGTCTTGGGCGGCGACGAAGTCTATCCGACACCGTCCGACAAGGACTATCAGATCAAGTTCGTCGCGCCGTTCAAGGAGGCGTCCCGCGGAATGGCCCGGCCGGACCACGGGCCGGACCTCTATGCCATGCCGGGCAACCACGATTGGTATGACGGGCTTTCGGCCTTCCTCAATTTGTTCTGCTGGCGCCAATTGCCCGGCCCGTGGTCTCCCGGAAGACCGGGTCATCCCATCGGCCTGTGGCGGACCCAGCAAACCCGCACCTACTTTGCGCTGCAGTTGCCGCACGACTGGTGGCTCTGGGGCACCGACATTCAGCTCACCAATTACATCGATCAGGCCCAGATTGATTTCTTCGACCACATTGCCCGCAAGTGGATGCCGGAAGGCGCGCGGCTGATTCTGTGTGCCGGCGTACCGGATTGGGTCTATGCCGATCCGAGCGACCCCGGAAGGACCTTTACGCATTTCTCGTTCGTGGAGGGCATTCTCCATCGCGTCGAACGCAACCAGCGGCTGGCTGTCATTCTCACCGGCGACAGCCATCATTATTCGCGCTACCGCGAAGACGACCGGCACTACATCACGGCCGGCGGCGCTGGCGCGTTCCTGCACCCGACGCATCACTTGCCCGAACAGAGGGCATTCGACTGGGATTGGCCGCGCCCGAATCCGTCGGTGGGGCCATCGCCTACCCCTTTGCCGCCCGGACAGCGTTCTTTCGCACTGGCACACAAGCCGGACGGCACGCCAAGCGTATTTCCAGATCAGCCGACATCGCGCCGCTTGACGTGGTGCAATCTGGCCTTCGCGGTCTACAATTGGGATTTCGCCCTGGCGACCGGCGCGTTTTGGGCATTGCTCACGTGGGGGCTCGACGCCGCGGCACGCGGCGCGGGATCGAGCCTGCCATCGGTGCTCAATCACGCCGAGGGTTTTTGGATTGGCGTGTGGGCCTACCTCACGCTGGCGGGAACGGCGCCGTGGCCGCTGCTCGTGCTGCTAGCGCTGCTCGCAGGCTTCTATTATCTCGCGGATTTCAAGACCCGGTTGGTCGTTGGTTTCCTGCACACCTGCGCCCAGATCGTTCCTGTTGTGTTGGCGACGGTCGCACTGGCGCGGAGCAGCGCTCCCTGGGGTCACTCAAGTCCCGGCCTGATCTTGTCGGTCGGCATCGTCGGCGGGCTGATCGGCAGCACGGTCATTGGGGTCTATTTCCTGGTTTCGCTCAATTGCTTCGGAAAACACTGGAACGAAGCATTCTCGGCGCTACGGAACAGGCACTACAAGAACTTCTTGCGACTTCGCATCGATCGGTCCGGCGCTCTCACGATCTATCCGATCGGCCTTGAGCGTGTGCCGAAGGACCGCTCCGCGACAAATCCCGCGCTTTCGCCGACTCTCATCGAGCCGCCGATCCAGATCCGCTAACGGCCAGCGCGATTCAGCATCTACCGAAGCTTGCATGATGGCATTGCCTGCCGGCGTGCCGCCGTGCAATTTGCCGCTGGTCGCACGGAGTTCGAATGAGTTTCCGACATGACCGCGAATTTCACCTACCATTCCGATCCCATCCGCATCGTGTTCGGCTTCGGCGCCATCGGCGAGCTGCGCGCCGAAGCCGACCGGCACAAAATGTCCCGAGTGATGGTGTTGTGCTCGAAGTCGCGCGCCGACTTCGCTCGCGGCGTCACCGCCGCCGTTGCCGATCGCTGCCTCGCGTTCTGCGACACTTCGGCGCCGAACGTACCGCGCGAGGTTTACGAGCGCATCGTTGCCGACATCAAGCGTCTCAAGCTCGACGGTTTCGTCGTGGTCGGCGGCGGCTCGCCGATCGGGCTTGCCAAGGCCGCCGGCGCGACGACGAAAGTCCCCTACATCGCCGTCGTCACCACCTATTCGGGCTCGGAAATGGCGTCGCGCTGGACCATCGGCGTCGGCGAGGGCCGCATCGCCGGCAGCGGCGGGCTGCCGGCAACCGCGATCTACGATCCGGAGCTGACGCTCGATGTGCCGTCGCGGTTTTCCGCGGCCAGCGGCATGAACGCCATGGCGCACGCGGTCGAAAGCCTCTACGGCATCGACACCAATCCGATCGTCCAGGCGATGGCCACGGAAGCGATCGCCAAGCTCGGCGCCAATCTGCCGCGCATCGTGGACAATCCGCGCGACCTTGCTGCCCGCACCGAAGCCATGTACGGCGCCTGGCTCGCGGCCAATTTCCGCGCCGAGGTCGGGCTCGAGCACGCGGTCGCCCAGCGCGTGCGGCAATGGTTCAATCTCGACCATGCCCACACCCATGCGGTGGCAACGCCCTATGCCATCGGCTTCAACGCGACCGCGGCACCCGACGCCATGGAACGGATCGAGCGCGCGCTCGGCGTTTCCGACGCGGCCCGCGGCCTCTACGATCTCAACGTGCGGCTCGGGCTGCCGACCGGACTCAAAGGTCTCGGCATGCGCGAGGAAGACCTCGCCAAGGCGGTCGACGTCGTCGCCGCCGTGAAGATCACCCATCCGCGGCCGGTCTCGAAGGCCGACCTCGCGAATGTCATCGGCCAGGCGTATGCTGGCGCGCCGCCACGGTTTCCGTAGGGTGGGTTGCGCGGAGCGAAACCCACCTTGCAGCGTCGCGGCTCGATGATGGGTTTCGCTTGCGCTCAACCCATCCTACGAGAGGTAGAATGCAGAACAAGTTCCGCGGCGTGATGCAGAGCCCGGTCACGCCGCTCAGGGACGACTTCAGCCTCGATCTGCCGACCTTCGAGCGGCTGCTCGATTTTCACGTGCGCGTCGGCGCGCCGGCGATCTCGTGGCCGCACCACAAAGGCGAGTCGCTCAATCTCACCGTCGAGGAGCGCAAGTTGTTCGCCGAAGCCGCGGTGAAGACCGTGGCCGGCCGCGTGCCGGTGACGATCCATGTCAGCGCGCTCGCGGTCGAGGATACCATGGCGCTGGCGCGCCATGCGCAAGCCATCGGCGCCGACGGTATTCTGGCGATCACGCCCTATTTCTGGACGCCGACCCTGGAGGCGATCGAGGCCTATTTCATGCGGCTGTGCACTTCGATCGATCTGCCGGTGCTGTCCTACAATTCGCCAAGCTATCTCGCCGGCGTCGAGATCACCGGCGAATTGATGGCGCGCCTGATCGAGACGCTGCCGAACTTCGTCGGCGTCAAGGAAGCAAGCTTCAATAGCGAGAAATTCCTGGAGATTTCGCGCGCGGCACTGAAGCTGCGGCCGAACTTCGCCCTGCTGACCGGCGTCGAATTTCTGCTGCCATCGGTGCCGCTCGGCGGCATCGGCTCCTACTCGGCCGCGGGCTCGATCTGCCCCAACTTGTGTACTGAGCTGTTCGATAGCTGCGTCACCGGTGAATGGACGCGCGCCCGAGAGCTGCAATTCAAGATGACGCGGCTGTGGCACCTGTTCAAAGACCAGTATCCGTCCTCGCTCAAGGGCGGCATGGTGATCATGGGCCGATCGGTCGGTCCGACGCGGGCGCCGCTGCCGACCGCGACACCCGAGCGGCAGGCCTATATCCGCAGCCAACTCGAGGATCTCGGCATCCTCGATAGCGAACCGCACGGCTGGTAGGCCGCGAGTCGTCACCCATGACCTTCGATCCCGGCCTCGTGCATACGCCGCTGACGCCGTTTGCGCCGGACCGGCGCGTCGACTTCGACCGCTACGGCCGATCGATCGAATTTCATCTGTGCCAAGGCGCGCAAGCGCTCGCGGTGCCGATGCATGTGGGCGAGTCGGTGAGCCTTCCCGACGCCGAGAAGCGCGAGCTTCTGACTTTCGCCGTGAAGACTGCGGCGAAGCGTGCGCCGGTCATCGCCCATGTCAGCGATGCCGGCACCGGCATCGCGGCCGCCTTGGCCCGGCACGCCGAGGCCGCCGGCGCCGCGGCCATCGTCGCCACGACGCCCTATTACTGGACGCCGCCGCTGGCCATGATTCTGGAGCACTTTTTTCAGATCGGTGCCGCGGTCGACATTCCGTTCTTCGTGCTCAATGCGCCGGACGACATGGCCGGTATCAAGATCAATGCCGACCTCGCCATGAAGCTCGTTGCCCGGCTGCCGAATTTTGTCGGCGTGGTCGACGCAAGCCTCGACTGGCAGTTCATGATCGAGCTGTTGACGGAAGCCGCGCGGCTGCGTCCGGATTTCAAGCTCGTCGCCGGAACGGAGCTGATGGTCTCGGCGGGCGCCATCGGCGCAACCGGCATGTTTTCGGCGCTCGCCGTCATCGCGCCGAAACTCGTGCGGCAATTGTTCGATCTGTGCCGGCAACAAAAGCTGTTTGAGGCCCGCGCCGCGCAGGAAGAGATCGCGGCGCTGTGCCAGATCCTCAAGCCCGGCGGCATCGCCGCATTGAAGGCTGCCGCCCGCGGGCTCGGCCGCGATTACGGCGACCCGCGCCCGCCGCTATTGCCGCTCGATGGCGCCGCGGAGAAGACGCTGTTGGCCGAGATCGACGTGCTCCCTGCGCTCGCCGCCGAGCCGCGTGGCTGGTGAGCGGCGCCTTGTCACGTTTCTCGTGCAAAGCCATGCTAGGTGTCTCCGACCGGAGAAGCGAAATGAAACTGCGCCTGTTCGCCTTCAGCGCTTTGTCTGCCACGATCGCGACCCTGATTTGCCTCATAGCGCTTCAATGCGCGCAAGCCAGAGTCTTGGCGCAGTGGGTCCAGCTGGGCGCCGACGGCGATGCCAGCGTCCGCGCGATCAGCGACGACGCCTGCCCATCGGTGACCTTCGACGGCACCACCGTGGCGATGACGGTGCGCTCCGCGCCCGAGCAGAAATTCGCCGGCGTCAAGGCGGCGCAATTTCCGGTGCGCGGCTGCGAGGCCGCGGTGCCGGCCGGCGAGAACGCGGCGACCCTCGACGGCAAGTCGCTGCCGCTTGCCAAAGCCAATCCGCATCGCATCGTGATGTTCGGCGACACCGGCTGCCGGCTCAAGACCGGCGACCCCTGGCAAGCGTGCAACGACCCGAACGCGTGGCCGTTTGCCAAGGTGGCCGCCGCCGCGGCCGCCGCCCACCCCGACCTCGTGATCCACGTCGGCGACTACGCGTATCGCGAGGACCCCTGCCCGGCCGGCAATGCCGGCTGTGCCGGCAGCCCGTCGGGCTACGGCTGGGACCCCTGGAACGCCGATTTCTTTGGACCGGCGGCGCCGCTCTTTGCCGCGGCGCCCTGGATCATGGTGCGCGGCAATCACGAGGATTGCAGTCGCGCCGCCGAAGGCTGGTACCGGTTTCTCGACCGCCTGCCCATGGAAAGCACCTGCCGCGATCTGACCGGCGATTTCGTGGTGCGGCTCGGCGATTTCGGCGTCGTCGTCGTCGACAGCGCCAAGGTCAGCGACATCGCGGGCGAAGACAGCGAGCAAGTCGCAGTCGTGCGCGGCCAGCTTGTCGACGTGCTCGGCAAGATCCCGAGCTACGCCTGGCTCGCGACCCACAAGCCGATCAACGCCATGCTCGCCAACCCTCGCGATCCGAAGGTTAACATCTCCTCCAACAGGGTGTTGCAGGCAGCGCTCGGCCCCGCCATGCCGGCGAGCGTGCGCCTCTACGTGGCCGGTCACATCCATTTCTTCCAGGCGGTCGATTTTGCCGGCGCGCGGCCGGCGCAGCTCGTCGTTGGAACCGGCGGCGACAATCTCGAAGGCATGCCGACGGCGAGCGTGACCGGCGCCGACATCAACGGCCTCAAGGCGGTCAATGCCACGACCTATTCGCGCTTCGGCTACACCGTGTGGGACCGCCTCGACGACAACAATTGGAGTGGCACCCTTTTCGATATCGATGCCAAGCGGATCGCGCAGTGCCGCCTCGCCGAGCGCACGCTCACCTGCGGACCCTGAGGCGGCGCCCACGCGGCGCGGTCACGCAACCGTCAACCCGCCGTCGAGCACCAGAACCTGGCCGGTCATCACCGCAGCGGCGGGGCTTGTCAGATACACAACGGTCGCCGCCACTTCCTCGGCGCTTGCCTGTTTGCGCAGCGGAATACGCGCAAGCATCGCCGCCATATAGGCCGGATCAGTGCCCTTTCCGGCGCGCGACGGCGACGGCGTGTCGAGGCGCCCAGGCGCAATGGCGTTGACGCGAATGCCGTGCGGCGCCCACTCGACCGCCAGCATCCGCGTCATGCCGATCAGCGCGGCCTTGGAGATGCCGTAGGTCGAGCGCTCGGCTATACCGACCAGCGCGTGGGTCGAGGCAAGATTGACGATTGCGCCGCCGCGGCCGGCGGCGATCATGTGGCGGCCGACCGCTTGGGTGAGGAAGAAGGTGCCGCGGATATTGACCGCCATCACCGCATCCCACTCCGGCGGCGTGACGTCGACGGCATTCGTGCGCAAATTGGCGCCGGCATTGTTGACCAGCACGTCGAGCGTGCCAAAGGCGGCAACGACATCGGCCGCCAGTTGCGCGATGCTGTCTTCATCGCGCAGGTCGAGAACGAACGGCACGGCGAGCGCGCCGGCTCCCTCGAGCGCGCGCAGCGTCGCGGCGAGATTGTCGCGCTTGGTCGCGGTCACCGCCACATCGAAGCCGTCGCGGGCGAGCGCCAGCGCGGTCGCCGCGCCGACGCCGTAGGATGCTCCTGTCACGAGCGCCGTTCGCTTCGCCGTCATTGCTGCCTCCGAATCCGGCGATGGTAGCATTTCGCCCGCGCCCGATCCGGGCTAGCCTTGCGCGATGGGTGTTTGCTCCGGCTGCATGCGATTGCTGATCGGCGCCGTGGTGGCATCGGCCCTGACGGCGCCGGCGTCAGCCGACAAGCTCGGCGACGTCAGGGCGCGCGGCCGCCTCCTGGTCGGCGTGACAGAGACCTCGCCGCCATTCAGCTTCCGCGATGGTCCGAAGGGCATCGTTGGTTATGACGTCGACCTCGCCGAACAGGTCGCGAAGAGCCTGGGCGTAGCGACGGAAAAAATCCCGATCATCAACGCCGAGCGCATCGCCGCCCTGCAGCAGGACCGCGTCGATCTTGTTGCCGTCGGCATGACGCGATCGAAAGGCCGCGCCAAGGATGTCGATTTCAGCTACGCCTATCTCGACTCGCCGCACATGGTGCTGGTGCGCAAGGACGCCGGCATCGATCGGGTCGGCGCGCTGGCCGGCCGCAAGCTCGCGCTGGTGCGCTCGGCGAGCGTCGACGCTGAGCTCAAGGCTGCCGTACCCACCATGGAGATCGCGTTTTTCGATGACTACCAGGGCGCCTTCAGCGCACTCGCCGACCGGCGCGTCGACGGCTTTCTCGCCGACAAGATGCTGGTCCTCTGGTATGCCCAACAGAGCGGCCACGCCGCAGATTTCACCTTGATCGGCGACTATCAGTTGCCGCGCACCGCTGGATTCGCGTTGAAAAAGAACGAGCCCGGCTTCCGCGACTTCGTCAATCGGACGCTGCTCACGCTCGAGGCTTCGGGCGAAGCGGCAAAAATCTTCGACGCCTGGTTCGCGCCGGTGCCGCGGACCTTCCATATCCAGCCCGACTGACCGGTGGCACCCATGCACGACGCAACCGCCGGCTCCGGGATGACATGGGTCGGCCGCGCCATCCGGCGGCTGGAAGACCCGGCATTGGTGACGGGCCGCGGCCGCTTCACCGCCGACCTTGCCGCCGCGCACTGGGTGCGTTTTGTCCGCAGTCCCGTCGCATCGGGCCGCATCGTCGGCATCGCGGCGCCGGCAGGCGCGCGGGTTTATTCCGCCGCCGACCTTGCGGGTGTGCGGACGATCCGGCCGATGCTGCACAAGTTCAACTATCAGCCGATCGCGCAGCCGATCCTGGCGCAGAATGTCGTGCGTTTTGCCGGCGAGCCGATCGCGGCGGTGGTTGCGGCGACGGCGGCGGAAGCCGAAGATATTGCCGAAGCGGTCGAGGTCGAAATCACCGAGCTGCCCGCGGTGATCGACGCCCGCGACGCGCTTAAGGCCGACGCGCCGCGCGTCCACGACGCCATCGCCTCCAACGTCATCGTCGAGGGCCGCTTTGCTACCGCGGATTTCGGTGCGGCGATGGCGAACGCCCAGCGGCGCGTGCGCCTCGACATCCGCTCGCGGCGGCAGAATGCGACGCCGCTCGAAGCGCGCAACGCCCACGCCGCGTTCGATCCGGCGTCGGGCCGCGTGACGCTCACCTGCTCCACTCAGATGCCGCATCTGACCCGCACTGCCATCGCCGACGTGCTGGACTTTCCCGAATCCGATCTGCGGGTCGTCGCGCCCGACGTCGGCGGCGGGTTTGGCCAGAAAATGTCGCTGCCGACCGAATACGTGTTTCTGGTATGGCTCGCGCGCAAACTTCGCTCAACGCTCGCCTGGAACGAAGACCGCCGGGAAAATCTGATCGCCGCTTATCACAGCCGCGACCAGCATGTGTCGCTCGAAGGCGCATTCGACACGGGCGGCAAGCTGATCGCGCTGTCGGCCGACGTCGTCGCCAATATCGGGGCCTATTCGTGCTTTCCGACCACCTGCGGGGTCGAGCCGCTGATGGCGATGGCCGAGTTGCCGGGGCCCTATGACGTGCGCGCCTATGCCTGCACGGCGCGCGCCGTTGCGACCAACACCTGCACCATGGCGCCCTATCGCGGTGTGTCGCGGCCGATCATCACCCTGGCGATCGAGCGGCTGATCGACAAGGCGGCAACTGCCTTCGATCTCAGCCCCGATGAGATCCGCCGGCGCAATCTGATCCGGAGTTTTCCCCATACCTCCGCGACGGGGCTCGTCTTCGATGAAGGCAGCTACGTCGAGACGCTGGAACTAGCTCTCACGCATATCGACCTGGACGCGTTTCGCGCCAGGCAGCGCGACGCGCGCGGCAACGGCCGTCATCTCGGCATCGGGCTCGCGACGTTCTCCGAGCGCACCGGCTACGGCAGCCCCGCTTTCGCCGCGCGCGGCATGGAAATCACGCCAGGCTGGGAAACCGTCGCCATCACCATGGACCCGTCCGGCGCCGTCGAAGCGCGCATCGGCGCGAGCCCGCACGGCCAAGGCTTACGCACTACGCTGGCGCAAATCATTGCCGACCAGGTCGGCGTTGCGCCGGAGCGCGTGCGCGTCGTCCACGGCGATACCGACCGTACGCCTTACGGCTGGGGAACGTTTGCCAGCCGGTCGCTGGTCATTGCCGGCGGCGCGTCGCTGTTGGCGGCGCAGAAGATCCGGCAAAAGCTTCTCACCATCGCGAGCCACGTGCTTGAAGCCTCCGCCGACGATATCGTGCTGCAAAACGGCGAGGCCCGAGTCCTGGGCACCGATCGCGTGGCACCGGTCGCCATGCTGGCCCGCGCCGCCTATCACCAGACCCATATGTTCAAAGGCGCGATCGGACCGGGCTTGAGCGAGAGCGCCGACTACGATCCGCCGGGCACCTTCTCCAATGCCTGCCACGTGGCTATCGTCGCGGTCGACATCGAGACCGGCCGCGTTACGCTCGAAAAATTCCTGGTGGTGGAAGACGCCGGCCGCATCATCAACCCGCTGATCGCCGACGGCCAAGTGCACGGCGGCATCGCCCAAGGCATCGGCAACGCGCTGCTCGAGGAGGTCGTCTACGATCGGGAGGGCAACGTGCAGACCGCGACGCTTGCCGACTACACGCCGCCGACTGCGGCGGAAATTCCGCCGATCGATCTGCACCATATCGAGTCGCCAGCTGCGTCTTCCATCATCGGCGCCAAAGGCCTGGGCGAAGGCGGCACGATCGGCGCGCCGGCCGCGATTCTCAATGCCATCAACGATGCGCTCTCTCCGTTCGGCGTTTCGATCGACGAAATGCCGGCAACGCCGCAGCGCATTCGCACCGCGCTGCGCGCGGCAGGGATCAGGAATCAGTAGAACCTATCTCAAAATCGTCTGAAGAGGATGATGAGGCAGGCGAGTTGCACAAAGCCAAGGAAGTTCTTCGGATAAAACTCCCAGCGCACGAG
>Ga0335081_10004981_pt1 | contig 20991 bp, 24 predicted proteins | sample Lox_Sample_35_FD_206713 | JGI IMG/M metagenome (GOLD analysis project Ga0335081, IMG submission 206713) | Soil microbial communities from Loxahatchee National Wildlife Refuge, Florida, United States - Lox_Sample_3.5 | ecosystem: Environmental > Terrestrial > Soil > Wetlands | place: USA... | reverse complement strand
AGAAGCCGTGCGCGGCGTTCGCGTAGTCGTCGAGGTAGGCCGGGAACGTCGCGCGCCCGTCCCGCGTCGTCCGCCAGAGCGGATCGGCCCTCAGCAGCTCGCCGAGCTCGACCGCGGCGGCGAGGAGATCGGGACGTTCGAGGCGGCGCGCGCCTTCGGCGAGCGCGGCGAGCGCGAGCCCGTTCCACGAGGCGATCACCTTGTCGTCGAGCGCCGGCTGCGGGCGCCGCTCGCGGATCGCGAGCAGCCGCGCCCGCGTCTCGTCGTCGAGCTCGCCGCGGACGATCGAGCGCCCGTGCTCGAAGGGCTCGAGCAGCTCGGCCGGCGCCCCCTCCTCGGCCGTCCACGTGTACGTGAGCCCTTCGACGCCGTCGGTGTCGGCGTCCTGCGAGGAGGCGAAACCGCCATCCTCCAGGCGCAGCTCGCGGAGCAGGTAGTCGAGCGTCCGCTCCGCCACCTCGCGGTAGCGCTCCTCGCCCGTCAGCAGCCAGCCGTGCAGGTAGACGGGGACGAGCAGCGCGTTGTCGTAGAGCATCTTCTCGAAGTGCGGGACGAGCCAGCGCTCGTCGACCGAGTAGCGGTGGAAGCCGCCGCCGACGACGTCGTACATCCCGCCCGCCGCCATCCCGTCGAGCGTGAGCCGCACCTCGTCGACCGCGCCTCTGCGCAGCAGGAACTCGAGGGCCGACGCCGGCGGGAACTTCGGCGCGTGGCCGAAGCCGCCCCACTCCGGGTCGAGCTGCCGCAGCAACGTCGCCTCGGCCTCCGCGAGCAGCTCCGCCGTCAGCGGCTGCCGCGACGGCTGGGCCGCGGCGGCGCGCCGCAGCGCCTCCGTGAGCGCCTCGGCCTGCGCCGCGACGTCGTCCCGCCGCTCGCGGTACGCGCCTGCGACCGCGCGCAGCACCTCGACGAACGACGGCAGCCCGTGCCGCGGCTCGGGCGGGAAGTACGTACCGCCGAAGAACGGCTCGCCCTGCGGCGTGAGGAAGACGGTCAGCGGCCAGCCGCCCTGCCCGGTCAGGGCGACAACGGCGTCCATGTAGACCGAGTCGACGTCGGGCCGCTCCTCGCGGTCGACCTTGACGTTGACGAACAGCTCGTTCATCACGGCCGCGGTCGCCTCGTCCTCGAACGACTCGCGCTCCATCACATGACACCAGTGGCAGGCCGAGTAGCCGATCGACACGAGCAGCGGCCGGTCGCCGTCCCGGGCGAGCGCGAACGCCTCCTCGCCCCACGGGAGCCAGTCGACCGGGTTGCCGGCGTGCTGGAGGAGGTACGGGCTCGTCTCTTCCGCCAGCCGGTTCATCCGGGTAGCGTAGGCGGCCGTGAGCCAGCCACCCGCCGGCACCGTCACGTTCGTCTTCACCGACATCGAGGGCTCGACGCGCCTACTGCAGGAGCTCGGCGACGTGGCGTACGGAGATGTCTCGAGCGACCACCGGCGGCTGGTGCGCGAGACCTTCGGCGCCCGCGGCGGCACCGAGATCGACACGCAGGGCGACGCATTCTTCTACTCGTTCCCGCGCGCGCGGGATGCGGTCGCGGCGGCGGTCGACGCGCAGCGCGCCCTCCGCGACCACGAATGGCCGGACGGGTGGGACGTTCGCGTGCGGATGGGGCTCCACACGGGCGAGCCGCACGTGGGCGAGGAGGGCTACATCGGGCTCGACGTCGTGCGCGCGGCGCGCATCTCGGCCGCGGGACACGGCGGGCAGATCCTCGTCTCCGAGACGACGCGTGCGCTGCTCGGCAACCAGCTCCCGGAGGGCGTCGCCGTGCACGACCTCGGGCAGCAGCATCTGAAGGACGTCCAGCACGAGCACATCTACGAGCTGACGATCGACGGGCGCGCGGCGTCCCCGAAGCCGTTGAAGACGCAGGCCCCGAGGTCGCGCCGAGAGGACATGACCGCGCGGTTCGAGGAGCGGATCACGTCCTACGTCGAGGATCAGCTCGAATCGGCCCTGGACAAGCTGCTGAAACGTCAGCGCGAGTAGCCGGCGAGCGTCGCGTGCCGGCGGAAGCCGAGCGACTCGTACAGCCCGCACGCGGCGTCGGTGACGCAGTAGACGATCGCGCTGCGGCCGCCCTCCTCGTGCCAGCGGCGGAGGGCGAACGAGCAGACGGCGGCGCCGAGGCCGCGGCGTCGGAACTCGTTCCGCACGCCGACCGGCTCCAGCTCGCCGACGCGGTTCTCGTCGTCCGGCCAGAGCAGGCAGTAGCGGTAGCGCGTAACGCTCCGTAGTTTCCCGCACACTGGTCCCGTGGGAAATACTGGTGCGCGGCCGGTGCCCGCGCGGGACACTACAAGCTGTGGGGGCAACCCCGAGATTTGCACGCCCTCGGTAGCCCTCCTCCTCCTGTAATGCGACCTGCCCACCACAACCTTCGCCGCCGCATGCTCTTGCGGCTCCTCCACGTCGACGGGCTCTCGTCTGTCCGGCTCGTCGTCGCGCCCCCTGGCCGCCGTTCCCGCTCGGGCGGCGGCCCCGGGCGCACTCGTAGGACAGACGTACGAGCGGAAGGACAGACATGCACTATTCCGGTGCCGCCTCTGGCACCGTAGACCTGTTCGCCTGGGAGCAGGCGCTCCGCGATGCTGAGCTGTCGCCGATGGCGAAGCTGCTCGCGCTGCTCCTGCGCACCTACCTCAACCGCGACACCTCGCAGTGGGGCGTCAGCGTTACGCGCCTTGCGCGCGAGATGGGCGTCTGCCGTGAGACGGTGAAGCGTGCGCGTCGTGAGCTTGTGGGCGCCGGCTACCTCGTCGTCACGGAGGCCACCGGGACGATCAACACCTACCGCGCGGCCCTACCTAGCGCACCCGTGTGCCAGGGGGGGCGCACCCATGCGCTAGGGGGTGGCACACCCGTGCGCCCCATACCACTCATGAACCACTCTTCTACCCCTTCCGGTACGGTAGTTACGGTAGATACCTCTAACGGCGGTGCGCCGGTTGCGGCAGAGCCGTTGGCCAAGATCGCGGTCAGGCAGGCCGCCATCCCCCACGAGGCCGCCGACGAGGAGAGGGAAGCGGCGGTGCCGGCTCCGGCTCCGGCTCCGGCTCCGGCTCCTGCTCCTTCCTCGTCACCGTCGGTCGTGAGCGTGGCCGACTTCCTTGCCTCGGTGCCTCAGCGCACGCCCGAGGAGCTTGAGCGGATCGCGCGGGTAAGCGAGGCTAAGGCACGCCGCGCTTTCGCCCGCTCTCAGCAGGCTGAGCGGCGCGCGTCATGACCGCCCTGCATCAATCGCCGGCGCTCGCTGAGCGCCGGGCGCCAGCCTGGACCAACGAGGGCGGCTGCCTCGTGCTCCGCGACGCCTCGGGCACGCCACTCCTCGTCGCTGTCTACACACGCGACCTCGGCTGGATCTACCGCGGCCCGCATACCGGCTCGCTTGATCTCGCCGCGCTGATGGCCGAGCCACCTGGCGGTCTGAACCACGGCTGGCACCGACGTCACCTTCCCTCACCCGAGCGGCAGCAACTCGACGTCGAGCATGAAGACGCAAACGTGCCGCGCCCGACCTCGCCGCAGGCCGAGAAGGCTCGCATCTGGGCACGGCTCGACCAGGCCGTTGCACGCGACTATCTCGCCGAGGGCGGCTGGCATGCCGAGCACGCAGGCAGCACCGGCAACTCTCCTGGCCGACCCGCGCGGGGCATGCGCAATCGCGACAGGCTGGTCGTCGAACTCTGTGAGCGGTGCGGCGTGGCCGAGCCGGCAGAGCTTGCCCGCGCCCTCGGCAAGGGTGCCGATCCCGCGCTGCGCGCGCGGCTTGCCGCGGCGGTCAAGGAGGGGACTAATCGCCGCGAGCGGCCCTGGAACGTCGCGGCCGTCGCGCGCCTGCTCGGCGTGAGCCGCAAGACGATCTACACGCTTATCCGGTTGCGGTAACAAAATCCCCCTAAGAGGGGAAGGGAGATGATGCCCCGTGCCGGAGACCCGGTACTACTTGCACCCGGAACTCTCCGACGTCGTTGACGCTCTGACGGCAGACGAGATCCGGGCGCTACCCGAAGGTTTGTACGACTGGCTCCTACTCGCGGTGTGGTACGAGTGCGTCGCCGACGAGCTTGGCGCCGAGGCAGCGGGCGGCGGAGCGTGGCGCGTGGCGCACGAGGACGATCCGCAGGTCAGGCCGTGACCGATCTGCAACTCGAACTCGCTGAGTTGAAGACGCGGGGCGTGAGCTTCTACGCGGCCTGCCGTGTCATCGCCGCGCGGCACGGTCTCGACCCCGAGACGGTTGCCCATCAACTCCGACGGGCCGAGCGGTACGACGCCCAGCACTGCGCCTAGCACCTGCTAGCACCTGCTGTTTTCCATAGCACCCTGCACTCTGCGCAAAGATACGGACACGACCGTGGCGTGCGCGGCATAGCCTTGTACGCGAGCCAAGCCGGCCCCGGTTCGGGGCTGTCCCGGCCCGGGGTGCGGCGCCGGGAGGTGTCATCCCCGATGACCGATGAGTCCAGCCTGAGAGACGAGGCGAGGCAGCTGCTCGCCGAGGCGCGCGCGCTACGCACGAGCGGCCTCGCTAGCGAGGCGGCCGTCGCGCATCTCGAGCGCCGCGCCGCCGCCGTGCAGCGGCGAGCGCAGCAGCAGCACTAGGTAGCGCCCCCTCCTTCTGGCGGCGCGAGCACTCGCGGAGCTAGCTCGCGCGCCTGGGGCGCAGCGGAGGAGCGCGTGTGTCGGGCAGGGCCCGCGCTCCTCTCTTCTTCTTCGATTTGCCGTTACGGCTTCGGCCGAGCGGCCCACGTCAGCGGCACTTATGCCGGGCGTGATCCTCGTTACCGGCGTTCTGCCGGAGCGTGCGTGGCCCTGTAACTCAGCCACGAAAGGCAACAAGAACCATGTTGATCGACAGGCTGCGCGAGCGGTATGACGCCGCCTGCGCAGAGTTGGAATCGGCGCGCAGCGCCTACGACAAGCTGCCCGCCACCGCCGACGCGGCTCGCGTCGAGGCGGCCAAGGCTCGCCTTGATGGCGCGCTTGCCGACGCCGACGCGCACCGCGAGGCCCTCGAACACGAGGAAGCCGCACTCGCCTCGCGCAACCGGCACAAGCTGATCCCGCTCGCCTCCGGCGGGCACGCTCGCATCTCTATCGACGAGCCCGACCTCTACACTCGCGACGGTCGCAGCTTCATTCACGACCTCTACGCGGCGCAGCTAAAGCACGACCCCGCGGCGACGGAGCGCATCACGCGCCACCAGCTGTTCGAGACCGAGAAGTACGCCTTCTCGGGCATCGGCAGCGGCACGCTGGGCGGCATCCTCCCGCCGCAGTATCTGGTCGACCTCTACGCGAAGGCCCCGCGCTACGGGCGCGTCTTCGCCGATCAGGTCCGCCACGTCGACCTGTTCGCTGAGGGCATGGTCGCGATCGTGCCGCAGTTGACGCAGGGAACCGACGCTGGCGTCCAGGCGAACGAGGGCGACACCGCGACGACGCGGAATCTCGCCGAGGATGACCTCTCCGTGCCTGTCCGCACCGTCACGGGCTACGTGCCCGTCTCGCGGCAGACGCTTGAGCGGGCGAGCTACAGCGAGCCCATCATCATGGAGGACCTGATTGCCCGCTACCAGCAGGCGCTCGACGTTCAGGCGCTCTTCGGGCTCGGCTCGGGTGGCGCGCACCTCGGCCTCCTCAAGACGAGCGGCATCACCGCCGTCACCTACGACGACGCCTCCCCGACGGTTCAGGAGTTGTGGCCCAAGCTCGCAGGGCTGGTCGGCTCGGCGAACCTGTGGGCGGCCACGGTTGGCGCCCCGGCGGACAAGTGGATCATGACGCCCACGCGCTGGGCGTGGTTCACGGCCGCGCTCGACACGACCGGTCGGCCGCTGTTCGGGATCAACGGGCAGGAGAACTACGCGCCGCAGGCCGTTGGCGACGCCTCGGGCTACGGGTTCGTCGGGCGCTTGCTCGGCCTGCCCGTGTACACCGATGCGAACGTGCCGACCGACCTCAAGGGCGACGGCTCCAACGAGGACCCGCTCATCCTGCTCAACTCGCAGGCTGTGCTCCTCTGGGAGACCCCTGACGGCACCCCGATCACGCTCGCCTTCGAGCAGACGGCCGGCAACTCGCTGGTCGTGGAGCTGATCGCCTACGGGTACAGCGCCTTCACCGCGGCGCGCTACCCGGCCGCGAGCGGCTACGTCGCCGGCACCGGCACGGCAACGCCGGGCTTCTAGACCACTGCTCGTCCGGCAGGCGGCCAGGCGAAGTCCTGACCGCCTGCCGGCGGCACTCGTAAAGAGAAGAACGAATGGCCGCAATGGTGGTCAACACCGGCAAAGCGATCCTCTCGTCGCTGCTTGCCGCGGGCGCTGCCAAGTACGTCGGCTGGGGCACCTCCAGCACCGCTGAGGCGAATACCCAGACCGACCTCGTGGCGGCTGCCACCGAGGCGCGCGTCGCAGGCACGCAGTCCCAGCAGACGACGACGTACACGAATGACACCTACCAGGTGGTCGCGACGATCACCTGCGCAGGTGCCGGCAAGACGATCCAAGAGGTCGGCGTCTTTGACGCGGCGGGCTCCGGCTCACCGCCCACGGGCGGCAACCTCTTCCTGCGCGCCGTACACGGCGCCCAGACGCTGAACGTGGGCGACGCGATCCAGTACACGATCGGCGTCCAGTTCACCTAGAGCGAAACCACCCTCGACGTGACCGGGTTCGTGTTTCCCCGGGCTTCGGCGCGCCCAGCGGCTGCGCGTTCATCACGTCAACGAGGGAGCCGCAGGCGCATTGTGCTGCCGCACGATGTGGATGCAGGCCCGCCGGGCGCCTGCCGCCCCAAGCCCGGCCACCACCAACCCTCTGAGGCCAATGGGGGGCTTCTGGCACAGGGGAAGACCGCCGACCACCCGCCCACCACCTAGAGGTCCTACACTCGCACCTCGACGAGGTGCATGACCATGTGCTGCAACTCCACGAGCACCATGGCATTGAGACTCGTAGGCAAGGGGGGGGAGTGCAGGCACCAGGAAAGTCCGCCGACCACCCGCAGTGATCGCATACCCCCCGGGATGCTCGGGAAAAAAGGAGCAGCACACACCATGACCACCGTAGAGGCGCTCGACGCGTGGCTTGACGGCCTGGATCTGGCTGGCGCTGCCGCGGTACGCGCCGCCACGGCGCGCCGCCTGGCTCAAGCGCTTGAGATCGCACCGCCGTACGCGGCTGCGCGGATCGCGCTGGCGCTAGAGGAACTCGTGCGGGCAATCGAGAGCGCCCCTGCTGATCCTCGCGCGCTCGCCGACGAGGTGGCGCGTGGGCTCGGCTGGCTCAAGGAGCAGCAGCGATGATCGCCTCCGAACCGATCGTCGATTGCCTTTGTGCCGCGCTTGAGCGGCTCTCACCCGAGTATGTCGAGGCCACGGCTGCGGCGCTCGCTTTGGCCGCGGAGCCGTGGCAGGACCTCGGCGCGATCATCGGCTGGATCGGCCCGGACGGCGCAAGCTGGCTGACCCGCCTGCAGCTGGCCCGCTGGCTCCGGCACGCCGCGGACCGAGCCGACTACGACGACCTGCTCACAGAGCTTAAGGGCGCCAGAGCGCCCCTCTGGCGCGCCGTCCGCCGTGCGCTCGTCGCGGCACGCGGCGAGATCGAGGCACTGCAGCACTAGAGCTTGAGGCGGGGGACCGCAAACGGAGGCGTCGCCATCATCCTCCTCTCGGCGACGACGGCGCGTCGCCCCCGCCTCACCTAGATCCGCGACTTCCCTGATAGCGACCGCAAGCGGCTGCCTCCATTCTTCGCGACGCGATGAAGGAGGACAGGATGACGCTCAAGCAACTCGAAGCCGAGATGGCGAAGCACCGCGCCGGCTACATCGCGTACCAGGCGCACCGCGCGACGGCGCGGCAGCACGAGGCCGAGGGCAAGCCGGGCAAGGCTCGCAGCGAGCGCAAGCTGCAAGAGGCGCACCGGCCCGCGTACACCGCGTACAAGCGGGCCTACGGGCAGGTCCTCGCGCTGCGCAAGCAGAGTAGGCCCCGGCCGAGCGCCCACCCGCACCCGCGCGCGGGGCGCTAGCGGGCAGCACACGCACCCCCAGCGAAACTACCGTAACTACCGCCCCCTATGTATAGGGCGGTAGTTTGATGCGGTAGTAGGCAGCTGGCCCGCTACGCCACATCGAGCGCCTCGTGGTCCTCAAGGTGCAGCCACCACCGCTTCGGCGTGCCCCCGAGCCCTAAACTGGCGTACTGGCGTACCTCAGATATAAGGCGCCAGTTACTACGCCAGTTGCTACGCCAGCTAGCCCAGCCCCGAGCCTGTGGCGCCTAAGCACCCACCCACAAGCCCACCATTTGCCCTGTGTCGCGTAGGAACGCGCGGCGCGGTTACCCGGGTAGGGGTGTTTGGGACAACGCAGGACAACGCGGCGCGGCACGCGCTCACGCTTGGCCGTGGTTAGCGGACGACGGGCTGCCGCCAGGCGATCTGCACGCGCTCGGCAAGCGGCTGCCCGCGCCGGGCCGGCCGCTGGACGACGATGCGCTCGACCAGGCTTGCGATGACGCCGCGCCGGCCGGGCACCGCACCGGGCACCGCCTCAAGGAGCGACGTGTCCTCGGCACGCAGCCAGGCGTATAGCTCGGCCGCGTTGGTCGCCGGGATGCTGAGCGCGCCGGCACCGCTTGCCCGCCTGCGCTCGGCGATGTGCTCGGCCAGTTCGTCTTCGAGGGCGTCGATCTCATCGTCCAGCGTGGCAAGCGCCCGCTTCGCCGCATCAAGGCCAAGCTGCGCGACGAACTCTGGGTCCTCGAACGGCGCGCGCTTTGCCCGCGCGGCCTGTAGCCGCTCGTGCAGGTCGGTGTCGTCGCCCTCGGGCTCGGTTACCTCAGCCGCAACCCTGATGCGTGCGTACCGCTGCGCCACCGCGTCGTCCACAAGCTGCTCCAGGGCCGGCGCCATCGCGCTGGCGGGCGCGGGGCAGATGCCGTCTGCGTGGCGGCCCCGGCAGCGGTAGCCGCGGTAGCGCGCCGCCACCGTGCCCATGTTCATGGGGTGGCCGCAGGTGCCGCAGTAGACGAGCCCGCCGAGCAACGAGCGTGAGCGCGTCTCGGCCTGCTCGTGCTTCCGTGCAAGCGCCCGGCAGGCTGCGAACGTCACCTCGTCGGTCAGCGCCGGGTGCGCACCGGCCCTTGTGTAGCCGCCGCCGCGTGCCTCGCCCAGGTAGGCCCGGTTCGCGAGGAGCTTTGTGACGGTCGCGCCCGTCCAGGCGCCGCGGCCCGCAGGCCCGCCAGGGTGCAGCCGGTCAAGCAGGCGGACGACCTCGCCTACCGAGGCACCGCCCGCGCGCAGCGCAAACGCCTGCCGTACCGCGCTGGCCGCCGGTTCGGCTACCTCAAGCGGCCGGTGCGGGGCACGCCGGTAGCCGAAGGGCGCAGGCCCGATGTGGACGCCGCGCACTGTGACCGCGTGCTTCTTCGCGGCCTCGTTGCGGCGCGCGTACTGCTTCCACTGCTCGCGCGCGAGCGCGGCCCGGATCGAGAAGTTCAACTCCTGATCGCCGGTAGCGGTGTCGAGGCCATCGGCGACACACACAAGCCGCGCCCCCGCCTTCTGGAGTGCGTCCCACACCTCGGCGGTCGCGAGGCCGTTCTGCCGGGACAGCCGATCCTGGCTCTCGACGACGACGCCGCTTGCCGTGCCTTGCCGCACCTGCTCGATCACCTGCCCTAGCTCGCGCTCCTGCCACGGCGCCGAGCCGCTGACGTGCGACTGGAAGATCATCTCGCCGATGCGCTCGTTGTGCTGCGCCGCCCAGCGCTCGATTGCCCCGCGCTGCCGGGCATAGCTCTGCTCGGGGTCCTCGCCGCCCGACTTGCGGCCGTACGGGATCAAGGGCCGCGTTGCCATCTGCGTCATCTCCCTTCACCGCCTCTTACGTGCAGCGAAGCCTACCAGAGCAGGCAGTACGCCGCGAACCGTCCGTCGGGCGCCTCGACGACGCAGTCGAGGGAGCCGCGGTACGGCCAGCTCGCGCGGACGTTCGCGAAGCTCGACTCCGTGACGCGCGACGGCGCCCAGACCTCGCGGTGGATCGCGACGCGCTCGCCGAGGTCGCCGTCCGCGACCGTGCGGTAGCGGAAGCCTTCGGGCAGTGGCGGCGGCTCGGGGGCCTCGGGCAGGTCGAGCGCGAAGAAGTGCATGAGCGGACCCTGGCGGTTGACGTTCGCCTCGGAGCGCTTCGTGAACCCGTGCCGCTCCAGCGCGGCCCGTACCTCGGCGTCGTCCTCGAAGCAGACCGCGGTGCGCGCCCGCGGCTCGGCGAGGATCTCGTCGAGCAGGTCGAGCCGGTTGCGGCGGACGTCGAACTCGAGCAGGTCGCGTTCCCCGTCTTTCAGCCACGACCAGGCGGCGACGCGGCCGTCGTCCTCGCGCCAGACCCGGATCGTCCACTCGTCCTCGCGCCCCTCGTGCTGGCGCAGCCCCCAGGTCACGTCGCCGACGTGCCACGGCGCGCGGACGCCGAGCTCGCGCCGCTGCTCGAGGGCGAGCTCCTGCATCGCTGCGATGATCTCGGGCGTGAGTCGCACGTACGGCGAGCTGGAGGTCGGGGCGGTCTACCGGAGCCGCCACGGGCGCACCGTACTCGACGCAGACAATGTCTGGTTCACGCTCCTGACGATGAACACGAACCCGATCCACTTCGACGCGGAGTACGCCTCGGCGACGGAATGGGAGCGGCCGCTCGTCGACTCGACGTTCACGCTCGCGCTCGTGACGGGGCTGTCGGTCGAGGACGTGTCCGAGCGCGGCGTCAACCTCGGCTGGCGCGAGGTGCTGCTGCCGGCGCCCGTCTTCGCCGGCGACACGATCCGCGCCGAGACGGAGGTGCTCTCCAAGCGCGAGTCGCAGTCGCGGCCGGGCTTCGGGATCGTCACGGTGAGGACGCGCGGGCTGAACCAGCGCGACGAGGTCGTGATCGACTTCGAGCGCTCGATCATGCTGGCCCTGTGATCGAGACGGAACGCCTTCTCCTGCGGAAGCCTGCCGCCGCCGACGTCGAGGATCCGCCGCTCTTTCTCGCCGATCCCCGCGTCATGGACTTCCTCGGCGGCGTCGAAGAGCCGCACGGCGTCGTGCAGCAATGGTTGAAGGAGTGGGAGACGTACCCGGCCGGGAAGTTCATCGTCGAGACGTCGGCAGGCGAACGGATCGGCAGGGTCGGCGCCAACTTCTACGATCCCGTCCGGTGGGTCCGCTCGGCCTCGCCGGACGCAGAGCTCGAGCTGACGTGGGCGCTGGCACACGAGCATTGGGGACACGGGTACGCGACGGAGGCGGCCCTGGCCGTTCGCACGTGGCTCGACGCGCCGCGTGTCTTCTCCCTCATCACGGCGGCGAACGTCCGGTCACAACGGGTGGCGCATCGGCTCGGCGCACGTCCCGGGCGAACGATCGAGCTGCCGGGCTACGGGCCTCACGTCGTATGGACGCATCCCCTGTGATCGAGACGGAACGCCTCATCCTGCGGAAGCCGACGCTCGAAGACGGCGAGGCGCTCCTGGCCATCCACACGGACCCGGTCGCGATGGAGTTCATCGGCGGCGTCCATCCCGAGATCCGGACCGATCCGGAGTGGCCGATCCGTCGCTGGCTCGCGCGCTGGGAGCAGAACGGCTTCGGGCCGTTCATCGTCGAGCGCACCGCCGACGGGTGCGTCGTCGGGCGGACCGGCTTCCTCCTCTGGGACTCCCGCGACTGGCACGTCTCCTCGGTCGCCGAGGCGGGCGAGCACGCGCAGCCCGAGCTCGGGTGGGCGTTCGTCCGCGAGCACTGGGGCAAGGGCTATGCCACCGAAGCGGCGCGCGCCGCGCGCGAGTGGGGCCACGCGCAGGGGATCGAAGGGCTCATCTCGCTGATCGCGCCGGCGAACGTCCGCTCGGCGCGCCTCGCCGAGCGGCTCGGCTGCACGGCCCGCGAGACGGTCGAGCTCTTCGACACCGGCCCGGCCGTCGTGTGGGAGCATCCGCGCTGATGGAGCTGCGGCCGCTCGACGGGATCCGCGTCGTCGACGTCACCTCCTCGCTCGCGGGGCCGACCGCATCGCAGCTCCTCGCCGCGCTCGGCGCGGATGTGGTGAAGGTCGAGCCGCTCCCCGGCGACCACGCCCGGGCCTGGGGACCGCCCTTCTGGGGCGGCGAAGGCGCGATGTTTCTCGCCTCGAACGCGGGCAAGCGGTCGCTCGCCGTCGAGCTCGGGGACGACCGCGGCCGAGACATCGTGCTGCGCCTCGCCGACCGGGCGGACGTCTTCGTGCAGAGCCTGCGCCCGGGCGCGGCCGAGCGGCACGGACTCGGGCCCGACACCTTGCGCGCCCGCAACCCGCGGCTCGTGTACTGCACGATCGGCGCGTTCGGCGCGCGCGGGCCGCTCGCCTCGCAGCCCGGGTACGACCCGCTGCTGCAGGCGGCGAGCGGGATCATGAGCGTCACCGGCGAGGACGACCGGCCGCCGGTCCGGGTCGGCGTCTCCCTGATCGATCTCGGCACCGGCGTCTGGGCCGCGCTCGGCGTGCTGGCGGCGCTCTACGAGCGCGAGCGAACCGGCGCCGGGCGGACGCTCGAGCTGTCGCTCTACGAGACGGCGCTCTCGCAGCTCTCGTACCAGCTCGTCGGCTATCTCGGCACCGGCGTCGTTCCCGGCCGGGAAGGGAGCGCGTTCGCGCAGATCGCGCCGTACCAGGTGTTCCCGACGCGCGACGGGGAGCTGATGATCGTCGCCGGCAACGACAAGCTGTTCGCCGCGCTCTGCCGTGAGCTCGGCGTGCCCGAGCTCGCCGACGACGAGCGCTTCCGGACGAACCCCGACCGCGTCGCGAACCGGCCGGCGCTGCTCGCGCTACTCGAGGAGCGGACGCGCGAGCGGGAGACGGACGAGCTGCTCCACGCGCTGGTCGCCGCGGGCGTCCCGGTCTCGCCTGTGCACGATGTCGGCGAGGCGGCCCGACACCCCCAGACGGAGGCGCTCGAGATGCTGCAGACGCTCCCGGGCGGAGCGGTCGACGCGCTCGTGACCGTCGCGGCGCCGCTCTCGGCGGACGGCGTACGGGTGCGGTACCACCTCCCGCCGCCGGCGCTCGGCCAGCACACCAGCGAGATCCTCACCGAGCTGGGCCACTCGCCGGAGGAGATCGACGCGCTCGCAGCGGCGGGCGTCATCCGCCTGGGCTGAAGAGCCATGTCCGGGGTCAGACCCCGTACATGTCCGTTCGGGCCGATGTGAACTAGGCCGGCCAGGGGCCGGCCTGGTAGAGCTGGCCCTCGAGACGGCGGCCCAGGAGGCCCTCGAGCCACTCCGACACCTCGACGAGCGCGGCGAGGTCGACGCCCGTCGCGACGCCTTCGCCCTCCAGCAGGTAGACGAGATCCTCCGTGGCGACGTTGCCCGTCGCCCGCGGCGCGTACGGGCAGCCGCCGAGGCCGCCCACGGACGCGTCGAGGAGCCGCGCCCCTGCCTCGAGCGCCGCGAGGCAGCTCGCGTAGCCGGTGTTGCGCGTGTTGTGGGCGTGGAAGCCGTCCGCGCGTGTGCGCTCGAGGAGCGCTCGCACCGGCGACGGCGTCGCGACGCCGATCGTGTCGGCGAGGACGACCTCCGTCCGGCCGGTGAACCGCGCCGCCAGCTCGGCCACGACGCCCGGGTCGACGCGCCCCTCGAAGGGACAGCCGAAGCTGCACGAGATCGTCACGGTGGACGGCGTTCCGGCCGCGGTCGCGAGGGCGACGATCTCCTCGACCCGCGCGACCGCCTCCGCGAGAGTCGCGTTCCCGTTCGCGCGGTTGAAGCTCTCGGTCGCGGCGAAGGTCGCGTTGACGCGGTCGAGCCCGGCGGCCGCGAACCGCTCCCACCCGCGCTCGTTGAGGACGAGACCGGACAGCTCTACGCCGGCCCGTCGCTCGACGCGCTCGACGACCTCCTCGGCCGCGGCCATCTGCGGCACACGGTCGGGACGGACGAAGCTGACCGCCTCGATCCGGCGCAGCCCTGCCGCCGCGAGCCGGTCGACGAGCTGCGCCCGCGTCTCGGCCGGCAACACGTCGGACTCGTTCTGGAGCCCGTCCCGCGGCCCGACCTCGCATACCGTGACTTCCACGGGCGACAACGTAGTCGCTGCGGATGCCGCCGGGGGCCCGCACGACGTAGCCTGCAGTTGTGCATCCGTCCGCATCGTTCAGCGCCGCGATCCGCGTGCGCATCGAGAACCGGCCGGGCGCCTTCGCGCGTCTCGCGGCCGCGGTCGGCGAGGCCGGAGGATTGCTCGGCGCGATCGACCTCGTCCGTGTCGAGGGCTCGACGAAGATCCGCGATGTCAACGTCCTCGCCGACGACGAGAACCATCTCGAGGCGATCGTCCAGGCCGTCCATGCCGTCGACGGCGTCGAGGTCGTCCATGTCTCCGACCGCGTCTTCCTCGCCCACCTCGGCGGCAAGCTCGAGGTGCGGCCGCGCTCGCCCCTGAAGACGCGCGACGACCTCTCGATGGTCTACACCCCCGGCGTCGCCCGTGTCTCGCGCGCGATCGCCGACGATCCGGAGAAGGTCTGGAACCTCACGATCAAGCGCAACACGGTCGCGGTCGTCAGTGACGGCACGGCCGTGCTCGGTCTCGGCGACATCGGGCCCGAGGGTGCGCTGCCGGTGATGGAGGGCAAGGCGGTGCTGTTCAAGGAGTTCGCGGGCGTCGACGCCTTCCCGATCTGCCTCGCGACGAAGGACGAGGACGAGATCGTGCGGACGGTGGAGGCGATCGCGCCCGCCTTCGGCGGGATCAACCTCGAGGACATCGCAGCCCCGCGCTGCTTCTCGATCGAGCGGCGCCTGCGCGAGAGCCTCGACATCCCCGTCTTCCACGACGACCAGCATGGGACGGCGATCGTCGTCCTCGCCGCCCTGCTGAACGCGCTCCGCGTCGTCGGCAAGCGGCTCGAGGACGTCAAGGTCGTCACGACCGGCTGCGGCGCGGCCGGGATGGCCGTGACCCGGACGCTGCAGCACGCGGGCGTGCGCTGGATCGTCGGCTGCGACGAGGGCGGCGCGCTCTACCGCGGCCGCGACGGCCTCAACCCGGCCAAGCAGGAGTACGCCGAGACGACGAACCCGGACAACCTCGAGGGCACCGCAGACGAGCTGCTCGAGGGCGCCGACGTCTTCATCGGCGTCTCCGTCCCGGGCGCGATCACGGTCGAGGGCGTGAGGCGGATGGCGCCGCGCGCGATCGTCTTCGCGATGGCGAACCCGAATCCCGAGGTCGACCCGGAGACGATCGAGGGCCTCGCCGAGGTGATCGCGACCGGCCGCAGCGACTACCCGAACCAGATCAACAACGTGCTCGCGTTCCCCGGAGTCTTCCGAGGCGCGCTCGACGTGCGCGCGACGGCGATCAACGCCGAGATGGAGGTCGCGGCGGCGCGAGCGATCTCGTCGGCGATCGCCGACGACGAGCTCTCGGCCGACTACGTGATCCCGAGCGTGTTCAACCGCGCGGTCGCCCCGGCCGTGGCGGCAGCGGTGGCCGAGGCGGCGGAGCGGAGCGGGGTCGCACGGCGGACAGGCGCGCAGTCGGCGGTAGTGCCGCTGCCCCATCCGTAGTTAGGGCTGATGACGATACGCGGGCCCGGCGGGACCATGGCGCCATGCTGAGCAGGTCCAACGAGCGCACGGACCTTCCCGTCCCCTTCGCGGAGGCGATGGTCGGCGACGCGATGAGCCCCGGCATCATCAGCTGCCCGCCCGAGACGCCGTTGCGTGTCGTCGCGCGGATGATGTCCACGTTCAGCGTCCATGCCGTCTTCGTCTTCGAGCATCAGGACGAGGACGACGAGGCGCACCGCCTCTGGGGCGTCGTCTCCGATCTCGACCTCGTCGCAGCCTCGCGCCTCGACGTCGATTCGCTCACCGCCGGGGCCAGCGCGGTCACGCCGCTCGTCACGGTGACCGCCGAACGCCCGCTCGGGGAGGCGGCGTCGCTCATGGCGCAGCACGGGATCGCCCACCTCGCCGTAACCGACCCGCTGACGCGCCGGCCCATCGGGGTCGTCTCGACGCTCGACATCGCCCGCTCGATCGCCACCGATCACGGCGCCCGCGAGACGCAGCCGAGCGCCTAGGAGTGAACCACACGGGAGAACCACCCAACCGGTGATGGATGAAGCGGTGGCCGATCCGCGATGCTGAGCCGCATGGCCCACCTGATGAACCTCCTCACCGCCTCGGTCCTCTTCTACGCCGCGGTCACGCGCGGCGGCCTCGTCTTCGCCCGCGTGCTCGAGCGCCTCGTCCGCGCACGTAACTAGCGGGTCCCGAGCTCCATCCCGAGCAGGCGCGGCAGTGCGGCGACGGCGCGCGCGGCGAGCGGCGGCGTCCGCTCCCGCTCCTCGGCCTCCTCGCAGGCCATGATCGCGCGCCGCACGAGCCCGCCGCCGAGCCGCCGGAGCGGCTCGCCCGGCAGGCGCGGCACGTGTCTCGTCGCGAGCGGGAGCCGCGTCCACTCGTCGTCGGCGCCGAGCGCGAGAGAGGCGAGGATCCGCCCGCCGAGCCAGCTCGGACCGACGCCGTGGCCGGAGTAGCCGGCGCCGTAGTGAACTCGCGTCCCGGGCTTCGTCGCGAAGAACGGCAGGTGATCGGCCGAGACGTCGATCGGCCCGCCCCACGCCCGCTCGACCCGCGCGCCGGCGAGGCCGGGCAGCAGCCGCCGCAACCCCGCCTCGGCCCGCGCCGCCGTCGGACGGTCGCGCGAGAAGCGCTCGTCGACGCGCCCGGCGAAGCCGATCGGGCCGCTGCCGCTGCCCATCAGCACACGTCCGTCGTTCGTCGTCCGGAAGTAGTGGACGAACATCCGGGCGTCGACGATCGCCTCGCCGCCCGTCCAGCCGATGTCCTCGATCGCCTCCGGCGCCGGCTCCGTGAGGACGACGTACGAGCCGAAGTTCGTGAGGCTCCGCGAAGCGGGCGACCAGCCGGTGAGGAAGGCGTTCGTGGCGAGGACGACCTCCGGCGCTCGCAGGGTCCCGCCCGGTGTCGCGAGCTCGTTGGGGCTGCCGGCGACGAGGCGGGTGACCGGCGTCTGCTCGTGGAGCGTCACGCCGGCGTCGAGCGCCGCCCGGCGGAGCGCACGGACGAGCAGCCCGGGCTGCACGGTCGAGCCGTCGGGGAAGAAGACGCCGCAGCGGAAGACGGGCGAAGAGACGCGCTTCGCCAGCTCGTCCCGCGAGAGCGGCAACGCCTGCTCGGGGCGGCCGACGGCGGCCGCCGCCGCGACCGCCTGCTTCACGGCCGCATCGTGCGCGGGAGCGGCGGAGACGAGCAGCATCCCGGATTCGCGCAGCCAGACGTCCTCCCCGCGCGCCTCGGCCCAGGCGCGGATCCCCGGCACGACCTGCTCGCCCGCACGCGCGAGCGCGAGCGCCTGCTCCTCGCCCAGGAGCGGGACGAGGGATCCGAGCGAGGCCCAGTAGCCGTGGCAGAAGCCGCCGTTCCGGCCGCTCGGGCCGTGGCCGCAGATCTCCGCCTCGAGCAGCGTCACGCGCAGCTCGGGCGCGCGCTCGCGGAGCGCGAGCGCCGTCCAGAGCCCGGTGTACCCGCCCCCGACGACCGCGACGTCTGCGCTCGCGTCACCGGAGAGCGCGGGCGCCGGCGGCGGATCCCCCTCCACCGCCAGCGCCTGCTCCAACCACCACGAGGGGAGCCTCGGGTCGACCGACGGCTCGATCGCTCCTCCTATGGCGAGGCCACCGCCGTCTCGACGTCCGTCGGCAGCTCGAGCACCGCGGTCTGGGCGCGCACCGGCGCCGCCGCGATGTAACCGGCGATCCCGACCGCGACGATCACCGCGAGCGTCCCGAGCGTCAGCAGCTCGAACTCGCCCTGCCCGACGCCCCAGCTCGCCTTGAAGTCGTACCCGACGCCGAAGAGGCGCTCGAGCGTGTCCGGGAACACGGCGACCCAGGAGCCGAGGAGGATCCAGAGCGTGACGAGGGACGTCGAGATCCACAGCCCCGTCATCCCCCACGGGTGCACGTACGGCCGGTGGACGTGCGGGTGCGTGTAGCGGAGCTTCAGCACCGCCGGGAAGATCCAGAGGTACGAGATGAGGGTCGTCGAGACCGCGATGTCGAGCACGACGCTGAACGCGTTGGCCGTGCTCGCGTTCCGCAGCAGGTAGATCGCGGCGATGCAGAACGCCGACGACGTGATCCCCGACATGACGTTCACGCGTACGGGCGTTCCGAAGCGCCTGTTGAAGATGCCGAACCACGGGAAGAACGCGCCGTCGTAGGCGGCGACCGCCTGGATCCGGTCGGAGCCCATCATCCAGACGGCGCCCGAGGTGACGAGCGCGCCGATGAAGCAGAGCGTCATGACGACGAGCAGCCCGTGCGCCGCGCCGCCGTAGACGCCGTTGAAGGTTGCCGTCACGGCCGCGATGAAGCCGCCGATCCCGGTTACCTGCTTCGCCGGCAGGACGACGAGGATGCAGAGGATCGGGACCGCGTACATGACCACGCCGGTGATGCCGCTGCGCAGCACCGAGAGCGGGACGTCGCGCTGCGGGTCCTCCATCTCCTCGGCCGCCCCGTTCTGGAGCTCGAAGCCGACGTAGTTGAAGAGCAGGAGCGGTACGAGCGCGAAGAAGATCCCGCGGGTCGGGCTCACGTGCCCCCACTGGAAGCCGGCGAACCCGTGCTTCACGCCGTAGATGATCGTCGTGATCGAGAAGAAGCCGAGCACGATCGCCCGCAGGATGGCGCCGAAGTTCGGGATCCACTTCCCGTGGCGGAGGGAGATGATCGCGACGCCGATCGAAATCCAGATGAAGGCCAGCTTGAAGACGTAGTCGCCCCACGTCGCGCTGCCGATGCCGGAGATGTTCGCGTTCCACGAGTCGTGCGCGATGAACGCGAGCGAGCCGCCGACCCAGAGCGGGTTCGTGACCCAGTAGAGGATCGCCGCGGTGCCGCCCTGGAGGCGACCGAAGGCGATCTTCGACCACTCGTACGGGCCGCCCTCCTGCGTGAAGGCGGAGCCGACCTCCGCCATCAGGAGCATGTACGGCGCGACGAAGAGGAGCGCGAGCACGATCAGCCAGAGGAACCCCTGCGCACCGTTGCTCGCGACCGTGCCGAGCGTGTCCAGCCCGACGAGCGCGCACACCGTGAAGAACCACATGTCGAACCGCCGCAGCGACTTGATCAGCTTGCCCTTCTCCTCGAGGGCGAGCTTCGTCGTCTGCTCGAGCTCTACCGACGCATCTGCTCCCATGCTTCCTCCAGTACGTCCCCCAGGATTCCGGTCATCTCGTCGAACTGGGCCTGCGCGGCGACCAGAGGCGGAGAGATCTGGACGACCGGGTCGCCGCGGTCGTCGGCTCTGCAGATCAGTCCCTTCTCGAACAGCCGGTGCGAGAGGAAGCCGCGGAGGAGGGTCTCGCACTCCTCGTCGTCGAACGTCTGCCGCGTCTCCTTGTCCTTCACGAGCTCGAGCGCGTAGAAGAAGCCGGCGCCGCGCAGGTCGCCGACGATCGGGAGCTCGAGCAGCTGGGCGAGCGTCTCGCGGAACGGCTCCTCGTTGGAGAGGACGCGCTCCATGATCCGCTCGCGCTTCATGATCTCGATGTTCTTGAGCGCGATCGCGCTCATCACCGGATGGCCGCCGAACGTGATCCCGTGCGAGTACATCGACGTCTCGCCGAGGAACGGCTCCATCACGCGGTCGGTCGCGACGACGGCGCCGATCGCCGCGTACGAGGACGAGAGGCCCTTCGCGGAGGTGACGATGTCGGGCCGGATGTCGAAGCGCTCGGACGCGAACCAGTGGCCGAGCCGCCCGAAGGCCGTGATCACCTCGTCGGCCGAGAGGAGGATGTCGTAGCGGTCGCAGAGCTCGCGGACGCCGTGCCAGTAGCCCTCCGGCGGCATGAACGCGCCGCCCGCGTTCTGCACCGGCTCCATGTGGACGAGGCAGACGGTCTCGGGGCCCATCTCCTCGATTGTCCGCTCGAGCTCGTCGAGCAGGAAGGCGGTGAACTCCTCCTCGGTCTCGTCCGCCGGCCGGTGGTAGCGGTTCGTGTTCGAGACGTGCCGCACCTCGGGGACGAGCGGCTCGAACGGCGCGCGGAGCTCCTTGATCCCGTTGATCGAGAGCGCGCCGAACGTCGTGCCGTGGTAGGCGATGTCGCGCGCGATCGCCTTGTAGCGCGTGCCGGGGGCGAGGCCGTCGCGGGCGGAGTAGTACTGGCGCGCGAGCTTCCACGCCGACTCGACCGCCTCCGAGCCGCCCGAGCAGAAGAAGACGCGGTTGAGGTCGCCGGGCGCGAGCGATGCGACCTCCGCGGCGAGCTCGATCGCGCGCGGATGCGCGTACGTCCAGTTCGTGTAGAACGGCAGCTCGCGCATCTGCTCGTGCGCGGCCTGGCCGATCTCGTCGCCGAACCCGTAGCCGAGGTTGACGGAGAAGAGGCCCGCGAGCGCGTCGAGGTAGCGGTTGCCCTCCGCGTCCTCGAGGTAGCAGCCGTCGCCGCGCACGATGATCGGCGGCTCGTGGCCGCCCATGCGCGTGAAGTGGAGCCAGAGATGGTCGCCGGCGAGCTGCCTCAGCTCGCCCGCGCCGGTCGCGCTCTGCGCGCTCGTCATTCGGATCCTCCGTTCCGTGCGCCGCTCCCCCAGTCGTAGAGCTGCTTCCACATCTCGAGGTAGACGAAGGTCTCGGTCGAGGCGACGTCGGGCAGAGAGCGCAACCGGTTCGTCAGCTCGAAGAGGTGCTGCCGGTCGGTGGCGACGACCTCGACGACGACGTCGAACTGCCCCGCGGTAACGATGACGTAGTCGGCCTCCGGCCACTGGGCGATCTGGTCGGCGATCCGCCCAGGCGGCCCGAAGGTCTTCATGCCGACGAGCGCCTGCTCGTAGCCGAGCCCGAGCGGGTTCGTGATCCCGACGACCTGGAGCATCCCCTCCGCCGTC
>Ga0335081_10004980_pt1 | contig 20991 bp, 17 predicted proteins | sample Lox_Sample_35_FD_206713 | JGI IMG/M metagenome (GOLD analysis project Ga0335081, IMG submission 206713) | Soil microbial communities from Loxahatchee National Wildlife Refuge, Florida, United States - Lox_Sample_3.5 | ecosystem: Environmental > Terrestrial > Soil > Wetlands | place: USA... | reverse complement strand
CCCGGCTCGGCCGCCTTCTGGGCCCGCCAGAGCAAGCACGGCCACGTGAACTTCGCCAACTGGCCCTACTACATCGACCCCTCGCACGCCACGCTGAGCGAGTTCACCGCGGCCACCGGCATCACCGTGACGTACACCGAGGTCATCCAGGATGACCCGTCCTGGTTCAACAAGATCAGCCCGATCCTGCAGAAGGGCGAGTCCATCGGGTACGACGTCATGGTCGTCACCGACGGCTTCCAGTTCTCCGAGCTGGTGGCGCTCAACGAGCTGACGCCGCTCGACCAGCATCTGATGCCGAACTTCTACGCCCACGCCGGGGCCGCGTTCAAGAAGCGGTCGTTCGACCCGGGGAACACCTACAGCATGCCGTGGGCTGCCGGGAGCACCGGCATCGCCTGGAACCCGCAGCACATCAGCGACCCGATCACCAGCATCCACGACCTGTGGAACCCCGCCTACAAGGGCAAGGTGGGGATGATGTCGGACCTGCAGGACCTGGGGAACTTCGGGATGATCAGGCTGGGGATCGACCCCGAGACGTCCACCGCCAAGGACTGGACCGCGGCGGCGCAGGTGCTCACCCAGCAGCGGGACGCCGGCCTGGTCCAGGGCTACTACCAGCAGCCCTACCTGCAGGCGCTGGCCAGCGGCCAGACCTGGATCTCCATGGCGTGGTCGGGGGACATCTTCCAGCAGAACCTGTCGGGCGGCACGAGCCTGAAGTTCGTGATCCCGGAAGAGGGCGGCAACATCTGGACCGACAACATGGTGATCCCCCGGCGGGCGGAGAACCCGGTCGACGCCATGATGCTGATGGACTGGTACTACCAGCCGAAGATCGCGGCCGAGCTCACCGAGGCGGTCAACTACATCACCCCCGTCCCGGCCGCGCAGGCCATCATCGCGGCGGACGCCACCAAGGCCAAGGGCTCGGAGAAGCAGCTGCTCCAGGAGGTCGCCACCAGCAACCTGGTGTGGCTCACCCGCGCCGAGTTCGACCGGCTGCACAACTACGCCGACGTGAGCGGCAAGCGGCAGCAGCAGTACCTGTCCATCTTCCAGCCCATCGTCTCCGCCTAGGCCGCCGCACGGCTCCCGGCCGGCCGCGCGATGACCGCCGTGCCCGCGGCCCGCGAGCCGCCGCCTGACCGGCCGCTAAGCTTGGCTGGCGTGCCGACGATCCTCATCACCGGGGCGGCCGGCCGGATCGGGACCATGCTGCGGCCCCGGCTGGCCCGGCCGGGCCGCACCCTGCGCCTGCTGGACACCGCGCCGCTGCCGGCGCCGGCCCGGCCCGGCGAGGAGAGCGTGACCGCTTCGGTCACCGACCTTGCCGCCCTGACCGCCGCCTGCGCTGGCGTGGACGCCGTCATCCACCTGGCGGCCATCGCGGGGGAAGCGGCCTGGGAACGCGTCCTGGCGGTGAACATCGAGGGCACCTACGCGGTGTTCGAGGCGGCCCGCCGGGCGGGCGTGCCGCGCGTCGTCTACGCCTCCTCCAACCACGCGGTCGGGTTCACCCCGCGCTCGGCGTTCCCGGTGCCCGACTACGCCTTCCCGGCGCCGGACACCTACTACGGCGTGGCCAAGGTGACCGGCGAGGCCCTGGCCGCGCTGTACCACCACCGCTACCAGATGGACGCGATCTGCCTGCGGATCCTGACCTGCTACGACAAGCCGCCGACCACGCGGGCGCTGTCCACCTGGCTTTCCCCCGACGACGCCGGGCGGCTGTTCGAGGCCTGCCTGACCGTGGCGGATCCCGGCTTCCGGGTGGCCTACGGCGTCTCGGCCAACACCCGGGGCGGCTGGGTCAGCCTGGCGGAGGCCCGGTCGCTGGGATACGAGCCGCGCGACGACGCGGAGGCCTACGCCGCCGAGGTCATCGCCGGGCACGGGGAGCCTGACCCGGCCGACCCGGTGCTCGCCCACCTCGGCGGCGAGTACTGCCTGCCCGCCTACGACGCCGCCCACCTGACGTAGACGCCGCTCAGCTGACGCAGACGAGGATGGCCGTGATGATCCAGGGATACGACCCGCGCACGGGCGAGCCGGCCGGCGAGCCGGTGCCCGAGACACCCGGTGACCAGGTGGACGCGATCGCGCAGGCCGCCGCCGCGGCCTGCGGCCCGTGGGAGCAGGCCGGCCCGGACGGCCGGGCGGCCGCCCTGGAAGCAGTGGCCTCCGCCCTGGACGGAGCGGTGGCGGAACTGGTGGCGGCCGCCGACACCGAGACCGCGCTGGGCACGGCCCGGCTGACCGGTGAGGTCGCCCGGGCCACCGGGCAGCTGCGCCACTTCGCCGCGGTGCTGGCCGACGGCGGGTACGCCGACGCCGCGGCCAGCCCCGGCGGTGACGGCGTGCCGGGCCTGCGCCGGGTGAACCGGCCCATCGGCCCGGTGGCGGTGTTCGCGGCGTCGAACTTCCCGTTCGCGTTCTCGGTCGCCGGGAACGACACCGCCTCGGCCCTCGCGGCCGGCTGCCCGGTGGTGGTCAAGGCCCACGAAGGCCATCCGCGGACGTCGGTGCTGACCGGCCGGATCGTCGCCGGTGCGCTGGCCGGGGCGGGGGCGCCCGCCGGGACCTTCGCGGTGGTGTACGGCGTGGACGCGGGCGTGCGGCTGCTGCAGCACCCGGCGATCGCCGCCGCCGGGTTCACCGGGTCGGCGCGCGGCGGGCTGGCCCTGGCCGCCATCTGCGCGCAGCGGCCGGTGCCGATCCCGTTCTTCGGCGAGCTCGGATCGGTCAACCCGGTGGTCATCCTGCCTGGCGCCGCCGCCGCCCGGCCCGGCGACATCGCCGCCGGGTACGCGGCATCGCTCACGCTGGGCGTTGGCCAGTTCTGCACGAACCCGGGGCTGCTGTTCGTCCCCGGCGACGGCGGCCCGCTGCTGGACGCGGTCGCCGGGGCCGTCCGGGCCAGCACCGGCGGCCCCATGCTGACGGCCCGCATCCACGACTCGTTCGCCGCTGCAGCCGGCGAGCTCGCCGCCCAGCCAGGCCTGACCCGGCTGGCCGGAGGCCAGCCCGGCGAGGGACCCTGGTCGGCCACGCCGGAGGTGTTCCAGGCCGGCCTGGCCGAGTTCGCGGCCGGGCTGCCCGGCCTGGCGCAGGAGCGGTTCGGGCCGGTGGGGCTGGTGATCACCTACTCCTCGGTCGCGGACCTGCTGCCGGTGCTGGCCCGGCTCGGCGGGAACCTGGCCGGCGTGGTGCACGCCGACGAGGCGTCGGCCACCGACATGGAACTGGCCGGGCAGGTGGCCGGCGTGCTCGCCAGGACCGTCGGCCGGGTGGTCTTCAACGGCTGGCCGACCGGGGTGGCGGTCACCAGCGCCCAGCATCACGGCGGCCCCTGGCCGGCCAGCACCGCCCCCGCCTACACCTCGGTCGGCGCCGCCGCCATCCGCCGCTGGCTCGTCCCGGTCGCCTACCAGGACTTCCCGGCCCAGCTGCTTCCCGCTGGCCTCCGCCCCGGGAACTGACCCGCACGCGGCCCGGGCGCCACCGGGCTGGGACCGCATGCCCATGGCCGCTCAGCGCGGCGGCCGGTCAGCCGCGGTGGCCGCTCAGCTCGTCCTTGCCGGGCACCAGGGACCGGTGCCTGACCATCCAGGCGTGCAGGGGATGCTCCATCTCCTGTGCCAGCTCGCTCGGCGGCACGACGAGGACAGGGCACACCGCGTGCGCCACGCAGTAGCGGCACACCCGGCGGCGCAGCAGCCGCCACAGAATCCCGCGGCGTCCCGCGCCGACCACCAGCAGGTCATCCTGCTGGCTGGCCACCCTGACCAGCGCCCGGCCCGGGTCGCCGCGCAGCACGGTCGGCTCCACCCGCAGGTCGGGCGGCAGCCCGCCGAGCGCGGCATCGAAGGCGTCCCACAGCCGCCGCCACGCCGCGTCCCGCCACACCTGGCGCAGCTCGGGCACCGAGCACCGCCGTTCGGCCATCTCGCCGCCGGGCGGAGCCCAGGCGTGCACCGCCAGCAGGGTGGCCGCACGCCTGCGCGCCTCTTCCGCCGCACAGCGCAGTGCCTCCAGATTGCCGACCGAGCCGGTGACGCCGACTACGACCCGCTGCCCGCCATCCACGGCACAGCTCCTTCTACCGAGCGCCCATACCCACTCCATGAAACCCCATCGGGCCGCCGGATGGGCAGTTGCTAACAGCTTCCTTGCACACACGCGCTGAAACCATCCGGATTGGCTACAGCCCGGTACCCATCTCCACTAGTTACCGGGCGATCGCGCCGCGCGGGCCAGCAGGGCGACGTGCAGTGAGGCGCGCGACTCCGCCGCATCCAGGGACACGCCCAGGATCCGCTCGATGTGGCGAAGCCGCTCATAGAGGGTGGGCCGGGCGAGGTGCGCGCGGGCCGCCGCCACCGCCTTGTTGCCGCCGGCCGCCAGGTAGGTACCGAGCACCCCGGTCAGGTCGGTGCCGTGGGCGGCGTCATAGGCGGCCAGCGGCCCGAGCTCGCGGTCGGCGAAGGTGGCCAGCCGGCCGTCGTCGGCGAGCAGGTAGAGCAGGCCGCGCAGCCGCAGGTCGGCCAGCCGGTGATAGGGACGGCCGTCGGCCACGGCCTGGGCGGCCGCGTCCGCGACCTGCCGGGCTTCCAGCAGCGAGCGGCGCGCCTCGGCCATGCCGGAGGCGGCGGAGCCGACGCCGATCACCGGGTCGCCGGCCGGCGGCCCGGGGGAGTGCCGGGCCCGGTCGGCGAGCCGCTGCCTGGCGGCGGCGCAGACCGCGATGAGCAGGCGGCCCTGGTCAGCCTGGCCGTCCAGGGCCAGCAGCGCGACCGCCCGCTCGTCGTCGAGCGAGCCGACGAGCGCGTGGACGCGCTCGGCCCGGCAGGCCTCCGCTACCGCCTCGGCCACATCCAGCACGCGCGCCTGGGCGAGCAGTCCCGGGGCCGCGCCGCGGAACCTGACCACCATCCCCAGCAGCTGCCGCCCGGCGACCGGCAGGCCCAGCGCGCGCGCCCGGACCCCGGCTTCCTCCGGCCCGGCATAGGCCTGCGCCAGCACGGCGCTGAGCAGCGTCCGGTGCGCCTGCCGTTCCAGGCTCTCCTGCTGCCGGGCGAGCAGCCGGCCCAGCGCCAGCGTGGTCGCCGCCCGCTCCACCAGCACGGTGTCGCCCGCCCCGGGCGGCCCGTCACACACCAGGATGACCCGCCCCCAGTCCTCCCCCCGCGCCCCCACTGTCGTGACCAGCCACCCGGATGCCGGGTCATAGCCGGTCCGGGCCGCAGGGGCGACCGCCCGGGAGCGGGCCTCGAACCCCTCCAGCAGCCGCGCCGGATCAGCGCCCGCCGGCTCGAAGGCCAGCACGCGATGGGACAGATCCGCCAGGATCACCGGCCGCCCCGCCAGCAGCGCCGCCTGCCGCAGCACCTCGCCCGCCCCAGCCCCCGCCACCGCCAGATCGGTGAACACCTCATGCAGCCGCGCCGACACCCGCAGCTCGCCCAGCTGATCCTCAATGATCCGCCCGTGCACCGCCTCGGTGATCGCAATGAAGGGGACTTCGTGATCGAAAACGATCAGCGGCAGCCCGCACTCATCAGCCGCCGCGGCAAACCGGGCAGGCAGGCCGCTGACATATTTGCGCCCGAGCTCCACCGCGACCGCGCTCACCCCAACGCCAGCGAGCTCTGCCACGTAATTGCCGAGCAGCGCCTCCTCATCAGGCAACGCGATCCCCGTCGTCAGCACCAGCTCCCCGCCCCGCAGCAGCCGCGCCGCATCCGGCAGCTCGATCGCATGCACCCACCGCACCAGCCGGCCAAGCGACCCCTCGCCCGCCACCACCCGCGGCTCCCCAGCCAGCACCGCTTCCATCCCCAGCACCTGACCAACCGTAGGCAGCATGGAGGCCTCCCGGACCGAACGTGACCAGCCGGCCGGCGGACAGGTGCGCCGATGCCGTTTCTGCTGGCAGCGGCGTGCCTGTGCGCTGGACGGCCGCACGGCAGAGCCGCTATACAAACCGTAAGGATCTAACGAGATTACCTATCACTTTGCCGGTCCATCTACCCGGCGGTAAGCCCCAGACTGAGGTACATGCCTGAACTAGTAGACCGTCACCGCGCAGTCCTCCCCGCCTGGATGGCCCTGTACTACGAGCACCCCCTGGAGCTGGTCAGCGGCTCCGGCTCCCGGGTCACCGACTCCTCCGGCCACACCTACCTGGACTTCTTCTGCGGCATCCTCACGAACATGCTCGGCTACGACGTCCCCGAGGTACGCGAGGCCGTCGAGCGCCAGCTCGCCACCGGCATCGTGCACACCTCGACCCTGTACCTGATCCGCCGCCAGGTGGAGCTGGCGGAGAAGCTCGCGAGGCTGTCCGGCATCGAGGGCGCCAAGGTGTTCTTCACCAACTCCGGCACCGAGGCGAACGAGACCGCGCTCATGCTGGCCACCGCCGCGCGTGGGTCGAACCAGGTGCTGGCGATGCGCAACAGCTACCACGGCCGCTCGTTCGGCGCCGTCGCGATCACCGGCAACGTGGCGTGGAAGAGCTCCCCGCTGGCGCCGTTCGGCGTGCACTACCTGCACGGCACGGACCGGGAGCTGCCCGCCTTCGCGCGGCTGACCGACGAGGAGTACGTCGCCGCCTGCACCGCGGACCTGCGGCACCTGCTCGCCGCCGGGGCCGCCCGCGAGGTGGCGTGCCTGATCGCCGAGCCCATCCAGGGCGTGGGCGGCTTCACCATGCCCCCCGACGGCCTGTTCGGCGAGTACAAGAAGGTCCTCGATTCCCACGGCATCCTGTTCATCTCCGACGAGGTGCAGACCGGCTGGGGCCGGACCGGCGACCACTTCTGGGGCTTCGGCGCGCACGGGATCACCCCCGACATGATCACGTTCGCCAAGGGCCTGGGGAACGGGTTCGCGATCGGCGGGGTCATCGCCCGCGGCGACCTGATGGACGGCCTGCCCGGCAGCGGCATCTCCACCTTCGGCGGCAACCCGCTGTCCACCACCGCGGCCAGCGCCACCCTGGACTACCTGCTCGACCACGACCTGCAGCGCAACGCCGCCACCCTGGGCAGCATGATCATCGGCGGCCTCACCGAGGCGGCCGCGCCGCTGGCCGCGGTCGGCGGCGTGCGCGGCAAGGGCCTGATGTTCGCCGTCGACCTGGTCGATCCGCGGACCGGCGCGCCAGCCCCGGCGCTGGCCACCCGGGTGCTCGAGGAGGCCCGCGAGCGCGGGCTGCTGATCGGCAAGGGCGGGCTGTACGGGCACGCGCTGCGGATGGCCCCGCCGATGACGCTGTCCGAGGCGGACGCCAAGGAAGGCGTGGGCATCCTGATCGACGCGCTGCGCGCGGTGGACGCGGAGGCATCCCGGTGAAGCACATCACGCACTGGATCGGCGGCAAGCCCTGGGACGGCGCCGCCGAGCGCCACGGCGACATCTACGACCCCGCGACCGGCGAGGTGACCGGCACGGTCGACTTCGCCTCCGCCGCGGTCACCGGTGACGCGGTCGCCGCGGCCGCCAAGGCCTTCCCCGGCTGGCGGGCCACCTCGATCGCCAAGCGGACCCAGATCATGTTCGCGTTCCGTGAGCTGCTCCGCGAGCACTCCCGCGAGCTCGCCGAGCTGATCAGCTCCGAGCACGGCAAGGTCGCCTCGGACGCGGCCGGCGAGGTGGCCCGCGGGCTGGAGGTGGTCGAGTTCGCGTGCGGGCTTGGCCACCTGCTCAAGGGCGGCTACTCGGAGAACGTCTCCACCGGGGTGGACGCCTATTCGATCCGCCAGCCGGTGGGCGTGGTGGCCGGCATCACCCCGTTCAACTTCCCGGCCATGGTGCCGATGTGGATGTTCCCGGTCGCCATCGGCTGCGGCAACGCCTTCGTGCTCAAGCCGTCGGAGAAGGACCCGTCCGCGTCGCTGATGCTGGCCCGGCTGTGGGCCGAGGCGGGCCTGCCCGACGGCGTGTTCAACGTGGTGCAGGGTGACAAGGAGGCGGTGGACGCGCTGCTGGCCCACCCCGACGTGCGCGCGGCCAGCTTCGTGGGATCGACCCCGATCGCTCGTTATGTATATGAGCGGGGCACGGCCGCGGGCAAGCGGGTGCAGGCGCTGGGCGGGGCCAAGAACCACATGGTGGTGCTGCCCGACGCGGACCTGGACCTGGCCGCGGACGCGGCGGTGTCCGCCGGTTTCGGCTCCGCGGGTGAGCGGTGCATGGCGGTGTCGGTGGTGGTCGCGGTCGGCCCGGTGGGCGACGAGCTGGTCTCCGGCATCGCCAGCCGGATCGGCGGGCTGCGCGTGGGCCCGGGCAACGACGAGCGCTCGGAGATGGGCCCGCTGGTCACCGCCGCGCACCGGGACCGGGTCGCGTCCTACCTCGACTCCGGCGTCGAGGAGGGCGCCACGCTGGCGGTGGACGGCCGGGTGCACCCGGTGATCGGCGGCGCGGGGGACGGCTTCTGGCTCGGCCCCAGCGTGCTCGACCACGTGACCCCGCAGATGGGCTGCTACCGCGACGAGATCTTCGGCCCGGTACTGTCCGTCGTGCGGGCGGCCAGCTACGACGAGGCGCTCGCGCTGGTGAGCGACAACCCCTACGGCAACGGGGTGGCGATCTTCACCAACGACGGGGGAGCGGCGCGGCGGTTCGTGTCCGAAGTCGAGGTGGGCATGGTCGGGGTGAACGTGCCGATCCCGGTGCCGATGGCGTACTACTCGTTCGGCGGCTGGAAGGCGTCGCTGTTCGGGGACACCCACATGCACGGCACCGAGGGCATCCACTTCTACACCCGCGGCAAGGCCGTCACCTCCCGGTGGCTCGATCCCAGCCACGGCGGGGTCAGCCTCGGTTTCCCCGTCAACAAGTAGCCGGCGCGCGTCACCCGGGTGCCCGGGTGACGGTGCGCCCGGCCCGGCGGCAGGCGGCCGCGAACGCGGCCGAGTCGGCGACGGCCGCGCCGCCCGGGTCGTTGTTGAAGTAGACGTACACGGTCGCCTCGTCCGGCCAGGTGGCGGCCACCCGCTCCAGCCAGGAGCGCAGCGCGCCCGGCCCGTAACGCGGCCAGGGCTGCGCCGCCCCCTGGTGGAAGCGGAGATAGCCCCAGCCGGCCGTCCGCCACAACGGCGTGACCGGGCGGCCGCGCTGGTCCGCCCAGCACAGCGCGGCGCCGTGCTCGGCGAGCACCTGCCGCACCTGGCCGGTCCACCAGGACGGGTGGCGCGGCTCCACCGCGACCTGGATGCCTGCGGCGGGGCCAGGTCCACCCGGCCCTGCCGGCCCGCCTGGCCCGGTGCCGCGGTGCCGGGCGAACGCCGCCAGGCAGGCCGCCAGCCGCGCCGGGTCGGCGGGCAGGTTCGGCGGGAGCTGAAGCAGCACCGGACCCAGCCGCCCGCCCAGCCCGGCGGCCGCCGCCATCAGCTTGGCGACCGGCTCCTCCGGGTCCCGCAGGCGCTTGACGTGGGTGAGGTACCGGCTCGCTTTTATCGCCATGACGAAGTCGCCGGGCGTCCTCGCCTGCCAGTCCCCGAACGTGTCCCGGGCCGGGAGCCGGTAGAACGTGCTGTTGTTCTCGACCGTGGCGTACCGGCTGGCGTAATACGCCAGCCAGTCGCGGGCCGGCAGATCGGCTGGGTACAGCGGCCCGCGCCAGTCCCGGTACTGCCAGCCCGAGGTGCCCACGACAACGGGCATGACTAGCCCATGCCTTGTGGATTCATGCCAGCAATGTGCCCGCTCCGGGGCCGTGCATCCCGGAGCGGGCTCGCGCGCGGAACACCAGGTCCCGTGGCGCGTCGAACTCGCACGTCATGATGATCTGCGGAATGCCGGGGCGCACCGGGCGCCGCACCGCCCGGCGCGGCGGTCAGCTGCCGCCTTGTTCCTGGCCCGCGGTCACGGGCTCGAACGCCAGCGAGCACGAATTGATGCAGTACCGCTTGCCGGTCGGCTTGGGGCCGTCGTTGAAGACGTGGCCAAGGTGGCCGCCGCAGCGGCGGCACACGACCTCGGTACGCCGCATGAACAGGCTGTTGTCCGGCCGCAACTCGACCGCCTCGGCGACCGCGGGCTGGTCGAAACTCGGCCAGCCGGTGCCCGAGTTGAACTTGGCGCCGGAGCTGAACAGCCTGGCGCCACAGCCGGCGCACCGGTACCAGCCGTCCTGGTGGTTGTAGACGTACGCACCGGTGAACGGCACCTCGGTGTGCGCCTTACGCAGCACGCGGTACTGCAAGGGGGTCAATTCCTGGCGCCACTGCTCGTCGGGCTTGGTGACCTCGCGGGTGGTGGCTGCCTCGGTGCTGGCACGAGCCTTACGCATGGGATCGGGTTCCTTTCCCTCTCGTCCGCCACCTGTTTAGACCCGCGCCGCGCCGAGACGATTTTCCGGTCATGACGCCGGGGCGGGCCCGGCAGCGCGCCGGCGCCACGCCGGGCATGAGCCCCGGCGCCTGATGGGTGCCTTGACGGTGGTTCGTTTGCGTCCATACGATCTGCGCCATGGCCAGTCGCTCGATCTCCGCTTTCGCGGAATCGGTCACCGTGGCAGAGCTGGAGAAAGACCCGTACCCGATCTATGCGCGGTTGCGGCGGGAGGCTCCGGTTTGCTTCATTCCCGCGGTGGGCCTGTGGTTTGTCACCCGCTACGACGACGTGGAGTTCGTGGGCACCCACCCGGAGCTGTTTTCTGCTCAGCTCGACGACTCGCCGGTCGACCGAACGTTCGGCTCGCCGACCATCATCACCGTCGACGGTGAGCTGCACCGTGAGTTGCGCCGTGCGCTCGACGCCAAGTACCGGCCCCGGCAGGTCAACGCCTATATCGATGGCCTGGTGCGCCCGATTGTCTGCGATCTTCTCGATGGGCTGGCCGGCCGCGGCCGGGCCGAGCTGATGGCGGACTACCTGGAGCCGCTGTCGGTGCTGAGCCTGGGCTCGGTGCTCGGCGTGGTGCATCTGGGCGCCGCCCAGTTGCGTGACTGGTTCTGGCGGCTCCATCAAGGCGTCATCAATTTCGAGGGAAACCCGCAGCGGGAAGAGGTCGGCACGGCCTGCTCGCGGGAGATCGACCAGGTGCTTGCGCCTGTCTTTGACCGGCTGGAAGCAGGCGGCGGCGACAGCACGATCGCCCACCTGCTGCACAGCGGCATGCCCGAGGGCAGCTGCCGGGCACGGGATTTCGTGATGCCCACACTCAAGGTGATCCTGCTGGGCGGCATGCAAGAGCCCGGCCACGGCGCAGCCTCGACGCTGGCGGGCCTGCTCTCGGCCCCCGGCCAGCTGGCGGCTGCCCGCGCTGATCCGGAACTGCTCCCGGCCGTGGTCGAGGAGGGCCTTCGCTGGGTCTCGCCCATCGGCACCCAGACCCGTCAGGCAGCGGCCGACACCGAGCTCGCCGGGGTGCGGCTGCCCCGGGGCGCCGCCGTAGGCTCGCTGGTCTCCTCGGCGAACCGGGACGAGACCAAGTTCGCCGACCCCGACCGTTTCGACATCTTCCGGCCGCGCCGGGCGAATATCGCCTTCGGCACCGGACGGCACTTTTGTGCCGGTCACGCCTTCTCCCGCGCCCTGATCAAGATCGCCATCGAGGAGCTGCTCCAGCGGTTCCCGCGGCTCGCACTCGACCCGCAACGGCCTCCCGAGTTCCGCGGCTGGGAGTTCCGCGCTCCCCGCCGGCTGGACGTCTTGCTGTCGTGACAGACGCTCATAACAGGCGCCTTCGCCGCCCCGACGACGACGGGATGATGTTCTCCGCCGCCGCCCAGGAGTCGCGCCGCTCCTTCATCGGCTGGCCGGTCAGCGACTGCGTGCTGGTGTAGGCATGCACGGTGGAAAGAAGCCATCCCGGATGCCGGCCGTCTCCCCGCCGCCCGCGCTAGCCCGGTGAGGTATCGGTGTGTTCGACCTGGCTGATCAGGAGCTTGAGCTGGGTGATCTCCTCGGCGAGGGCTGTCTGGCCTGCTTTGGTGAGGGTGACCCACGTGCGGGCGCGTTTCCCGGCGTAGCCCTTCTCGATCGTGATGAGCCCGGCGTTTTCCAGCACGCCGAGGTGCTGGGAGAGGTTTCCGGCGGTCAGCTCCAGGTTGTCGCGCAGGTAGCTGAACTCGACCAGCCGCGCCTCGTGCGCGATGGTGAGGATGCCGAGCCGGACCCGCTGGTGGACGGTGTCGTCGAGCCCGTTAGCGGGATGACCGGTCATGATGCGGGTGACCGGAGCGGCCGCTGGGCCAGGGCGAAGCCGATGCCGCCGAGCAGCAGCACGCCGCCCTGGAGGATGGCCGGATAGAAGTACCAGGGGGAGCCGGGCTGGACCGGGCCGAAGATGATGGGCAAGAGCACGGCCGCCAGGTAGGCGAGGGTCAGCAGAAGCAGGGCGCGGTTGCGTTCGGCCCAGGCCAGCACGAGCAGCGCGAGCCCGATGGCAGCTCCCGGGGTGGCCAGCCGGTAAACCATACGGTTCAGCCCCATCGGGTCGGCCGGGGGATTGTGTACTTCCCATAGCGCTACACCGGTCAGCGCCACCGCGATGATGATCCCGGCGATGGCGTACGGCCGCACACGTGTCCCGACGCCGCGTGCCCGGGACCGGCGAATGTAGAAGGCCGCGATCGCCACGTAGGCCAGCACCAGGGCGATCGGCCAGTACACGAACTCCGCGTCGGAGTAGACCGTGCAGACTCTCGGCACGGCCAGGCAGTCCAGATGGTGGCCGCTGTAGCGCCGGACGGGGATGGAGACGAAGGTCAGTACCGCGAAGACCAGGAGGGGGAACCAGGTCGCGCGCTGGTCCTTGCGCACCCGTTGCGCGAGTTCACGCGTGTTCGACAGCAGCCGGTCCGGGTCGTCTCCCTGGTATGCAGCCTCGGTTGCCATAGGCAATAGGTTAGCAATACAAATCAATCTGTACAAGGAACTATCTGGACACCCGACTCTGGTTGATATGCCTGTGATCGTGAGGCACCAGGATCGGGGCGCGCTGCGCCTCGATCCCAGGCATGATCAGGCATTATGCCGAGCCCGAATGGCGATGTGATCTTTTGATCACCGGCGCACCAGTGGCCATCCAGATCCGGAGGTTCTGGGTACCGCGGGTGAGTCGGGGACGCCCTACACCGATCCGCAGCCCGTCTGCGCTCGCACACCCGGGACGGGCCGGCCCCGTCGGCAGGAGCCGGCCCGTCCGTCGGTGGGATGATCAGCCGCCGGTGGCCGCGCCGACCGGCTCCTTCTGGCCGGCGCCGTCAACGGCCGGGACGGCCTTGGGCCGGCCGGGCAGCCAGGACAGCCAGCCCGGCAGGTACCAGTTGCGCTCGCCGAGCAGCGCCATCGCCGCGGGCATGAGCACGCCGCGGACCACGGTGGCGTCGATGAGGACGGCCGCCGCGAGGGCCACGCCGAACATCTTGAACTCGATCACCGACAGTGTGGCGAAGATGGAGAACACCGCGACCATGATCACCGCCGCGCTGGTCACCACGCCAGCGCTGCCGCCGATCCCGCCGGTGATCGCCGCTGGCGTGGGCCATCCCCGCAGCCGCAGTTCCCTGATCCGGGACAGGATGAACACGTGGTAGTCCATGCTCAGCCCGAACAGCAGCACGAACAGGAACAGCGGCAGCCAGGTCACGATCCCCCCGTACGGGCTGAACCCCAGGAGGCCGCTCAGGTGGCCGTCCTGGAAGATCAGCGTCAGCAGGCCGTAGGCGGCGCCGACCGACAGCAGGTTCAGCGCGATCGACATCAGCGGGATAGCGAGCGAGCGGAAGGTGATCAGCAGCAGCAGGAACGCCAGCCCGAGCACGAACGCGAACACGATCGGCGCCCGGCTGTGCAGGCGGGCCGAGAAATCATGGGTGCCGGCGGTGTTGCCGGTGACCGCGTAGCTGATGCCGCTGACCTTGCCCAGGGTGGCGGGCAGGGCGTGGCCGCGCAGCGTGGCCAGCGCGCTCATCGAGGCGGGGTTGGTGCCGTCGCCCGCCAGCGGCACCGAGACGATCAGCACCTGGCCATGGTCGAGCAGGGTGGCCGTGACCGGTTCCCGGAGCGACCCGCCGGTGGATGCCCGCGCCTGCAGGGCGGCGATGGCCTGGCGGACCGGCTGCCCGGACAGGTCCTTGCCGGTGACGACGACCTCCGCGGGCTGCGGGCCGCCGGGGAAGGCATGCTGGATCGCCAGCAGGTTGCGGATCACGGGGACGTCGGTGGGCAGGTCGTGGATCCCGGGATCGGCCAGCCGCAGGCTGAAGGCCGGGGCGGCCAGCGCGAGCAGGGCCAGCGCCGCGGTGCCGCCCCACAGGGCCGGCCGGGCCACCACCCGGCGGGTGAGCGCGTTCCAGAACCGGGACTGCCGCGCCGTGGTCCGCCGCCGCCCCAGGAACGGGATCTTGCCCTTGTCCACCCACGTGCCCAGCAGGGACAGCAGCGCGGGCAGCGCGGTCATCGAGCCCAGCACCGCCACGCCCACGACCACGATCGTGCCGACCGCGATCCCGGTGAACACGTCGATGCCGGTCAGGAACAGCCCTGCCAGGGAGATCATCACGGTCAGCCCGGACACCACGATCGCGCGCCCGGAGGTGGCGGCCGCGGTCCGCAGCGCCTCGGACTGGCTCGCGCCCGCCGCCCGTTCCTCCCGCTCCCGGCGCAGGTAGAACAGCGAGTAGTCGATACCCACGGCCATCCCGATCAGCAGCACCACCGACGACGTGGTGCTGTCGATCGGCAGCCACCGGCTGGGGATGGCGAGCAGCGAGATGGCGGTCGCGACCGCCGTGCCGGCCAGCAGCAGCGGGATGCCCGCGGCGATCAGCGCGCCGAACACCACCAGCAGCAGCACCAGCGTGACCGGCACCGAGGTCACCTCGGCGTGGCGGAAGTCATCGCTCCCGACGTTGCTGATGGCCCGGTCGACGCTCGCGTCGCCCGCCTCCGCGATCCGCAGGCCGGGGTGGGCGGCCTGCACCGCAGCCACCGCGCGCTGAGCGCCGGTCACGATCTGGTCGGCGTTATCCGGGTTACCTGCCACCTCGAACGTGACCAGGGCGGACCGGCCGTCACGCGAGATCAGCCCGTGGCCGCCGGCCGCCAGGCCCCCGCCCGGCGCCAGTGGCGAGGCGATGTCGGTCGCCACGCCCGGCATCCGCTGCAGCGCCACGGTCACCTGCCTGATGGCCTGCCGCGCCTGTGGGTCGCTGGCCACGGTGTGCCCGGCGCGCGTCTGGATGAGCACGCTCTCGGCGTCCCGCTGGACCACGCCGGGCCTGCTGAGCACCCGTTCGGCCTGCCCTGCCTGGCCCGGGTCGTAGCTGTTGATGTTCTTCGTCCCGAGCATGTTGCCGATCACTATCGCGCCGGCGACAAGCAGCAGCCAGCCGATGAGCGCGATCGCGCGGTGCCGGGCGCTCCAGCCCGCGATCCGCTCGACCATCGGAGGACGGACGCGAGCGCGGGACGGCGGCCCGGTGGCGGATGCCTGCGCGGATGCCAGGGCTGAGGGGCGTTCCATGTCGATCTCCATCCGGTTGCGGGGATGAGCAGAGCGCGTGCTGACAGCCTTGTTTCGCTGGCCGCGGAACGGGATCCCGCTGGCCGCCGAATCCGGGGTAGGGATAACCTCCGGGCGTACCCGGGGGTCAGCGGTATGGGCGGGCCGGCGCCCGGTGCGTAGGGTCGGCGGCAGTATCACCACTGCGGCGAGGAGGCACGGGGATGGCGGCAGCCGGAGCCGGTTCCGGGGTCCCGGCCGCGGGCCGCGCCTCCCCGGGCGGCCTGCCGTCGGCCCTGGGCGCGCTGGTGTCGCCCCGGACCTGGCTGGCGGTCATCCACCTGCTGGCCGGCCTGGTGATCGGCCTCGTTTCGTTCACCGTGGTGGTGACCGGCATCAGCGTGGGGATCGGGCTGCTGCCCGTCTTCCTGGTCGGCATCCCGGTGCTGGTCGGCGTCGTCTGGCTGGCCGGCCTGGGCGGCCGGGCGGAGCGCGCCAGGTTCGCGGTCCTGCTGGGCATCGCTATCCCCGCTCCCGCGCCGCTGCCGGACGAGCCGAAGGGGTGGCGCAGGCTGAACCTGGTGTTCCTGGCCCGCACGACCTGGCTGCCTGCCGTGTACGCGCTGGTCAGGCTGCCGCTCAGCCTGATCGAGTTCGTCGTGGTCACCGCCGTGTGGGGGGTCGGGCTCGCCCTGGTCGCGCTGCCCGCCTACAACGGCGCGCTGCCCGGCGGCAGCGCCCACCTGGGCTCGTTCGCGCTGAACAACCTGAGCTGGGTGGCCCTGGGGGTGGTGATCGGTGTGGCGCTGCTGCTGGGCGCGCCGCCGGTGACCCGGGCGCTGGCCGCGGGGGACGCGGCGGTGGCCAGCTGGCTGCTGGGGCCGGGCCGGCGGGCCAGGCTGGCCGCCAGGATCGGCGAGCTGGAGACCAGCCGGGCCGGGGTGGTCGACGCCGCGGAGACCGAGCGGCGGCGGATCGAGCGGGATCTGCATGACGGCGCCCAGCAGCGGCTGGTGTCGCTGGCGATGGAGCTCGGGCGGGCCAGGGCGAAGTTCGCCTCCGATCCGCAGGCGGCCGAGGCCATCGTCGGCCAGGCCCACGAGCAGGCCAAAGAGGCCCTGACCGAGCTGCGGAACCTGGTGCGCGGGGTCCACCCGCCGGTGCTGTCCGACCGCGGCCTGGACGCCGCCCTGTCGGCGCTGGCCGCCCGCAGCCCGGTGCCGGTCGCGGTCCGGGTCGACCTGACCGGGCGGCCGCCGCCCGCGGTGGAGGCGATCGCCTATTTCGTGGTCGCGGAAGCCCTGACCAACGTGGCCAAGCACGCCAAGGCGAGCCGGGCGCTGGTCACCGTGACCCAGTCGGGTGACCTGCTGCACGTGGCGGTCCGCGACGACGGGATCGGCGGGGCCGACCCGTCCGGGCAGGGGCTGTCCGGGCTGGCGGCACGGGCCGCCGGGGTCGACGGCCGGCTGCTGGTGACCAGCCCGGCCGGGGGCCCCACCGTGATCGAGGTGGTGCTGCCATGCGGCGGGTAGTGGTCGCCGAGGACTCGGTGCTGCTGCGCGAGGGCCTGGCCCGGCTGCTCACCGAGGCCGGTTACCAGGTCGAGGCGGCGACCGGGGATGCCGAGGAGTTCCTGCGCGCGGTGGCTGCCCGCCAGCCCGACGTCGTGGTGGTAGACGTCCGCATGCCGCCGACCTTCACCGACGAGGGCCTGCGGGCCGCGCTGGTGGTGCGCAGCACCTGGCCCGGCGTCGGTGTGCTCGTGCTGTCCCAGTACGTGGAGGAGCGCTATGCCACCGAGCTGCTGTCCGACCGCCCGCAGGGGGTCGGCTACCTGCTCAAGGACCGGGTCGCCGACCTGACCGAGTTCCTCGACGCGCTGGAGCGGGTCGCCAGCGGGGGCAGTGCGCTCGATCCCGAGGTGGTCGCGCAGCTGCTCGCGCGCAGCCGGCATCCGCTGGCCAGCCTCACGCCGCGCGAGCGTGACGTGCTCGCGCTGATGGCGGAGGGCCGCTCCAACGCCGCGATCGCCGCCGAGCTGGTGGTCAGCGACGGCGCGGTGGAAAAGCACATCAACAGCATCTTCGCCAAGCTCGGCCTCGCGCCCGCCGACCGCGACCACCGGCGGGTGCTGGCCGTGCTGCGCTACCTGGGAACGGAGGGGACATGACAAGCCCGCTGCCGGTCATGGCTGGGCGCCCGCTGCCGATGACGGCCGGGCGCTGGGTGGCGCTGGTCATCGGGACCCCGCTGGCCCTGCTGGTGATCGGCTGGACCGCGCTGACCGCGGTCGCCTTCGCCGGGCTGGGCAGCTCCCGGGTCAACCTGGCCATCCCCATCCACGGTCGCACCGCCGCGGTCAGCGTGGACGAGGGAGACATCAGCGTCGCCGTCGGGCCGGCCGGCGAGCTCCGGGTACACGGGACCCTCCGCTACTCGATTGCCCGCCCCCACCTCAGCTGGCAGCGCTCGCGGTCCGCGATCGCGTTCCACACGCACTGCCAGGTGCCGACCGGGGTGTGCTCGTCCGACTATGCGGTCACCGTCCCCCCGCTGGCCAGGTCGGAGGTGTCCACCGGATCCGGCAACCTGACCGCCAGCGGCCTGGCGGGCACGGTCACGCTGAGCACCGATTCGGGAGACATCAAGGCCACCCGGATCTCCGGCCGCACCACGATCAGCGACAGTTCCGGCAACATTGTCCTGACCTCCCTGGCCGGGGCGCAGGCGCTGATCATGGACGACTCGGGGGACATCACCGGTCACGGGGTGTCCAGCCCGGTCCTGACCGCGCAGGACCGGTCGGGGAACATCACCGTGGTGTTCGCCAGGGTCCCGGACCGGGTCCAGGTCAGCGACGACTCCGGCGACATCACGCTGGTGCTCCCGCCCGGGCCGGCCACCTACCGGGTCAGCGCGAGCACCTCGTCCGGGTCGGCCTCAGTCAGCGTGCCGAGGAGCCCGGCGTCACCACGTGTGATCACGGCGACCGACCAGTCGGGCAACATCACCATCGCCCGGTGATCGGCTGGCGCCAGGCGTCCCACCGGGTCACAGGCTGGTGAAGGCGTCCTCCAGGATCGACAGGCCCTCATCCAGCAGGTCCTCGCCGATGACCAGCGGTGGCAGGAACCGCAGCACGTTACCGAACGTCCCGCAGCTCAGGGCGACCAGCCCGGCCGCGTGGCAGGCCTTGAGCACCTTGCCGGTGCTGGCCGCGTCCGGTTCCAGGCTGCCCGGCTGGGCGAGCTCGATCGCGAGCATCGCGCCCCGCCCCCGGATGTCCGCGATGACCGGGTAGGTGTCGGCCAGCTTGCGCAGCCGGGGCAGCATGATCTCGCCGATCCGGCGGGCACGCCCGGCCAGGTCCTCCGCGGCCATCGTCTCGATCGCCCCGAGCGCGCCAGCGCAGGCGACCGGGTTGCCGCCGTAGGTCCCGCCGAGACCGCCCGGGTGCACGGAGTCCATCACCTCGGCCCGGCCGGTGACCGCGGCCAGCGGCATCCCGCCGGCGATCCCCTTGGCGGTGGTGATCAGGTCCGGTACGACTCCCTCGTGGTCGCAGGCGAACCAGTCGCCGGTCCGGCAGAACCCGGTCTGGATCTCGTCGGCGATGAGCAGGATGCCGTGCTGACGGCAGAAGTCCGCCAGCCCGGGCAGGAAGCCGTCCGGCGGGACCACGAAGCCGCCCTCACCCTGGATCGGCTCGATGATCACCGCGGCCACGTTGTCCTCGCCGACCTGGGTGTGGATCAGTGAGGTGACCACGTCCAGGGCCTCTTTGGCGCACGCGCCGGGCCCACCCGGCCAGCGCAGCGGGTAGGCCATCGGCATCCGGTAGATCTCGCCGGCGAACGGGCCGAACTTGTCCTTGTAGGGCATGTTCTTCGCGGTCAGCGCCATGGTCAGGTTGGTGCGCCCGTGGTAGGCGTGGTCGAACGCGACCACGGCCTGGCGGTGGGTGGCGTGCCGGGCGATCTTGACCGCGTTCTCCACCGCCTCGGCGCCCGAGTTGAACAGCGCCGACCGCTTCTCATAGCTGCCCGGCGTGCGCCTGGCGAGCTCCTCGCACACCTCGACGTACCCCTCATAGGGCGTGACCATGAAGCAGGTGTGGGTGAACCGGGCCGCCTGCTCGCGGACCCGCTCGGCAACGCGGGGGGCACTGTTGCCGACCGAGACCACGGCGATGCCGGCGCCGAAGTCGATGAGGGAGTTGCCGTCCGCGTCCACCAGCACGCCGCCGCCGGCGGCGGTGATGAACACGGGCAGGATGTTGCTGACGCCGCGGGCGACCGCGCTCTCGCGCCGCGCGATCAGCTCGCGGGAGGCGGGCCCGGGGATCTCGGTGACGAGGCGGCGCTGCTGCGGGAGCCCAGGGCCGCCGGTGGCTGGCGGGTGCGTGGTCATAGACCTGACGTTACCTCGCGGCCGGCTGGCGTTGTCCAGGGTTGCCCGCCGTAGGTGGGCCGGGTACGGCAATCTGCAATCGTGAGCACTGCGGGTAACCCTCACGTTCCTGTCCGGAGTCGACTAACGTGGCTGCCCCCAGAGGAACAACGCCCAGGAGGCGGCTGTGAGCGGTGGGGTCTTGGCCAACGATGGCCTTTTCTGCCTCCTCTTTCTCATGACGGCGCTGCTGGCGACGTTCATCTACCAGATCGTCCGGATGCCGCCCGAGCTCGCCCGCCCATCTGAGCAGCCGGTGCTGAACCTGCCCTCGCCGCCGCCCGCGCTGCCCGCGCCCGCGCCGGCCGCGTCGGGGCCGCTGCCGGTCCGGCGGCCGCGGGCGCCCATGTTCCGCGCTGCCGCGGCCAGCCGGCCCGGGAATGCGGCCAGCCAGCCCGGGAATGCGGCCAGCCAGCCCGGGAACACGGGCGGCTATACGGCCAGGCACACCACCGCGGCGGTGCCGGTGATGGCCCGGCCGAAGGTCTCCGGCGGCCCACCGTGGGGGCCGGCGCCGATGCCGCCGGATCTGGACGACGTCACCGGCGCAGCGTTCTTACCGGCGCTCTTATCCGCCGGGCGCCAGGCCAGCTTGCCGTCCGGCCGGCCCGCGGGCTGCGCAGGGTGGCACGATTGCGCCCATGGTGATCCCGGTCCACGACATCAACCCGCTGAGCCGGACCCCCTGGGTCACCTACGCGCTGATCGCCATCAATGTGGTGGTGCTGCTGCTCACGCCGGGCATGCTGCCGGGCACCGGCTCCACCGTGGCCACCGTCTGCCAGCAGCAGGCATTCGACGACCGGTACGGTGCGATCCCGCATGAGCTGACCACGGACCGGCCGCTGCGGGCGGTGCCGACCGGCCAGGAGGTGACCACCGCGCAGGGGCCCGCCTGCGTGATCGCCCCGCCGTCCTACCGGAAGAGCCCGCCGCTGTCGGTGCTGACCGCGATGTTCGTGCACGCCGGCTGGCTGCACCTGCTCGGCAACATGCTCTTCCTGCTGATCTTCGGCAACAACATCGAGGACCGCTTCCGCAAGGTGCCCTACCTGATCTTCTACCTGGCG
>Ga0335081_10004979_pt1 | contig 20991 bp, 18 predicted proteins | sample Lox_Sample_35_FD_206713 | JGI IMG/M metagenome (GOLD analysis project Ga0335081, IMG submission 206713) | Soil microbial communities from Loxahatchee National Wildlife Refuge, Florida, United States - Lox_Sample_3.5 | ecosystem: Environmental > Terrestrial > Soil > Wetlands | place: USA... | reverse complement strand
GGGTCGCGGCATCGATCACATCGCCGATGCGCGCGAGATCATCGAGCACCACCTCGACCACGTTGAGCGCGGTGTAGCCGGTGATGGTCGGCTCGCCGCCGCCCGGGTGGTACTGGTAGTTGGGGCTCAGCGAGTAGCTGACGGTCTTGATCTGCGCCCCGGCGCCGGCCGCCTTGCGTACCGCGGCGAGCACCGCGTCGAGCTGGCGGGCGTTGGCGCTGGCGGCATCCTGCGACAGCACCGCCTGGGTCTGCACGCCGAGATCGATCTGCACGCGATCGGGCCTGGCGCTGACACGCGCTTCTCCGCTGACGCGGATCGACGACAGGGTCGCTGCGGGCACGCCCACCGTCTGCGCCGCGAGCGGCGCGGCGGCTGCAAGGCTCACGATGAGCAACGCCGCACACTGCAGTCTCATGACACGCGGCGGGGCGGAACGCATTCGCATATTCTACGCGCGCGCCGTGCGACAGTTCATACTTTGGCCAGCGCGCCGCGCGCCTGTTGCCGGGACGGTATACAACAGCCTATGCAAAGAGGCGAGCAGAGCCGCAGGGAAATCCACGTCGCACCGGACCGGTTCGAGGTGACGGCGGAGGATGCGATCCTCACGACGGAGCTGCGCTCCGCCGTCGCGATCTGCCTGTACGACGCCGCCGAAGAGGCCGGGGCGTTGCTGCACCTTCGCTGCATCGTCAAGACCTCCAAGCCCGCCGACGTGACCGACACGACGCTCGCGACCGAGCTGCTGCTGCTCGACCGGTGCCTCGAGGCGCTGCGCGAGGCGGCGCCCGCCGCGCGCAATCTCCAGGCGCGCATCGTGGCGCACCTCGCCGAGGGCGAGCACGCGCGCCCGGTGTGCGAGACCGTCATGAGCCTGGTGCGCCACTACCTCACCGACGCCGGCGTGAGGATGCTTCCCGAGGACGTCGCGGCGGGACCGGTGCGCACGCTGCGCTTCCGCCCCGGCATGGGGTGGATGCACACGCGCGCCTGAGCGGCCGCCGAGCCCGGCGGCCGGCCTGCCCGCACCTGACGGCCCGCGGCGGCGCATGAGACGCTCGCGCGAAGTCACGCTCCCCGCGCCCGTCCGGGCCGCGCTGGAAGAGATCTTCGGCGAGAGCGTCGCCCACGTGCGGGTGATCGAGCATTCGCTCTATGCGCGAGCGCACCTGCGCGCGGTCGCGACCACGCGCCGCGGCCGCATTTATCTGCGCGATGACGCCGCCGCCTTCTTCGCCCATCCGTCCCTGCTGCTGCACGAGTACTGGCACGTCATCGGACAGTGGCAGCGCGGGACCCTCACCGTGCCGCGCTACGCCCTCGAGTGGCTGCGACGCGGCTACTGGAACAACCGCTTCGAGGTCGAGGCGCGCGCGTTCGCCGCGGCACACGCGCAGGCCCTGCGCGCGAGGCTGGCGCGCACGGCGGCGGCCGGGGCGGGGCGGGGGCCTGATGCCTGAGAGCGGCCGCCCGCGGCCGGCCGGCGCTCCCCTTGCCGGCCGGCGTCCGCGACCTACAATACGCGACCCCTCAGTGGTAAGGGCCTGGGGAAGCACCCGAAGCCAAGCTCCATGACGCTACGCAAGCACCTCGACTGCGACGTCATCGTCGTCGGCGGCGGACACGCCGGCACCGAGGCGGCATTGGCCGCGGCGCGCATGGGCGCACGCACACTCCTCCTCACGCAGAGCATCGAGACACTCGGGGCGATGAGCTGCAACCCGGCGATCGGGGGGATCGGCAAGGGCCACCTGGTGCGTGAGATCGACGCCCTCGGGGGCGCCATGGCGCGCTCCGCTGACCGCGCCGGCATCCAGTTCCGCACCCTGAACGCGAGCAAGGGACCGGCGGTGCGCGCCACGCGCGCCCAGGCCGACCGCCAGCTCTACCGGGTCGCGATCCGCTCAGCTCTCGAGAACCAACCGCGGCTCTCGCTCTTCCAGCAGGAGGCGGCCGACCTCCTCGTCGAGGGCACCCGGGTGTGCGGGGTGGTCACCGTCACCGGGATCGAGATCCGCGCGCGCGCGGTCGTGCTCACGGTCGGCACCTTCCTCGGCGGCCGCATTCACGTCGGGCTCGACAACTACCCGGGCGGCCGGGCAGGCGACCCCGCATCGATCCACCTCGCCTCGCGGCTGCGCGAGCTCGACCTCCGGGTGGGAAGGCTCAAGACAGGCACCCCGCCCCGGATCGATGGCCGCAGCCTCGACTGGTCGGTGATGACCCGGCAGCCCGGGGATCGCCCCACGCCGGTGTTCTCGTTCCTCGGACGCGTCGAAGATCACCCGATGCAGGTTGATTGTTTCATAACTAATACAAATGAGCGCACCCATGAGATCATCCGGGCGGCGACGGATCGCTCGCCGATGTTCACCGGGGTGATCGAGGGGGTCGGCCCGCGCTATTGCCCCTCGGTCGAGGACAAGGTGGTGCGCTTCGCGGAGAAGCCCTCGCACCAGATCTTCGTCGAGCCGGAGGGCCTCAATACCCACGAGATTTACCCGAACGGGATCTCGACCAGCCTGCCGTTCGACGTGCAGGTCGAGTTCGTCCGCACGATCCGCGGCTTCGAGAACGCGCACCTGACGCGTCCCGGCTATGCGATCGAGTACGACTACTTCGATCCGCGGGACCTCACGGGCTCGCTCGAGACCAAGGCGCTCTCCGGGCTCTTCTTCGCGGGCCAGATCAACGGCACGACGGGTTACGAAGAGGCCGCCGCCCAGGGTCTCGTCGCCGGCATCAATGCCGCCCGCGCCCTCGCGGGCGAGCCGCCCTGGGTACCGAAGCGCAGCGAGGCCTACATCGGCGTGCTCATCGACGATCTGGTGACGCGCGGCACGCGCGAGCCCTACCGCATGTTCACGAGCCGCGCCGAGCACCGGCTGCTGCTGCGCGAGGACAATGCGGATGCGCGCCTCACGCCGATCGGGCGCGAGCTCAAGCTCATCGACCCCGAGCGCTGGCGGCTCTTCGAGATCAAGCAGTACCTCAGCGATCTCGAGATCGAGCGCCTGACGGAGCTGCGCGTGAAGGCGGGGCAGCTGTCCTGCGACTGGGCCGCACGGGTGCTCGGCGCGCCGCTGCGGGAAGACGCCTCCGCGTTCGAGCTGCTGAAGCGCCCCGGCGTGAGCTACGAGGCGCTCCTCGAGATCGCGGGCCCGCCCGAGTGGCTCCCGGAGAGCGAGGACGAGGAGCCGGTGCTGCCGATCGATGCGCGCCTGCCGGAGCAGATCCGTACCCAGGTCGAGGTGCGGGCCCGCTACGCCGGCTACCTCGAGCGGCAGCAGCAGGAGATCGAGCGGGCGCGGCGCAACGAGGAGACGCAGCTGCCCGCCGACCTCGACTACCGTGCGCTCGCGGGCCTCTCGCATGAAGTGCGGCAGCGTCTCTCCGAGGCCCGTCCCGCGACGCTCGGCCAGGCCGGCCGCATCCCCGGCGTGACGCCGGCCGCGGTGTCGATCCTGCTGGTGCACCTCAAGAAGCGCGCCGCGCGTTCGACCCCGCGCGTCGCATGAGCGCCTTCACGCAGGCACTCGCCGCCGCCTGGGAGAAAAACGACTCGCTGCTGTGCGTCGGGCTCGACCCCGAGATCGAGCGCTTTCCGCCGCACATCGCCGCCGCGCCGTCCCCGATCTTCCAGTTCAACAAGGCCATCGTGGATGCCACCCACGACCTGGTGTGCGCCTACAAACCGCAGTTCGCGCATTACGCGGCCTATGAGGCCGAGGACCAGCTCGAGCGCACCATCGAGTACGTGCACCGGACCTACCCCGGCATTCCGGTAATCCTCGACGGCAAGCGCGGCGACGTCGGCAACACCGCCGAGCGCTACGCCATCGAGGCCTTCGAGCGCTACGGCGCGGACGCGGTGACCGTGAATCCCTACCTCGGCGGCGACTCGCTCGAGCCCTTCCTGCGGCACGCCGACAAGGGCGTCGTGATCCTCTGCCGCACCTCCAATCCCGGAGCGCGCGACCTCCAGGACCTCGAGGTCGGCGCGCGGCGGCTCTATCAGGTGGTGGCCGAGCTCGCCGCCACGCGCTGGAACGGCAACGGCAACTGCGCGCTGGTGGTGGGCGCCACCTACCCGCGCGAGCTCGCCGCAGTGCGCCGCATCGTCGGCGAGATGCCGCTGCTGCTCCCGGGGGTCGGCGCGCAGGGGGCGGACGTGGCACAGGCGGTCGCGAACGGCCAGACGGCGAGCGGCACCGGCCTCATGGTGAGCTCCTCGCGCGCCATCCTCTACGGCTCGCCGCGGGCGGGCGCGGACTTTGCCCTCGCCGCGCGCGCGGCGGCGGAGGCGCTGCGCAACGAGATCAACCGAAGCCGCGCCGGGCGCCGCTCCGCATGAGCGCCCGCCGCCTGGCGTGGCTCGCCGCGGCCGCCGCCTTCGCCCTGGCCCAGCTCACCGCCTGCACCCGCGGCGGCAGCGGGCCCGCCGCGCCGGGCACAGGCGCGCCCGAGGAGCCCGTGCTGGTGCGGGGCGCCGGCCCCGATCCCGACTCGCTCGATCCGCAGAAAGTCCGCGGCGCCGAGGCGCAGGGCATCGTGCGGGACCTGTGCGAGGGCCTGACGACGCTCGACAAGACCGCGGCGGTGGCGCCCGGCGTCGCGAGCCGCTGGAGCGTGAGCGCCGACGGCAAGGTCTATACGTTCACCTTGAGACCCGAGGCGCGCTGGTCGAGCGGAGAGCGGGTCGTCGCTGCGGATTTCGTGGCGGGCCTGCGGCGCCTGGTCGATCCCGCGACCGCCTCGGGCTACGCGCAGTATGCCGACGTCATCGCCAACACCGACGAGATCGTCGCGGGCAGGAAGCCGCCGGAAGCCCTCGGCGTGGCGGCTCCCGATGACTCGACCGTGGTCGTCACCCTGTCGGCGCCCGCGCCCTATCTGCCGGCGCTCCTCTCGCACCCGAGCACCTGCCCGGTGCATCGGCCGACCCTCGCCAGCCATCCGGAAAGCTACGCGCGCCCCGGTGTCATGGTCTCGGACGGCGCCTTCGTGCTCAAGGAATGGGTGCAGGGCTCGTACATCCTCGCCGCGCGCAACCGCTACTACTGGAACGACGCCGCTACCCGGCTCGCCGCGGTGAAGTACCTGGTCATCCCCGATGAGAATGCGGAGCTCACCCGCTACCGGGGTGGGGAGCTCCAGGTCACCGCGGTCGTGCCGCGCGGACAGTTCGACTGGATCAAAGAGCACCTGGGTGCCGAGCTCCACGTCTCGCCGCAGCTCACGACCTACTACTACGGCTTCAACCTGCGGCGCGCGCCCTTCAGGGACCAGCCCAAGCTCCGTCGCGCGCTCTCGCTCGTCATCGACCGCGAGAAGCTCGCGACGCTGGTGCTGCGGGTCGGGGAGCTGCCGGCCTACGGCTGGGTACCGCCGGGGATCGACAACTACACGCCCCAGTCCTTCGACTACCGGGGCGAAGCGATGGAGGCGCGCATCGCCGAGGCGCAGCGCCTCTACCGCGAGGCGGGCTACTCACCCAGCAAGCCGCTCGCCTTCGAGCTCGCCTACAACGCGGCCGAGGTGCACACCAAGCTCGCCGTGGCGGTTGCCTCGATGTGGAAGGAGGCGCTCGGCGCCGAAGTTCGCCTGACGCAGGTCGAGTTCAAGACGCTGTTGCAGCAGATCGACCGCGGCGACGTCGAGCTGTTCCGCTCGAGCTGGGCGGGCGACTACAACGACGCCTATACCTTCGCGCAGTACCTGAAGAGCGACTTCGGCCTGAACCTGCCGCACTACCAGAGCGCCGCCTACGATGCGCTGCTGAGGCGCGCCGCCGCCGAGGTGGACCTGGCCAAACGCCGCGCGCTGCTCGAGGAGGCCGAGCGGGTGATGCTCGCCGACACGCCGCTGATGCCGCTTTACTTCTACGTCAACAAGCACCTGGTGAAGCCGCAGGTTTCCGGGTGGTACGACAACGTCATGAACGTCACCTACAGCAGGGACCTGGGGATCACGCCATGAACTGGCATCTGTTCGCGGGATTTCTCGCCATCACCATCGTGCTGCTGCTCGCTCCGGGGCCGATCGTCACGCTCGTGATCTCGACCGCCGCGACGCGCGGCCTGCGCGCGGGCCTCATCACCGTCGCCGGGACCTCGACCGGCAACGCGCTCCTCATCGCGGCGATCGCGCTGGGCCTCGGCTGGGTGCTCGCGCACGCGGTGTATCTCTTCGAGACGCTGCGCTGGCTCGGGGCGGCCTACCTCGTGTGGCTCGGGGTGCAGGCCTGGCGCCACGCGGGCGCGCCCGCCCCGGCCGTGCCCGGCAACCACGTGCACTTCCGCCGCGGCCTGCTGGTGGCGCTCTCGAACCCGAAGACCATCGCCTTCTTCAGCGCCTTCCTGCCGCAGTTCGTCGATCCCTCGCTCCCGGCCGCACGGCAGCTCACCGTCATGTGCAGCGTCACGGTGCTGCTCGCGGCGGTGAGCGACTCGTGCTGGGCCATTGCGTCGGGCCTCGGGCGCGCCTGGTTCATGAGACCGCAGCGCGCGAAACTCCTCGGGCGCGCCTCGGGTCTCACGCTGATCGGCGGAGGCTTATGGCTGTCGCTCGCGCGGCGGCCTGGTTGATTCCCTGGAGGCTCGTATGAAAACCCCGGTACTCCTCGGCACGGCGCTGCTGGCTCTCGCCGGCGCAGCGTCGGCTCGCGCGGATCAGCCGCCCATCATCGACCGCAACCAGTTCTTCGGCGAGATTACGATCGATGGCGCGCAGATCTCCCCGAACGGGGAGTACATCTCGTTCCTCAAGCCCTATCGGGGGACGCGCAACCTGTGGGTGAAGAAGGCCGACGCCCCCTTCGGCACCGCCCGTCCGGTGAGCGCCGAGGCCACGCGTCCGATCCGCATTTATTTCTGGAGCCGCGATTCAAAATATCTGCTCTACGCGCAGGACGCGGGCGGCGACGAGAACTTCAACGTCTATGCCATCGATCCGACCCTGCCGGCCGACCCGCAGACGGGCGTCCCGCCGACCCGTGCGCTCACCAATCTCAAGGGCGTACAGACACAGATCTACGCCGCGCCGAAGTCCAAGCCCGACATCCTCTACATCGGACTGAACGACCGGGATGCGCGCTGGCACGACCTCTATGAGCTGCGCATCTCGAGCGGCGAGAAGCAGTTGCTGCGCACGAACACCGAGCAGATCGCCGGCTGGGAGTTCGACCACGACGGCAACCTGCGGCTCGCCGAGCGCATCAACGGCGTGGGCGACACCGAAGTGCTGCGGGTCGACGCCGAGGGCTTCAAGCAGATCTACAGCTGCAGCGTGCTCGAATCCTGCAACGTCGAAGGCTTCGACGCCGGCAACCACGCGGCCTACCTGCTGACGAACAAGGGAGCGCTCGACCTCGCCGAGCTCGAGTCGCTCGACCCCACGACCGGCTCCACCACCAAGGTCGAGAGCGATCCCGAAAACCGCGTCGACCTCTCGGGTGTCAGGCTCTCCGAGGTCGATCACCGTATCCTCTTCACGCTCTACGAGGACAGCCGTCCGCGCCGCGTCTTTCATGACCCCTCATTCGAGCGCGACTACGCCTGGCTGACGGCGCGCCTCCCCGGCAAGGAGATCAGCTTCGGGTCGCCCTCGCAGGACGAGCATCTCTGGATGCTGACCGCCTACAGCGACACCGATCCGGGAACGACCTATCTGTGGAACCGCACGGCGAAGACTCTGAGGCTGCAGTATCTGGTGCGCGAGGAGATCAAGCGCGAGTACCTCGCAGCGCGCCAGCCCTTCGAGTTCAAGTCCTCCGACGGACTCGCGATTCCCGGCTACCTGACGCTGCCCAAGGGACTGCCCGCGAAGAATCTGCCGCTCATCGTCTGGCCTCACGGGGGCCCGTGGGCGCGGGACAACTACGGCTTCGACCGCTACGCGCAGTTCCTCGCCAACCGCGGCTACGCCGTGCTGCAACCCAACTTCCGGGGCTCGGCAGGCTACGGCAAGCGCTTCCTCAATGCCGGCAACGGCGAGTGGGGACGCAAGATGCAGGACGATCTCACCTGGGGTGTGAAGGCCCTCGTCAAGACGGGTACCGTCGATGCCAAGCGCGTCGGCATCGGCGGCGGCTCCTACGGCGGCTACGCGACGCTCGCGGGCGTGGCGTTCACGCCAACCGTGTACGCGGCGGCGGTCGCCTACGTCGCGCCCTCCAACCTGATCACGCTTCTCGACGCCATTCCGCCGTACTGGGAGGCGGGCCGCCGGCAGCTCTACGCGCGCATGGCAGACCCGACGACGCCCGAAGGCAAGGCGCTGCTCATCGCGGAATCGCCCCTGACCCGCGCGCGGGACATCGTGACCCCGCTGCTGGTCGTGCAGGGCAAGAATGACCCGCGGGTGAACGTGCGCGAGAGCGACCAGATCGTCGCCGCGGTGCGCGACCACGGCAAGCCGGTCGAGTACCTCGTGGCCCCCGACGAGGGTCATGGGTTCGCCCGGCCCATCAACAACCTCGCCCTGGTGACCGCGATGGAGGGGTTCTACGCGCAGTACCTCGGCGGCCGCCAACAGACCGAGGTCCCGGCGGATGTGGCCGAGCGCCTCACCGTGCTCCGGGTCGATCCCAAGACGGTGAGCGGGGCCGTGACGCTCAAGGGGGAGGCCGGCCGCTAGTCACTTGCCGATACAAAAGCTCGAGAAGATTCTTCCGAGAAGATCATCCGAGGTGAACTCGCCGGTGATCTCGTTGAGCGCCGTTTGCGCCGCGCGCAGCTCCTCCGCCACGAGCTCGCCGGCGCGCCGCTCGGTGAGCTGCCGCTCGGCCTCCTCGACGTGCGCGCGGGCGCGGGCGAGCGTCTCGAGGTGCCGGAGACGTGCGCTGATCGCCCCGCCCTCGACCGTCTGAAAGCCCATGCAGCCCTTGAGGTGCCCGCGCAGCTCCCCGATCCCCGCCCCGGTGAGCGCCGAGACGTGGAGCCGCGGCGGACCGGTCACGGTGTCGGTGAGCGGCAATCCCACGGCGAGATCGATCTTGTTGAGCACCAGCGTGACCGGCACATCGGCGGGCAGCCGTGCACGCTCCTCGCGATAAGCCTCGGCCGCCGGGTCCTCCAGCGCGTCGATGACGAACAGCACCCGGTCGGCGCGCTCGATCTCGGCGCGCGCCCGCCGCATGCCCTCCTCCTCGATCCTGTCGCCGGCGTGCCGCAGGCCCGCCGTGTCGAGCACGTGCAGCGGCATGCCGTCGATCGCGATCCGCTCCCGCACCACGTCGCGCGTCGTGCCCGGGATCGGCGTGACGATCGCCGCGTCGTACCCGGCGAGGCGGTTCAGGAGACTCGACTTGCCCGCGTTGGGACGGCCGGCGATGACCACCGTCATCCCCTCGTGCAGGAGCCTGCCCTGGCGCGCGCTCTCGAGCACGCCGGCGAAGTGCTCACGCACCGCCTGGAAGCGCTCGCCGAGCTCGCGGTCGGCGAGAAAATCGATCTCCTCCTCGGGGAAATCGATCGCCGCCTCGACGTAGGTGCGCAGGTCGATCACCGCCTCGGTGAGCCCGCGCACCATCGCCGAGAACTCCCCCTGCAGCGAGCGCATGGCCGCGCGCACCGCCTCGCGCGAGCCCGCGTCGATCAGGTCGGCGATCGCCTCGGCCTGGGCGAGATCGAGCTTGTCGTTGAGAAACGCGCGCTGGGTGAACTCGCCGGCCTGCGCCCGGCGAGCGCCGAGCTCGAGCGCCCGAGTCACCAGTGCCTCGATCACCAGCGGGCCACCGTGGCCGTGGAGCTCGAGCACGTGCTCGCCGGTGTAGGAGGCGGGCGCCGGGAAAAAGAGCGCGAGCCCCGCGTCGATCGGCTCCCTGCGGGCATCGAGAAAGCGCGCGAAGGTCGCGTGCCTTGGGGGCGGCAGCTCCCCGAGCATGACCGCGGCGATCTCCGGCACCTTCGGGCCCGAGAGACGCACGATGCCGATACCGCCTCGTCCCGGAGGCGTCGCGCCGGCCACGATGGTTTCGGTGCGCGTCATGTGCCCCTCGCGACCCAAAGGCTACCGCAGTGTTGCCCGCGGTGTCGCCCCGCGCGCGGGCTTCGGTATCCTAGCGGCCATGTCCGCCTACGAGCTCGCGCAGCTGAACACCGGCTTCATCAGGGGGCCCATCGACTCGCCGCTCATGGCAGGGTTCGTCGCGAACCTCGCGCGCATCAACGCGCTCGCCGACGCCTCGCCAGGCTTCCTCTGGCGGCTGCAGACCGAAGCCGGGGACGCGACCGACCTGCGTCCGTTCGCGGACCCGAGTCAGCTCCTCAACATGTCGGTGTGGCGCGATGCGGATTCGCTGCGGCGCTTCGTCTACCGCAGTGCGCACGCCGAGATCCTGCGCCGGCGCCGCGAGTGGTTCGAGTCGGTGAAGGAGCCGATCATGGTGCTGTGGTGGGTGCCGCGCGGTCACCGGCCGGGCATCGAGGAGGCGGTCGCGCGGCTCGAGCTGCTGCGCACGCGGGGCCCGACGCCCGAGGCCTTCACCTTCCGCCAGACCTTCCCGCCTCCGGACGCGCCGCCCACCGAGCAACCGGGCGGCTTCGAGGACGAGTGCCCGGCCACCTGAGGCGGGTTCAGTTCTTAGCCGCGGCCGCCGCGGCGATGCGCCGGTTGATGTTCCACTGCTGCGCGATCGAGAGGACGGTGTTCGTCACCCAGTAGAGCACCAGTCCCGCCGGGAAGAAGGCGAAGGTCGCCGACATCACGAGCGGCATGATCATGAACACCTTGGCCTGCACCGGATCGGGCGGCGCGGGGTTCAGCTTGTACTGCACGAACATCGCCACCGCCATGATGAGCGGCAGGATGAAGAGCGGATCGCGCGCGGACAGGTCGTGGATCCAGAGGGCAAACGGCGCCTGGCGCATCTCGGCGCTCTCGAGCAGCACCCAGTAGAAGGCGATGAACACCGGGATCTGGATGATGATCGGCAGGCAGCCGGCGACCGGGTTGATCTTCTCGCGCTTGTAGAGCTCCATCATCGCGCGTCCGAGCTTCTCGCGGTCGTCGGCGTAGGTCTCCTGCAGGTTCTTGATGCGCGGCTGCAGGGTCTTCATCTTGGCCATCGAGCGGCCGCTCGCCTCGGACAGCGGATAGAAGATCAGCTTGAGCAGGAAGGTGACCAAGATGATCGCGACGCCCCAGTTGCCGGTCGCCTTGTGAACGTAGCTCAGGGCGAGGAACAGCGGCCGCGCGAGTAACCACAGCCGCCCGTAGTCGGTCACGTGATCGAGCCCGGGAGCCGTCGCCTCGAGCGCCCGCTGGAGCTTGGGGCCGACGAACAGCGTCTGCGTGAACGCGGAGCTCTCGCCCGGAGAGATCGTCTGCAGCGGTCCGCTGGCGGCGAGCAGGAACTGCTCGCCCGAGACATTCAGCGTCACGTGATACGGCAACCCGGGCGGCGGCACGATGGCGCTCACGAAGAAATGCTGGAGCGCGGCGATCCAGCCGTCGGTGACCTCGAGCGCGAGATGGCTGTCCTTCTCGTCGCTCACGTCGAGCTTGCGGTACTTGGTGCCGTCCCAGAAGGCAGGCCCATGGAAGGCGTAGCTGTCGGTGTTGAAATACGAGCGCTTGGTGGGCGGGTCGTTGCGCAGGATCTGCGCGTAGGAGCGCGCCTGCCACGGCGCCGTGCCGCCGTTATGCACCTGGTACTCGACGTCGATGCGATAGCTGCCGCGATGGAAGACGTACGTCTTGGTGACGCTGACGCCGTCCCCGGTCCAGGTGAGCGGCACGCGCAGCTCGGTGGCGCCAGCGAGCGTGTAGCGGTCCTGCGCGCTCGAAAGGAGCGCGAGATGGGTCGGATACGGCCCGCTCCCGGGGCCGGTAAGGCCCGACTGCAGCTCGTAGAGCGAGAGCGGCCCGTCGTCGTTCTCGAGGCGCACCGGCGCCGCCTCGCCCTTGACCTTCGGGTACTGCAGCAGGTCCGCCTGCACCAGGGTGCCGCCGCGCGTGCTGATCTCGAGATCGAGGACGTCGGTGCGCACGTGCACGATCGGCGCGCCCGCGCTCTCGGACGAGGCTGCCGCCGCGGGCGCGCCGATCGAAGCAGCGGCGGGGGAGAGGCCGGTCGCACTCGCCGGCGTGGCGCCAGCCGGAGAGGCTGCGGCCGGTGCGGGCGCCTCGGGCACGCGGTTGGCCAAGTCGTTGGCCGGCGCGGCTGCGTGCCCGGAGCGCTCGCTGCCCGGGGCCTGAATCTGCGTGGGCGCAGCCGCCGGCGCAGCGTAGTCGCTCATCCAGGCGTTGTAATCGGCGAACAGGACCAGGGCGAGCGCGCCCCAGAGGAAAATGCGCGGGTTATTGATCGCGGGCATGATGCGTACAGAGATTCGCCGGCGGCGGCACCGGGTCGTAGCCGCCGGGGTGGAAGGGGTGGCAACGGGCGAGCCGCCGGGCAGCGAGATAAGACCCGCGCAGCACGCCGAAACGCGAGACCGCCTCGAGCGCGTACTGAGAGCACGAGGGATAGAAGCGGCAGGCGGGGCCGACCAGCGGGCTCAGGGCGAGCTGATAGAAGCGGATCGCGCCGCGGACCAGAGTCCTCATCGCGGCGCCGCCTCCCCGAGCTTGCGCCAGAGCGCGGCGAGGCTCGCGTGCAGCGCGCGCGCCGGCACTGCGCGCGCCTGCGGGCGCACGCTCACCACCAGGTCGAGCGCCGGGAGCGAGCGCTGGTTGAGGCGGAACGACTCGCGGATGATGCGGCGCAGGCGGTTGCGTGCGACCGCGCCGCCGGCGGCCCGGACCGCCACCGCGAGCCCGAGGCGCGGCGCGCCGATTTCGTTCGCTGTCGCAATCACCGTGAAAAACCCGTCGTTCAGCCGCCGCCCGCGCGCATAGGCGGCATCAAATTCGCGCTTGCGCCGCAGACGCAATCGCGCCGGCAGAGTCAGCCGCCCTTGCATCGGGCCCCTGATGAGACCTTCGTAGGATCGGCGGTGCGCGCTCGCGGTTCCCTCGCAAACGCAGCCGCCGCGGGGCTTCAGGGTATCAGCTTGTGGCGGCCCTTGGCGCGGCGTCGCGCCAGCACCTTGCGGCCGTTCTTGGTGGCCATGCGCGCGCGGAACCCGTGGGTGCGCTTGCGGCGCACCTTGCTCGGCTGATAGGTACGTTTCGTTGCCATTGCCGCGGGCTCCGTCGACGGGCTCAGAAAAAAGGGCGGCAAGGCTAAGCCGTTGAGCGCCAAGGTGTCAATACATCGCGCACAGCGCGGCACGCGCGCCTGTCGCCATCCGGAGCCTTCAGCACGCGTGCCGATCGGTATAGACTTCGCGGCCTTTTCCTCTTCACAGTTCTCAGATCAAGACGCGGAGGCAATCGCGCGTGGAAGCGTCGCTTTGGACTCGCTGCATGGGCGCGTTGGAGGCGGAGCTTCCGGAACAGCAGTTCAATACGTGGGTGCGGCCGCTGCAGGCGATGGAAGGCAACGGCGCGCTCAAGCTGCTGGCGCCCAATCGCTTCGTCGTCGACTGGGTGAACGCCAACCTGCTGCCGCGCATCGGCGAGCTGCTGCGGGACGAATCCTCCGGCGATGCGCCCATCATCACCGTCGAGGTCGGCTCGCGCAGCGTGCCTCTCCGTGGCGCGCCGCCGGCGGCGCTCGCGAGCGCACGCGCGCGGCCCGCCGAGGGACTCGTGGTCGGGGCGCGCCTGAATGCCGACTTCACCTTCGCGAGCTTCGTCGAGGGCAAGAGCAACCAGCTCGCCAAGGCCGCCGCGCTGCAGGTCGCGGAAAACCCCGGGCGCGCCTATAACCCCCTGTTCCTCTACGGCGGGGTAGGCCTCGGCAAGACCCACCTGATGCACGCGATCGCGCACCTCATCAAGGAAAACGACCCTGAGGCGCGCATCGCCTACGTGCATTCCGAGCGTTTCGTCAGCGACATGGTGCGGGCGCTGCAGCACAACTCGATGAACGAGTTCAAGATGGCCTACCGCTCGCTGAACGCGCTGCTGATCGACGACATCCAGTTCTTCGCCGGCAAGGAGCGCTCGCAGGAGGAGTTCTTCCACACCTTCAACGAGCTGCTCGAGGGCCAGCACCAGGTGATCCTCACCTGCGACCGCTATCCAAAGGAGGTCGAGGGCCTCGAGGAGCGCCTCAAATCGCGCTTCGGCTGGGGACTGACGGTGGCGATCGAGCCGCCGGAGCTCGAGACCTGCGTCGCGATCCTGATGACCAAGGCGCGCGCCGCCGGCGTGCAGCTGCCCGAGGAAGTGGCGTTCTTCATCGCCAAGCGCATCCGCTCGAACGTGCGCGAGCTCGAGGGTGCGCTGCGCCGCGTGATGGCCAACTCGCGCTTCACCGGCCGCGCGATCACGCTGGAATTCACCAAGGAGGCGCTCAAGGACCTGCTCTCGCTGCAGGCGAAGCTGGTGACGATCGACAACATCCAGAAGACCGTCGCCGACTACTACAAGGTTCGCATGGCGGACCTGCTCTCCAAGCGCCGCAGCCGCTCGGTGGCGCGTCCACGCCAGGTGGCGATGGCGCTCGCCAAGGAGCTCACCAATCACAGCCTGCCGGAGATCGGTGATGCCTTCGGCGGGCGCGATCACACCACGGTGCTGCACGCCTGCAAGCGCATCAAGGATCTGCGCGACATCGAGCAGCGCATGAAGGAAGATTACTCAAACCTGTTGAGAACCCTCGCTGGCTGAGGGGATTTCTTTGTGCATTTGCTGTGGACGCGCTTGGGGATAAAGTTATGTACAGGCCGCACACAGCTCCCGGGCAGCTCGTCCCGAAGCTGAGCGTGGATTCGGGCGTCGTACGTAACTGAGTGGACAAGGAAAACATACTTGTCCCCGCAACTCCCAGGCTCTATAGCCTCAACAACAAAGATCTCTGAGCAATCAAAGATTCAGAACCTCGAAGAGAGAAGACATCCCATGAAGCTGACCGCCACGCGCGAAGACATTCTCGCCCCTCTGCAAAGCGTCATCGGAGTCGTTGAGCGGCGGCAGACCATGCCGGTACTCGCGAACGTGCTGCTCGCAGCGCGTGACGGAAAGCTGAGCGTCACGGGCACCGATCTCGAGGTGGAGCTGGTCGCGGCGAGCCAGGCGAACGTGAGCCAAGCGGGTGACATCACCGTGCCGGGAAGAAAACTCCTCGACATCTTTCGCTCGTTGCCCGAGAAAACCAGCGTCGCGCTCAGCACCGAAGGCGAGCGCGTGTCACTGCGTGCCGGGCGCAGCCGCTTCACGCTCTCGAGCCTGCCGGCATCCGAGTTTCCGCTGGTGGATGAGATCAACGCGCAGCAGACGCTCAGCGTCGCGCAGGGAGAATTCCGCCGCCTGATCGACAAGACGCATTTCTCGATGGCGCAGCAGGACGTCCGCTATTACCTGAATGGCCTGCTGCTCGAGACCGACGGCAAGACACTGCGCGCGGTCGCGACCGATGGGCACCGCCTCGCACTCTGCGAGACGGAGCTCGGTGGTAAAGCGAAGACCAGCCAGCAGGTGATCGTGCCCCGAAAAGGGGTCCTCGAGCTGCAGCGGATCCTCGGAACGGAAGGGAATATCGAGCTGGCGGTGGGAAGTAATCACATTCGCGCCCAGATCGGCGACATTCGCTTCACTTCGAAGCTGATCGATGGTCGTTTCCCGGAGTACGGACGTGTGATACCCGCAAATCCGTCGCGGACGGTGGAGGCCGAGCGCGAATCGCTGAAGCAGGCGCTCCAGCGCACGGCGATTCTCTCGAACGAGAAGTACCGTGGGGTCCGCCTGACGGCACGGCCGGGGTTGCTCACCATCCAGGCACACAACCCCGAGCAGGAAGAGGCCGAGGACCAGGTCGAGGTGAACTACAACGGCGAGGAAGTCGAGATCGGCTTCAACGTGAATTACCTCCTCGATGCCCTGGGAGCGATCGAGAGCGACAAGGTCGAGATCGGGCTCACGGACTCGAACAGCAGCTGCCTGATTCACGCGCCAGGCACCACGCACACGAAGTACGTCGTGATGCCGATGCGGCTCTGAGACGTGGAGATGTCCCCCGAGCGGCGCCGCGGGCTCGCCGCTCACGGCGCCTGAAGAGCACCGACCCCGGAAGGGTCCGAGCGAGCTCTGTAAGCCGGCCGGGAATCGCTCGCCCTGTCGGTCTTCACGGCCTGCGTCGTGCGCGCAGTGGGCCACCGCGCGGAGCCCTGCGGCTGAGGTACCTGAGCCCAGACGGCGGTCGCCGAGGAGAGCCCGTTCATGGTCGACACCTCAGCTCCTTCCCTCAGCCGGAGGTTGCTGCCGGCGTGCGGCGCGTCGTGTGCGCCCAATGACGATGTGTTCCACGTGGAACAGCCTGACCGGGGCTCCGGTAGGCTGCTGCCATAGACGCCAGCCACAAGGCGATATGATCGTTCCATTAGAGAGACGCTGATGCCACCTGGAGCCCACTACAGGATCGCTAGCGAGTCATTCTACGTACCATTGGCGGACATGCCAGGCGGGTCGTCGACAGGACGGACATGAGCCTCGCTGAGCTCACCATCAGCAATCTGCGCTGTATCGAGCACGCCCAGCTCGAGCTGCCCGCGGGACTCACGCTGATCTCGGGAGGGAACGGGTCGGGGAAGACCTCGCTCCTCGAGGCTATGTTCGTCCTGGGCCGCGGAAGATCGTTCCGCACACGCAACACCGAACGGCTGATTACGCGCGGAAAGGACTACCTGCGAGTGGTCGGGCGGGTCCGTGCACGCTCAGACACGAGCACCGTGATTGGTCTCGAGCTGACGGCCGGGCGTGTCACCGCCCGGATCGGGGGGCGGCCCGCAGGCTCCCTGGCTGAGCTGTCCCAAGCCTTCCCGGTCCAGGCCATCGAGCCCGGAGTGCACCGCCTCGTTGAGGAGGGAGGCTATGGCCGAAGGCGCTGGATCGACTGGGCCGTGTTCCACGTGGAACCGAGATTCGTCGACGCCTGGGTCCGCTACACACGGGCGCTCAAGCAGCGCAACGCGGCTCTCAAGGCCGACCCCGCCCAAGCCTCGATCTGGGACGGGGAACTCGCTCGGCTTGGGGAGACCATCGCTGAGTCGCGGGCCCGGATCGTCGCCCAGCTCGAGCCCTATTGGCAGGAGGCGGTCGCCGCCTTGAGCGGCCTGCCGGTGGAGCTGCATTACCTGCGCGGCTGGAGCCAGGAGCATTCGCTCGAGGAGGCGCTGATCGCATCGCGTGCCCGTGACGAGGCGCGCCACCTCACTCACGCCGGCCCCCATCGTGCCGACGTCGCCGTGCGATTGCACGGCCGGCCGGCCCGCGAGGTGCTCTCACGCGGACAGCAGAAACTGGTCGCGGTGGCGATGACCCTGGCCCAGCTGCGCTTCATTCAGGCGACCACGGAAACGACTCCGACGCTGCTCCTGGACGATCCGGCGGCCGAGCTCGACGGGGAGCATCTCGAGCGCTTCATCGCCCAGGTCTCACAGCTCAAATCACAGCTCGTCGTGACGTCTCTGCATGCCGAATCGAGGCTTTTCGGCTCTCCGGCGAGGGCGTTCCACGTGGAACATGGGAGGGTGCAGCCGGTATAATGCCGTGTCACAAAACCGAGTGGTTTCATGGCCTCAGACGACGTCTACGACTCAAGCAAAATCAAAGTCTTAAAGGGTCTTGATGCGGTGCGCAAGCGCCCCGGAATGTACATCGGGGACACCGATGACGGGACCGGTCTCCACCACATGGTTTTCGAGGTCGTCGACAACTCCATCGACGAGTCTTTGGCGGGCCACTGCGATCGCATAATCGTCACGATTCACGCCGATGAGTCGGTCACCGTGTCCGATAACGGGCGCGGGATTCCTGTGGATATCCACCCCGAAGAGGGTCGCTCGGCAGCCGAGGTCATCATGACCGTGCTGCACTCGGGCGGGAAATTCGACGACAGCTCCTACAAGGTCTCGGGCGGTCTGCATGGCGTCGGCGTCTCGGTCGTCAATGCGCTCTCGGACTACCTGCAGCTCACGGTCGCTCGCGACGGCAAGCTCTATCGCCAGGAATACCACCTGGGCGAGCCCGCGGCGCCATTGGCTGAAGCCGGCGCCACACACGAGCGCGGCACCGTCATCCGCTTTCGGCCCAGCGCGAAGATCTTCACGAATATCCAGTTCAACTACGACGTGCTGGCCAAGCGGCTGCGCGAGCTCTCGTTCCTCAACTCCGGGGTGCGGATCGAGCTCATCGACGAACGCGAGAACAAGTCCGACGTGTTCGCCCATGCGGGGGGACTGCAGGCCTTCGTGAAGTACGTGAACCGCACCCGGACGCCGATTCACGAGTCTGTGTTCTGGTTCCGTACCCAGGATGGGCCGGTTTCCGTGGAAGTGGCTCTCCAGTGGAACGATTCCTATCAGGAATCGATGTTTTGTTACACAAATAACATCCCACAGAAGGACGGCGGGACCCATCTCGCCGGCTTTCGCTCAGCACTGACCCGCACCCTGAACGACTACGTCGAGAAGGAGCTCTCCGGGAAAAAGGACAAGATCCCGATGACCGGCGACGACGCGCGCGAGGGCCTCACCGCGATCCTGTCGGTGAAGCTGCCCGATCCCAAGTTCTCCTCGCAGACCAAGGACAAGCTCGTGTCCTCCGAGGTGAAGGGCATCGTCGAGAACGCAGTCGGCACCAAGCTCCAGGAGTTTCTCCTCGAGCATCCGCAGGAAGCGCGCCTCATCGTCCAGAAGATGGTGGAGGCGGCGCGGGCACGTGAGGCAGCGCGCAAGGCGCGCGAGATGACGCGCCGCAAGGGCGCGCTCGATATCGCGGGACTCCCCGGCAAGCTCGCCGACTGCCAGGAGAAGGATCCGGCGCTCTCGGAGATCTTCATCGTCGAGGGCGATTCAGCCGGCGGCTCGGCCAAGCAGGGGCGCGATCGGCGCACGCAGGCGATCCTTCCACTCAAGGGCAAGATCCTCAACGTCGAGCGCGCGCGCTTCGACAAGATGCTGTCCTCCGCCGAAGTTGGTACGCTCATCACCGCGCTCGGCACGGGCATCGGGCGCGACGACTTCGACGTCGGCAAGCTCCGCTATCACCGCATCTGTCTCATGACGGATGCCGACGTCGACGGCAGCCACATCCGAACGCTGCTTCTCACGTTCTTCTACCGGCAGATGCCTGAGCTCATCGAGCGCGGCCACATCTACATCGCGCAGCCGCCGCTCTACAAGATCAAGCGCGGTAAGCAGGAGTCCTACGTCAAGGACGACAACGAGCTGAATCAGCTGCTGCTCAACACCGCGCTCGAGAGCGCGGCGCTGCACGTCAATTCCGCGGCGCCGCCGCTCGCGGGCTCCTCTCTCGAGCTGCTGGCGCGCAAGTACATGGAGGTCCAGGCGATCATCAAGCGCTGGTCGCGCCGCTACGATGACCGGCTTCTCGAGCAGCTGATCTATATGCCGGAAGTGACGCCAGCCGACTTCGATCGCGCCGAGTGGCTGCGTGGCTGGACCGCGGATCTCAACGAGCGCCTCAACGCGCTCGCCGACGGGACGCGAACCTATCGCGTCGAGGTGCGCTCGGCGGGCCCGGGTCAGGCCGCGCGCGTCATCGTGCACAAGACCGAGCACGGCACCGCGAGCCACAAATATCTGCCGCGCGAGTTCTTCGAGTCCGCCGAGTATCAGCGCATCGCCGAGCTCGCGCGCACGCTCGCCGGACTGATCGGCGAGGGCGCGTACGCGACTCGTGGCAACGAGCGCCAGGAGATTGGCTCGTTCAAGGAAGCGATGAAGTGGCTGTTCGACCAGGCCAAGAAAGGCCAAAGCATCCAGCGCTACAAGGGCCTCGGCGAGATGAATCCCGAGCAGCTCTGGGAGACCACCATCAACCCGGAGACGCGCCGTCTGATGCAGGTCAAGATCGAGGACGCGGTCGCCGCGGACGACATTTTCACGACCCTCATGGGAGATCAGGTCGAGCCGCGGCGGGAGTTCATTGAGAAGAATGCGCTGTCCGTGACCAACCTCGACATCTGAGGGACGTCATCGACCTGGTTCCACGTGGAACATTCTTTGCTCATTCCGGAGTCAAATGCGCTCCTTTATGCTGCAAATGACTCGCTAATGCATCAATAAGGCACCGTGGCCGCTGACTGGCGCTCGCTGAGCGTCTGAAGCGACTACCCCTCGCCAGGGGCGAGCGTCTTCACCGTCGCTTCCACCCACGCCGAGATCTCCTCATTGAGCTCGCGCGCTTCGCGCCCAGCGGCCGCAACTGGCGCGCCGATGACGACGCGCACGGTGCCTGGCTTCTTCATGAGTCCGCGCCGTGGCCAGTAATGTCCGGCGTTGTGCGCGACCGGCACGATGAGCTTGCCGGCCGCGGCGGCGAGCAGCGTGCCGCTCACGCCGTAGCGGCGCGTCTCGCCGATCGGCATGCGCGTGCCCTCGGGGAAGATCATCACCCAGTCACCTTCGGCGAGCCGCTCCTTGCCCTGCTCGATGACCTGCGCGACCGCCGAATGTCCCGCCTTGCGGTCGATGGCGATCGCGTGCATCTGGCGCACGCCGATGCCGACCACCGGGATCCAGAGGAGCTCGCGCTTGAGCACCCAGACCTGGCGCGGGAAGAGCACCATCATCGCCATCGTTTCCCAGGACGAGGAGTGCTTCCAGAAGGCGATGTGACAGCCGCCGGGGAGCGGTGCGCCCTCGACCCGGTAGTCGAGCCCGCAGCTCCACCTCAGCACCCACAGGAGCGTCGCCGCCCAGAAGCGGGCGAGCGGGAAGCGGCGCGGAAAGGGCAGCGCGAGACAGGCGAGCACGAACGGGACCGCGTAGCAGAACGTCCAGACGAAAAGAAACCCCGTGAAGAAGAGCGACCCGAGCGCCTGCAGCGCCGCCGGGCGCGAGCGCCCGCGGTGCGCCTCGTTGGAGGTGGTCGTCCTCAACCTGGCAGCCGCGAGAGATCCGCGACCCCGGCGAACAGGGCGCGCAGCTGCGCGAGGAGGCCCAGTCGGTTGGCGCGCAGCACCGGGTCCTC
>Ga0335081_10004978_pt1 | contig 20997 bp, 18 predicted proteins | sample Lox_Sample_35_FD_206713 | JGI IMG/M metagenome (GOLD analysis project Ga0335081, IMG submission 206713) | Soil microbial communities from Loxahatchee National Wildlife Refuge, Florida, United States - Lox_Sample_3.5 | ecosystem: Environmental > Terrestrial > Soil > Wetlands | place: USA... | reverse complement strand
ACGACGTCGCCTACATCGGCCAGATCGCCGAGACGGTACTGCCCGACGGCCCTCTATTCGAGGTCGCCGTGATCCACCACACCCAGTGCGGCAGCGGAGCGCTCGCCGACGACGGCTTCCGCAACCGATACGCCGACCGGATCGGCGCAGACGAGGCGACTCTGCGCGAACACGCGGTCCTCGACCCCGCCACCACGGTCCGGACCGACGTCGAGCGCCTGCGCTCGGCGCCGGCGATCTCCCCCCGGATCACCGTGTCCGGGCACGTCTATGACGTGGTCACGGGCCTTGTCGAGACCGTCATCACCGGCGGGCGCTGACCAGCCGTACGAACCGAACGAGCGCGGAGCGGGGCTCCTAGGACTCTTCTCGGTTTGCGCTCAATCCGCGTCCAGAACCCTCGCTCGCTGGATTGAAGACTTCTCGTTGGTTGGCCAGGGATCCGAGATAGGTCGGCGCCGACGAGCGCCTCGGGGCGGGCTCGGATATCGAGCCGCGCCCCGTCTGATCTGAACAGCGACATTCGGCCGAGCGGGACCGCGCGCACGGCCAGGACCGCTCCCAGCCCGAGGTGGCGCAACGCGGCCTCGGTGTCGGGCCAGAACGCGATGCCCGTGCCCAGGCCGACGATGGATGGCCAGCGCTCGAGGACGGTCACCTCCCAGCCGGCATCGCGCCGGCCAATCGCGGTGCGCAGCCCGCCGATTCCCGCGCCCACCACGACCGCGTGGTTCATCACCACCCATACTACGGATGTAATGTCGAGCGCTACAACAGGCGTAGTCGAACTGTAGAATCCGACGGTGTCCAGCACGCGAGCCCAGCGCGTTGCCGAGGCGGCGATCGCCGTGCTGGCCGACGGCGGCGCCCGCCGTCTCACCCACCGCGCCGTCGACGCTGCGGCCGGGCTTCCCGCCGGTAGCACGTCCAACCTGTTCCGCACCCGCGCCGAGCTCATCGCCGGCATCCTCCAGCACATGCTCGACCGCGAGCGGCAGGCGGTGAGCGCACTCAGCCACTCGCCGATGCTCGCGGCAGGCACTGTCGGCGAGCGTGAGCTGGTCGCGTTCCTGGCCGCACTCATCGCCGAGGCCTTAGGTCCCGGTCGCCGCGCCACGCTCGCCCGCCGCGCCCTGTTCGCCGAGGCTGCCATCGACCCGGTCGTCGCCGAGCAACTCCTCCATGCCTCCCAGTACTGGTTCGATCTGATGACCGACCTGGTCAGCCGCGCCGGCGGACCCGACCCGCGCCGCAGGGCGCGCTGGCTGATGGCCTACGGAGACGGCGTGATCTCCGACCAGCTCGCCCGGCCCGAGCCCGACTTCGACCCAACCGCCGCGATCGCCCCCGCCGTCGCCGGCATCCTCCACACCTAACCCCATGCCGACCTGGGCCGTCAGCCGCATCGCCGGCGGCTCGGAGGTGGGCGCTCTCGGCTTGGCGTGCCCGAGGAGGGGCTAGGAATTCAGGACCGATCTGCCGACCACGGGAGAGCCGATGAGCACCGATTACAGGCTTGCGTACGGGACGCACGCGAACCCCCGGCGCTTGAGGCTCTGAACCTCGCCCGCGGCGAGTCGCGTGCGGCGTGGTCGGCAGCGCTTGGTCCTGTGCGGGCCGCCGCGCGCACGCCTCGGGCGGCGGGGCGTGCGGCAGCCCGGAGGCGGCGTGGGCATCGGCCGGCGCGGCTGGGTGAGCGGCTGCGCGTGTCGCGACCGGGGACATCGCCGGCGACCGTGCTCGCGCGCTTGCTCGCGAGATCGGTGGCGAAGCGGCGGCGACGATCGGACGCGAGGCGCGGACCGGCTCCAGCCGCGCGGCGGCCCGGGAGGCCGCCCGAGCGGCACTCGTCCCGATCATCGAGGAACTTCAGGATTCGGCGTTTTCGCTGCTGGATCGGATGCTCTCGACCACCCCGCTCGCGGTTCCAGTCGCCGGCGCCTGCACGGCGGCGTCCTTGCCAACGGCGCTGGCGATCTAGCCCGAGAGCGCGCCGGCCGTTCGTCGGCCCCGAGGTGAGGTCGCTAGGGGCGCAGGCGATCGAGGATCTGGCGGAGCACGGCCTGGAGGATCGCGGACTGGAGTGCGGAGTTGAGCTGGCGCGGGTCGTTGAGTTCGTGGAGGAGCCGGTTGATGTCGAGTTCATCGATGGTTCGGCGCAGCAGCGGCCCGCTGGGGAGGAGTTTGTCGACGAGCGAATCCGGGATCGCTTCGATGATTGTCTTGACGATCCCAGGGAGATTGGCCTGATCGAGTGCTTCGGGAAGCAGCTGGGAGACTTTGGGCAGGCGGCCCTCGCGGCCGAGCCGGTCGACCGCGTCGCGGAGGCCCGCCTTGACGGCAGCGGTCGTCTGGGGGCTCAGCGTGCGGGTCTCGGCGACGGCGAGGACGAGGCGCTCGCGGGAGATGCCGAGCCGGCACGCTGCACTGTCGAGGCCGACGAGGACGATCCTTTCTGCGAGCGGTTCGAGCTGCGCCGGGATGGGCGGAACCGGGCGCGGTGTGCACGGATCGGCGGGCCGGAGGGGAGCGTAGTGGCCGCCGCCGGCGGCGACCTGGACGCCGAGCACGGCGGCCACGAGCACCACGGCGATGAGCGGCAGGGCGATTCGTCTCATGAGCGGCTGCGGTCGCGCAATGCCAGCGCAGGCCCGAGCGCCAGCAGCGCCAGTACCGCCGCGACCAGAAAGGCGTTGCGGAACGCGCGGGTCGCGGCGCGTTTGAGCTGATCCTCGAGGCCGCGCTCGAGATGCGCGGCTGCGGGCGCCTGCGTCGCCGGCACCCGCAAGGTCGTGAATGCGGGCCGCAGGTCGGGTACGCGGCCACGTTCGGCGACCAGCCGGCGACCCAGCCGCTCGGCCAGCTCGAGCTTGGTGGAGGCGGGGAGCGGCGCGTCGAGCACGAGGCCCGCGATCGCCTCCTTGGCCGGCGTCTCGGCGTGGTGCAGGTCGGCGGTGAAGACCGGGGTGAGTATCGCGAGACCGAACACCACGCCGGCGTGCCGCGCGGCGATCGTCCATCCCCCGTGAAGCGCGCGCGGGATCCGGTCGCGCAGCGCGGCGGCCGTCAGCGAGTCCACCGACAGCCCGAGGCCGAGACCGATGAGCACCTGCGGCGCGACCGTCCAGACCAGCTCAGCACCGGGCAGGAGAGCCAGGCCGGTGAGCCCGCCGGCGATCAGCACGGATCCAGCGACCGCTTCTGACCGCGTCCCGGCGCGCACCCCGCGGAACACGGGACCGGCTGCGAGAGCCGCGACCGGCACCGCGGTGACCGCGGCCGCCGCCACCGCGGGCGAATGGCGCCATCCATCCACGAGCATCAGCACCAGCAGGAACAGCGCCGCCGTCAGCGCCGCCGACAGCAGCGCCAGCGCCAGGTTCGCGAGCACATGCGGGCGGTCCGGCGACATGTCCGGGTCCACCCCGTTCGGGACCACGCGACCCCGCAGCGCGATCACGGCGGGCAGCGCCAGCAGCCCGATCGGGATCTGGACCACGAAGATCGCCCGCCACGAGAACGCCGAAGTCAGGACTCCTCCGACGACCGGACCGAGCGCCGCCCCGGCAACGCCCGCCGCCGCCCACCGGCGCGCTCCCGCCCGCTCGGCGTCAGTGGCTTCAACCAGCAGCTCGAGGCTTCCCACGATCACGAGCGCGCCGCCGGCCGCCTGGGCCGCGCGCGCCGCGATCAACACACCCAGCGACGGTGCCGCCGCGCACACGCTCGTCGCGGCCGCGAAGCCGATCAGGCCACCCGCGGTAGCCACCGACGGGTCCCCGCGCACGCACAAACGCGCCGCCGGGACGGCCACGAGTGCGAGCACGAGGTTGAAGGCGATCAGAACCCAGGCGACCTCGCCAACCCCAGCGCCGAACTCCCGCAGAATCTCCGGCAGCGCGAGCGTCACCACGCCCGAGTCCCCGAGCACCACGGCGACGACGAGCGACAGCACGGCGACGGCGCCAGTGCGTGACCTCAGCGGACTTGCCGGGTGAGCGCCGCGATCAGCGGTCATCAGAACGGACTCTCCCCGATCAGGATGCCAGGACCAAGAGAGCGAGCGGCACGAAAGCCGTGTGCCGCCAAGCAACCTGTCGACACGTGCCCCATTCGACGCGGCGGCTACGTCTATCCGGTGCGGGTAGCTGCGAACCGACCCGATCCAGCTGGCCGGCGCAGGCTCACGCCGATCGAATGGATTGAGGTCCCGTGGAGACCCGAGCGCAACTGACAGACCGCGATGCCGCTTGGGCGCTCAGCGGTGACGCGGCGTGACTAGTCCAGTGATGCGTATGAGTAGTCCCAGAACCCGGCGTTCCAGAGGTCGTTGATGCCCCGGACATCGGGGGCTCGGATCAGCGGGTTCTTGATGAATTCCCAGGGGATGGCGGCTGCGGTCGCGACGAGTGTGCGGTCGATCTGTGCCCATGCGCGAGCGCGAGCGGCGGGGTTGACGAGTCGTTCGGCGGCGCGCATCCCGGCGTTGATGTCGGGGTCATCGACCTGACCGAAGTTCGAGGTGCCGGTGGCTGCGATGTTGTAGCCGGCGAACGTGGGGTCGAGTATCGTCTCGGGGTCGGCGAAGTCGCGTACCCACCCGACGTTTGGGCATACGTCGACTTCGCGCGCCGGGATCTGGCAGAACTTGCTCAACATCACCGACTGGTCGAACAGCGCGAGCTTTGTCGTGAAGCCGAGGTTGAGCAGGGTCTGGTTGACGATTTCTGCCACTGACGCGTACGGCTGGCTGGCGGCGCCGACGACGCTGATCCTTGCGGCACCGCGGTAGCGGCCGCCGGGGTACCCGGCGGCCCTGATGTACCGTGCGGCTACGGTCATGTTTCCGGACGGGAAGCGGTTGTAGTCCGCGGATGGGCCTGGATCGCCTCCGGCTTGGGCGTAGCCCTCGGTTCCGGGGTAGATGAAGTGCGTCGCGAGCTGGCCGGTGATCGGGCCACCGCCGGCGTTGATCATCGCCCGGCGATCGAGCGCGGCCCACAGTGCCTTTCGGAGCGCACTACTCCTGAATGGCCCGTGCTTGCTGTCGAGCGCGACGTAGTAGAGGCCGGCGCCCGGGACGGCGACGAGTTGCTCGTGGTGGTGCTCATAGGCGAGCTTGACGATCGGCGCGCTGGTGGGCCCCTGCTCGACCGAGTGGGAGCCGAGGAGCACTTGTCGACCGATCACGTTCGGGTCGCCGCCGATCGCGATGTCGATCCGGTCAAGGTATGCCGGCCGGCGGTCGGTCGCGGGGTTCCAGCGGGGGTTGCGCACGAGCGTCGCGGACTGGCCTGGCTTATACCCGGTTCCTAGGAACCTCCCTCCGGCATCCGTTTGGATCATGTACGGCCCGGTGGCCGCGAGGTAGCTCGACCCGTACTGGGTCGGCTTGTGCTGATCGAGGGGCCCGGCGAACTCCCTCGGCACGGGTGCGGTCAATGGCAGTGACAGCGCGTCGGCGAAGAGTGTCCCGTACGGACCTGTCAGGTGGAAGACGATTGTGTACTTGTCGGGTGTGGCGATCCCGGGAATCGGGCCGCCCGTTGCTTGGCGTGCGCCGATTATGTAGTCGTAGTAGGCGGAGAAGTAGGGATTCGCGACGTTGGGGTTCGCGCCGCGCTCGATCGCGTAGGCGACGTCTGCGGATGTGACCTCGCGGTTGACGGGAGGGCTGAAGTGAACCTCGGGTCGGAGGTCTACCGTCACGGTTCTTCCGTCCCGGCTCACGATCGCTGGACGAGCGGCCAGATCGGGCGCGAGGGCTTCGGTCTGGTTCGGAAGGTATGAGAACAGCGGCCGTTGTGTGGCGATCGTGACCGCCTCACCGTACGTGTCGTACACCTCGCCGGGGTCGAGCGTGGTGAGCTCCGGCGGTTCGTAGACGATCAGCGTGCCGCCGCGCCTGCCGTCGAACAGGTGCTCGCCCGAGCCGGCGAGCGCGGGCCTGGGCTCCGTCACACGGGTGCGCGTTGTCCGGGGCGCGCTCCCGCACCCGCCGAGGGACAGCGCGACCATCGTGGCCACGACCCCGGGTAGCACCCGCTTGATCATTCAGCAACCCCGGTGCCGGAGCCTATCGGCCGGGCGGGCACGCGTCCACCCATCGATCCGGAGCGCGAGCGTGCCCGTCGACATCGGCGGTGAAGACGCGAGGTCGGTGTGGCCTGCATCGTGCACGCGCCCGACGGCGCCGCGCAGGAGATGGTGCCGCTGCGGAATCGTTCACGTTCGAGAGCCGGTGAACGTGCCGGCGTCGATCCCGAGGAACGGCGGTGGCGCCAGGAATGCCGGGGAGCGAAAGCGTGGTTCGCGCGGGGTGACTGGGCGCGCGTGTCGAGGCGACGGGCGTCAGGCTGGTGATGACGTGTCTCGTCGTTCGTCTTGTTCCGGGTGGCGGGTTGGCAGTGACAGCAGGATCCGGAGGATCTGCTTGCCGGCGGGTGTGTCGAGGTCGATGCGTTCGCAGAGGCTGATGAACCTGCCGCCTGCCGCCTGGATCCGTTCGATCGCGGCGAGCGCGTCCTCGAGCGAGGAGCCGAGGTGCGAGACGCGAGCGACGACGAGCCCGTCGCTCTCGCGCGATTCGATCCGCTCGATCGCCTCTGCCAGCGAGGACTCGTCGTGCATCCGACCGAGGAGCCATCCGCGGTGCTCGACCCACTGCGTGATCCGATGCTGGTGGATCTGAGCCACGCGGAGGCTCCGGTCATCCCCGGCTACCGAGCGCGCATATCCATCGACGCGGACCGCCTCACGACCCACTCGCGGCCCGGGCTTGAGCGCTCCGGTGGGTCCGGCGACGCGATGTCGCAGTGCCGGCTCCGATCAGTGCGATCGCACCGGTCGCCCCGACGGCGATCAGCGTCCAGTCGGTCGGGTTGCCGGTGTGATGCTGTGTGACGGCGGGCGTCGGTAGTTGCCGGTAGACCTGGTAGTCGTACTTCGCTTGGGCCGCCGGCGCGGCGATCCCGGCGGCGGTCGTAACCGCGGCGAGCGTGCGCAGGCCATGGTGCTGGCGCATGTGTTGAGCCTCCTGTGAGCGATTGCCCCCGATGACGGGGGAGGAGATGTTCGCCGGACCGGTCCGGCTGCCCCTGGGGGGACCGGCCCGGCGTTGAACTTCGACGCGCGTCACCGTACGGCGCGCCCGAAGCGTTGTAAATCGTGGGACCCCGCAGGTTTGTCGGCGCTAGAGTGGCGCCGGAGGGCTAGCGGTGGTGCTTGGGCGAGATGCCGAGCGGGCGCGGGTCGAGCGGATGCTCGATGCGCTCCGGGCCGGGCCGACGGGGATCGCGTTGGAGGGCGCGGCGGGCATCGGCAAGACGACCGTGTGGCGGGCGGGGGTCCTCAGCGCCCGCGAGCGCGGGTTTCGGGTGATCGTGAGCACGCCCGCCGAGCCCGACGCGACGCTGGGATTCGCCGGCCTGGGCGATTTATTCGATGGGCTGACCGAGGATGTGCTCGCCGGCCTGTCGGTTCCGCAACGCCGAGCGCTCGACGCCGCGCTCCGGGCTGACAGCGAGCCGGCGCCGGCGGACCCGCATGCGCTACCCCGCGCGGCGCTGACCGCGCTGCGACGGCTGGCTTCCGACGGTCCGCTACTCGTCGCGATTGATGACGAGCAGTGGCTTGACCGCGCGTCCGCACGCGTGCTGGGGTTCGCGCTCTGCCGATTGCGCGACGAGCCGATCGGTGTGCTGCTGACGCGGCGTCGGGCAAGTGAAGGCGTCTTGTGGCCGGAGCTGTCCAGGGGCTTCGGCGAGGACGGCCTCGCTGCCGTGGTGCTCGATCCGCTCGACATCAAGGCGATCCGGCGCCTGCTCAGCGCAGAGCTCGACCGCCCGATCTCGCCGCCGTTGCTCCACCGAATCTACGAGGCTTCCGCCGGCAACCCGCTGTACGCCCTCACGATCGCGCGGGAACTGCGCGCCGCGAGCGAGAGCGGCGTAGGCGAGCAGGAGCTGCCGATCCCGCGAACGCTCGCCGATGCGATCGCGCGCCGCCTGGAAGACCTCGATCCGCGTTCAGCCGATCCGCTGCTCGCTGCGGCCGCAGCGTCGAACCCGACGCTTGCACTGATTCAGTCGGTGCTCCCCGCCTTTGCGCTGAGCGATCTCGATGGCGCTGAGCGCGCTGAGGTGATCGAGGTCGCCGGTGATCGCGTGCGCTTCACCCACCCGCTGCTGGCCTCGACCCAGTACTCGCTGGCGCCCGCCCCGCGGCGGCGCGAGCTGCACCGCCTGCTCGCGGAGGTCGTCTCCGACGAGGAGGAGCGGGCACGGCACCTCGCGCTCGGCGCGGAGTCACCGCACCGCGAGACAGCGGTCACGATCGAGCACGCCGCAGGGCGGGCATCCCGTCGTGGCGCCCCGGACGTCGCGGCCCACCTGTTGGAGCAGGCGGCGCGGCTGACTCCGGCCGACGCGGCGCAAGCGAGGCGCTCGCGGACGATCGCGGCCGCTGAGCGGCACAAAGCCGCGGGCGCTCTCGACCGCGCTCGGGCGCTGTTGGAGATGGTGCTGGGAGAGCTACTCGCCGGTCCCGTCCGCGCGCGGGCGCTCGCGCGGCTCGCCGAGCTCCGAGGCGACGACTACGAGCTCGCCTCCGCTCTGCTCGAGCAGGCGCAGTGCGAGGCGGGTGACCATCACCGTCTCGCGGCCCAGATCGGTGCTCAGCTTGCCGAGACCTGCGCGAACCGCGGGGACCACACCCGCGCGGTCGAGCACGGCCGAGCGGCGGTGACGCGCGCTGAGCAAGCGGGAGACCTGGGCTTGCTCGCGCAGATGCTGGCTGCGTACGGTGTGATGGCGTTCTTCCACGGCGATGGGGTACAGCACGACTCGCTGCGCCGAGCGATCGAGCTCGCGGAGCACGACCAAGACATGCCGAGCTACAGATGGCCGAGCACATCGCTCGGCCTTCAGCTGTTCTGGTCAGACCAGCTCGAAGCCGCCCGCCCGCTGCTCGAGCGGTCGATGCGGCGGGCGATCGAGCGAGGAGAGGAGTACGACCGGGCGGCGATCTCCTTTCATCTCGCGCACCTCGAATGGGAAGCCGGCAACCGGGAGGTCGCCGAGTGGATCACCGCCGAGGCGATAGAGGCACAACGACAGGTGGACGACCCGCAGGTCGATCTCTACCTCGTCTGGCTCCAAGCGTTCTGCGCCGCGCGCGACGGCCGCCTCGACGAGGCTCGAACAATGGCCGACGACGCGATCAAGCTCGCCACCCGGATCGGCGACCACTTCAACTCGTCGTTCGCGACCGCGATCCTCGCCGAGACTGAGATGTGGAACGGTCACGCCGACCGCGCACACGAGCGGCTCGCGCCGCTCCGCGACGCCTTCCGCGGAACCGTCGTCGGCTCCCTGACGCTGCCATTCTGGTCCGACGACATCGAAGCCCTGATCGCGCTCGGCCGGCTCGACGACGCCGACGAGATCCTGGCTGACCTGCTCGACTGCGCCCGCAAGGCAGAGAACCCGAACGCGCTCGGGATCGCCGAGCGCTGCCGGGGACTCCTGCTCGCCGCCCGCGGCGATCTCGCCGGCGCGATCGACACGATGCAGACGGCACTCGTCCAGCACGCGCTGCGCCCGCTCCCTAGGGAGGTCGGCCGGACCCTGCTGGAGAAGGGCACACTCGAGCGCCGGGCCAAGCGCAAGAGCGCCGCCAAGCAATCGCTCGAACGCGCACTCGAGACGCTGGAGCCGCTTCAGGCGAACATGTGGACCGAGAGAGCCCGCGACGAGCTGAGCCGCGTCGGCCTGCGCCGACCGGCGGCCAGCGACGGGCTGACCCCCACCCAAGAGCGAGTCGCCGAACTCGTCCGCGCCGGTCTGACCAACCGCCAAATCGCCGACACCCTGTACATGAGCCTGCGGACGGTCGAGACCCACCTCACAAGCGTCTACCGCGAACTCGGCGTCAAGTCCCGCGCACAACTCATAACGGCAATGAGCGCGAGCCCGCCGCAGCACCAGACAATCGACTGACGCCGCGCATCTCGACGGATAATCCCTGCCGGGCCGACGTCTGCTGCGCGTGCTCGAGGATCCGGCCGGCTCCGGGCCGGGCGTTCGTCGACCGGTGGCGATCGTCCACGGTCGCCCTTCCGGCGGCCGCGACTACGCGCGCTTCGCGGGGCTTGTTCGCCTGCGGGCTTTGTGCTTGCGCCAGCGCGCGAGCATCGCGGGCATCTCGGTACGGAGGAACTCGAAGAATTCGAGCGACTCGGTCAGGCGCTGCCCCGCCGGTGTGGGCGGGCCGAGCGCGTCGATGCCGTCGCGGGTGGTGGCGATCCAGCGGTCGAGGAGCCGTTCGCGTCGGGCCACGAGCTCATACCAGGTCGGATCGCGCAGGACGTAGCGGTGGCGGCGCGTGCCCGGTTGGCGTTCGCGGGCGATCAACTCGATGTGGCTCAGGTAGTTCACCGCGCCTGAGACCCCGGCGCGGCTGACCCGGAGACGGGTGGCGAGTTCATCGGCGGTGAGCCCCCCGTCGTCGGTCGCCAGCAGGGTGACGAACACGAGCGCGGGCATGTGCGGCAAGCCCGAATCCACGAGCGTTGACGCGAAGCTCTCGACGAAGCGCTCGACGGCCTCGTCGTCGCGGCTAACGGGCATCTCGACCATCTCGACGAGATTTCACCAGGATCTGAAACTTGTGTAATCTGTGAACTCCGATGGCGAAGTCTACTCGGGACAGCTCGGTTGGGACGCCGCCGGTGAGCGCAACGCCGGTGATCGAGACGAGTGGCCTGTCGAAGCATTACGGCTCCGGCCGCGGACTGTTCGGGCTCGACCTGGAGGTGCGGGCCGGCGAGGTGTTCGGGTTCCTTGGGCCCAACGGCGCAGGCAAGTCGACCACACTGCGGCTCCTGCTCGACCTGATCAGGCCGACGGCCGGCGCGGCCCGGGTCCTCGGGCTGGATACGGTGCGGGACAGCCTCGAGATCCGTCGCCGCGTCGGCTTTCTCCCGGGAGACCTGGCGCTCTATCCGACGCTGACCGGGCGGGTCGTGCTCGACTACCTGGCGGATCTGCGCGGCGGCGTCGATCGCCGGGTGCGAGACTCGCTGGTGGAGCGGTTCGACGCCGAGCTGGATCGACCCGTGCGCGAGCTCTCGACCGGCAACAGGCAGAAGCTCGGCCTGGTTCAGGCGTTCATGCACGAGCCGGAGGTGCTGATTCTCGACGAGCCGATCGCCGGCCTCGACCCGCTCGTCCAGAAGAGCTTCCACACGCTGCTCGCGGAGGTGAGCGCGCAGGGACGCACGGTGCTGCTGTCCTCCCACACCCTGTCTGAGGTCGAGCGGGTAACGAACCGTCTCGCGATTCTCCGCAGGGGACGGCTGGTCGTCGTCGACTCGGTCGAGAACCTCCGGCGCGTCGCGGTCCAGCGGCTCGAGATCGAGTTTGCCGCGCCCGTCGCCGCGGACAAGTTCGGGGCGCTTCCCGAGGTCACCGAGGCGAGGGCCGACGATCGAACGGTCACGGTCAGCTTCCAGGGCTCGGCCGACAAGGTCGTCAAGGAGGCCGCCAAGCACGAGGTGCTGGCGATTCGCCCGCGCGAGGACGAACTCGAGGAGATCTTCCTCCGCTACTACCAGGAGCAGCCGTTGTGAGCTGGGCGACGGCGAAGATCGCGCTGCGCCTGCGGCTGCCGGCGGCGCTCTCGGCGGCGGTCGGGCTGATCGCGGTGATGGCCGCCGTCGGGGCGCTGTTCCCGGCGGTCGGTCACACGATCGGCAAGCTGAACGTTCCCAGGAGCGTCTCCAATCTCCTGGGCGGCGGCGACTACGGCACGATCACGGGCTGGTTTCGCAGCGAGATCGCCTCGATCTACGGCCCACTCGTGATCGGCGCCCTCGCGATCACCGGAGCGGCAGCCACGACCGCGGGCGAGGAGGAGGACAGGATCCTGGCGCTCGTGCTCTCCTACCCCGCACGTCGATCGAGATTGGTGATCGCCAAAGCGGCAGCGATCGGGGTCGTCGTGGTGACGATCGCCGCCGCGACGTGGGTGGGGTTGATCATCGGCGTCGCGCTCGCCGGCGGCGGGATCACGATCGCGCACATGGCCGCGCTGGCCATACAACTCGCATTCTTCGGCTGCGCGACCGGGGCGCTGGCGATCGCGGTGGCCGCCAGCACCGGCCGACGGTCGCTCGCCACCGGCGTCGCCGCCGGCGTCGGCATCGTCGGCTGGCTGATCAACAGCTTCGCGCCGCTCGTCGGCGCCCTCACCTGGCTCAAATACCTCTCCCCGTTCTACTACTACGCCGGACACGACCCGCTGACCCAGGGTGTCAACGCCGCCGGAGTGATCGTCCTCGGTGCGGTCACCGTGGTACTGCTGATCGCCGCCGCAGCGGGGATCGGGCGCCGCGACCTCCGCGGCTAGCAGCGTGGAACGCGGTCAACTGCTCTTCCAGGCGGGCCTGCGCAGCCGCAGGAGCAAGGCCGGTGGGAGCACCCCGATCAGGAGGACTCCGGCCAGCAGCCCGAGCGCGTACACGGCCACGTTCGCGTGTCCCAGCTGGCTCGGGGGCAGGAGCCCGATCAAGCAGGCGGCGACCGAAGCGAGCGTTCCGACCGCGCAGATCGTCGCCAGCGCCGGGACTCGATAACCGCGTGGGTGCTCGGGATGGCGCCGCCTGAGATTGGCCGCCGCCACGAACATCAGGACATACATGATCAGGTAGACCTCCGTGGCGAGGGCGGCGAAGATCCAGTAAGCGCGTGAGACGCTCGGGATCAGCGCGTACAGCAGCCCGATCAGGGTGATCACGATTCCTTGGGCGACGAGGATGCGAACCTGGACGGCGTTGGCGTTGACCCTCTGGAAGAACGGCGGCAGGTAGCCACGCTCGCGTCCGATGTCGAGGAGCCCCGTCGACGGGCCGGTGAGCCAGTCCAGCAGGCCGCTGACCGAGGCCACGACCAGCCCGATCCCGATGACCGGCACGAGGACGCCGAGGCCGAAGTGGTCGAGGAGGTGCCGGAACGCCTGCATCACGCCGGCGGTGAGGCTGATGCCCGCCGGCGGCACGGCGACCGAGATTGCGAGTGTCGGGAGGACGAACACGAGCAGGATGAGGATCACGGCGACGAGGATCGCCCGCGGAAACTCCCTCGGCGCGTCGCGCAACTCGTCGACGTGCACGGCGTTGACCTCGACGCCGGCGTAGGTGAAGAAGCTGTTGACGATCAGGACGATGCTCGCCAGCCCGTGCCACGGTGGCAGCACGTGATGCGCATCGAGCGGCGCTGCGGAGTGGTTGCCCTGCAGCAGGTAGCTCGCCGCCAGGACGACCAGGAGCAATCCGGGAATGAGGGTCCCGATCACGATGCCGTAGGAGGCCAGCCGGTCGACGGCGGTCGCGCCTCGGGCCGACGTGAGCACCGAAGCCCAGAACACGACGACGATCACCGCGGCGGTGTAGACCCCGCTGTGGGCGAGCGCCGGCGAGATGACATACGCCAGCGTGCTCGCCACGTAGGCGAGCACCGCCGGGTAGTAGAAGGTCGTCTGGGCGAACTGGCACCACACCGCGACGAAGCCCATCGCCGGAGAGAGGCCCTGGCTCACCCAGTTGTAGACGCCTCCCTGCCAGCCCGACGCCAGCTCGGCGGAGACGAGCGACGCCGGGACGAGGAAGACGATTGCAGGCAGGACGTAGAGGACGACCGAGGCAAGGCCGAAGACGGCCATCGCCGGAGCCGTGCCGAGATCCCCGACCGATCCGAGGGTGAGGAAGGCTAGGGCGAGCCAGGTGAGCCTGGCCCTGGATCGCGGCGGGGGCTTCGCCGGCCGCCGTCGCGGGGTCAGGCCGCGCGGGGGGAATGACCCGGACGCGGGCAAGTGCGGGCGAAATTCCCGTTAGTCGGCGAAGCTGACCACCGCCACGAGCTCGGACATGAACTCTCGGACCTCGTTGGCGGTGAACGTGACGGCGAGCGGCCCATCGTGGAGGCCGAGCGTGACCGTGATGCCCCCGGGTCCCGTCTCCGGGAACGGCGAGGGATCGACGTCGACGGTGACGCCTCGATTCGAAAGCGTGGTCAGCGTAACGGTCAAAAGAGTTCCTCCTTTGGTTGCACCGATGCCGACAAGCCGCTGCCGGATCGGTCAACCTTAACCCTTGGGCGACGACGCTGGACTTCGGTCAACGAGCTGAGCCGGCCAGCGCCGCATGGTCGAGGCTGGCCATGGCCTCGTCAAGGTCGTGGTGACAGCGCTCCACCCACGCCTCGCCCCAGAAGAAGTTGCAGCTCGTCTGGGCGCGCAGGACCCTCCAGCGAGCCTGCTCCAGCTGCTCGCCGGCAGCAGAATCACCGCCGAGCGCGTTGCCGGCGGCGCGGACGGCCTCGCTGAGCTGGGCGACCCTCGAAAGGGCGTCGCGCTGAGCCTGCGAGCCGGTCCACTGAACGAAGCCCGTGCCGTTGTGCTCGCCGGTGTTCCATGCGCCGGGGTCGACCGTGACCCAACCGTGGGCTCCGCAACGGTCGATGTAGTCGCTGATCAGCGCGGGCCGGATCCCGCCCGATTGGCCGGCGTGGAGTCGCTCGATGAGCTCTCCGTAGAAGCCGCCCCAGAAGTTCGCGGCCTGCGTGGTGTTGCGAAACCAGCCACCGTTGTCGCCGTCGGTCGCGGTCGTCACCAACGGCGGGAAGTCGCAGAACTGAATCCGCGCACGGACCTCCTCGATGAACCAGCCGGCCTCCATTCCCGATTCCTGGGCGTCGGAGAGTTCGCGGTCGCGAACCACCACGATGATCTGCGAGTCTCCGACCTGGGCGTAGTGGGGCCGGTAGCGCAACTCCGCCCAGCTCATCGGCGTGACCGGTCGGACGTGCTCGCTGTCGACGATCACCCAGTCGTAGCCGTGCCGCGACAGCGTCGGCACCACCTCCATCGAGAACCCGAGCTCCGGGGGCCAGAAGCCGCGAAACCGATCGCGCCAGAACACGTGGCGGCCCAGGCCGAGCCATCGGGAGATCTGCTCGTCGCGGTCTGCGCTCGCGATCAGCGGGAGAACAGGGTGGTAGTACGCGCTGCCGAGCACCTCGATCGTGCGGGTGTTCTGCAGGTGCCAGAGCAACGAGCCGCAGTCGACGATCCCGTAGACACGCTGCTGGAAGCCGGGATCCGCGAGCGTCTCGAGCAGCGTGCCGGACAGGGACAGGTGCACCCGCGCGACGTCCTCGTTCTGCCACAGTGAACGGGGGATACGGTCGAGCGCCCACAAGATCTCCTTGGCCTCCCACTCGCTGCCGTCGAGCAGTTCGTCGAGATTGCCGGCCGGCTGATGCAGGTTCAGCACGAGCCCAAAGTCGATCGTGTCCATGGTCTGCCCCTCCGTTTCAGAGATCGTGCGTGACGATTTCGGTCGTTCGTCGGGCGAGCTCGGCACCGTAATCGGTCCACACTCCCTGACCCCAGTAGCGGTAGCAGCTCGTCTCCGCGGTCAACAGGTGAAACAACGCGTTGCGGTAGGCGTACTCCCCGGTCGGGACATGGCGTTGGAGCACGCGCTGCTCGAACGCCGCGCTCGCGCGCTCCATCGGAATCAGCAGCGAGTCATAGCCCTGCACCCAGGAGATGTTGTTGGTCCAGCTCCCGCCTTCCATGTGAAACCGCCCGTCCTCGTGGCGCAACTCCTCGACGGCCGCCGCGAGCCGCTCCGGCCCGTCGCCCGGGCTCATCCGGCTCCAGATCCGATGTTGGAACAGCGGTTGGATGACCGGCAGATCCTCGTCGCGCACTCCCATGGCCTCGAGGCGTTCGAGGTACTCGGTCACGCCCAGCATCGGGGTGGCCGACCCCGAGCTTTCGCGCACGACCTCGAAGTACTTGGGCGGAAACTCGTTCATCATCACGCCGCCGTTCTCACCGTCGGCGATCTGCGTGACGAGCGGCGGCACGCTGCGGCCGGCGAGCTCCCAGCGCCCGAGTCCGCGTGCTTCGTAGTATGGCTGCATCTGTGCGACCAGCTTGGTGTCGCTGCCCTGCGTCTTGACGATCGCGACGATGCTCGCGGTCTCGCCGCGCGAGTTGGTGCACACCATGCGGTTGGGCACATGCACGTTCCCCACACCGCCCCCGTCGGGCTGCTCGACCGAATGCTCCTGGACCAGCACCCAGCGGAACCCACAGTCTCTTAGCGTCCTCACGAACTCATAGGCGACGTCGGGGTGATTCGGCAGGGCCATCTCCGCGGGCGAGAAGCCACGCACCCGAGCGAGCGCATCAAGCCCGAACAATGCCGCGAAGTGTTGCTGCCAGGCCATCACGTGCAGCCGGTAGTCCTGGATGGGAGTCGACGGAGCCACCGCGTGACCCCACGGACATCCCAACCACTCCACCGCGTCTCGATAGCGCGGATCGACCGTGATCGCGCGCAGCGCGTCGAGCACGTCGTCGGCACCCATCTCGCGCAGGCCGTACAGCAGCGTGCCCGAGTAGTCGAGCATCACGCGTGGCTGGAGCCCCTCGTCGATCAGCTGCGGGATGAACTCCCCCATCCGCTTGTAGCACCAGCGGAACACGGGCGCGTTGTGGTTGTCCCCGATATCCGGGTGCTCGGCCATGTACCGGAGATTGCTGATCAGCGCCGCCGTGCGCAGGTCGTCGCCGCCGGCCGGGATCAGCGGTTGGTGCATATGCAACGCAGCGGCGCAAGCGCTCCCGATCCCGGCGAACGGGTCTTCTGAGGCCGGAATCGGGTAAACGTGATGCGTCGCCGCGTCCGCCGTGGTCGCCGCGATCAGGCCCTCCTCTCCGGACAGGTTGGGCAGACCGTCGACGAACTCCGCAATTTCGTGTTGGCTCGCTGGGTGGGTCATTTGTGCCTGATGTAGTCGTAGATGTTGAGATAGTCCTGACCCGGTTGCGCCCACGAACGATCGGCCCGCATGCCGTTGAGCATCAGGTAACGGAAATCCTGCGGGTGGCGGTGCCAGAGCCCGATCGCGCGGGCCATCGCGGACTCGAGCGCCGGTTGGTCGCTGTGGTGGAACACATACCCGTTTCGGTGCTCGGTCGGGGACTCCGAATAGTCGCGGTCGACGACCGTGTCGCCGAGTCCACCGCACGCACGCACGATCGGAACGGTGCCGTACTTCATCGCGACCAGCTGCGAGAGCCCGCACGGCTCGAACATGCTGGGCATGACGAGCAGATCCGAGCCCGCATACACCAGGTGGGCCAGCTCCGGACTGAACTGCAGCTCGAGGTGAACGTCGGGATGGTTGTTGAGGTAGTGCTTGAGGTGCCAGAAGTGGCGGCTGATCGCGGGGTCCGGACTCGATCCGAGCAACACGAACTGAGCCCCTTGCGCGAGCGAGTAGAAGATCGCGTGATGCACGAGATGCACGCCTTTCTGGCCATCGAGGCGTCCGACATACGCGACGATCGGCTTGTACTCGTGCGCGAGCATGAAGCGCTCGCGGAGCGCCCGTTTGTTCACGTACTTGTCCTCGATGGAGTCCGGCCCGTACCGGTACGGGATGAAGGGGTCGATCTCAGGATTCCACACGTCGTAATCGACGCCGTTGAGCACACCACCGAATTTGTGTCTGTGGACGAACAGCGTATGCCCGAGGCCACGGCCTTGATCGGAATAGGATACCTCCCAGGCATGGGTCGGCGAGACCGTCGTCACGAAGTTTGAATACACGATCCCGGCTTTCACCAGGTTCAGCGCCCCCGGATTGAAGTTGTCCCGCAACCGCTCATCGACGAAGTATTTGTGGGGATCGCGAAGCCCCGTCGCCCAAAGGACCGTCTCATCGGTGATCCCCTGATGGCTGAAGTTGTGCACCGTGTAACAAACCCGCTGATCGCCCATCCCGGCCTGCGCGTACATCTCGTACAAGAGCACCGGCACCAGCGCCGTCTGCCAGTCATGGCAGTGGATGACCTGCGGGCGCTTGCCTGACTTGAACAAGAACTCGAGCGCCGCCTTTGCGAAGAAGGCAAACCGGTGAGGATCGTCGGCGGAGCCATAGAGATGTCCCCGGTCAAAGAAGTTGTCGGGCGAATGCGGCTCGATGAAGAAACACTTGCGCCCATCGACGAACCCAAACCATACGGTGCAGTGAATGGCACCGCTGTACCAGGGAACCCACAGGTCGTCGTAGGCGACTGTCAGTCCGTGGATGCGGTCATACCGGAGGCAGTTGTACTTCGGCAGCACGATCTCGACCGCATTCCCGCGCAGCTCGAGCTCTCGGCTCAGGCCGAAGACCACGTCCCCGAGCCCGCCGGCCTGAGCAGCCGGCGCGCACTCGCTGGAGACCATCACGACAAACAACGGCGCGCCCTGGCTGCGACGTCAGATCCCCGCCCGTCCCGCAGGATCGGGCAGCATGGTATGCGGTATAAGCAACTCGGACTCTACGATTACGAACGCTCGACTCAGATCGCCGCAACCAGGGCCTGCGCATCCAAAGCCTCACGCAGTCGCAACGTGGTGAAAGACGCCGCCGCCACGCAACCCAGCCGACGAACCGAGGCGAGCGACGGTGTTCGATAGTAACTGCGACCCGGTGCTGGTCAATCCGTAATCCGTACGGATCGGCCATGACAACGGGTGGCCGCCTGGCGCACGGCGTCGCCCGCCGTGAATGCCCGAAACGTTAGAGTGTAAGTATGGGCCCAGATGTGTCAATCAGGAATTCCTACTGAATCTTGCGGTTGCGCGGTTGGCCAGCGCCCGTGGTCAGCCCGTGGGTTTCGAGATCAGCTCCTGCTCGGCGGCGAACCAGTGTGCGTCGGCGTCGCCGGGCAACCCTTCCGCGTACAGCTCGTACGCGCGGACGGCGATTGCCTCACGCGAGGGCGCTGGGGACGCGCCGTTCATGCGCTCCCGCCAGGCGTCAACGCCACCCGAGGACCGCATCGCATCCCAGAGCCCGCGTAAGCCGCGCGCCACCAGCTCGGGGCGCGTCGGGAAATGTCCGAGCTCCGCGCTCTGGGCCCGCAACTCGGTCTCGATAGTCGCGTCCGTCCAGCGACGACGCGTGATTGCATCGGACGATGTAACCATGCCTAGCCACCTTCGATTGGGGGAACAGTCGCCGAGAGCCCCCGGCGAGCGCCAAGGATAGCCGCGGCTCGCCCGGACAACAATCGTCGGTCGACCCGGGGCGGTCGGTACTCCGGAGGACTCGCGCGCGCCGGGTGTTCAACAGAATCCCGACGCCACGGAAGTGAAAGCCCGCAGCGGCGGTACCTGTTGGCCCGCTGTTAGCGCTGCGGCGCTTAGCGACGGGACGCAGATACCCGGGCGCCAGGGATGCCAACCGCTGGCAGTTGCAATACAACGTGAAGGGCGACCCGACTCAACACGGCCGCGCCACGGACCGTGAAATCCCGTAGTTTTGTGCAAGCTCGCGGGCCGGTCGAGGGACTGGTCGCGGCGGAGCGCGGACCGAGAAGAATGTCGGCAACCTCGAAGACATCAGCCCAAAGGACGGACCATGCCTGGTAGCCAGCCGGCCTCGAGCGGCGCGACCCTGACGTACAGCGCCGTAGCTCCTTCCACCTCGATCGGGCCGTCGAGCCTGACGTCCGTCGCTCAGTACCTGTTCTGGCTGATGTTCCGAAACATGGCGTCGGATGGGTTCGTGTTTGAGGATCCGATCCGGCCTGGGGTTCTCTCCGCTGCCGGGTGCGTGCTCGCCTCGCCGTCCTGGGAGAACACCGCAACGCACGTCACCCAGGACTACGTGTACAACTGGACGCGCGATGCCGCGATGGTCGCGATCGAACTGGCGCACGGGACGCTGCCGACCAACCAACCGCTGTTCGACTACGTACAGTTCGCGCAGCTGTGCCAGACGTCGGTCGGCGACTTCGATCGGGCATCTTTCCTGATCAACGGTGAGACGCGTCCGGACTGGACCGATCAGACTGACGGTCCGGCGCTGCAGACGCTCGCGACCCTGGCGTTGTACAGCCAACTCGGCGCCCCGACGCAGGCGGTCGCAACGGCAGTGATCGCGGCGAACCTGAACTTCCTCGAGAACGTTTATCAAGGCGAGACGTTCAATCTATGGGAGGAGGAGTATGGGTTCTCGTTCTTCGCACGGTCAGTGCAACTCGCCTGTTTGGAGGCGATCAGTGCCAACGCCCTGGGTATCCCGGTCCCGGCATGGCTGGAGACAGCGATCCCATGGCTGCAGAACGCCCTGCAGGGCCACTGGAACGGCGAGTACTACGAGTCGATGATCCCCGCGCCGACTGACAAGGCGCCATACGATCCCAACAGCGACATCGTGATGGCGGCGATCTACGGCGCCATCGAGGTCACCGACACCAAGCTGCTGGCAACCGCCGCCCGGCTGCGCAGTCAGTGGGACGATCCGGCCTCCCCCCACTACTACCCGATCAACGGCGCGGACCAGCAACGCAACATCGGGCCGATGATGGGCCGGTACCCCGGAGACGTGTACGACGGCGACAACGATCAGTCGGGCGACGACCATCCCTGGGCCGTCTGCACGTGCAACTTCGCCGAGCTCTACTACCGGCTCGCCGCCGAGATCACGGCGGCCGGTGCGGTCCCGTTCGACGGGAACTCAACCGAATTCTTCAACCAGGTGGGAATCGCATCAGCGACGACGCCGGCCGCCGCTGCCACCGCGCTTCAGGCCGCGGGCGACCAGATGCTGCAAGCGATCATCTTCCACAGCGATCACTTTGAGCTCAGCGAGCAGTTCGACGCCAACACCGGGTACGAGAAGAGCGTGAGCAACCTGTCGTGGAGCTACGCGTCATTCCTGTCAGCGGTCCGCGCCAGGTGACGGGTCCGCTCAGCGAGCCGAGGGGCTCGGTACCAGCCAGATGACGCCCAGCGGGGGCAGGGTGACCTCCGCGGAGGCGTTCTGCCCGTGCCAGGGAATCGGCTCCGCGTCGATGCCGTGTGGATTACCGGCGTCGGAGCCGCCGTAACGGGCGGCGTCGGTGTTGAGCACCTCGATCCAG
>Ga0335081_10004977_pt1 | contig 20998 bp, 15 predicted proteins | sample Lox_Sample_35_FD_206713 | JGI IMG/M metagenome (GOLD analysis project Ga0335081, IMG submission 206713) | Soil microbial communities from Loxahatchee National Wildlife Refuge, Florida, United States - Lox_Sample_3.5 | ecosystem: Environmental > Terrestrial > Soil > Wetlands | place: USA... | reverse complement strand
TGATGCTTTGCGCGGTTCTGACAGCCGTGATCGTCGGCTACATCGCCTACCGCGGCGTCAATGGCTCGACCTCCGTGAATATCGCGATCAACGTCATCCAGATCAGCGCGCTGCTGGTCTTCTCGGTCATGGCGCTGAGCTATCGCATGAACCACCCCCCGGGGAGCGTTGCTTACAATTTCGATGCTCAAACCGGCGCTGCGTACACCTATGACTTCGCCACCGAGAAGCAGACCGTCAACGGTCAACAAACCGATGTCGTTTCGCGCGACGCCATGGGCGTCCCCAAACCAAAGCTGGATACGGCTGGCAAGCCGGTTCCGTTCAAGATCGATTATCCCGAGACGGATGGAATGGGTCATTTCCTCTCGCACCCCACTGCAAGCTCTGTCGTCGGGGCGCACAACATTGGGTGGATGTTCGTCCAGGCTACGATCGCGATTCTCATCCTCGTCGGATTCGAATCCGTCACGTCCATGGGAGGTGAGGCCAAGAATCCCCATAAGCACATTCCGATCGCGGTAATCACCTCGCTGCTTATCCAAGGCGTTTTCTGCTATCTGATCGAGTATTTCGCCGCAAACTATTTCCTCAACAGCGGATACCCGATGACCTCAGCCACGGGCTCCGCGGCGCCGATCGGCGATATGATGATCATCGTCGGCGATGCGATCTTCGGCGCAGGCCACGGCCGCACGTTCATGCTGATCGAAGCGTTCACCGTGTTCCTGGCGATCATTGGTACGACGCTTTCTTGTTTGAACACCGGTGCGCGCGTCACGTATGCGATGGGCAAGGATTCCGAGTTGCCCGATTCCATGGGCCTGCTCCACAAAGAGAACCTGACCCCGCACCGCGCCATCTGGATGCTGGTTGTGATCTCCGCCGTCGTCGGCTGCCTCACCGTTTCCAACCTGTTCGGCGACGCGACCGCGCTCACCGACTCCGCGATCAAAGCCCTTCCGCAGGGCTTCTGGTCGAGCACCGGCTACTTGTCGCATGACGCGATGGCAGCTCTCCCGAATTCGCTGCTGGCGATCACGCTGGCGTCGAATTTCGGCACATTCTTGCTCTATATGTTGAGCTGTATTACCTGCATCATCGGGTTTCACAATCACCCGAACTACAAGCCGGTTCGTCACCTGCTAATTCCTCTTTTTGGATTACTCGCGAATCTGGCTTGCATGGCCGCTTATATCGTGCTGCCGTTCATGGGCATCGGCACCAAGCTGGAGCCGTTCACCGCTCTCGGAGTCGCCGCGGTCTGGGTGATCTATGGCGGCATCTACTTCCTCCGCTCGAGCAAGGCTTCTGGGCGCACCACGTTGGTAAGTGCGCGCACGAAGGCGGCGATCGGGTAGCGCTGTTTTGACCAACGCGATGGGCAGGCCGGAGCGGTTCCTGGCCTGCCCGCTTTTTTTATGGGAGACTCGATGAGCAGCCCCCGACGGTTGCCCGTCAAACCCGTGAGCGGCGTCCCCGAAGACATAAATCATTCCCCGAATGCCGGGCTCGAGCTCGAGTTCGCGCAACTCTCGGATCCGGGACGGGTGCGCGGCCACAACGAAGATTGCCTCGGTCATGTAGCGCCCGAAAATCCGGCCCAGACCCGCGCGCAAGGCTGGTTGTTCGCGGTGGCCGACGGCGTGGGCGGTCACGACAAGGGCGAAGTCGCCTCTCGCCTGGCGATCGAAACCATGACCGCCGGCTTCCGCTCGGCTATTGCCGGCGAGCCGCACGCCGCGTTGCTGCAGCGCCTCGTCCAGGCCGCCAATCTTCAGGTCTATGAAGCCGGCCGCTCTGCCAGCCCGGGCGGCGTCAACATGGCAACGACCGTGGTGGCCTGCGCACTGCGTTACGACCGTGCGGCCATCGCGCACGTCGGCGATTCGCGTTGTTACCTGGTCCGCCGCGGCCACGCTTCCCTTCTGACTCGCGATCACACGCTCGTGAATGACCAGGTGCGCCTGGGTATTCTTAGCGCCAAGGAGGCCGTCTCGTCGGAGCGCCGCCACCTGCTCAGCCGTTCGGTGGGCGCCGACATGTTCGTCGGCGTCGACACCAGTGATCACCAGGTTCTTCCCGGCGACTTACTGGTCCTATGCTCCGATGGTCTGCACGGCGCGCTCGAAACTGCCGAGATCGGCTCTGCCGTGGCTCGCGCTTCCGACCTCCGCGGCGCCGCCGACCGCCTCGTCGCCCTTGCCAATGAACGCGACGGCAGCGACAATATAAGCGTCCAGTTGATCCGCGTCCGCAGCGTCGAGCGCGTGGGCATGTATCGCGGAAGGCCCTACAAGCTTCGCTGAAAAACTGCTGGACCGCTGATCCATGAATTCTTTCCATCCCGGCGACCTGCTGGACCACTACCGGATCGAAAATCTGGTAGCGCGCAGCGGTATGGCCTCCATTTTCCGCGCCACTGATACGCGAACCGGCCGGATCGTCGCGCTCAAAATTCCGCATCCCGAGATGGAAGCCGATATCGTCCTGTTCGACCGGTTCAAGCGCGAACAGGAGATCGGGCAGAAGCTCGACCATCCCTATGTCATGAAGGTCCTGCCGAACGACGATGCCAGCCAAGTCTACATGGTGATGGAGTGGGTCGACGGCCGCCTGCTCCGGCAAGTTCTGGGACAACAGCGCAAGCTGCCCACCGACCGCGCGGTGGATCTGACGCGCAAGATCTGCGAGGCTCTCGAGTTCATCCACAAGCACGGAGTCGTGCATCGCGATCTCAAACCCGAGAACATCATGGTCGACGAGCAGGACAACATCAAGCTCATCGATTTCGGCATCGCCGGCCACGAAGGCTCGCGCCGTCTCACCTTCGCCAAGCTGTCCCAGCTCATGGGCACGCCCGACTACATTTCTCCCGAACAGGTCAAGGGCAAGCGCGGCGACGGCCGCAGTGACATCTATGCGCTCGGTGTCATGTTCTACGAAATGCTCACCGGCAAAGTGCCGTTCCAGGGTCCCAATCCCTTTGCGATCATGAACGATCGCTTGTTGAATAACCCGATTCCGCCGCGCGAGATCGACCCGACGATTTCGCCCGAGCTCCAGGAAATCATTTACCGCGCCCTGGAGCGCGATCCCAAGAACCGCTACGCCTCGGCGCGGGAATTCGGGCAAGACTTGAAAAATCCCGGCAAGGTAGGCGTCGCCGACCGCCCCGAACTGCGCGACTGGAAGAACCGCAAGGCCGGCTGGCCGCGCCGGCTCGCATTCTATGCCATGCTCGCCCTCATTCCCGTGGTGATCTTCGGCCTACTCCTCTGGGTCGCCAAGCACACGTAAACGGCCGGCCGGCCTATTAACCAAAGCCAACGATGCACCCGATCCGAATTTCCCGGACCATAGATTCGTGCCTCTCCTGGCATACTCTCAACGGCAGCCCAGCCCGTTCATATCGCGGTTTCTGGCGCTCTTCCTGCTGGGTGGACAGGTCTATCTCATCGCGTCCCGCGGCTTCGCCAATCTCCTCGAAACCCCCTTCCTGCCTTATTGCCTGTTAGGCGCGTTCGCAATCCACATGGCCACCCGGCCCACGCGCCGCGAGTCCGTGGCGACTGTCTCGCTCTCCGTTCTACTCGCCTTGGGCTTCGTCGTCTGGCGCCCCGGCTTTCGCTGGACATGGCCGAACGAGCTAGCGGCAGCTTCTTCGACCGGTCTCGCCAGCCTCGCAGTGCTCACGGTAGAAATCCTCCGCCATCGCGGCGCCGAACTACGGCAAAAATTGACCACCCTGATTGGCGGAAGCGTTTTCATCTATAGCGCTCTGTTCATCGCATTTATTCTGAAAGCAACCGCGGCGTGGCATCCGGCAACGTATGACCTTTTTCTGTACGCCGCCGATGCGGGGTTTGGGATTCCGATCACCGCCCAGGTGGGGATGTTTGTCGCGCGTCATCCGGCCCTGGCCTGGTGGTGCGGCTTAGTGTACGAGTCGCTGCCGCTGGCGGTGAGCCTGCTGTATGCGTACGAGCGAAGCGGCGGCAAGCCACTCCCGACACGCGTCCTGCCCGCATTTCTCGGCGGAGGCGCAGCCGCCTATCTGCTCTACAATATTCTGCCGGCGGCCGGTCCTATCTACATCTTTGGCGCGCAATTCCCCGCTCACCTGCCGCAGGTTGTCCAAATCGCGCTACAAGCTCCGTTGATGCACGACGCCCCGCGAAACGCAGTCCCCTCGATGCACCTGGCCTGTGCTCTGCTGATTTTCTGGAACGTCCGGCGGCTCTCGCGGTGGTTCTACGCCGCCTCGGGCCTGTATCTCGGTCTTACGATTGTCGCGACTCTAGGCTTCGGTGAGCACTACGTCGTCGATCTGATCGCGGGCGTACCCTACGCGCTGCTTCTCGGAGCCGCCTGCGCGCGCCAGTCAGTGGCGCCGGCGATCTTGTCGCCAGCGAGGAATCACGCACTGGTCACTGGTTCACTACTCACCTGCACCTGGATCGCCGCCCTTAGATTCGCTCCGGCCCTTTTTCGCTCGATGCCCTTAGCCTGGACGGCGGCTCTCGCCACCGTGATCGTCTGCTGGCTTGCTCAGCGCCGGTTGGAACGAGCCTTCGCCCGCGCCGCCGAATCTACACATCGGTCTTTTTCTTCTCCAGATCTTCCGCCAGAATCACCGCTTCGGCCAGATCCCGCATGGGCCGCCGCAGCCGCCGGCTCTCATTACGCAGTCGAAGATACGCTTCCTCTTCCGTAAGACTGTACTTCTGCTGCAAAATGCCTTTCGCCCGCTCGATGAGCTTTCGCGCTTCCAGCGTACGCTTCATCTCCAGCGTTTCCGACATCAGCCGCGCGTTTTCGATCGCGATCGCCGCCTGCCCCGCCACTACGTTCACAAACCCCATTTCGTCATCGGTGAACGCCCGGACGTCGCGGGTATAAATGTTCATCGTCCCGATCACCTTCTCGCGCGTCATCAGCGGCACTGAGAGCAGCGAGGCCAGCCCCGTCTTCCGCGCCAGTTCCGGATACCGGTATTGCTTCTCATCCACGACGTTCGGCACCATGATAGCCCGCGCTTCGCGCACTACCCGTCCGATGAGCGAATCTTCAATCTTGAGCGGCATCTTATGCAGGTAATCCGGCGACGAGCAGCGCGCCGCGGAAATCACCAGTTCGCGCCGGTCCTCATCCACCAGCATGATCGAACAAACCGGCGAATCGAGGGTCTCCGCCATCATTTCGGAAATCGCCTGGAGGATTCGATCGAGGTAATTGTCCTCGGCCATCGTGCGCGCCAGGCCCGCCAGCGCTTCCATGCGCCGCGCCGCGCTTTCCGAGCGCTGCTCGAGCCGCGACTTGGCGATCGCGCCGCCCATCTGCTCGCCGATAAAACTGATCAATGCGATTTCGTCGGGGCTATGCGTGTGCCGCGGCCGGTGGTGTATGTTGATCACCCCGATCAGTTCTCCATTGCTGATCAACGGCACGGATAAGAATGCTTCGTAGGTGTCTTCTTGTAGGGTCTGATACGTTTTGAACCGGGTGTCGGCAGATGCACTCGACGACAACGCCACCACCGACTTATGCTGCGCCACCCATCCGGTAATACCCTCCCCCATCTTCATCCGGATGTGCCCGATTTCGGCCGTGTGCGGCAACTGCGAGGCGCGAAGCACGATCTCATTCGTAGTATGGTCCACCAGATACACGAGGCAGGCGTCGCAACTGGTCACTTCCACGGCCAGCCCGATCAGTTCCTGAAGCATTTTTTCCAGCGTCAGATTGGAACTGACAATATTACTGATCTGATGCAACAACTCAACCTGACTTTTCGCCTCCGATGCGGTCATTGCATTGCCTCCATTGGTCATTTTTTCGGGCGCGTCGGTCATATCGTGTGCCACCACTCCCCGGTTCCGGCTCTCTCGGCCGATTGACTCAATCTGAGTGTAAATGTGAGGTTTAAGTCGAGTCCAATCCAAAATTTCTATGGACTCAATGAACGGCTGCGCGGCTAGCCGGCGTCATCCACGGCAGTCCCGCCTGCGAGCGCAGGGCTTGGGTCAGATCGCGCTCGGTAATCTTATCCAATTGAATGAGATACTCGCCGATCCGGAGACCGGGTGGCCGCCGCGCGAGCGCCTCCTCCAGTTCGGCCGCCGAAACGCACCGCAACCCGACCAGTACCTCGCCCACCCGAGGCCGGCTGTGCACTCCCAGAGGATCGCCCGGATAGACATGTTCGGTCTTTCGCCACGCAAGCGAACGCCTCTCCAGGCGCGCCACAACAAACAGGCGGACCGCTTCCACGGTTGCCGCACAGTTGATCAGGTTTCCCCAAAACATGCGTAGCGGCGCGGCGGCGGCAAAGCGCAGTCCATAGATTCGCGCGCTCAATCCCACGCGGATTCCGATCTGGACGCATGCAATGGATGCGCACACAACCCAGAGTTCCACCATCCAGGAAGGCACCAGAGCCTCAATTCGCGAAATCATACCGGAGTTTCCGCTCGCGTCCAGCATCAGCCCACTGAAGAACACCAGGTTGGCCAGAGGAGAAATCAGGTTTCCCAAGAGCCCTTTTCGGTCTCTCCAGAACCAATACTTCTGCCCCGCCGGCACATTCCAGCCGTGGCGTTCCCAACCCTGCAAGGCGATCCCCGCCACCCAGCGGCTCCGCTGCCTCACGGCCGCGCGCCAACGGCGCGGAAAGTATTCCCGAGTCGCCAGCGGCGCCCTCGACACGCGCCGGATGGGCAAAAAGATTTGCCGGTACCCGGCCGCGTGCATGCGAAAACCATTCTCGTAGTCCTCGGTCAGACACTCCGGATCGAAAGCGTTGCCGTAGTCCCGGCGGAACTGTTCCAGGGCCGAGCGCGCGAATCCGGTGCCCACGCCGTTGGACGGAAGAAAACCGCCCAGCCTTTGCCGCACAGGAATGTCCTTGCACTGATACTCGGCGAATTCATCGCAATAAATGCCATGCGTCCAGTCCCGCAAGCCGGTCGGCAGCGGCAACACGGGAACCTGCACCATGTCGTGATCACGCGAGAACCAGTTGATGAGGCGCAGCGACTCCGGATGAATCAGGTCTTCGGCATCGTGCGTGACTACGATGTCATACTGCACGCCATGATGGCCTTCGTATTCCGTCATGCCGTGATACGCCCGGTTCAGACAATCGCCCTTCGATGTCGGCCCGTCATGCGGACAAAGAGCCAGGTGCACGCGGGGATGAGCCCGCGCCACCTCCTGCACGGCCCGAACCGTGTGCGCGTCGTTCGGATAGACACCGATAAAGAAGTCGTACTCGGCGTACCGAATCACCGCCAGATTGTGCTCGAGCATCTTTCGGACTACGTCATGCTCCCGCCAAAGGGGCAGGAGGATCGCAATCCGCCGCTGCCGCGCGCCGGCGAGTTCTGCTTCCGATGGCCAACAAAAGCGCGGTTTGCGGCGGCAGCAGAATACCAGCGTGATCCAAAGATCGTCTAACCCGCTGACCAGGATCCAGATCACCAGCGCGACCAGGCACACCACCATCCCGCGGTCCACCGACACGGCACGATGTCCTCGGAATGTAGTGCGCGCGCCCCCGCCGCATTCTCAAATGATTACTACCCGACCAGCGTCGCCTTCGTATACGCCACCTGAAAGCCCACCCGCTCGTAATTCCGCTGCGAGCCCGACCCTGGCGCCGTGGTCGCCGCCGCGACGTCACAGCCGAGCGCCACCGCCTGTTTGAGCCGCGCGGCAATCAATTCGCGATGCACCCCCCGCTTTCGAAATTCCGCAATCGTGCTATCGGCGAAGAGTACGGCCACCCCGCCACAAACCATCATCGCCGCCGCGCCCGCGCTCGCTCCGGCGTCGGACTCGGCCAGAAAACACAGCGCGCTAGGCATCGAAAAAATCGCGCGGCCTACTTCCATCTCCTGATCGGTCAAATCGGGCTGCTCGAAAAACCCATGCCCCGCGGTCTGCGCCCACCGCTCGCGTTCGTCCGCCAGCGCCTGCCGTACCCGTGGACTTGCCCCGGTTTCCACCCCCACGAGCGGCTTCACAAGGACGTTGTTGAACTCGGTGATCCGATAACCTCGCCTTCCCATGCACTCCACGAATGCGGCGTCGGCCAATGGACACAAGTCGATCGTCACCGGCGCGCCGCGGCTGCGAAAGAATGCTTCAATTGCATTCAGCTCGTCTTCTCTTACCACGCCGTTCAACCCCAGCCCGACGGCTTGCGATAGGGGCGAATCCGCACCCTGAAACACAACGGTTCCACCTGCGATTTCCAACACCGCCGCGCCGGGCTGCCCGTCCGCGCAGCCGCGCGCGATGGCCGCCTCCGCCGCTTCGATCCGTCGCGCCAGCGCCGTGCCGGCGAAAATCATTCCACTCCTCCTGAGCCAGTATAGGGCCTGTCCTCACGGCGGCTTGCGACGAACTCCGCCACCTCGCATCATATAGATATGACACCGCGAACTCTCCAACTCACGGTTAAAGGCATGACCTGCAACAATTGCGCGCGCAGCGTCGAACGCACACTGGCATCAACTCCGGGCGTCACCAAGGCTACTGTCGACCTCAAAGCCGAGCGAGCCAATGTGGAATACAACGAGGATCTGGTGAAACCGGAGGTGCTGGAAAAGGCCGTCCGCGAACTCGGCTACGAAGTGGCGGCATGAGTGTAGCGGCTCCGGAACGTGTCGATTTGCCGGTCAGCGGCATGACCTGCGCAGCGTGCGCCCGCACCATCGAACGTACGCTGTCCCGCACTCCCGGAGTCGAGCGCGCTCATGTGAACTTTGCGACTTCCACCGCCACCGTCGAATACGATCCCGTCAAAGCCAGGGTTGGCGACCTCGTAGGCGCGATTGAGGACCTCGGTTATGGCGTCCCCGAGACCGAGCCGGCGCCCGATACCGAGGCGATCGCGTATCGCCGCCGCCTGATCGTTGCCATCGTTTTTGCCGCGCCCGTGCTCGTCCTCGGCATGGCGCACGGGCATACGGCCTGGCTGCAACTTCTCCTCACTCTGCCGGTCATCTTCTATTCGGGAGCTCCCTTTTATACTGGCGCGTGGACCGCTCTTCGCCACCGTTCCGCCAACATGAATACGTTGATCGCCCTCGGAACCGGAGCGGCGTTTCTGTACTCCTTCTTTGATACGGTGCGCGGAGGCCATGAAGTCTACTTCGAAGCCGCCGCCGTGATCATCGCGCTGATCCTGCTCGGCCGTACGCTCGAAGCCCGCGCGCGCGGAAAAGCTTCCGAAGCCATCCGCCGCCTGATGGACCTTCAGCCGCCCACCGCCCGCGTCACCCGCGACGGCGCCGAAAGCGAAGTCCCGCTCGTTGATGTGCGCGTCGGCGATCTGGTGGTGGTCCGCCCCGGCGAGCGCATCCCGGTCGACGGCGTGGTGCGCGATGGTGAGTCCGCGGTCGATGAATCCATGCTCACCGGCGAAAGCATGCCGGTCGACAAAGCGCCCGGCGCCGGCGTTTTCGCCGGCACCATCAACCGCTCGGGCGCCTTCCGGTTTGAAGCCCGCAAGGTGGGCCGCGGCACCGTCCTGCGGCAGATGATCGAAATGGTGAAACAGGCGCAGGGTTCGCGCGCGCCGGTGGCACGCCTGGCCGACGTCGTCAGCGGATGGTTCACGCTGGGCGTCTTGCTTGCGGCCATCGCAACGTTTGCCGCTTGGCTGTTCCTCGCCCCGTTTGCCGCGGCCATGGTCAATGCCGTCGCAGTCTTGATCATCGCCTGTCCCTGCGCCCTCGGCCTGGCGACTCCCACCGCCATCATGGTCGGCACTGGCCGCGGCGCCGAGCACGGCATTCTCATCAAGGGCGGCGAAGCCCTCGAAACCGCGCACCGCATCGACACCGTGGTGCTCGACAAGACCGGCACCCTCACTCGCGGACGTCCGCGCGTGATCCGCGTCGCGCCCGCGCCCGGCTATTCCGAACAGGAAGTATTGCGCGTGGCCGCCTCGGCAGAGCGCTACTCCGAACACCCGCTCGCCAAAGCCATTCTGGAAGCGGCCGCCGAGTGCGGCATCGTCCTGGCCGAGGCCACTGGATTTTCCGCGACGGCGGGGCTTGGCATTCACGCCAGTATCGAAGGCCATGAAATCGTCGTCGGAAAACCGGGCGTGCAGGTCACCATCGACGGCGCGCTCGCCGGCTCCATCGAGATCGCCGACGAGAACAAGCCCGAAGCCGCCGCAGCCGTCCATCGGCTGCGCGATCTCGGCCTGGACGTCTGGATGATCACGGGCGATCACGCTGCCGCCGCGGAACGCGCCGCCCGGGAGGCAGGCATCGAGCACGTCCTCGCGGATATGCTGCCCGAGCAGAAAGTCGCGGCCATCAAAAAACTGCAGAGCGCCGGGAAACGCGTGGCCATGGTGGGCGACGGTATCAACGACGCACCCGCGCTGGCCCAAGCCGATCTCAGCATCGCCATGGGCACCGGCTCCGATGTCGCTCTGGAGGCCGGCGACATCACCCTCATGCGCGGCGACCTCAACGGCATCGCCGAGGCGCTTCAGCTCTCCCGCCGCACCATGCGGATCATCCGCCAGAATCTGTTCTGGGCGTTCGCCTACAACACCATCGGCATCCCGGTTGCGGCGCTCGGCCTGCTAAACCCAATGCTCGCCTCCGCCGCCATGGCGCTGTCGAGCGTCACCGTGGTGAGCAACAGCCTCCGCTTACGATAGCCGCTTACTTCTTGCCTTTTAATTCCGCGTACAACTGCCCGATAAACCGGTCTGCCGTCATCCCCGCGCCGCCCGGCACCTTCGAGTCGTAATCCGAGGTCAGCTTCGCCGCCACCACTTCGTCCTGGCTCTTGCCTTCCTGGACCAGCTTGGCCACGCGGTCGCGCAGCACCAGAATCATGTCCCGGTGCGCGATCACCGCAGTCCGATCCACCGTAGCGCCATGCCCCGGAATGATCTTCGTATTCGGACCCGCCAGGCTCGCCGTGATCGCGAGGCCGCGAACCATTCCATCGAGCGAGCCGCCGTTGTTGCGGTCGATATTGGGATAGCCGAGCGACCGGTAATAATCGCCCGTCATGAGGATGTCGTTGTTCACGAAATGCACCAGCGTATCCCCATCGGTATGGGCCCGCCGGATCGGAATCAACTCGATGGTCTCGCCATCCATGTGGAGCGTTACCTGGTTGTCATAAGTCTCCACCGGCAGCGCCATGGCCGGAGTGTTCGGCGTTTGCGCCAACCGGTCGCGCAGTTCGGTGCGCGACATGATGATCGCCCCCATCTTGGCGAAGTTCTCGTTGCCCCCCGTGTGGTCGCCATGCACGTGCGTGTTCACCATTAACCGCGCAGTGCGACCCCCGGAAACCTGCTTGATGGCCGCCGCGATCTTCTCGCTGAGCGGAGCGAACTGGCCGTCCACCTGGAACACGCCGTCGGTTCCGGTGAGGACGCCGATGGTTCCGCCCTGGCCATCGAGCGTGTAGAAGTTGTTCGTGATCTTGTTGGTCTTGATCTCGACCTTGCTGAAGTCCTGCTGCCCTTGCGCTTGGACATAGGCGGGGATGGCCAACAGGGCGAATACCGGCGTCAGGCGCGAGAATCGAATCGCGATCTGTTTCATAGTTCCTTGCTCCTCCACGAGTTTTGAGCTTTAGGGAAGCATACACCAGTTACCGCCGCGACGGAGCCGCGGCCCTTTCTTTCGAGCGCGTAACGGAGCGGGTTAACCGAAGTAATTAAGAATGTACCCACCGTCCTTATGGGAATTCATGGCTACCCAGCAACACGATTCCGGGGTACTAACAGGCCTATAATCGCTGAGTAACGCTCAAGGACGGCCGTGGCCTGTTTATATTGCGGGAAAGAAATCGGCCCCATTCGGATCCTCCGTGATTCGGAATTCTGCAGCCCGACCCATCGGAAGCAGTATAAGGATCGGCTGAAGAAAGTTCTGATTCAGGTGGGCGAGCCGGAGACTGTCCCTACCCACATCGCTCCGTTTCGCGACACCCTGCGGCCGCACAGCGGGCCTTTCTACAAAACCGTAGCCGCTTTCGATTTCAGCACCGCGAAACATCGCACCCGGTTTCCCAGCGAGTGGCCCGTGGCGCTGGCTGAGCCCGCGAGTGGGGTTTTTGCGCTGTTCGACCTTACTCACGATGAACGCGTACCGCCGGCACGTCCGGTGGAGTTCGAGCCGACTCCCGCGCCGTACGTCGCGACGAGCGCGGAAACCAATGGATCATTGCCGGCCGCTGAACTCGGTTCGGTAATGCTTCGGTCCGCCGACGGCCAATTGCTCAGTGCGCCGGCGGCCCTTCAATTTCCCCAGCCCGGCGTCCCGCCGTTGCGCACCCACTCACCTGCCCTGACACCTTTGGCGGAACGCAGTGGCAATGTCGCCCTGCCCGGCTTCGCGGTGTCCGCCACCGAATGCGAAGAGATGCGTGCGGCAGCCGAGCCCCCGAATTGCGAGGCCTGGATGCGCGCGGCCGTTCCCGAGCCGGTTTCCTCGCTGGTCCAACCGCGGGCCCTCGGCGCGTTGCCGCTGGCCGCGGCACGCCATCTCCCGGCCTCTTTGACCGCGAAAGCCGCCGCGCTAAAACCGGGCCGCCACGAATCTTTCGTCTACGCGACAGCGCAACCGCGGAATGTGGATGCGAAGCCGCTCGCCCTCGCCCGCGCTGCTACATCGACGGCCCCGGCCGCGCCGGCTTTGCCGCGATTTGAAATCGCCGCCGTTGCTATGCCGGCGGCCTACGGGCAATGCGTCGCCGTTCCGGCCAGCGAACCGGCTACCTGTGAAGTCCGGCCGGCGGTGCACCACGCCTCGGTCACAGTCTCCGCAGTGCCGGTGCGTTTCGCTCCGTTCCTGATTGCGCCGATCTGCGACCCGGTTCCGGAGGAACTCGTAGAGGCCCTGGTAGCGGAACCGCCGCGTCGCGCAGCTACTGCCGCCCCGATGCGTTCCGCTTCTCCAGTGAATTCGGCGCCAGCGCCCCCGGCACGAGTGATCGAGCGCCCGGCCGCTGCCGTCGCGATGCCATCCGCCTCGGCAGAGCGCCCACAGACGGAAGTTCCTCAAGCCGATCTGATCGCCGTCGATTATCGCTGCCCGACCGGCCCTGTCGGGCCCCGACCCGTGCTGTCCTGGGCGTCGCAACCGGCTGCACTCCGCATGCCGCGCTTCGCGGTACGTCCGGTCTTCGACCGTCTGGAAGAGCAGTCCCGGCCAAAACCCGAGCGCAAAAAGGCGGCCTTCGCGGAAATCTTCACGATGCCCGACGCGTCCGCCATGACCCAGCGCAAGGCGGCGCGCCACGCTTTCACCGCCATTGCGGCCTCGGTCACGGTGGCCATGGCTTTGTGGTTTGGCGCCAGTGCCGGTCAATTCGGCAAGGACCTGCTGCGCCGCCAGGCCGAAGAATTGGCCGCCGCACCTCATATGCGGTCAGGTTCGGCAGGCACAGAAGTCGCAGCCGCGCCGGCAGCGCCACAAAGTGCGCTGCGCAGCCCGGTCGCCTGGATCCGGAGCGAGGCGGCGAAACGAGCCACCGTGCAGCTCGCCGACACTTTCGACAACGGTATGTCGGCCTGGAGCGCCCGGGCCCAAAGCTGGGGGCACAGCTCCGATGGCTACATCCGTCCGAGCCAGCTCGCATTATTCCAGCCGACTCTGAATTTCACCGACTATCGCATGGAGTTCTTCGGCCAGATCGAAAGCAAGAGCATGAGCTGGGCGGTTCGCGGCAAGGATCCTGAAAACTATTACGCGATGAAGTTTCACGTGGTCGAGGCCGGCCTCCGGCCGGTCATCGCGATGGTGCATTATCCGGTGGTGGGCGGCAGGCAGGGGCACAAGGTGGAAGTGCCGCTCTCGGTGATGGTCCACAACAACACGCCCTATCACGTGTCCGTGGAAGTTCGCGGCAGCCACTACACCGCTTCGATTGAAGGCCAGGAAGTGGATTCGTGGTCTGACGATACGCTGCTCGCCGGCGGCGTCGGGTTCTTCTCCGAAGCCGGGGCGCGTGCGCGAATTTACTGGATGAAGGTTTCGAAAAATGACGACTGGTTCGGCCGGCTCTGTGGCGCCGTCGCCGGCGGTCTCGGCACCCCCGAGACAGCCTCGCTCCAAAGGCCGGCATTCCCGCCGCCTCTGCCGGATCAGCCGGTTCCGCCCCCCGCCGCCGAAGCGGTCTTGCAGGCGGAAACCGCGGAGAGCAGTTTCGCCAGTCTGCAACGGGCAAGGGGCTCCTGGAAAGGGGAGATGGACAAATGGAGTTGAGGGGTGAAGTCGAGACGCTCGAAACGATGCCGCCGGGCGTAACGCCGATCAATGACCCGAAGCATCAGAAGCGCGTGAGCAAAACGCTCTCGAAAGCGGTGTCCCTTCATCTGGAAGGCAAGCTAGAGAGCGCTGCCAATGTGCTTACGCGTGCCATCGAATCCGGCGAACAGGACCCAGGGCTTTATTCGGCGCTCGGCCATATCCACTACGAGAATCGCGACTATTCCTCAGCCGCGGCCACGTACCAGCAACTGGTCGAGCTCGACCCGCAGCACCGCACCGCGCATTTCAATCTGGGCGTGTGCCTGGGCAATCTGAAGGAATGGGAGCGGGCTGTCGCGGCGTTCCGCTGCGCCTACGAACGCGACCGGTCGCGCTCGGATGCATTGCTTGGGTTGGGAATCAGCCTCCTTCACACTGGGCAGGCGGGCGAGGCCGTCGAAACTCTGGATCGATACCTCAGTCTTTTTCCGGAAAACGAGCAGGCTGTGTTCGGGAAAGCGGTCGGCCTGCAGCAGAGCGGACGCCATGCCGAAGCCACCGAGTTTTATCGCAAGGTTCTGGCGCGCAACCCGAAATGCGAAGAGGCGCTTTCGAACCTCGTGGCGATGTATGTGGAGAACAAGGACCACGAGTCGGTGCGGCGTTATGCGCAGATGCTTGCGGAACTGCAGCCCCAGTCCGCGGTGGCCATGGAAGCGCTGGCGAGCGTGGCATTCGCCGAGGGCGACTACGAAAACGCCACCCAATATTGCCGGATTCTTTCCGAATCCGTGCCTGACCGATTCGAGAACTGGTTCAATCTCGGCGTGGCCTATCACAAGACCGGCAATTATCAAAAAGCCGCCGAGGCCTATACGGAAGCGGCGCATCTTCGGTCGGATTCGGCGCAGGCCTATCTGAATCTCGGGGTGGTGCAGCAGGAATTGAACGACCTCGGTGCGGCGCGCGCTTCTTACGAAAAAGCTCTGAAAATCGACCCGCGTCAGGCCGGCACCATGTGGAACCTGGCGCTGGTGCTCGAACAGCAGGGAGAGCGCGACCGGGCCGAGAAGTTATACGGCGCCATTCCTCAGGACGCCCCGGAGTGGCTGGACGCCTGCTTCCGCCTCGGCTACCTGCGGCTGCTACGCGGCGATTACGCGGCCAGCGCCGAAGCGTTCCAGAATTGCATCCAGCACAAACCCGAGTGGGCGGAAGCGCAATTGAACGCCGGCATCGCCCATGCTCGCTGCGGCCGTACCGGCGAAGCGCGCCGCTGCTTCCAGGAAGCACTCATGCTTCGTTCAGATTCCTCCGACGCCGTGCGCGGCCTGGCTGCGCTGGCGCTCGAACAGGAAGATTACGGCGAAGCCTTCGAACTGCACCGCCGTTTGATCGAACTCGGCGAGCGCAGCCCCGAGCTCTACTACAATGCCGCGCTGATCTGCCAAAAACAGGGGCAGAACGAGGAAGCCGTGAAGTTTTACCAGCAAGCGCTGAACGAAGAGCCCAAATTCGCCGAAGCCCTATTGAATCTCGGCCACGTACTCATGGCCCTGGGACAGGAAGACGAAGCCCGTTCCTGCTGGCGGCGCGCCATCCGCGAAAAACCCGAACTCGCCCAGACGTACTTCGAACCGCCGACGCAATAAGAAAAGGTGGGGCAGGCCGGAGTTTATCTGCATCCGGACCTGCCCTGCGTACCAGAACCCAATCCCCCACAAGTCCCAGCTTCGCGCAAGTCGGCCGAAATTCCACGTAACCGGGGACGAATCGAACACATCCTTGGTTAGAGGCTGAACCTATGAACCGAGTTTTGGCGACATCCTCCGTCCTTCTCTGTCTAAGTGCTTTGGCGTTGGCACAACCGCCCGCGCCACCGCCGTCCAGTCAACTCACGACACAAGTATTGGCTGACATGCTGCGGTCCGCGACCAGCTTTCACGATTTAGTCCAGAGTCTCAATGTGAATAAGAGCCTCGGGCCCGACATCCACACGATCGGCCCGAATGGCCTTCCACAGCACTCGATGGAGCGCACGGCGGCTACCATCGGCGCCGGCGCCGGCGTCGGAGTAGCGATTGGCGAGATGAGCCACAAACCCAACGGTGTGCTGATCGGGGCCTTCATTGGCGGGGCTGGCGGACTCATCATTGACGAGATCGTCAAGCATCGGGAGCAGACTCAACTCAAGCCGGTTCCCGCGCCCGTGCCGTAGGGTCCGCGCGGGGGCCAGTTTCAGCCCGCGCGTTAAGCCGGGGTTCGCACGAGAACACGTCTACGCCGAGCGTGTCGCGGTTCGGCTGACCGGGGCGCGCACCGACTGTGATGCGCCCAGCCTGACGCGTTTTAAATCCCGCTTATAGGAAGGCCATCCGATGCCGTGCCGCCGCACCGCCCAATAGTGCTTCATCACGGCCGGACGATCGAGGCGGTTGTTATGAATATAGCGATCGCCATCCAGATACTGCGCACGCCCTGGGTGCTGACAAATGTAGTCGCGAAGCAGCACGGCGAACGCCGCCTGGCCACTCCACCAGTCCGGCTCTTTGGAGATCAGTGGGATGATTGCTTCGGCGCGGTCCAGGTTCAACAGATCCCGATCGAAGCACATGAACCCGATGTTGATATTCGGGAAATAGTCGAGTTCGGTCTGCTCCAGGCGCCGGTCCTGTTCACTAGCCCATTCCTTTTCGTGCCCGACCAGAATCGCCGGCCGAGGCTCGTACATCCAGTCCAGCACTTCTTCCGGGCGGTCGAGAAAAAGGATGTCTGCGTCCAACGAAATTAATTTTCGAGTGTGGGCGAGGAGAGTGAAATCGAGGAGCTGTTTGGCGTTCGTTACCGTAGTCCGGTATTTCGTCAAGACCGGGTATCGCAGCAGGCGAGGAAGCACGGCTGCATCGGCGGCCGCGGTGCTGATGATCCGGATTCCGGGCAATTGCCGCTCGAGGAGCACGACGTCGGCGGCCGAGAGACTCCCGTCATCGTGCAGCACGACGGAAACCTCGTCGCAGTAGAGAAGCAGGCTCTTGATGGCGTAGAGGTAAGGGCACACGTCTCGATGGCACAGCAGCGTATGGATTTCAACTGGCGCGCTCGGATTCGTCGCGCTCACCGGCAGCGACACTGCGGCGCGGAACCGCCGGCGGTACAGATCCGCTTGCATGCGCCGTAGGCCGTTTTGAACCGATGGCGGAAGCGTTTGCAGCAGACTTCGAGGCAACGATCGCATCAAACGGATGACCTACACATAAGATCGCGCGGCAGCCCGCGCCAGGGAAGCGAGGTTTGTACTAAATCCCGCGAAACAAGAGGAGGCGTGTGTACGAAACGCCTCAACCAGCGGCCCCATATCAGGGATTGACCGCATCCATCCTTCATTTCAGCTTCTTCAGCACAATCGGGCGGGAATCCGGCTCCACCAGCCACGCGGTGGCGTTTGGAAAGTAATGGCGAAGCTCCAGGTCCTCCGCGGGGTTCATGGCGCGCGCCCACATGACCTTCTGCCGGGGGATATCCGGCCCATTGAAAACCCACTCATCCCCAATGGTGTGTTGAGGCGAGTAGCGCACCAATACCAGTTGTTGGCCGGGCTGTGTTTCGAGAAGGCGCAGGATCGCAGCGCGGTCGTCGCCGATGTCCTGGCCGCGGCCTTCGCCACGGCGGGCATAGCGAAACGCGAACAGCACAGCCAGGAGACAAAGAATCCCGACAAACAGCGGTTCACCTACACGCCGGCCGAACCAGGTCCAACGCCGCGTTCGGATGTAGCGCAGAAATTGAAGGTGTATCGCCACCAGAGCGCCGAGGGCAGGGGCGAGATAGTGGGGGAACAGCCAGTTGACGAATGCATTGCCCGCTAAGATCGCCGCGATTGCGGCCGCCAGCAACCGCGTACGCCGAAAAACCATCGCCAGTAGCGAAAGATACGCGATCGGCGCGTACGCAGGCAGCGGGAAGTAATTCGACCCCAATACGCGGACACGGCCGACGATGCCCGGAATCAGGCCCCGGATCGTGCCCCACTCGCGCGCATCTTCGAGATCCGGTTCCCACTCGGTGAAGAACTTGCGAAAAATCTGGTGATGATAGACCGGCGCCGGCCGCGGCTTCTGAAACGCGAAGGATGGCCAGACCGCAACCTCGTGCCGGTAGACTTCGTGCGGCAGATCGAAATATCTGCCGGTAGCGGCACGGTCCTCGGCGAGAATCAGGGCCACTACCGGCGCAGTCAACACCACAACCGGAACAACAAAAACCCGATAGAACCGCCACCTTGAAAACCAGCCCTTGCGCCGGAATGAAACAAAGAGAGCGACTGCGGCCACCAGCGCCACGAGGCCTCCTTCATACGGCCGAGTGGCGGCTAGGAGGCTCAGGCCCATCCCGAAGAGCATCGCGGCCCGTGTGTCGAGGCGTTTACGCAGACGCGGCGCCGCCCCGAGCATCAAACACCCGCCGATGGCCGGCAGCGAACCGCCCCAATAGCTGTTCATCCAGTAATGTGCGATTCCGAACTGCAGAAACGTAAGCACGCCGCCCAGAAGCGCCCACCCCGGCGGCAGCCACTCATACAACATCCAGGCAACCGCCGAACACATCACCCCCACGCTCCACCAAACGGCCCACCACGGATTGCCGAACACCACTTTTCCCAGCGCCAGCAGCACACCTTGCCCGGGCGGGTAAATCGACATGTAAGTCGGGCGCATCAATTCGTGAAATGTTTCGAAATGCACCCACATCGGCGGCGTTGGATTCGCCAGCCGGCCTTCCGCAAAGGTATCCGCTGCGAGCAGATAACTGAACTCGTCGTGCACACTGGGGTTCGGGATCGGCATCACGGGCAGCAGCAGCGCCCGGACCAGCATGGGCACCGCCCCGCACAGGATGATCGCCCTTCTCCTCCGTCGCGCGAAGGCGTTCCACAGACGCGCGCTCTCCCGGAAAGAGCTGCCTTTCTTTGATGTCGAACCGATTACGCCGGCGGGGTGCGAGGCAGTCATCGGGACTGCTTACGCAATCCAGGTGCCTGCGTTTCACGCTGTTCGACGCGGCTGTGCCGCAAAACACAAGTGGGGCAGGTTGTCGGGTTGAAAACCCGCCCTGCGCGAATCAGCTCATGAGAACAACTGTTGCGAGTTTGGTCCGATCCGCGATCTCCTGGCAGGCATCGGCGCTCCGCTCGATGGGATAGGTTCCCTGGATCATGGTTTTCGCATCGAGCAGGCCGCGCTCCAGCAGCCGCACGAATCGCGGGATGTCGCGCATCATGTGAAATCCCCCCTGCTGGCCGGGATGAATGGTGCGGCCCAGGAGCGCGACCGCCGTGCCGGGCAGAGACAGATTGCCTTGCACGAGACCCATGAACATCACGTGACCGCCCATCCGCGTGCACTCCCAGGCCTGTTGCATGGGCAGCAGGCCCGTCGGATCCGGGCCTCGTTCGACTTTCGGCGGCACGTTATCTCGGCCGACGGTGTCGATGACGAAGTCCGCACCGCGGGCATTGGTTGCCAGCCCGGTCGTCATCCACGCGCTGCCGCCCGCGAATTTGCGGTCCGTCGGACCTTTGCAGAGGTCCCGGATTTTTTCGACCAGGCCCGCCCCCTCCGCGTTCGGATCCAGAGCCAGGGTCGCGCCGAGCTTTAGCGCCATCTCCCGGCGGTAGCGGATCGGTTCGATGACGATGACCTGCCCGGCGCCCATTACGCGGCCGGCCTGCACGGCGCCCATGCCGACGGGGCCGGCGCCGAACACCACCAGGTTCGAGCCCGCTTCCACTTTCATGCGGCACATGCCGGCGGCGAAGCCCGACGTGAGCTGATCGCCCAGCAAAGACAACTCGACCGGAGGCACGCCGGTGAAAATCGGGCAGCAGTATTCCTCCGTGGTCACGGTCAGTTCGCTCATGCCGCCAATTCCGGCCTGCGCCAGTACCGGCGTTCCGTCGCTCGCGGTGGCGAACGGCGGAAATACTTCGCCGCCGAAAGTAAACTGGCAATAGTCGGGATCGCCATGCAGGCATTGGTAACACTGACCGCACTGCGAGGTACCGGCAACAATCACGCGATCGCCGGTCTGTACGCGCTTCACCAGCGACCCGGCCTGTTCCACGACGCCCACGGTCGCGTGATTCGGGACTTGCGCGCGCGGGGCGTTGGGCGGAGCAGGAGCGCCCGGAGCCGCCGCGGGCCGCGATCCGCCGAGCGCGCCGGGAATCGTCGTATAGCAGGGGGCGCAAGCCTCGACGCGCACGAGCACCTGCCGGGGCTCGATTGGCAGGAGCGCCAGTTCCTCCACGGCGCTCGGCATTCCCCGCCTCGATACGTACGCCCGGAACTTACGGCCGGCATTCGTGCCGCGGGCAATCGACGGAGCCTGCACCTGTTGCGCAAACGCCACTCCGCCCAGAACGGCACTTCCCGCGGTCGCCGCTTGCTTCAGAACCCTCCGGCGCGACGGCGAAACCTTTCCTGCCATGAACCGCCTCCTTGTGTACGCGATCCATTATGCACCGTTCGCTCGACTGCTCGCTCGCCCTCGCGGCGCTAGTCGAATTGGGCAGCGACCATTCGCAATCTACGTCCATCGGCGGCGAACGATTTTCTGGCCAACTTACTTGTAAGAGAGGTGCGGGCGCATTTGGGTGATTGGGGTGAGTGCGCCCGCGTCGTAACGGGGTTTGATTACTAAGACGGTCCAAACTCCGCGGCGGTTACAAGTTACTCGCGGCGTTTTAAAGTTGG
>Ga0335081_10004976_pt1 | contig 20999 bp, 25 predicted proteins | sample Lox_Sample_35_FD_206713 | JGI IMG/M metagenome (GOLD analysis project Ga0335081, IMG submission 206713) | Soil microbial communities from Loxahatchee National Wildlife Refuge, Florida, United States - Lox_Sample_3.5 | ecosystem: Environmental > Terrestrial > Soil > Wetlands | place: USA... | reverse complement strand
TGGGCGGCGATCGAAGGCAAACTAACCGATCTGTACGACCGGCGGCTCGCGGAAATGGACAAATGCGAGATCGAATGTGCCGTGCTGTCGCTCAACGCCAACGGCATTCAGGAAATATTTGAACCGGCCAAGGCGGTCGCATTGGCGCGAGAGGCGAACGACGAATTGGCGGCGATCGTCGCCAAGCGCCCGGACCGCTTTGCCGCGCTTGCCGCTCTGCCGATGCAGGATCCGCAAGCCGCCGCGGCGGAGCTGCAACGCTGCGTGCGCGATCTCAAATTCAAGGGTGCTTTGGTCAACGGGTTCTCGCAGGTCGGCAGCGCCGATTCAGCGGTCTATTACGACCTGCCGCAATACCGGCCGTTCTGGGCCGAAGTGGAGCGGCTTGGCGTGCCGTTCTACTTGCATCCGCGCTATACGCTGCAAAGCCGCCGGCAACGCTACGAAGGGCATCCCTGGCTGGTCGGCTCGCCCTGGGATTTCGCCGAGGAGACCGCGATCCATTCGCTGCGCCTGATGGGCTGCGGCCTGTTCGACGAGCACCCGGAGCTCAAGATCGTGATCGGCCATCTCGGCGAGCGCATCCCGTTCGATCTGTGGCGGCTCGATCATCGGCTCACCATGCTGCCGGGGCGGCCGGCCAAGCGGCCCATGGCGGACTATTTCCGTAACAATTTCTACATCACCACCAGCGGCAATTTCTGCACGCAGTCGCTGATCCATACCATCCTCACGATTGGCGCCGACCGTGTGCTGTTCGCGGTCGATTATCCGTTCGAGGATCACGCGGAGGCGGCGGCATGGTTCGACGCCGCCGAGATCGCCGAACATGATCGGATCAAGATCGGCCGCGACAACGCCAAGGCGCTGTTCGGACTCGATTGAGTTGCGAATTCTGACTGCTTGTTCATTCCACGGCGCATTTGTGGTCGTGGAACTGCCATCATGTCGCGGTGTTATGTGAATCGCTCCGGTTCGTGGCCCAAGGAGAATGAAATGATACGGACTGTTTTTGCGATGGCGGTCGCCACTTTGCTGATGGCGGCTGTTTCCGGGACTTCGCAAGCCGCGCCGATTGCGCCGCTTCCGGCCAATGTCGCGGCCGGCGATCACGGCGCGGTGACGCATGTGTGGTGGTATCGCCATTACCGGCATTGCTGGCGCGGCCGTTACGGACGCTTGCACTGCCACTGGTGATGTTTTCGGCCTAAGCGCGGGTTTTTTGCGCAAACCTCGAAGGCGCCGCGCTGGCGATCCTGGCGCGGCGCTTTTGATTCGGCGGCGGACGCCCGCATCTTTCGTTACCGCTGCTGAGCGACTATGTTCGCGTCGGCAATGGGCCCCGTTTCGGCAAGCGATCCGGACTGTAAATCCTGAAACGCGGTCCTGAGCAGTCGGAGGTAACTTTGCTCAATCGTACCGATCGTCCGGCGCCGATGCCGGGTGAAGCCGAGGTCAAATATCTCGACGGCGATTTTCGCGTGATGCGGCCGGGCGCCTTCGTGCGCTGCGCCGTGACTGGAGCACCGATCCCGCTTGAAGAGCTGCGCTATTGGAGCGTCGACTTGCAGGAAGCCTATGCGACGCCTGAGGCGGTGCTGCAGCGCATGGGTTCGGACTATTTGCGCAAGCCGTGAGGCTTGCGCTTCACCGCTTGCAGCAGCATCTGCCGGAATAGATCCGCTTCGTCGATGATGAGCCGCACCGGCAAGGCGCTGGTCCGCCGCGCCAGCGCCTCGAGGTCCGGCTCGCCGGTCATGCGCACCAGATCTTTCTCCGTGGTGACGAGGATCAAGTTCTTGGCCTGCGCGCGGGCAATCAAGGCCGCCGCATCCTTCGCGGTGTAACGGTGGTGATCGGGAAAGCTTGCTGTATCGGCAACCTCGATCCCCGCCGTGGCAAGCGTCGTGAAAAACTTCTCGGGATCGCCGATACCCGCAAAGGCCAGGGCTTTGCGCCGGCCGATCGCGGCGATCACGTTGCGGTCCGGCTCGAGCCGGGCGTGGAAGATCGCAAGCTCCCGCCGCCGCGCGCGCTCGATCACTGCGGCCGCGCCGTCGGGCGGGCCGACGACGATGAGCGCCCGCGCGCGGTCAAGCTGCAAGCCGAGCGGCGCCCGCAACGGACCCGCCGGGATGATATGTCCGTTGCCGATGCCGCGGCGGCCGTCGACGACGATGATGCTGAGATCCTTGACCAGCGAGGCGTTTTGCAGGCCGTCGTCCATGACCACGACGCCGGCTCCGGCAAATTGAGCAAGTTTTGCCCCGGCGACACGGTCGCGCGCGACGATGGTCGGTGCGAGCCGCGTGAGCAGGAGCGGCTCATCGCCGACATCGCGCGCGCGATGCAGCGCTGAATTGACCCGCACCGGACCGGCGAACTGTCCGCCATAGCCGCGGCTGAGAAAAAACGGCCGGAGATGAGCGGCATGCAGAAGCTGGGCGACGGCGATGGCGGCTGGCGTCTTGCCGGCCCCGCCGACGGTGAGATTGCCGAGACAGACGACCGGCAGGCCGGCCTTTTCGCCGCTCCCTTGCAGGCGCAGCGCTGCCACCGCGCCATAGATCGCGGCAAAGGGGACGAGGAGACTTCCTTTGCCGGGTCGCCACCAGAAGTCCGGCTCGCGCATGTCAATGAGGTCCGCAAAAAGGCTGCCGGATTTGGGCTAGACCATGCTCCCACGAAAGGCGCTTGATCCCAACAGATTTATTGCGAGGCTCGTTGCTCGAGCCGAAGCTGCATCAGATAAGGATCAAGCGCCGCCAGCGTCCGTTTGAGCGCGCCGCCGAGCCTGCCGACGGTTGCCGCTCCGGCGGCGGCGACGGATTGGCGGGTCCGCGCATCGGCGAGCCAGCCGCCGAGACGCGCGGCAAGGGCCGCTTCGTCGGCGACGGGCTCGGCGCCATGCGCGGCGTCGAGTTCCGCGTAGATTTCGGCGAAGTTCCACACGTGCGGGCCGTGCAGCACCGCGGCGCCGAGCCGCACCGCTTCGATGGGGTTCTGGCCGCCATGGCTCGCCAGCGAGCCGCCCATGAATACGATCGGCACCAGCCGATAGATCAAGCCAAGCTCGCCCAGCGTGTCAGCGACATAAACGGCGACATCCGGCATCGGCTGGGCACGCTGCGAGCGCAGCGCCACGGTCAGTCCGGCGGCTTTGGCGATTTCAACGATGGCCTCGCCGCGCGTCGGATGGCGCGGCGCGATCACGGTCAAGAGCTTTGGGAATTTGGCGCGCAAGCGGCCATGCGCTGCGATGATAGCGGCTTCTTCGCCCGGATGGGTCGATGCCGCGGCAACGACCGGACGCGTGCCGATGATCTCCTTAAGGCGCTTCAAAGCCGCTTGATCAACCGGCGGCGGCGGCACGTCGAGCTTGAGATTCCCGGTCATCATGACCCGCGGTGCGCCGAGCTGCGCATAGCGTTCGGCGTCGCCGGCCGACTGCGCGAGGCACATGTCGAACCGGCCGAGCAAGGCCGCGATCGTGCCGGGAATGAGCCGCCAACGGCTGAACGAGCGTTCCGACAGCCGGCCATTGACCAGGATCATCGGAATTTTGCGTTGTGCGCAGGCCAGAATGAGATTGGGCCACAAATCGGATTCGACGAACAGCGCCAGGTCGGGTTGCCAATGGTCGAGAAAGCGCCGCACGAAACGCGGCGCGTCAAGCGGAATGAACTGATGCAAGGTGCCGTCCGGCAGCCGCTGTTCCGCCAGCGCCGCGGAAGTGATCGTGCCCGAGGTCACCAGCACGGCGAAATTTTGCGCCCTCAATCGCTCGATCAGCGGCACCACGGCGAGCATTTCGCCGACGCTCGCGCCGTGGACCCAGATCAGCGGACCGCCGGGCCGGGCGATCGTCGCTTCGCCGCGCCGCTCGGCGAGCCGCTCAGGATGCTCCTTGCCGCGATCGAGCCGCCGCGCCAGCACCTTTCGCGCCAGCGGCGATCCAGCGGCGGAAGCCAACTGATAGACGCGCAACGCCAACGGCACAGAACCGGCCACACTCAAACTCCACGCCGCGGCTTGTCGACGAGCTCATAGGCTCGCCGCGTCGCCGCATTGAGCCGATCCTCCAGGAGAAGGCGCGCCGCTTCAAGCCCCGCCTCGTCGGCATCGCGCGGCACGCTGATCGGCTCGGCGGCGACGCCGGCGCCGCGGCCGAACGGCAGGTTGATCGTGGTGCGGTCCCAATTGTCGAGCACGATGCGGCGGCTGGTGGCGATGGCGCTCGGATAGATCAGACGGCCGGAGGCTTGCGCCAGCTTGATGATGCCGAGCCCGGCGACGCGCGCGACTTTGGGCACGTCGGCCGACAGCGCGATCGAAGCGCCCTCGGCGAGCGAATCGAGCATCGCCTGGAACGCGGCGACGCCGCCCTTATGGACGAAACCGCCACCATGATTGCCGGAGCCGCGAATGGTGCCGACGCCGAGCCGCTGCGCGGCAACCGCGTTGACTTCACCGTCGTGATGCCGCGACACCAGCATGTTCACCTTGTGCTCGGTGCGGCGCGCCATCGGCGCCAACAGATGCTGGCCGTGCCAGAAGGCGAGGATGATCGGCATGTCGCGCTCGCCGCGCTCGTAAATATCGACCGGCTCAAGCATGAAGCGCGTGGTGCGGCCGACAAAACGCAGATATTCGGCAGCGACCACGCCGATCGTCACCTTGGCCCAGCGCTGCCGTGCGATACGTCGAAACACCCGCATGCGTCGTCTCAGGCCGGCCGCGCCTGACTGTCCGGGTCGAGCAGCCGGTGCAGGTGAACGATGAAATAGCGCATCTGCGCGTTGTCGACGGTGCCCTGGGCCTTGGCCTTCCATGCCGCATAGGCGCTGGCGTAATTCGGATAGATGCCGACGATGTCGAGCTTGTCCATGTCCTTAAATTCGATGTCGGCTACGCTGTCGAGCTCGCCGCCAAAGACCAGATGCAGCAGTTGCTTGGGCTTCGGAGTGTCAGACATCGGTTCAATCCGCGCGTTCGCTACGCGAGCTATGGAAACGCCAGGCGTCCGTCCCTGAGAAGTTCGATGAGCGCCGCGTGCCGGTCCCGGCCGGCCGCGACGAGCATCCCGTGCCGCGGCACGGGACGATTATAGGCCACAGTTCCGCCTGTTATGGACGTCAGTGCGCCGCCCGCTTCGTGCACCAAAAGATCGGCCGCCGCAAGGTCCCAATCGTGGCTGTTGCCGCCGGCAAAGGCCACGTCGCAGGTGCCGTGCGCGACCTGGGCGAGGCGGAGCGCGAGCGAGCGCAGCCGCGGCATCGCCGTGAACGGCGGCATCACGGCAGGGAGCCGTTCGAGCAGATTGCGCGGCCCGGCGATGCGGGCGCCGGCAAGCTCCGCACCTTGGGTCGCCACGATCATGCTGCCATTGCAGGTGGCGCCGGCACTGGCGCGTGCGGCGAAGAACTGGTCGGCGACCGGCGCGTAAAGGCAGGCCACGACCGGCCGTCCGTCCGCGATCAGAGCCGCCGACACGGCCCAATCCGGCAGGCCGGCGATATAGGCGCGGGTGCCGTCGATCGGATCGATGATCCACACATAGCGGGCCTCGAGCCGCGCCGGATCGTCGGCGCTTTCTTCCGATAGCCACGCGATGCCGTCATTACCGGCGAAAAGCCGCGCGCGCAGGAGGTCGTCGACGGCGATGTCGGCTTCGCAAACCGGCGAAGCGGCCGGACCCTTGGTCCAGTTTTTCAGCGCCGTGCCGAACATGCCCCGCGCCAGCACGCCCGCCTCACGCACGGCGCCCTCCAGCCGTTCGCCAAGCTCTACAAGGTCGACCTTAGTGGCCGGCAACAGTGAGGCCCTCCACGCGGAGCGTTGGCGCATTGGTGCCGAAGCGGAACACGAGGTCGTTGGCCGGCGTGAGCTTTGCAAATATCTCGGTCAGATGCCCGGCGACGGTGACTTCACTCACCGGGTAGGTGCGCTTGCCCTTCTCGATCCAGAAACCCGCCGCGCCGCGGCTATAGTCTCCCGTCACCATATTGACGCCGGTGCCGATTAGATCGGTGACGTAGAAGCCGTCTTCGATGTCGGCGATGAGCTCTTCGGGGCTTTGGCTGCCCGGCGCCAGGTAAAGATTGCTCGGCCCGGGCGAGGGTACCGAGGATACGCCGCGCTGCGCGTGGCCGGTGGTCTTCAGGTCGAGCTCGCGGGCGGTAGCGCAGTCGAGCAGCCAAGTCTTGAGCACGCCGTCCTCGACCAGCTTCAGCGCCCGCGTGACGACGCCTTCGGCGTCGAACGGGCGCGAACGCTGCCCGCGCTTGCGCAAAGGGTCATCGATAATCTCGATGCCGGGCGCAAAAATCCTCGTCCCGAGTTTTCCCCGCAAGAAGCTCGTCTTGCGCGCCACCGCGGCGCCGTTGGCGGCGCCGGCGAGGTGATTGACCAGCGAGCCGGAAATGCGGGTATCGAACACGATCGGCACGCGGCGGGTCGCCACCTTGCGCGGATTGAGCCGCTCAACGGCGCGCTCGCCGGCGCGGCGGCCGACTTCGTCGGCGGCTTCGAGATCGTCGGCGTGCAGCGTCGAGGAGAAATCGTAATCCTGTTCCATGCCGGTGCCCTCGCCGGCGATCGCCTGCGCCGAAACCGAATGCCGCGAGCCGAGGCTCGCCCCGCGAAAGCCGTGGCTTGTCACCAGCACCATGCCGCCGATGCCGGCCGAGGCCGAGGCGCCGCCGGATTTGCTCACGCCGTTGACGCCGAGCGCCGCGGCTTCGGCCTGGCGCGCCCGCCGCTCCAGGAGGGCGACGTCCGGCATGTCGGGATCGAGGAGATCGAGATCGGGAAAGTCGCGGGCAAGCAGCGCCGAATCGGCCAGTCCGGCGAACTTGTCCTCGGGCGCGACGCGCGCCATGGCGACGGCTCGCTCCGCCAAGGCGTCGACGCCGTCGCCTTTGACGTCATTGGTCGAGATCGACGCTTGGCGTTTGCCGACCAGGACGCGTAGCCCGATGTCGTCGCTCTCGGAGCGCTGCGATTCCTCGACCGCGCCGTCGCGCACGTCGACCGACAGCGACACCGAGCGCAGCGCAACCGCGTCGGCTTGGTCGGCGCCGGCGCGCCGCGCCGCATCGACGAGGCGGGCGGCAAGATCGGTGAGGGCAGATTGATCGAGGAGGGAGGACATCGTGTGCAATCGGTTTATGGGGATGCGGCGGCTAACACAATGGCCGCGTGGGGCGAAGATGTGGGCTTGAGGCCGGCGGTTCAACAGGCATTTCCTAGAAATCGCACGGCCGCGGCAACCAGTCGTCAATCATGCGGTCGCGCTACGTCCCCTTAACCAGTCTCCTTAAGTCGAATGCGACCGCGCCGTGGCATGGTGCGGGCAGACCGGGCGGCAACAGCCCGGCGGGAGCCGAAGTTTTTCGGGGCGTCAAATGGAAGCCGGCAGGATCGCTGCCGGGTCGGGCCGCGGGCGGGCATGCCCGCAGCGGCTCGACCCCTTTTCCTTGCCTGTGCGTTTCGAGGCCGCCGATGCGGCGGCCGACGGACGCCGCCGTATCGTCGACCTGCATCGCGAACGTGTCGTGCTGCGGCGGTCGGTGGGCGGCATGCGCATGGCGCTCAATCTGCCGGTCAAGGCCTTTCGCGGCGTGGCGATCAGGCTCGAGCGCGACACCGGCGCCATCGACGCCGCACCGAGCGCGATCGCGGTGGTGCTCGAGCACAAGGATCCCGCGTTGTCGCTGCCGCTGTTTGCCTCCGCCGAGACCGATGACATCGTCGCCGAATGGCAGGCGTGGGGCCGGGTGCTTGGGCTGCCTTTGCTGGTCGCCGAAAGCGACGGGAACTTGCGCGAGCCGTTCGCGCGCCTGGGAGCGCTGCGCATCGAAGCGCCGACCTTGCGCCGCCGCCGGCGTTCGGCCGTCGCCAAGCGCCGCGCCTCGCGGCTGCTGCGCCGCCGCGCCGGCCGTTGGCCGCAAACGCCCGTGGTGCATCGCGGCGAGCGCGAGATCATCGCGCGGAATTAGCTGCATTTCTGTCGGCCTTTCGTCCTCCACACCGCGCAATCTCTCTCATTCCCGCACGGGCCTTTTCTAGCAACTTATCTGATTGCCGCGGCGCGCAACCCTTCTGGATCGGCGCCGACAGCACGGCTCTTGACGACTTGAATGCGGCGATCAAGCTTGATGCCAAGTCCAATAATGCCTTCTATTATCGGGCGCGTGTTCGAAGCGCTCGGTCGGAAAGACGAGGCGATTGCGGATTTCCGCCGGGCGCTGGTCCTTGACCCGAACGATCAGGACAGCAAGGGCGAGTTGAAGAAGCTCGGCGCCAATCCATGACGGCGCGTTGATCGAAACGGTGCGGCGTCAGCGGACCCCCTCGCGAACCAAAGCACCGCTGCCGCGTTTCCGCTTCGGTGAGCCATGCATGACATCGTCTTTCTGTTCGACGTTGACAATACGCTCCTGGACAACGATGCGGTCCAGAACGATCTGAAGGCGCATCTGGCGGACAGCTACGGCGCCGGCGCGCGCGACCGCTACTGGCAGATCCTGGAACAGCTGCGCTCCGAACTCGGCTATGTCGATTATCTCGGCGCGTTGGAGCGCTATCGCGTCGAGGATCTGCACCGGCCGGAGCTGCTGCGGATGTCAAGCTGGCTGGTCGACTATCCGTTCGCCGAACGGCTCTATCCGGCGACGTTTGACGCGATTGCTCAGGCGCGCCGCTTCGGGCCCCCGGTCATCTTGTCCGATGGCGACGCAGTGTTTCAGCCGCGCAAGGTCGAGCGCTCCGGCCTTTGGGGCGTGTTCGAGGACCGGGTGCTGATCTATATCCACAAGGAAGAAGAGCTTGCCGACGTCGAGCGCTTCTATCCGGCGCGCCATTACGTGCTGATCGACGACAAGCTGCGGATTCTGGCCGCGGTGAAGTCGATCTGGCAGCGCAGGGTGACCACGGTGTTCGTGCGCCAAGGCCATTACGCGGCCGATGCGGAGGCGCTCAAGCGCTATCCGTCCGCCGATATCACACTGGAGCGGATCGGGGATTTTGCGAGGCTCGATCGCGACGCGTTCGGCTAGCGCCGGGTGGGCCAAATCGCGATCCGTGAAATCCCGATCTATGTGTGACCGCGCGGCCGCCGCGCTCCGGCGATTTTGCCGGTGCGGCTTTGCTCTCACGCCGCGGCGCCCACGCTGCACTCCCTCCTGCACTCACTCCTGCGGCTCGACGTGGACCAGCGCATGATCGTGGTTGGAGCCGACCCAGAACGACACCGGCGTGGTGCGATTCTCGATCGCCACCGTGCGCATATTGGTGTCTGACGGCATCAGGAATTGCGCCGTCGCGCCGGTCTTCGGATCGACGCGTACGACGCGGTCGGTCGACATGGTCGAGGCCCAGATGTCGCCGTTCTTGTCGAACTCGGCGCGGTAGGGATAGGTGTAGGGCGGCAGACCGTATTCGGTGAACTTGTCGCTTTTCGGATCGAACACCGCGACCTTGTCGCCGCGATATTCCGTCACCGTGATGCGATCGGCGTTGTCGATCTCCATGCGGCGCAGCCGCGCATGCGGCGTCGGCGGCGCGTACCAAGTCACTTTGAGCGTCTTGGCGTCGATCTCGCCGAGATGACCGTCGTCGAATTCGGCCATCCACAGATTGTTGTGGGAATCCGAGATCACCTGATAAATGCCGTAGTGATGGCCCGGCGGCAGCGCGTCGGTCGGATGGAATTTCTCCCATTGGCCGGTTTTCAGATCGAGCCGGAAAATGTCGGCGGTGCCGACGCTCTTGGTCCAGACCTTGCCGTCGACGTCGTGGCGCAGCCCGACGAAATTGAGCTGCACGCGATTGTCGTTCCATTGCGGCGGCAGCGGGTAATAGGTGATGGCGCCGGTCTTGGGATCGAGCGTGCCGATGGCGCCCTGGTACATGGTGTCGAACCAGAGCTTACCTTCCTTGTCGAATTCGAGGCTCAGAAGCCCGACCGGCGCGTCAGGCTTGAATGTCCGAATCGGATATTCGGTGAGCTTGAGCGTCTTCGGGTCGAACTTGCCGATGAACTGCTCGCCGAAATCGGTGTACCAGACATTACCATCCTTATCGAGAATGATGTCGTGCGGCTCGATGGTTTTGCGCGGCAGTGAATATTCGGTGACGATGGAGCGGGTCGAAACCCCGGTCGGCCGCGGCAGGGTTTTGAGCGCATAGGCCCAATGGTCGGCGGCGGAAAGATTGATGGTGGCGAGATATTCGGCGGCCTTGCGGAATTGCTCCGGCGTACCGGCGCGGGAACGGTCGAGCATTGGCTGCGGCTTGACCGGCTGACTCACCGCGCCATAGCCCTTCATGCGCGAGATGACCTGCATCCATTCGTCGGCGTCGTGCGTCGACAGCACGATGCGTTCCATGGTGTGACAGCTCGTGCAGTCGAGGAGAAACGCCTTTTGCTCCGGCGTGCCGGGGATGCTCATCATCCATTCGGCATTGGTCAGCTGGTTGGCGAGATTTTTGGTCGGCACCAGCTTGAGATTGGCGACCACCGGATCTTCGGGGGCGATGTCGGCCGCGGCCGGTGCGGCAAGATCGTAGCCGACGGCGCGGATCGCGAGCGTATAACGGCCGGGCTGGAGGCGGTCTGCCGGAAAGGCATAATGGCCGGTCTTGTCGGTGGTGACGCTGATCGAGACGATGGAGCCGTCCTGGTGCGCGGTGACGACGACGCCTTCCATCGCGCCTTCGGCGTCCGAGGTGACCTGTCCGGTCAGCGCGGCCGCCGCGTCTTTGGCGTTTGCGATCGATGGGACGGCTTGCAGCAATATGGCGGCAAGCGCAGTCACGCCCAGCCGGAACACGGATCTCATCGCTTCCTCCCTTGAAACCGAAATTATTCTTGTAATTTTGGTGCATTGTGCGCCTGCCGCGTAGCGCCAGCAAATGAATTCCGGCTGGCCCAGCGTTGCGTGATCAGCCGAGGTGCGGCAGCGCGGCGTCGAGCAGAAGGCCTGCGAACAGGATCAGACCGGCGTCGCGGTCGGATTTGAACACTTTGAGGCAATTGTCCGGGTCGGCGGTATCGAGACGCGCGATCTGCCAGGCGAGATGAGCGGCGAAACCGGCAAGCCCGAGGGCGAAGACGAGGCCGGCGCCGGCAGTGAAGCCGGCCGCGCCGATGAGAACGACGGCAACGCCGTAAAATAAAATCAGCATCGGCTTGGTGCGCGGGCCGAACAGCAAAGCGGTCGACTTGATGCCGATCAGCGCGTCGTCCTCGCGGTCCTGGTGGGCATAGATGGTGTCATAGCCGATCACCCAGGAAATCGAGCCGGCATAGAGCAGCAGCGCGGGAACATCGAGCCGTGCGAAGGCGGCAGCCCAACCCATCAGCGCGCCCCAGGAAAACGCCAGGCCGAGAACGATCTGCGGCCAATAGGTGATGCGCTTCATGAACGGATAGACGACGACGATGGCGAGCGAGGCAATGCCGAGCATGATGCTAAAGCCGTTGAAGCTGAGCAGCACGGCAAGCCCGACTAGCGCCTGCAGCGCGAGGAATGCGGCGGCCTGCGCGACGCTGACCTGGCCGGATGGGATCGGACGCGAGGCGGTGCGCGCGACCGAAGCGTCGAGATCCCGGTCGACGATATCGTTCCAGGTGCAGCCGGCGCCGCGCATGGCAAAGGCGCCGACGAAGAACAGCACGATGTGAAAGAGGCTTGGTCCGCGCGCATGGGCGGCGACCGCGGCCAGCGCCGCCGACCACCAGCAGGGGATGAGCAGGAGCCAGGAGCCGATCGGGCGGTCGAGCCGGGACAGCCGCAGATAAGGACGTGACCAAGCCGGCGCGACGGTGTCGACCCAATTGCCGGTCGCGTCGGCGACCGAACCGGGCGGCGGCTTCATCTCGCCCTGTTCACGATACCGGGTTCATCGTACCCGGCTCACCGACCCAGCGGATTGCCGGTCAGCGTATCGAAGGTGCCGCCGCGGCCCGGCTTGATATTGGACGCCGAGTCGACCGGCGTCGATTTGATGGCGTCGCTCAGCGTCGGCGCTTTCGGCTCGGGCGCCGCGGTGCAGGCGGCGTCGCGGAACTTGACCGATTTTTCGTGACTGGCCTTGGCGGCGGCGACAGCCTGATCCGGCACGCCGCACCAGGTCTTGTTGTCGATCAGGAATTTGACGACCTTGCCTTCGGAGGCGACGAACGCCGTCATCAGGCGGCAAATATCCTTGCGGTCGGCCTTGGCTTTCATCGCCGCTTGCACGGCAGTGGCCTTGACCTGAGTGGCTTGGCTCAGCGCCGGGAACTGCTGGCATTGCTGCGGCATGCCCACTTGTGCCTGCGCCGGCGCCACGCCGAGCGCAACGACGGTTGAGGCCAGACACAGCGCGACGGCTAGGCTGCGGTTCATTGGATAAGCCCTCTCGCAAGCTTGGCTTTGGCCTGCCGATTAAGTGTGCCCGAAGTTGCGCAGCGGTTAAAGACTAGCTGAATTCGGCGATTAGACGGCAGGCCCTTCATTCGCCCTCTTTTCCGGACCCCCATTTAGGGGCAGAACGACGCCCGGCATTGGTCCACTATCGGTTTTTGAGGCCAATCCGGCGCAGAACTCCGCTTATCCCATGCCCGGCTATGATTTCCGCAGTCCCCGGCTGTTCGTCGACGCGCCGCTCGAAGCTGGCGGCACGGTCGCGCTCGAGCGGGCCCAGGCGCATTATCTGAGCCACGTGCTGCGGCTTGGGACAGGCGAGGCCGTCCTCGTCTTCAATGGCCGCGACGGCGAATGGAGCGCCCGCTTAGAGGCCAGCGGCAAGCGCGCGAGCCTTCTCATCGGCGCCCGGACGCGGCAGCAAACCGAGGCTGCGGACCTGCATTACCTGTTCGCGCCGTTGAAAGCGGCGCGGCTCGATTACATGGTGCAAAAGGCGGTGGAGATGGGGGTGTCGCGGCTCGTCCCGATGCTGACCCGGCACGGCCAAGTGACGCGGGTCAATCTCGAGCGGATGCGGGCCAACGCCATCGAGGCAGCCGAGCAATGCGGCATCCTCGCGCTGCCCGGGATTTCGGAGCCGGTCGCGCTGTCACGCTATCTCGCCGAACGCGACCCGGCGCGTTTGATGGTGTTTTGCGACGAAGACGCCGAGGTCGCCAATCCGGCGGCGGCGTTCGCCACGGCCACCGCGCAAAACGGAATCGCAGTTCTGGTCGGCCCGGAAGGCGGCTTTGCCGACGATGAGCGCGCGGCGCTTCTCAAACAGCCCAATGTGGTACGGCTTGCGCTCGGCCCGCGCATCCTGCGCGCGGATACCGCGGCGGTGGCGGCGCTTGCCGTGGTGCAGACGGCGCTCGGCGACTGGAGATGAGGTTGATGTTAGGCGGCGCCTAATGAATGCGGCCCGGCCGATCGTAACAGACGAAGCTGACATAGTCGCCATAGCTGCGATGAATGCTGGTGACCTTGCCAAGCCGGCCATAGCGCGCGCAGAAGCTTTCCGCGATCTCCTGGTATTCGCCGGGCAGGGCGGGGCGGTAGGGGAAGATGCCGCCGGTATTATTGCCGGTGATCCCCGGACCGGGCCCGGCGAAGTCGGAGCCGAATCCCAGGGCGCCGGTCGTCGCAGCTGCCGCGAATAGCGCCGCCGCCCCAAACGCAATCACGAGCTTACGAACCATCGGGCGAGCCTCCCATACCCAATCAGGGCTGGCGAAGCTTAATTCCCCGCGCGGCGGATGGAAAGCGCTTGCGATGTGTCGGCGGGCACCGCAAGCACAATTCACATCATCGAATAGGCGCTCGCCACCATGCCGACCGGGCGGCGGTCGGCGGCATGGAGCAGCATGACGCGGCCGAAACTGGTGTTGCGGCCGATGCGCACGACGCGAGCGTCGGCGACGATGTCGAAATTGACCGGGCGGAGGAAGTGGGTGGTCTGATCGATGGTGCTCATCGGCCGATAGCCGTTCCAGGCCGCCGAGCAGGCGATGACCATGGCAGTGTCGGCGAGCGCCATCAGCGCCTGGCTGCATACCGCCACGCCGTCCGAGCAAATCTTCTTCGAGAACGGCAATCGGACGGTCGCCCCCGGTTGCCAATCGGCCGGCGCACCCTGCGGGCGAACCGGCTCGACGCTCTCGACCAGCAAGGCCAAGTCCTGTACCCAGGGCGGAAAAACTTGGGTCATCAACCGCCCCGCCGCGTGCAATCCGAATGACGGTGGCGGCTGCATGAGCCGATGCACGTCGCCCATGGTCGTTCTCCCCCAAGCCTTTGCCATTTCCGCCGCATTGCGGCGGAACCCCCGGCACGTTCCAGCTCACGCAGATTGAACAGGGCGCCGCAAAATCGCGGCTTTGCTCTTTCGAGCACGCCGACAAACGAATCACATGCGACAATTGAAACTTCGTAGCACTGCCATAGGTGGAATCCACTAGAATCCCTCAAATCAGCGCATGTTTCGCCGCCGCCGATCTGTGACTTGCGGGGACCCTTGACCGGCGATCAGGGGCGCGGCACGCTGAAGGCCGTTTCGCGCGGGGATCGGGGAAGGCAACATGGTGCGATCGAAACGGGTGGGTCTTTGGGCGTGCGCCGCACTCGCCGTTGCGTTCGGCGTTCTAGCAGGTGGTCTGGCTGTGGCGCCGACGCGCGCTGCGACCATCTTTGAGAAGAATTTCTGGATGCCCGGCCCGGACTACAGCCGCGATCTGCCGCAATGCGAGTACCATGCGGCGCTCGACCGCATCATCCGCGATTTCCACGCCAAGGAAATCCGCTTCTGGAATTCCGAACTGCGGATAGTCGGCTTCGAGAACATCCATGAGATCGACACCATGCCGTGGGCGGCACAATCGATCCCGCGCCGCTTTTGCGGCGGGACGGCCGTGATCAGCGACTCCAGCAAGCATTCGATCTATTATTCGATCGGCGAAGATACCGGCATGATCGGGATCGACTGGGGCGTGAATTTCTGCGTCGTCGGCCTCGACCGCGACCTGGCTTATGGTCCGGCCTGCCGGGCCGCGCAGCCTTAAATAGGCGCTTACTACGCCCGCAACGCCTGCAAGACGCAGGCGCGCAACTGCGCCGGATCGCGCGCGCCGCGCTGCGCGAATTCGATCACGGTTTTGGCTACCGTCTCGAAGTCACTTCGATCCCTGACCCCGAGCATCCGGCACACGTCCGCATAAGTGCGCGTCATGGTCGAGATCGCTTCCGGCTCGAACGGTTCATTCTGGAACAATCGATGGACGGCCATGCCTTCCCTCCGGCTAGAATGCAGTTCCGCCGAGGCAAGCCAGAGCTAAGCCGGACATCTCGTCCATTCCAGCACATCCACGAAAACGGTCGCCATTCTTCGTCACAAAGCCGTAAAACTGCATCACTGTCGCCATTATCCACAGCGTGTTCTTGATTTGTTCTGGAATCCGCTCTAATGTGGAATGTCCGGTCAGAGGGGCGTTCATGGTCAAGTCTGTGTTTCGCGTGGCTTTGGTTGCGTTGTTGCTCGCCCCTCTGCCGGCCACCGTGCAACGTGGCGCTACGGCCGCGCCTGCCAATGCGCCCGGCCAGTTCGACTTCTATGTGCTGTCGCTGTCGTGGTCGCCGTCGTTCTGTGCCGAGGCGGCCGAGCGTCATGGCGGCGCCATGCGGTCGCTGCAGTGTGGGGCGCGGCCCTATTCTTTCGTCGTCCACGGCCTGTGGCCCCAATACGACAAGGGCTTTCCGGACTATTGCCAGAAGCCGGCCCCGCGGCTCGATCGCGACATTGTTTCGTCAATGCTCGATCTGATGCCGGCACGGCATCTCATCTACAACGAATGGGACAAGCACGGCACCTGCGCGGGGCTCTCCCCGCGCGCCTATTTCGACGCCGTGCGCCAAGCGCGCGCTTCGGTAAAAATCCCGCCGGATTACGCCGCGCTCAAAGCGCCGCTCGCCGTCGCGCCTGTCGCCGTCGCCGACGCCTTCATCAAGGCCAATCCCGGTCTGTCCGCCAAAGCGATCGCGGTCGAATGCAACGACAACCGGCTGACCGAGCTGCGCGTGTGTTTGGCCAAGGATTTTTCCGGCGCTTCCGGAGCGGCGCTGTTCCACGACTGCCCCGCGGTCGTCAAACGGAGCTGCCGGCGCGACCGCGTGACGATGCCGCCGGTTCGCGGCGGTTAGACGATTGCGGCCGGGCCCGGCGCGTCAGGCACCGGCATTCGCTCTGGCTGCTTGTTTCAGCATGTCCGTTTCGCAAATCCGGTTTCCAACTTCGCGCGGCATGCTCTAGAGAGCGGCGATGAACTATCAGCACGCCTTTCATGCCGGCAATTTCGCCGACGTGCACAAGCACGTGGTGCTCACGCTCGTGCTCGACTATTTGCGGAGGAAGCCGGCGCCGTTTCGCGTGATCGACAGCCATGCCGGTGTGGGGCGCTACGATCTCACTGGACCTGAGGCGGCGCGATCGCCGGAATGGCGCGACGGAATTGCTCGCCTCGTCGCCGCCGCGCCGGATCTGCGGGGCTCCGCCTACGCCTTGCTCAAGCCGTACCTCGATATCGTCGCGGCGCAAAATCTGTCCGGCGCGCTGCGCGTCTATCCGGGCTCGCCGCTGATCGCCAAGGCGCGCTTAAGGCCGCAGGACCGCCTCGTGGCCTGCGAACTCGAGCCGCGCGCCGCTGCTTCGCTGAAAGCCTCGCTGCGCGGCGATCCCCGCATCAAGACGCTGACGATCGATGGCTGGATCGCGGTCAAAGCCAATGTGCCGCCCAAGGAGCGCCGCGGCCTTATGCTGATCGATCCGCCCTATGAGGATGCTCACGATTTCATCCGGCTGACCGACGCGCTTGGCGAAGCGCATCGCAAATGGCCGACCGGCATCTACATGCTGTGGTACCCGATCAAAGAACGCGCGGCGCCGGACGCCCTGGCACGGCGCTTGCGCCGGCTTGGCGTGACCAAGGTGCTGCGCTCCGAAATAACGCTTGCGGCAACACGCCCCGGCGCTGGACTCGCCGGTTCGGGGCTCATCGTGGTCAATCCGCCCCACACCTTGGCGGGTGACCTACAAATTCTGCTCCCCGTACTTATACGGGTATTTTCGCCGGATGGCACGCAGCGGCTCGACTGGCTCGCCGGCGAAGCGCCGCACAGTTTTCGCCGAAGGGTAGCGAAAGCGTAGCCCGCGCGCGCGCCCGGCCGAGCAAAACGGCCGCTTGCCACTTTTCCACACGTGGAAATTGGTCTATTTGAATCGGTGCTGACTTGGACGTTCCGCCTCCTGTGGGGGGCCGGCGGAGTGACTGAGGCCGTCTGGGACTCAAAACTCTTTGCTCGCGTGGATGTCTGGCTGGCCGTCGCGCCGTGGGGGTGGCGGCGAAAGAACTACGGGGGAAGGAGTGTCTCGATGGCAATGACCGGTACGGTCAAATTTTTCAACGGCGAACGCGGCTATGGCTTCATCAAGCCGGACGACGGTGGCCGCGATGTGTTCGTGCATATCACCGCTGTTGAACGCGCGGGGTTGAAATCGCTGGTAGAGGGGCAGCGGATCAGCTTCGACGTCGAACCCGACAAGAAGGGTAAGGGCCCAAAGGCCGTTAATCTCGTCGTCACCGGCTAAGACGACGTCGCGGCGGCGCGCACTACGCCGCATCTCTTGGAAAGCGGACGGCAGAGCCGCCGTCCGTGCGTTCGTGCTTTTTTCGCAGTAGGGCTTTTTTCTGCGGGACGTGCTTTATTTCCTCCCCCTTCGCCATTTCACCCCATCCCAATCAAGGTGCCGCAATGATGATCCTTCGTTCTTCGCCGTCCTCGCCTTTCGCCCGCAAGGTGCGGATCGCCGTGTCGCTGCTCGGCTTGGACGGCGACGTCAAGATCGAACCGGCCGACACCACCGACGTTAACGACAGCGTGCGCGCGCAAAATCCGTTGGGTAAGATTCCGGTGTTGATCGCCGAGGACGGCGTCGCCTATTACGACTCGCGGGTCATCCTCGATTATCTCGACGACCGCGCCGGCGGCGGCAAGATCGTGCCGCGCGACTCGAAGCAGCGGCTTGCGGCACTGCGCCTGCAGGCGCTGTGCGACGGCATTCTCGATGCGTCGATCCTGATCATTTATGAAGCGCGCTGGCGCAAGGCGGAAATACGCGAACCGAAGTGGCTCGAACACCAGGCCGGCAAAGTCGCCCGCGCGTTTGCCGCGCTCGAAGCCGCGCCGCCGGCGCTTGATGGCGGCCTGCCTCATGTCGGCCAGATCACGCTCGCCTGCGTCCTCGGCTATCGCGACTTCCGCTTCGCCGGCGATTGGCGCAGCGATCATCCGCGGCTCGTCGCCTGGCTCGATAACTTCGCCGCGCGGGTTCCGGCCTATGCGGCAAGCAAGCCGGCAGGCTGATGGATAAGAAGGGAGACCGCCTCCGCCGCAAAGCGGCGATCAGACGGTCTCCCTGCCATTTAGCGCGACGGGCGCGTCCCGCCGCTACGCAAGCATCACTTTAAGTACCGACAGCCCCGTGAGGTTCCGGCGCAATAACACGATCGCTCCGAGCGGGGGCAAGGCAAGTCGGCGGAGCTAATCAGCAGTCGGAAGATCGAGCGCCTCGAACGCGCGCTTTCTTAAAAGCCGCGGATCGCGCTCGCCGGTCTGGGCGATCTCAATCAGCTTTTTGGCGATGGTTTCGCTGAGAGGATCCGAACGATCTTGCAGCTGCAGCGCCCGCAGCGACTCCTCAAACGCCGCGGCCAAGCGGTCGATCTCTTCCGGACCAAAAGCCGATTGCTGCAAAAGCCGATAGATGGGCACGTTTTTAGGCTCCCTGCCGCCGGGTATGTCGTAAAAGCCGCGGGCGGGAGCGAAAGCCATCCCCATTGCCGCCATTCCCATTTCGTGGCCGGCAACCTTGCTAAAATATCCGGTGCGCGATGAACACAATCTGAACCGCGGGTCGAGCGCCGCGCCGGTTTTCTGGTTCTGCAGATTCCCTGAGGACGGCAGCACGAACGTGCTGTTCGCGGCTATGTCGCGGAGCGTGCGCCGGGCAGACCGGGGTAGGCGACATCTCCCGGATCACGCCATGCCGGATCGCGCCAGCCGTTCTCGTCGTAATCGGCGAGGCACTGGTCGGCGAGTGCCACCATGCTGTCCAGAGTTCCCGAGCCGCGTGCATGCCACAAGGCCTGGATGCGGATGTCCTCGTGGTTGCCGGCATAATTCGTTTCGTAGAGACCATGGCGGCCGCCAAATTCGGTGCCGACCGCGTCCCAAAGGAGCTTCATGATCTTGATCCGCTCCTTGTAACCGGTGCCGTAGGAGCCGCGGACGTATTTGGCGAGATAGGGATCGATGGCCGGGTTGGAAAAATCCTTGGTCGAGGAGGGCAGATAGATCAGCGAAGACGCCACGATCTTTTCCACGATCTCCCGCACGCGGCGGTAAGCGTCGCCGGCAAGAACGCGGTAGCTCGCGCCGGATTGCGCGTTCGGCAGCATGGCGCCGTCAATCCAGGGGGTGGGGTTGTGGGCCATGGCGTCGGTCAGGCCCCAGAACAGATTGCGCCAAGCGATGATCTCGCCGAGCAGCGCCTGATTGCCGCGGAACTCGTCGGAGCCCGCCGCGCGCAGCGCTTTGGTGATGATGCCGACGAGAAAATCGAGCTTCACCGCAAGCCGGGTGCAGCCCTGCAGCTGATAGCCCTGCAAGAATCCCGATCGCGGAAAGAAGACTTTCAGTTTCTCCACGTCGCGATGCAGGAGGACGTCCTCCCAGGGGATCAGGACGTTGTCGAAAACGAAGATGGCGTCGTTCTCGTCAAAGCGCGAGGACAAGGGATAGTCGAATGGCGAACCCATGACGTTCGCCATCATCTCATAGGAGGGACGGCAGATCAGTTTTATGCCCGGCGCGTTCATCGGCGCGATGAAGATGATCGCAAGATCAGAGTCGGTCGTCGGAGCCGCCGCCGAACCCTGACCGAGGAAATTGTAGTGCGTGAGCGCCGAATTGGTGGCGACCACCTTGGCCCCGGACACGTAAACACCCGCATCGGTCTCCTTTTGAATGGTGATGAACACGTCCTTGACCTGATCGGCGGATCGGGCGCGGTCGACCGGCGGATTGACGATGGCGTGGTTCATGAACAGCACGTGCTCCTGCGCGCGCCGGTGCCAGGCTTTCGCATTGTCGGAGAATTTTTCGTAGAATGAATGATTGGCGCCGAGCGTGTTCATCAGGGCGGCCTTGTAGTCCGGCGAGCGGCCCATCCAGCCATAGGTCATGCGCGCCCAGGCGGCGATGGCGTCGCGCTGGGCGACGATGTCTTCGCGCGAGCGCGCGACCCGGAAGAATTTGTGCGTGAACCCGCCGGAGCCGGTATCGGTCGGACAAGTCAAAAGGCTTTTGGTCTTATCGCCATGCAAGGCGTCGTAAAGGCGCGCGATCGAGCGCGCGGAGTTGCGAAACGCCGGATGCGCGGTGACGTCGGCAACGCGTTCGCCATAGACATAGACCTCGCGGCCGTCGCGCAGACTTTCGAGATATTCCGCCCCCGTGAACGGCCGCCCTTTAACCGCGATAGCGTCCTCGCATTTAACCCCGGCCATCAGAGATCTCCTTGACGCCATTGGCGCGAATGGACGCCGCCGACGTGAAACGGTGTCTTTGCCCGCTTGCCAACGTGGGCCGGGTTCGCTATTGAAGTTCAATATGTTGAACTTATCCAAGATATGAAACTAAGCCAGACCGCCGCTGTCAAGTCGCTCGACCGCGGCCTCGACATTCTCGAATATGTGGCCGGCTGCCCCGAGCCGCCGTCGTTCTCGCAATTGCTCGGAAGCTTGCGCATTCCGCGCAGCAGCCTGTTTCATCTGCTCACCAATTTGCTGTCGCGGAATTTTTTAGAGCGCGACCCGGCGACCGAGCGCTACCGCCTTGGCGGGGAGATCGTCGCGATTGCAAGGAAGGTACGGAAGCCGTCGCTGCGCGATCGGGTCGCGCCGCTTCTGCACCAGCTCAGCGTCGAGGTCA
>Ga0335081_10004975_pt1 | contig 21000 bp, 16 predicted proteins | sample Lox_Sample_35_FD_206713 | JGI IMG/M metagenome (GOLD analysis project Ga0335081, IMG submission 206713) | Soil microbial communities from Loxahatchee National Wildlife Refuge, Florida, United States - Lox_Sample_3.5 | ecosystem: Environmental > Terrestrial > Soil > Wetlands | place: USA... | reverse complement strand
GGACCAGTTTGTGAAGGAGTCGCTGGCGCTGTCGCCGGTGAACGCCTCGCAGGCCGGCTACCACCAGCATATCGATCCGAGGACCGGCAAGCAGATCGAGCTGGACGCGCAGCTCGACGATGTAAGCCAGCGGGCGATGGCAGCACAGGAGAAGTTCTATCGCCAGTGGCGGCAGCGCTTTCAGACAGAAACGCCTGTTGCATCGCTGAACGCGCAGGACGCGGCCGATTTCCGCCTCATCGACGACCAGATCGCGCTGAACCTTCTGGAGTTGGAAAATATCCAGAACTACCGGCACAATCCCACGGTCTACGTTGAGCTGCTTGGGAACGGGTTGTTTCTGCCATTGACGCAGGAGTACGCCTCTCTGGAAGTCCGCATCGGTCACGTGATCTCCCGTATCGGACAGATTCCGCGTTATCTCGATCAGGCCAAATCGGAGCTGACTGACGCCGACCCGATCTTCATCTCGACGGCCATCGCGGAGAACCGGGGCAATCGCAATCTGCTGGATAGCGTCGCCGCGCAGATACCCGCGGGCTCGCCGCTGCGGACGCGGTACTACAAGGTTGCGCCAGCGGCCAGGCAGGCGCTGAATGATTTCGACAGCTGGATGAGCAAGGATCTCGCAAAGCGGCCCACGAGGGGCCGAACGTGGAGGCTGGGCAAGGAGTGGTACGCCCCGAAATTTCGCTACGTGATGGAAACTTCCATCACGCCCGATCAGTTACTGGCCGATGCCGAGGCAGAGCTAAAGAGAGTCCGCGCGGAGATGCTGCAAATCGCGCTTCCGCTTTACAGGCAGATGTATCCTGGTCAGGACGATTACGCCAGTTTGCCCGGGCAGGAGCGGGAGAACAGAATCATCGGAGCGGTGCTCAGCCGGATCAGCGATGAGCATCCCCGGCGCGATCAGTTAATGGAAGCAGTCAAGTCCGATATCGAGGGCATCCAGCAGTTCATCCGCGAGAAGAAAATCGTCAGGCTCAGCAGCCGCGACAACCTGAAAGTGATTCCCACGCCGGAATTTGAACGCGGCATCTACTCAGTCGCGGGATTTCACGGCGCCCCGCCGCTGGAGCCCGCCGCGGAGGCGCAGTATTGGGTTACCCCCATCGATTCCCAAACGCCGGATACAAAGGCCGAAAGCAGGCTGCGCGAGTACAACAACTACGCCCTGAAGTGGCTCACGATACACGAGGCGCTGCCTGGCCATTACGTGCAGGCCGAGCATGCTGACGACGTGCAGCCGCCAACCCGGCGCGTGCTGCGCAACCTTTTCGGCAATGGACCCCACGTTGAGGGCTGGGCCGAGTACGGCGCTGATGTGATGACGCAGGAAGGGTACCTGGACTTCAATCCGAAATTTCGCCTGGTGCGGATGAAGATCTGGCTGCGTGCCGTGGCCAACAGCATTCTCGACATCCGCCTCCAGACAATGAACATGACCGATCAGCAGGCGCTCGATCTGATGACGAAGGACACTTTCCAGACCGAGGCTGAAGCCGAGGGCAAGCTGCTGCGCGCAAAACTGAGCTCGACGCAGTTACCAACCTATTTCGTCGGTACCCGGCAGTGGTGGGCGCTGCGCAGGAAATATCAGGCGGCAAAGGGCGACAGCTTTAGCCTGGAGGAGTTCCACGACCGCGCACTCGATCAGGGACCGCTGCCGATCGAGTATCTGGAGAAGATCATTCTGCCCGCAGGCGCTGAAGGGAAGTAGCGATGCAGCGCTAACCGACAATCGGTGCCGCCGTCAGCCGCAGATCGGCCCCGGCAAGCTCAGGGTCTCGGAGGTCAGCCGATCAGCACGCCGAAACGACGCATTTCACGCCGCAGATATCCGCAATCGCGTTTAACGCCTCTGCGCACTGCTCGCGGCTGACGTCGAGATGGGTGACGAACCGGATCAGATGCGGAGCGACACCGTTGGCGAGGACGTTGCGGTCAGCGAGCTTGCGCGACATTTCAACCGACGTCATGCCGGTGCCCGAGATGTCGCAGATGAGAATGTTGGTTTGCACTTTAGCGGGATCGATACGAATGCCAGGAACCTGCGCCAGTCCTTCAGCGAGGAATTTCGCGTTGGCGTGGTCCTGTGCCAGCTTCCTGGGACCGTCCTCGAGCGCGATCAGGCCCGCAGCTGCCAGAATGCCGGCCTGTCGCATCCCGCCGCCAAGCGCCTTGCGGTAGATGCGCCCCCGATCGACCATCGCGGCGCTGCCCACCAGCAGTGATCCCACCGGCGCGCCCAGACCCTTGGACAGGCAGAACATCACCGTGTCGGCTTTTGCCGTGAGTTGTGCAACGGGGATCCCTAACGTAACTGCTGCATTGAAAATGCGCGCCCCGTCGAGGTGCACGGGCAGACCGGCGTCGTGGGTTCGGTCACAGACCTCATCGAAAACGTCAGGCGGCATTACCGTGCCACCGCCCATGTTATGGGTATTCTCCAGCGAAACCAGCCCCGTCTGCGCTGCGTGATAGCTCTTCGTCTTCAGCTTCGATTTCACATGCTCCCAGGTGAGAATGCCGTCCTCCGCCCACACCGTGCGCGGCACTACGCCGGAAAACTGCGCCATCATCGCCATTTCATAGTTGAAGACATGCCCACGCTCCTCGCAGATAAGCTCCTGGCCATGATGGGTGTGCAGCTTGATGGCGATCTGGTTGCCCATGGTTCCGCTGGGCACAAACAGCGCCGCTTCGCGCGCAAAAATTTCGGCAGCGCATTTTTCCAGGCGGTTGATCGTGGGGTCTTCGGCATAAACGTCGTCACCTACTTCCGCTTCGAACATGGCACGCCGCATCTCGGGCGATGGTTTGGTAACCGTGTCGCTACGGAGATCAATCGCCGGCCGTGCAGGGTTTGAGGTCGAAGGTTCGGCCTCGGGAACGGAGGTGTACATGGTCTTCAGTGTAACGATGTTGCTGGGAATTCACCATGTCGCGGCATCGCGGCCCCTGCACGCGGGCGGCAGTGCCGGAAGGGCAAGCAGCGGACGTGCGGAGCGGGCGCTTTGTCGTCGCGCTCCGGCTGCAACCCTGGGGCGGGGTCGGTCACCGGCGCCGACCGGGATTTGTGCAGGTCGAAACCGGCTAATCGTCGCCCGGGACGCTGACCTGCGGCGGAAAATACTCGCCCGGCACACCAGCGGGCGCGGGAATTTCCTGGTCCCTGTATTGCAGCTGGTAGAGCTTCCAGTAGATGCCGCGCTGCGCCAGCAGCTGCTGGTGTGAGCCAATCTCGCGCACCTGGCCTTTGTGCATGACAATGATCTTGTTGGCCCGCTGGATGGTGCTCAGCCGATGCGCGATGATAATTGAGGTGCGGCCCTCGACCAGGCGCGTCAGCGCGTCGCGGACGCGGAATTCGGTTTCGGTGTCCACGCTGGAGGTGGCTTCGTCGAGGATGAGAATCCGCGGGTTATGGGCAAGGGCGCGGGCGAAGGAGATGAGCTGTTTCTGGCCGGTCGAAAGCGTGCTGCCGCGCTCCCTGACTTCTTCAGCGAAACCGCCCGGCAGGGAGCGGATGAAATCGGCCACGTTGACCTGCTCGGCTGCCTCTTCCACCGACTCGTCTTCAATCCAGCGCGATCCCAGGCGGATGTTGTCGGCCACCGTACCGGAGAACAGGAAGGGATCCTGCAGCACGACGCCGTAGCGCCGCCGCAGGTCGCTCAATTCCATCTCGCGGATATCAACCCCGTCGATGCGAATCGCGCCTTTTTGCACGTCGTAGAAGCGGAGCAGAAGGGAGATGATGGTCGTCTTGCCTGCCCCGGTATGTCCCACAATCGCGACGGTCTCGCCGGGTTCAATCGTGAACGACACATCGCGCAGCACCCAGTCGTACTCGATCTCCGTTCCGGCGAGGGCGCCTGCACCCGGCCTGCCGTCTCCGCCCGCGACGATCTTCAGCTTCTCGCCCTTTCTGGCAGCTTCGGCCGCAGCCTGGGCCATGGTGCGATAGGCGAACCAGACGTGATCGAACTCAATACGGCCCGCACCCTGCGGCGCTTTTGCCACCACAGGCGAGACAATCTCGGCCGGCGTGTCCAGCAGTTTGAAGATGCGCTCGCTGGACGCCATGGCCGATTGCAGGATGTTGTACTTCTCGCTAAGGTCCTGGATGGGGCGGAAGAAGCGCTGCGCGTACTGCATGAACGCCACCAGCACGCCCAGGGTGACAAAGTTCCTCAGCACCTGATTGCCGCCAAACCAGATGACGCAGGCGATCGCCACCGAGGAGAGTACTTCCACCACCGGGTAGTAAATGGCGTGCGCCCGGATGGCGTCCTTGAATGCATCCATATGCGTGCGGTTGACCTTCTCGAACTCCCCGTACGAGCGCTGCTCGCGATTGAAAAGCTGCAGGACGACGATACCGGTGACATGCTCCTGCAGGTAGGCATTGATCCTGGCGATGGCTACACGAATGCGGCGATAACTGTCGCGTACGCTCCGGCGGAAAAGGGAGGTTGCATAGAAGATGAGCGGCAGTACGGCGAAGGTAATCAGGGCCAGCTGCCAGCTCATATTGAGCATGATGATCAGAATTCCGGCCAGGACAAAGACGTCCTCGAAAATTGACACCACGCCGGCGGTGAACATTTCGTTCAGCGCATCCACGTCGCTGGTGACGCGCGTAACCAGCCGGCCCACGGGATTGCGATCAAAAAATGAGACATGCAGCCGTTGCAGATGGCGGAAGATCTGGCTGCGCAGGTCGAACATGACCTTCTGTCCCGTCCACTGCATGATGTACGTCTGCGCGAACTCCAGCAGAAAACTGAACAGCAGCAGGCCGATATACATGGCCGCAATCTGCGCAATGCCTGTCAGCGGCCGGGAGCTGAGAAAGCGGTCAAGCAGGGAATGGGCCTCCCTGTGACTGGCGAGGTATTTGTCGATTGCAACTTTGGTGAGATATGGCCCAAGAACATCGGCCCCCGCCTTGAGAACGATGCTCGCCAGCGCCACCGCAACCTGCCAGCGATAGGGGTGCAGGTAGGTCAGCAGGCGCTTCATCAGCCTGGCGTCATATGCCTTGCCCAGTACCTCTTCTTCGTGGATTCCAGCCATGTCCCTAAAGTAATTGTAAATTGCCTCGCCGAGGGTCGATTACGCGGCCGCGTCCGGCAGCATTTCGATCAGCTCCTGCCGGCCTTCCAGCAGATAGAAGCAGATGAACCTCATGCGCTTATCGATGGAGGCGTTGTCGAAGCGCAGGATCACCGCGCCGGCTGGCTCGTGAAACGCCGAGCCCTGCGGCAGCCGTTGCGGCGGCTGACCCTTTACTTCCAGGATGGCTTCGCCTTCCGCGATGTAACCGAAGGTCGGACAGGGATGCTTATGCAGACCGGTTTCCTGGCCGGGCTCAAAGACGATCTCGCGCACGTCGACGGAGGTGACAGTTTTGTTTCCAACAGCGGCGGAGAGGAGCGGCGTGCGGGTAATCGTTTTCTGGGTCATGTCCGTTCGATGACAGCGCGGGTCGCGAAGTCGCAGGTGAGGCTGCGACTGACAACAGTCTTCAGATGAGGCGCCGGAGCACCAGGGCCGAGTTCTTGGAGCCAAAGGCGATGCAGTTGCACACCGCGTGCTCGATATCGGCGCTGCGTCCGATCTCGGGAACATAATCCAGGTCGCACTCCGGGTCGGGTACCTCCAGATTGATGGTGTGGGGTATCTGGCGATGGTGCATCGCGACCAGAGTCGCTGCTACGCCGGCGGCGCCACAGGCCCCCTGGGGATGACCAATCTGCGACTTCAGACTGGACATGGGAGTGCGGTACGCTTTTGCGCCCAGCGCAAGCTTCAGCGCCCTGGTTTCGATGCGGTCGTTGAGCTGCGTCGAAGTGCCGTGCAGGTTGACATAGTCGACATCACGCGCCGCTATTCCGGCATCCTCCATCGCCATCTGAATGGCTCGTGCAGGCTCCTCCCCGCATTCCTGCAGGCGAACGCGGTGAAACGCTTCGCATGTGGAACCATAGCCCGTGATTTCGGCAAGAATGCGTGCTCCCCGCGCACGGGCGTGCTCATATTCTTCCAGGAAGAACATCCAGGAACCTTCCGCGACAACAAAGCCGTCACGGTCGGCGGAGAACGGGCGCGATGCCCGTTCCGGCGCATGATTCCACGAGGATGTCATGATCTTCATCAGGGTGAAGCCCTTCATGATTCCGGGCGCGATCGGAGCATCCACGCCGCCCACCAGCATCATCGGCAAGAACCCAAACTGGATGTGGCGCAGGGCATATCCAAGCGCGTCGGTGGAGGACGTGCAGCCGGTGCTGATAACGTGACTGAGGCCGCGCAGCCCAAAGCGCATGCTGATTTCGCTGGAGAGTGTGCCTATGGTCCCGCTGGGGATGCAGAAAAGGCTCACCTGCTTCACCTTGCCCGTCAGCCAGAGGCGGACCTGCTCTTCCGAGAATTCCTGCGCTCCGCCGCCGGAGCCGAGTATGACGCCGATTTTACGTTGCTCGGCCAGCGAGAGACGCGAACTGTCGATGCCCGCCTGTTGCAACGCCTCCGTAGAGGCGGCCAGGGCCAGCGGCACGACTCGCGAAACATGTTTCCGCTCACGCGCCTCAACCCAGGCCAGCTCGTCGAAGCCCTGCACCTCGCCGGCAATCTGCACCGGAAGATCGCTGGCGTCGAAGCTGCTGACGCGCCGCACTCCGCTGCTCCCGGCCAGCACAGCCCGGCAGAATGCTTCATTGCCGATGCCGTTGGGGCTGACCGCGCCCATTCCAGTGATGACGACGCGTTTTTTCATGAGAAACAACCGGCTGCTGGTATCCGGCATTGGGGGTTTGGCATCTGCAATGACTCTGAGCTCGTGAAGTGGCGTGGGAAGCAAACGGGCAACGCCGACTCAGATCATCAGATACTAACAGCAGTTGCTAAATGACAGGTAGCCGACTGCCAGGCGCGGGTCCTGGCTGTTACTGTAGTACGGTGACACGGATTCCGCGGGAATGTCACTGGGAATTTACATTTCCGTCCCGTTTTGCCGCACGAAGTGCAGCTTCTGCAACTTCGCTTCCGGGGTGTTCTCGCCGCGCAGCTTTGATCCATATGTCACGCAGTTGTGCTCCGACATTGTCTGCGCGCAAAGCGAGGCCACCGCTGTGGGCGCCGTGCTGGAGCACGAGGTTGACTCGATTTACCTCGGCGGCGGCACGCCTTCCGTCCTCGCACCCGGCCATCTGTCACAGATATTCCAGGCGGTCCGCGACAACTTCAGTATCGGCCACGGGGCGGAAATCACCGTTGAATGCGCTCCTGGCACGATCAGCGAGCAGATTCTGGAAGCGCTGCTGAGCTGTGGGGTGAATCGCGTCAGCCTGGGCGTGCAGTCGTTTGTCGACAGGGAATGCTCGTCGGTCGGCCGCCTGCACACGCGGGCGATTGTCCTGGACGACATTGCGCGCCTGCGCGCTGCCGGAATTGGCAACATCAGCGTCGATCTGATCGCCGGCCTGCCTCACCAGACTGAGGAAAGCTGGGATCGGTCGCTTGCCGAAACTCTTGCTGCCGGCTTACTGCACGTCAGCGTATACATGCTCGAAGTGGACGAGGATTCCCGCCTCGGCAACGAACTGCTGGCCGGCGGCAGCCGCTTCCATGCCCATTTCGTTCCCGATGAGGACCTCACGGCGGACCTGTACCTCGCGGCATGCGAGCGCCTGGAAAAAGGGGGCGTGCAGCAGTACGAGATATCCAACTTTGCACGACCCGTGGTGGCCACCCCAACGAGCGCAAAAACGGCGCTGGTTGGGGACCCCAGTGCAAATTGCATAGGCGGAATGTGCGCGGAGTCGCGTCATAATCTGAAGTACTGGACGCGGCAGCCGTATATCGGATTTGGCGTCGATGCGCATTCGATGCTGGGTACCCTACCCGAGCTGCAAGCACGCGGTATCGGCGCTGTGCGCTTCGCCACCCCCGACTCTCTGGAGGGGTACCTGGGAGAGTCCGGTACCGCGGGAACGGCCGTGGCCCGGATACAACACTTCCGGCGATCGCTGGTCCAGGTTGACCAGCAGGCCGCGCTGGAAGAGTCTTTTTTCCTGGGATTGCGACTGAACCGCGGCATCTCGCCCCCCGAATTGCGAAGCTGCTTTGGCGATGCGGCAATCGACAGCTATGCTCCGGTCGTGCGCGAGCTGGCAGATGCCGGGCTGATGGAGCTTGCCGATGATCGGCTGCGCCTCACGCCGCGTGGCCGTCTGCTATCGAACGAGGTCTTTGCGCGTTTCCTGACCGGGAAAGAAAAACAGCACTGCGGGGCGGGGAAATAGAGATAATCTGCGATGCCTTTCTGGCGAATGGTCTTACGCCGGTTGTTGCGCGGAGCGGGTGATTGGCAGCCGGACCAGGAACTGGGTCCCTTTCCCCAGTTCGCTGCGAACGCTGATGGCGCCGCCATGTGCTTCCACGATGCGCCGCGCAAGCGACAGACCAAGTCCCGTGCCGTGGCCTTTGGTGGTGAAGAATGGCCGGAAGATGTTGGGCAGGTTCTCGGGTGAGATGCCTTTGCCTTCGTCCGCCACGCCGATGACAACGACATCGTGATCACGCCGCAGCGAAACGTGGATGGTGCCCGGCTTGTCCATTGCCTGAATCGCGTTGAGCAGCAGATTCAGCAGCACCTGATTGATCTGGTTGGGATCGTGATCGACGGGCGGGATCTGGCCGATGCCGTCCATTTCGACCGAGATGCGCCGGGTGATGGCCTGCTGGCGCGCAAACATCACCGCGTGCTCGACTGTGTCGGCCAGGTCCTTCACCTGGAAGTGGGGCGGCTTGGGGCGGGCGGTGTCGAGCAGATCGCTGAGAATGCGATTGATCTGCAGCGCTTCTTCCTTCGCATCCCTGATGACGGAACGGGCGGCGCTACCGGGCGGAAGATCGCGGCTGACAATCTCGATTACACCGGCAATTCCGGCCAGCGGGTTACGGATTTCGTGGGCCAGGCCGGCAGCCAGTTCACCCAGGGTCGCGAAGTGCTCGGCGCGCGACATCTGCGTCTGGTGCAGCCGCTGGATTTCCTCGCGGCTGGCCTTCAGCTGCGCCACCATCTCATTGAAGTCGCGGCCCAGATCGCCGATTTCGTCGTTGCGATCGGCAAAGCTGACCGAGGCGCTCAGGTCACCGAGGCGCACGCGCGCGATCTTGTCCTGCAACTCCAGCATCGGCCGACGGACAAATACCGCAAACACCATCATCACTGCCGCGCAGATGACAATGGCGCCTGCCGCTCCGATGCTGATGATGACATGCCGCTCGCCTTCGTCCAGCGACAGCGAAACCAGAATGAAGAGCAGCAGTCCGTTCAGCAGCACGGCGGCAATGGGCAGAATCGCCTTGAGCGCCCAGCTGATGTGGCGCCTGCGGACGACGGGTGCCGCTTCCACGGCAGGTTGCGCCGTGATGTCCAGGACCTTGCGATCCGGAATCTGGATTGTTGCCGAGGCGGTCATAACGGCGTCAGTGATGCAGAGCCAGAGTCCTTTTAATCCAGGGCCGAGCGAAACGGAGCTGATTCCTTGGGGCCATCGTCGTCCTCAGGTCCGCGGCGTTCAGCCCTGGCACCTCATGCGTACGCGTGTAAGCCGGGAAGCAGATACGTGACGCCGAGGAAGGTGAAGATCACCACGCCAAAGCCCAGGATGGCAAAGTACGCGGCCCTGCGTCCGCGCCATCCGCGTGTGATCCGCATGTGTAAGTAGCCCGCATAGACCAGCCAGGTAATGGCGGCCCAGGTCTCCTTGGGGTCCCAGCTCCAGTACGAGCCCCAGGTCCGGTTCGCCCAATAGGCGCCGGTCGCGATCATGCCGGTCAGCAGCGGGAAAGCGATACAGATCGCCCTGTACGTGACGCGGTCGAGGGTGTCCGGCGACGGCAGCAGGCCTTCCAGGTCCGCACGCCGCCACAGCAGCATCAGGTACAGAAGCGAAGCAAAAATACCCGTCACCATGCCACCTAATAGGAAGGGGCTGGCGGCCAGGCTGGTCGGGAAGAGTCCATCCTGATCTGGCGACGGGTAACTGGCATCGCGCACACGAAGTACGAACGCGGCCAGGACAACAATCTGCAACAGGGTGCCAACAAAGACGGCCCTATTGGCGATTCCGAAAAACGATTCATCTTTCTTCCAGCGTCCCAGGGAGTACAGCACCAGGGGAGCGATTGCCGCCAGAGCGGCGATGATGAACAACCAGCCAAGATCGGGAACGGTGACGAACAGGCGCATCCCCCGACCGAGGAACATGTCTGATTTTGTGCTCGCATCCCATGCGGTCACCGAGAGACCGCCCCTGTCGAACCGGGTCACGATGATCCCGAGATAGATGCCGCTAATCGCAACGCTGGTCCACGCGAGAAAGGTCTCGGTCTCCAGGCCATCCTGGATGAGAAACATCATGGCGAGCGCGAAACTCACCGCGCAGGCGGCATAGGCCAGCATTGCCAGCGTGACATGCACGTGGAGCCAGGTGGATTGCAGTGCGGGCACCAGCGGCCGCACCTCCGAGGGGAGCAGCTGCATGAGGATTACGCAAACCACCGCGAGCGGCATGGTGATGCTGCCGATGATCTTCACCCCGAATTTCTTTTCCGCCACCAGGGTGAGGAGGGCGACGGTCCACACGAAGCTGAGCAGCATTTCGTAGATGCTGGCGAATGGCGGCCGGCCGGAGAGATACCAGCGGTGCGCCACCGCCAGCGTGTTTGCCAGCCAACCAATTAGCGTGGCGCCGGAGGCAAATTTCACATAGCGTGCAGTGCCGGTCACGCCGAAGCCCATATAGAGGGCACCAGCGCCGGCGTAAAAGATCAGCGCCACATACAGAAGATTGCTTTCGCTGAACAGGCTACCGCCGGCTTTGGCGGCGCCCAGCAGCGCCACGATCAGCAGAAACGTTATCGACAGGCCCACGAGGAGCAGCAGCGCATTGCCGCCAGTCGCGGCCCGCTGCTCCATCCGTACCACTCGTGCCCGGGTTGCCATGCTTTCCTCCATCTTTCGTCGCGGCCGGCCCACAGCGGTGCGAAGGGGGCGATTTGCTATTTGACTCCGGCCAACGTCAGCTCCGCCTTGCCCTTCTTCGCGGACAGAGGTACCGCTGCGGCGTCTTCCAGTTCCGTCCGGATGTTGTCGGCCAGCTCATTGAACTTCTGCTGGAAGCGATCACGGTTCTTGTTGGACTGTCCGCCAATCCACAACACCAGGCTACCGCGCGCATCCGGCACCACCGCGGCCCAAATTCTCATGTGTACCAGGTAGAAGGCCACGAACAGTCCCGCTCCCATCAGCAGGCAACCGGCCCATACCAGCCACTGGCCGGGCTCGTGTGAAACTTCCAGGCCGGTGAAATAGCCCATCTGCATATCGCGGTAATCGAACCTGTAGTTCGTTTTCTCGCCCTGGGCGGTGCCGTTGTACGCGGGAAAAATCCACAGCTTCGCGTCTTCCCCGTTTGCGGTGTTCCTCACCTGGAGGCGGAATGCGGGATTGACCGGATCGTCGGACCGCTTGAAGATCTGATTGTCGCGGACGAAGAAGTCGGGAATGTACTCCGCGAGCGTAACCGTGGTATCGGCATCCAGTTTTACCGGCTGGTTGATGGCAAGAGTGAGGTCGCGGGCGAGACCTATCGCGGGTGTGACCGTGAGCTTCAGGCCATCGAGGGTGCCGGTGTTCCCAAAGCTCGCCTGATAAAAGCGCAATCCGTTATGCACGAGGGGATCGTTGACGGCGATCTCCCTGGCTTCTACTTCCTTGCCGTTCTGTACAATGGCCAGCTTCGACCACCAGCGTTTCGGCGAACCATCCGCGTAATTTTCCTGTCCCGCACTGTCGCATTTCACGGCAAAGGGCAGCTGCTTTGTCCCGCCGGTGCGCAACTCGATGGTGTTGCTGCTCTGTCCCTTCTGCAGCGCCATGAAGCCGCTGTAGCCAAAGATGCCGTCGATGATACCTCCGGCAAAGATCAGGAGCAGGCTGGCGTGGACGATGTATACCGCCATGACCGAGAAACGATGACGTTCGGAATACAGGGAAGGATTGTTCTCCACCCCATCCTGGGCAGAACCGGCCGTTGTCCGGGACCCCGGCGGGTCGGCGATGCGTTCGACCGGCCAGCCTGACTTTTTCAGCGCCCGCTCTGCGGCGTTGAGGCCGTCCTCGGCGTTATTGATCGGCAGTTCGATTTTGTTGGAGATGGCTGAGCGGAAGTGCGAATCCGTCCTGCGGTACGGGCGCGCGTAAAAGCGCCAGGAATTGGGGAAGCGGTCAACCGATACCAGAACGATGCTCAGGCTCACCAGCCCCAGCAACGTAAGAAACCACCAGGTATGAAAGACATCCGTGAGTCCCAGCCGGTCGAGCCATTGCAGCATTGCGGGCGAATAGGCGCGAGCCAACTTGTCCGGCTCGGTCGCGGGCCGCTGTAGGATAAATGTGCCCAATGCGGAAGCGATGCCGACCAGGATCAGCAGTACGACCCCGGTTCGTAGGTTCGCAAAGGTCTTGTGAATGCGCTTAGGAATAGATAAAACGCTGAAGGCCATGCCTGTTCCTTCCCGAGAACCAGTGGGAGGTGCAAACAGGCAGCCACAATCGGCAGGCGGGCAAGTCTTTGGCAGTTGCGGAGTTAGCCGGATCCGCCGGCATCATGGCGGCTCGCCGGGTGAGGCATATGGCGCATGCCGGTGATGAAACCGCGCATATCCGTTGAGAACGCCGCTCCGTTTTACCGCTCTGGGAGACTGGGGAGATGCGGGAGATGTCCCCGACCAGGCCCCTGCGGAGGAGCATGCGGCAGGCTAGCTCAACAGCACATCGGGATTCTTGCGGGCGACGTGCAGCAGTTTCAGAGTGGCCTGTCGCGGTTCGCGCACGCCCTGTTCCCAGCTCTCGACGGCATTGGAGCTGACGTTCAGCAGCCGGGCGAACAGTGTCTGGCTGGCATTCAGGCTCTCGCGCACAGCGCGGATATCGGCCGGCTTCATGGGCTTGGGACGGGGAGGAATCTCCACCGCGCGCAGATCGATCTTGACCTCGCTCCTGCCGCCCTCGAGCCCGGGCGGGCGCTGTTCGTCCCTGTGCCGGTTCTTCTTTTTGTCCTTCTTGTTCTTCTTGCCCATCCTCCCCTTCCTGTCAGCGTGCGAGTGTCCGACATTGTAGGACCGTCCGGTGACTATCGTAAATGGCCCTTAGGCGCTGAAGCTTCGCTCATCTTTTGTCCAGTGGGCCGTGCCACCGGCCGTCCCTTTTCTCCCATCTCGAGATAGGCCCAGGGTAACTCATGATCGTGGGTGAAGACCACCAGCCATTGTTCCGTAATCGCCACGTCGTAGAAACGGTGCTTGTTGGCAATGGTCTCCAGGGGATAAAGATCGAAGCCCAGGACCCATGTCGGATCGACGTGTTTGGCGTCGGAAACAAGGTCGCTGGGATATGCGGCGACCTTGCCGCCGCTGCGAATGATGACCGCCTGCAGATCGCGCGTGTGTCCGGGATACACCTTCACCGAAATGCCGGGAACAATTTCCGCATCTCCGCTCAACAGCTTCATCTGCCCGCTTTGCACCAGGGGATCGTAGTTATCGGTCATGTAGCTGACGCGATCGCGCTCGTGCTGCTCATGAGCATGTTCCAGCTCGCCCCGCTGGACATAATAGGTCGCCCGGGGAAACGTGGGCACCGCTTTGCCGTTCCTGTAGAGCGTATTCCATCCGCAGTGGTCGAAGTGGAGATGCGTGTTGATGACGATATCGATCTCCTCGGGGGAGACACCGGCCTCGTCGAAGCTTTTCATCAGCAGTGCCTGATTGCGGTAAATGGCCTGACTTTTTTCGTTCAGCTTGCTGCCAATGCCGGTTTCGACCAGGACATTCTGGCGGCCGGTGCGAATGAATAGCGAATTGAGGGCCAGGGGAATGGTGTTGCGCTCGTCGGGCGCGATGCGTTTCTCCCACATGACTTTGGGAACGACGCCGAACATGGCGCCGCCATCCATGTAATAGTTGCCGTCGGAAAGAATCGTCAGTTCAAAGTCGCCCAGCGTGGTTCGATGCACAGGTGGCCTCCTCAAAGTCATGCGATTGCGATCATACTGAATTCCGGAGTGCCCATGCGGTTTTTACCAGCGGGGCATACCGGAGCAAGCCTGCAGAAGATATGCGGAGGGAAGCGATGAAACAGATTTTTCTTGTACTGCTATTCAGTTCGGCTCTGCTGGCGCAGGGTCCGGGCCAATCCGGCGGAGCGAAGCAGGGTCCTCAAGCTGCGCCTCAGGCCTCACAACAGCCCGGCAGGCAAGCTTCGCCTCAGGGCACCGACGATCTGGCCCAGATGCGCGACGATCTCAGCCGGATGGAGAGTCTGAACCTGAACATGAGCAGTGAAATCGAATTCCTTCGCGATCAGAATCTGCAGATTCTGTTGCGGACAAACTCGCAGCTGTGGACTCTCCTGATCCGCGACCTGCGCCGTCAGATCGATCGCGAGGAGCAGCGCAGAGCGGCGCCGCCAGCCTCAAGGCGCTGAGCAGTTCCGCCAATATCCGGCCGCCGGGGAAGGCCGGTTGTCCCAGGCACAATCGCACCTACTGCCGGCTGGCGGTATCGGCAGGAGAGGCATTCGTAGCTGTGGGCGGTTCGGCATCGGCAGCCTGCACAGAGGCGGTTGCGCTGGAATCCTGAGTTCCTCGGGCGGCGCTTTGGGCCGCCCCAGCTGCCGCCGGCGCAGCTGACTGGGCGGTGGGCTGGGGGTTTGAAGCCGAAGCGGCCGGGGTCGCAGCACGCTTTGGAGTCGGCGCGTACTTCTCGACGGTTTGCAGCAGCACCTCGGACTCTTTTGGCGGCGGCACCTGGCCGTTCAAGACCGAGTAGTATGTCCAGTCCTTGCCGTAGAAGGCTTCGGTGTCAGCCTGATCCTGTTTAACCACGCCACCACTCAGCGAGACGCCAAGAAACAGGCCGCGAGATCGTGAGTAGGTGAGCACTTGGGCGCGCAGGGTGAGATCGGTCATCGCCTGCGCGTCGCGGCCCACCGGGCCGGCAGCGGCGGAGGCGTCAGCTCCCAGCTTGAATTTGCTGTGCAGAAGATGCTGCATGCCTTCATCGGTACGGATAATCAACACCAGATCCGAGGCCTGGCCGCCGGCCTGAAAGCCGAAGCTGCCGCCTGTCAGCTTGAAGAATGCCGGAGCACTCCAGCCTTTATCGGTGCGGCAGGTCGCCACTCCTTTGCCGTAGTTGGCCCCAACAATGAAGCCGCCCTTCAGCATCGAGGGCATGATGGCGATGCACTTCGCGCCGGACATTATGGTGTCGGGAATCGCCCGGTCGGGAGCGGACATGATCTGGTTGAGTACCGTGCTGGCGGTGTGGATCCGGTCCAGATCAGCATCCCGCCGCTCGGATGCTGCGGTCGCGAGGGTGAGCGAAAGTGCCGCTGCCGCCACTACAAGGGTCTTATTCATTGCGCAACTCCAGGGGCAGTAAGCCCCAACCGCCTCCATCTTAGAGCCTTTGATGGGGTGGGCCGCCCGAAGAAAGCGTTGTGGCTGATTACTCTCTAGTGACCCCCTGAAATGGAAGGAAAGGGGTTCCGGGAGATTTCGGGCCGTCACCGCAAAAAATAAGGGCTGGAAGAGGAGACCCTCGTAACCTCTTCCAACCCTGTCTCCCAGGTTCTGTGGTAGGTGAGTGCAGTATGGAATGAGTGCATAATTCGCGCAAGATAACGGAAGTACAGGTTCGCGTAATTGTACTTTGGTAACTACGGGCGCTTTGGTAACTACACGCCATCAAGGCGTGGACAAGGCCGTTCCGCTGAATAGCGAGCGGCCGGTTGGGATATGGACAGCGGGAAATTATCGCGGGAGGAGATGCTCATCCGGCCGCAGTGGCGCCTCCAGAATCCCGGGCGTCCGCCGGTCGGAAGCTTTATCGGGGTGGAGCAAGCAGTGAGTGGGTCACGGCATGGACGGAGAGGGCGATACGATTCGACACTCCCACTTTTCGCAGAAGCTGCGCAACATGCGCCTTTACGGTGCGCTCGATGATGCCCAGTTCGTGCGCGATCTCACGGTTCGAACATCCGGAGATCAGCAACTGCAGCACCTCACGCTCCCGCTCGCTGATCTTTGGCAGGCTGCGCTGCTGCATGCTGCGCGAGGATGCTGTCGCCCGGTCAATGAATGTGGCGAGGACCCTACCGGGGGCCCATACGGACCCGGCATGGACCGCGCGTATGGCCGTCTTCAACTCTTCGGGGGAACTCTCTTCCGCGACATACCCTTTGGCCCCCGCAGAAAGCGCCCGCAGGATATCCTCGTCCCTGCCTCCCGGACCCGTGACGATGATGCGGGCACCAGGACGCGCCGTGTTGCACGCGGACATTGCTGCAGAAAAAGCAGGGCCACGGTCGGCGGTGATCAGGAAAATATCATTACCCGGACCATGCAGTACCGAATCGATTGTGCCGGCATGAAGTTCAATGTCAGGCTCGGAAGAGAGAATAGTGCGAAGTCCCAGAAACTGAACAGGATCACTTTCTATAACAGAGACGCGGATCACCTTTCGTGGCGAAGGTTTCATGGTGGCCCCGGGAGACTACACGCAATCTATAACACAAACGTTTGAAATACATCTAGCACTATTAGGGTATATACATAGAAATTAGTGTCATCCCACTCCCGATTCGGGAGGGGGCGGACACAGAAGCACGCCGGACGAATCTGCGGGGGGATCTGGATTTGAAAAGCATGGATTGAATGCGTGGAGCGACCGCCTATCAGCGACCGCCTATCCATGAGAGCCTGCCATGCCGGTGCGGCGAATGTCAGGCGAAGCTGATAAAAAAACGTCTTGCGGTGAGCTGACGGCAGACACACAGAACTCTGCTCTAACTCAAGCAGCGCGCTTCTTGTTGCGCGAAGTTCTGGCGCGCTTCGCCTTCACCTCCGACTCCTGTTGTGCCGCCTCAACTCTTTGCGGAGCCTTCCTGGGCACCTGCGCCAGACTTTCCTTCAGCGCCGCCATCAGGTCTACAACGGGCGCCATTTTCTTCGGCTTCTCGACGGGCGTTACCTCCTCGCCTTCCAGATGCGCTTTGATCAGGGTCTTGAGATTCTCTTCAAAGCTGTCATGATACTTCTCCGGCTCGAAGTCGCCGGCCAGCGCCTCGATAAGCTGGTGCGCCACTTTCACCTCGGCATCCTTCAATTCGACATCGGGGCGGCCAAAGTTATCGAGCTCCCGGACTTCATCCTTGTAGTACATGGTGTGGAGCATCATGCCGCCCTTGTACGGCCGCAAGAATACGGTGTATTCACGGTTATGCATGGTCAGCTTGGCGATGGCGACATAGTCCGTTTCTTCCAGCGCGCGGCACAGCAACGCATAGGGACGGCGACCCGCCTCCTCCGGCACCAGGAAATACGAGGATTCGAAATAGATCGGGTCGACCTGGTCGGCCTTGACAAATTCCAGTATCTCCATCGCTTTTGCGGTCTTGGGCTCGATCTTTTTGATCTCTTCAGGCTCGATGATGACGTATTCGCCCTTGCGAAACTCGTAACCCTTCACGATCTCGCTGCGCTCCACCACGCGCTCATCATGCGGGCACCAGAGCTGCTGCTTGATCCGGGTGTTGTCGTCACGGTGCAGCATGTGGAAGGAGATGTGGTTGCCGCGCAGGCCGGAGAAAAGCCGTACCGGCATCGAGATAAGGCCAAACGTCAGATAACCAGACCACACGGAAGATGCCATACGTCCTCCTTTTGCCTGGGAGAGGGTGGGACACTATGATCCGGCCCTATGCCGGATCGCGTCAAGTTTTATTCATCCCGCTTCCGAAGGCGCCACGCCCGGGCAATTACCTTCGGAATTACCAGCGTGCCAGCCCTGCAGATATATGGATTACCAATGTCACGAGCGGAGTTGGTTGGCAGGTGTCAAGGACCGGCATGTACAGAGTGCAATAGCGAGCTCAGAGCCACAAGAGTCATGGTGCTCGCCGGAGCTGTGTGCGCTGCTGTTTTCCCACCAGCCTGTCTACCATGTCGGGCAGCACCTCTCCGGCCTTTCCGAGTACAACCTCATCGAAGAAGGCGCGGTTAGCAGGTTCCTCCGGACCAACATAGATCGACCTCGCCCGATTCATTCTTGCCATACGCGCGAAACTGGCAGCGGGTTCAACCACCCCGGAACTTCCTACGGTCAGCAGTGTGGTGCATAGCCGGAGCTCTTCGAAAATACGATCCATGGAAAATGGCACTTCGCCGAACCAGCAGACATGCGGCCGCAGAAGCGCGCCGCACTGCGCACAGGTGGGAATCTCGGCACGGCTCAGGTAGAGGCGTTCGTCGTCGAAGGGCTTGCTGCGGCAACTGTCGCGCGAGCACCGGGTCTGCATCAGCCGGCCGTGCATATGCACAATGCGTTGTGAGCCGGCCTGTTCGTGCAGCGAATCGACGTTTTGCGTGCACAGGAAAAACCGGTCTTCGAGTGTCTGTTCCAGTTTCGCCAGCGCAAAATGCGCCGGATTGGGGATCACGGTCGCGTGACGTTTGCGGCGCTCCGAATAAAATTGCCACACCATCTCGGGGTCCGCGCCGAAGGCTTCCGGAGTGGCGACATCCTGCGCGCGATGGCCTCGCCAGATCCCGCCTGGACCGCGGAACGTAGGCAAGCCGCTTTCGGCGCTGATACCCGCCCCGGTGAGGACAAATGCCCGATCGCGCGATGACAGCGCCCAGATCATTGCCCGCTTGCCGCTCCCGTCTGGGCCGGCACGCCCTTCAGGTATTTGTCGAACCAGTCCACGGTTCGGCGGAGCGAGTCGATCTGATTTTCGCGTTTGGAAAAACCGTGGCCCTCGGCCTCGTAGTAGTGCGCGTCCACGGTGCGGCCCTCTTTTTTCAGAATATCAACCACCTGCTCGGCTTCTTCCTTCGGAACGCGAATGTCATTTGTCCCCTGAAGAACCAGCAAAGGCGCCTTCTCATTGCGGATGTACTTGATGGGAGAAGCGGCTTCATACACCTCGCGGTCTTTTTCCGGATCGCCCATCAGCGTCCTTTCGTACTGCTGCAGGAATGGGTCTTCGTGCTCGAGCATGGTGTACCAGTTGATGATGCCGAACAGTTCGACAGCCGCGTCCCACAGATCCGGCGTCTTGCCGACAGCCATCAGCGTCATGAAGCCGCCATAGGAGCCGCCGGTAATGCCGATTTTCTTCGCGTCCACATAGCCGGTGTCGATGAGGAACTTTCTCGCATAGACCTCATCCTGCAGATCGCCTCCGCCGAGGTCCTGATAGTTGGCTTTCTGAAAATCCATGCCATAGCCCGTGGAGCCGCGGACATTGGGCGCAATGCAGAGGTATCCGCGCGATGCGAGCGCCGCAGCGGTCGAGTTGAAATAATCCACGGTCTGTCCCGTCGGTCCTCCGTGCGGCAACACGACCGCCGGATTGGTTCCGTCACGTTTCAGGTTGAATGGCAGCCAAAGAAAAGCGCTGATCATCTTTCCGTCGAAGCTCGTGTAGTGCACCAGCTGAGCCGGGGGCAAATCAGCGGGATTAAGTCCTGCTACTGCCGAATACGTTAACTGGCGAGGCGTGCGGGCGCCGAGGTCGTAGACCCAGAAGTCCGACGGGCGCTGGGAACTCTGGTGCGAGAGCAGCAACGATCGGCTATCGGGCGAGAACGAGATGGGTGTCCCGGCGGGAGTGGTGAGCCCGGCCGGCATCGATATGGCATCGGATTTTCCACTCGCGATGTCGTACAGATAGGTGGTTGTGATGCCATCGGCATTCAGCACCCAGGTTGCCAGTTTTCCGTCGGGAGAGAAATCGCCGCTGCCGGCCTCCCATTGTGTGTCGCTGATCCACTTCAACTGCCTGCTGGCAATATCGAGCAGCGCGGCATTCTGATATCCGCCCTTCTGGTCCGACGTGACCTGAACCGTTTTGCCATCCGGAGAGACGCCGGTCGACATAAACAGAACTTTGCCCTGATGTGGTGTGAGCTCCTCGGCCTTGCCCGTAGCGACGTCGATTCGGTAAACGCTGCCATCGTCGAAGCCGGCGTTGATGCGGCTGGCAATCACATATTTACCGTCAGGGGTCCAGTTGGTGAGCTGCCAGGAATGATCTTTGCTTTGTTCATTCGTAAGCTTCTTCACCTGGTGTGAATTCCAGTCGAGTAACGCTATGTCAGCCGTGGGCGAGGTCTTCGGCTTGTAGCCCAAGGCGATGGTCCTGCCGTCGGGCGAAAACATGGCTCCGTTTTCCGCGATATCGGGCGTATTAGTGAGATTGATCGGCACGCCGCCTTCGGTGGAGACGGCGAAGAGGTCGCTGTATTCGTTGCCGCCGAAGTCCTGCTCGTAGACGATCCATTTGCCGTCGCGCGACCACACCGCGCCAAACTGGCGGTCGTCGGAGACGGTAAGCTGCAGCGGCCAGCCCCCATCCGCCGACACCTTCCAGAGGTTAAAACGCCCGGTGAAATTAGTGGTGAAGACAATCTGCTTTCCATTTGGCGACCAGGACGGCGAGGCGACCCGGCGGCTGTAGAAGAGGTCATTGACCGGGACCGGACGTGCTGACGCGCTTGTCGGTGAGGTGATGGATTTGGGATCGGTTGGCTGGCGGTCCTTGGGCGAGGTGGGGACGGCTTGTGAACTCGCCAGAACGGCGGTGAATAGCAGGACGAGGAGCGCGAGGGTGTGACTGAATTTGCGATCGGAAGGCATCAAGCTTCTCCTTGCGAAGGAAGAACAATGGGCGTCTGCCCCCTAACGGGATTCGATTTCTGAGTAGCGCGACAGCCAGGCTCGCTGATCCCGACACTATATACTGAAAGCTCCGCCGGGCGGCGCAGTTGGTCACAGGGTGAGCGCATCCGTCCCATCGGTAGGGAATCTATAACTATTGAGGCTGCAGAGCAACGGCCTGAGGTTCCC
>Ga0335081_10004974_pt1 | contig 21001 bp, 20 predicted proteins | sample Lox_Sample_35_FD_206713 | JGI IMG/M metagenome (GOLD analysis project Ga0335081, IMG submission 206713) | Soil microbial communities from Loxahatchee National Wildlife Refuge, Florida, United States - Lox_Sample_3.5 | ecosystem: Environmental > Terrestrial > Soil > Wetlands | place: USA... | reverse complement strand
TGTCATCAAGAAGATTAAGACTCTTTTTAATGTCAGGAAGGTCGGTCACGCAGGGACTCTCGACCCGAAAGCAACCGGTCTGTTGATCGTATGCACGGGGAAGAAGACGAAGTCCCTCGATTCCTACTTGGATGTGGCGAAGGAGTATACCGGGGCATTTGAGCTTGGCGTGCGAACACCGAGCTTTGACTCCGAAACGAAGGTGTACGAGGTGGGGGACTTTTCTCACGTCACACCCCAGCTTCTCGAGAGGACGATCAAACAGTTTACTGGAAAGATCATGCAGAAGCCGCCGATGTATTCTGCAGTCAAAATCGAAGGAAGGCCGCTGTATCTCTACGCGCGTAAAGGAAAGAGCATCAACCGTTCGGCCCGGGAGGTCGAGATTCTCGATTTTCGAGTCACCCGTTTTTCGCCCCCCCTGATCGACTTCGATATTATTTGCTCGAAAGGTACCTACATCCGGACGCTCGTGGAAGACCTGGGTATTGCGCTCGGTTGTGGATGTACACTCCGATCGCTTCGCAGGACTCGCATCGGCTCAGTGCGAGTCGAGGACGCGATGACGATCGATGATCTGATTTCGCTTCGTGATGCCAATTTCGGAAACCGTCAACTGCACCATGAAGTCAGTCAACCTGCTGAGTGAGATTGTTCACGACAGAAATTCTGTAGTTACGGTTGGGTCGTTCGATGGGATGCATCTCGCGCACCGGGAGATTATTCGGGAAGTCGTACAACGGGCCAGTCGGAGAAACGGGAGGAGCGTCCTTGTCACATTTGAGCCCCATCCCCGGGAAATCGTCGGAAATCAAACAGGAGTCCCGATCCTAACGACGCTTGCCGAGAAAAAAGAAGCCGCAGAAGAGATGGGGATTGACCTGTTCTTTACCATTGCTTTCGACTATGCTTTTTCGCGCCTGACAGCGCGGGAATTCTATCTCAACTATCTCGTGAATGGAATCGGGGTAAGCGAGATTGTCGAAGGGTACGACCATCATTTCGGTCGCGATCGCGAAGGAAGTGTGCGGGAGATCCTGAAACTGGGCAAGGAGTTCGGTTATTCCAGCGTTGCCGTGAAACAGTTCGTCGTCAACGACCGGCCCGTCAACAGCACGGCCATTCGTGAATCACTTGCCGCCGGCGATGTCGAACAGGCGGGCATTTTTCTCGGCCGTCCGTACACGATCGACGGTACCGTTGTCAAAGGAGATGAGCGGGGACGGACACTGGGATTTCCGACTGCAAACTTGCAGCCGTTATCCCAGAAAAAGCTCGTTCCGGAGAACGGAATCTATTTTGTTGGTGTACGGCTCGACAGAGAATGGCATTCCGGAATCGCGAGCATCGGAGTGCGGCCTACGTTCGGTTTGCACGGAAACCGTGTCGTTGAAGTGTATATCCTGGATTTTCAAAACGATATTTACGGAGCCCAGCTGCGCATCGCCATGCACAAACGACTTCGCGACGAAATCAAGTTCGACACTGCTGAGCAGCTGATTGAACAGATGAATATCGACAAAAACGAAAGCATGAAGCTGCGGGAGAAGTATCAAAACATCTCCAGAAACTGAACATCATCACTATCACACGTACGTTCGAGGAAACCAATGCCAATAACAAAGGATCAAAAAGCCGAGTTTACCAGGAAATACGGCAAGGGGCCAACCGACACGGGTACGCCCGAGGTACAAATCGCCATCCTGACCGCGCATATCAACGAATTGTCTCCTCATTTCAATGCACACGCAAAAGACCATCACTCTCGCCTGGGTCTCCTAAAAATGGTGGGAAAGCGCCGAAGGTTGCTAGACTACCTTATGCGCAAAGACATCAACCGTTACAGGAAAATCATCCACGAACTCGAAATACGAAAGTAAGACCCGGCCAGCTCTTGTTGTCATCGAAGTTAACTGTGGATAACGAACACACTGAAGGGTAAAGGAATTATGGTAACGAAGGAAATAACAATCGAAGGAAAATCGTTTTCATTCGAAACAGGAAGGTTTGCGAAACAAGCCGACGGCGCAGTGATGGTCAAGTACGCCGACACAATGGTCCTCGCGACGGTCGTCAGTGAGCGCCAGGCGAAAGAAGGCTCGGATTTCTTTCCGCTTCAGGTGGAATATCGTGAAAAGACGGCCTCCGCGGGAAAAATACCGGGAGGTTTTTTCAAGAGGGAAGGGAGGCCATCGGAAAAGGAAATTCTCTCCTCACGCCTTATCGACAGACCTATTCGTCCGATGTTCCCCGAAAATTATCGGAATGAAACGCAAATCCTGGTCACGGTCTATTCATCGGACAAGGAGCACGACGGCGATGTCCTCGGCGCGTGTGCGGCTTCAGCAGCACTCATGGTTTCGGATGTCCCGTTCGACGGACCCATTGCAGAAGTGCGTGTAGGCCGCATCCAGGGAACGTGGATCATCAATCCAACATTTTCCGACCTCGAAAAGAGCGACCTCGATGTAACCGTCGCCGGTACGAGTGATTCGATCGTGATGGTGGAAGGAGAATCGAAGGAAATATCGGAACAAGACATGCTGGAGGCCCTCCGCATCGGCCACAATGCGATTAAAAGCCTTTGCGCTGTTCAACAGGAACTTGCCAAGGCGATTGGAAAACAAAAACGGCCCATCGAGCCGTCCACGATCGGCCCGGAAATGGTCACTCAGGTCGAGTCGATTGCGGCTGCAAGATTGAAAGAATTGAGCAGGACGGTCATGCACAAAGAAGCACGATCCGAGGCGACGAACGCTGTCTACACGGATGTTCACGCGGCGCTTGGCGAAAAATTTCCGGAGCGCGAAGCGGACCTCGATCAGATCGTGCACGACATCGAAAAGCGTGCAATGCGGTCCACCATTCTAACCGAGAAAAAGCGGCTCGACGGGAGAGGTCTCGCGGACATACGCCCTATCACGTGTGAAATCGGTCTTTTGCCGCGAACACACGGCTCGGCCCTCTTCACCCGGGGAGAAACCCAGAGCCTGACGACCGCCACTCTTGGCACCAAGCTGGACGAACAGGTGCTGGAAGGACTTTTCCCCGAAACGACAAAACGATTCATGCTTCATTACAACTTTCCCCCGTTCAGCGTGGGAGAAGTTGGACGGGTCGGCTCCACAGGGCGCAGGGAGATCGGTCACGGCAATCTGGCGGAACGCGCTCTGAAGAACGTCGCTCCGCCGGAGAAAGAATTCCCTTACACCGTTCGCGTGGTTTCGGATATCCTCGAGTCAAACGGGTCTTCTTCGATGGCAACGGTCTGTGCCGGGAGCCTCGCTCTCTTTGATGCCGGCGTTCCTCTGAAGCGACCCGTCGCCGGAATCGCGATGGGCCTTGTCAAGGAAGGAGACCAGGTAGCCATCCTGAGCGATATCCTGGGTAACGAGGATCATTTGGGGGATATGGATTTCAAAGTCGCCGGAACAGCGAACGGTATCACGGCATTCCAGATGGACATCAAGATCAAGGGGATTTCATTTGATATTCTTCAAAACGCGCTCCAGCAGGCAAAACAAGGGAGGTTCCATATTCTCGATGTGATGTCCAAGGCCATTGCCCAGCCGCGCGCGGAACTCTCACAGTTCGCTCCACGCTTGCAGACCGTTATGATTCCCGTGGACATGATCGGACCATTGATCGGACCGGGCGGAAAGAATATCAGGCAAATCGTCAAAGACAGCGGTGCCGAGATCAATATCGAGGATGATGGGACAGTCACCATCGCCGCTGTTGAGAAGACTTCAGCCGATGCGGCATTGAGGGCCATTCAACGCTTGACGGAAACGCCCGAGGTTGGAAAGGTCTACTCGGCCACGGTCAAGAAGATCATGGAATTCGGCGCCTTCGTGGAAATTCTCCCCGGGAAGGAAGGGCTCGTCCACATCTCACAGCTCGACGTCAACCGTGTGAACAAAGTCGAAGATGTGCTCAAGCTCGGCGACACTATTGACGTGAAACTGATCAGTGTCGACAACGAAGGTCGTCTCGTCCTTAGCCGAAAAGCGCTGCTCCCCGGCGGTGAAAATGCTGCCGAAGAGATACAGAAACGCGCGCGCGATCGAAAAGAACACTCATCGCACGATAAAGGCGGCCACGGAAGACCTCGTCACTAGTAGCATCAACACTTCGAACATTTGGTCCTCACATCTGCCGTAGTCTCGATCCCGGTGGCATCGTGTGAGGACTGTTCATTATGGACCTGCTGATACATCCTTCAAGCGGTTTGCGCGGAGAGCGTTTCATCCCCGGCGACAAATCCATTTCACATCGGGCATTGCTCATCGGAGCCCTCGCCGAGGGCACTACGACGATCCGCGGCCTCTCTGCCTCTGCCGATGTGCAAAGCACCCTCAGTTGTCTCAAATCGCTCGGTGTGGAGATCGAAGACGACTCTTCGACGATCGTCATACACGGAAAAGGTCCTCGGGGGTTCAAAAAACCTTTTGCACCTTTGAATGCCGGTAATTCCGGAACGACCATGCGTTTGCTGTCCGGGATCCTCGCGGGCCAGCGGTTCGACTCGGTGATTATCGGCGATGCTTCGCTCAGTAAACGACCGATGAAGAGGATCATAGAACCCTTGCGACTGATGGGGGCCAACATATCCGGATCGGCTGATTCTACGGCGCCTCTTCATATTTCCTCTACGTATAATCTCCGACCTATCGACTACGAGCTCAACCTGCCAAGCGCGCAAGTCAAATCGACCATTCTCCTTGCCGGTCTGTATGCGGACGGGGTGACGCACGTTATCGAGGAAATCCCTACGCGCGACCACACCGAACGAATGCTTGGCCTGAAAGTCCAGGCGCGAGGCAGGAAGCGGTCCATCGAAATTAAAGGCGGCCAAAAAGTCGCGGCCCGTAGCCTCTCCGTACCCGGTGATATTTCCGCCGCTACATTTCTAATTGCGGCAGCTGCAATCATTCCCAATTCCGAATTGATCATCCGCAACGTCGGGATGAACAAGACCCGCACCGCGGTCCTTGATGTTTTTAGAAAGATGAATGTTTCCTTCGAGCTCGCAAACGAACGGGAGGAGGGGGGAGAACAACTCGGCGATATTATAGCCAAAACCTCCGCTCTCCGCACCGATGTTACCCTCAGGGGAGAAAGCATACCGTTGCTCATTGATGAACTCCCAATGCTGGCGGTCATGGCATTGTTCGGAAAAGGGCAATTCACGCTGCGCGATGCCACGGAGCTGCGTCACAAGGAATCCGACCGCATTGCAGCTGTCGTTCAAAACATGACGACGCTCGGCGTGGATGTCGTCGAGTATCATGACGGGTTATCCTTCCACCCGAAAGACAATTTGGCGGGCGGGACCCTTCAAAGCTTCGGCGATCACCGCATTGCGATGGCCTTCGGAATTGCAGGACTACGAATTCCCGGTGTTACAATCTGCAATGCTGAATGCGTCGACATATCGTTCCCCGGATTCTGGGATGCCATACAGGCATAAGATTCACGTCCGCGTCATCCCACACCCGCGCCCCCGCTTCGACCCAAGAATCGATCAAATTAATTGAGGCATACAAGCAACGTGGGAGGTCGGAAAGAACAGCCACCGCTCTCCCCTTTTGTATTCAGATCCGCAAGAGTTGATGTTTCAGCTTGTCGATTTGGATTTCCCTGAATAGCCAGCGCACAAACTCCGGCCCATACTTATTCAGGAAATAGAGGATGTTAACCTGGCGCTCCTGGAAATCGGAGGATGGAAAGAGGTTCGCAGCCGCTTTGTCCAGTTGACGAAGCGACACTTCGTGCTGTCGCTTCTGAGCGGCAATAGTTTTTTCTTTGAGGACGTTGAGATGCGTGTTGATTTTTTCGAGTGTGTGCCCTAAGGCAGGTAACAGGGTGGAGTCGATCGACTGGATTGCCGGCTTCAGTTGATCCAGCGATTCCTTGACCGAGTGTGATGCTTCGGCAAAAAAATCGTCTGCTTTGAGGTCGGAAATCTGTTCGGCCACTTGTTGCTTGAGGAATTCAATATTTCCAAACAACGCCAGGGGCTCGAGTGAGAACCGTGTCAGGACTTTTTCGACTTTTTCTTCCACGATGGTGATGCTCGCCCGCGGGTAAATAATAGGTTGCCGCAGGCCGAACTCTTTGTACAGAGTGCTGTACTGTCCGAAATAAGCAAGTTCCGATGGACCTGCCACGTATGCAATGGTCGGCAGGAGCGTGTCCTGACAAATGGGTCTGAGAACAACATTCGCGCTGAAACGCTCGGGCTTCTCAGTAAGCAGTGAATCCAGCTCGGTCTTGCTGAAATGTTGCCTAGTTCCTTTCAGAAAATAACCATTGGGGTGCGGCTCGATCGGGTAGCGTCCCTTTTCGTGGAACAAGAAGAGATTAATCGACCGGGGTTTCACCTGGGCGTGATACTGGCGTTCGAGGACAGCACTTTGGTCGATGACGAGCTGGCAGGATTTCGGAGTTTCTGCGAGCTCCTTCCGAAAGACCGGAAGGAGGAGTTGTTTGATTTCCGCATCGTTGGAGTTGAGAAAGATCAATCCGGAGTCTTCCAGCAGAACATTCATCAGGTGCACAAAGGCCTTGTTGAACGTCATTCCTTGTTGGTAGGCCTTTTTGAATAGCTCAAGGACCTTGGGCTTGAATTCGGTGGGCAATAACGCTTCTTCCGCTGACTTGAACACGAGCTCAATACTTTCATCAAGCTCGATTTCCCCGACTGCACCTCGGTTAGCCTCCGATTCTTTTCCTTCAGTTTGGTAATCAAGGTGTACAAGCTCTCCTGCTTTGTCATACACGGAAACGGAACTCACCTCTTCGAAATCATGGTCTTCGCCCGCAAGCCAGAATATCGGGACGAACCTATACTCTGAGAATTCCCTGGAGAGTTTGTCGGCCAGCTTTACCGCTGTTATCGCTTTGTAGATCGTGTAAAGTGGCCCTGTCAAGAGCCCTACCTGCTGACCCGTCACGACTGCCACACAATTGTCATCACGCAGAAGATCAATGTTGGCGAGTGATTTGACGCCGCAATGAAAGTCCCTGTTCTGTCGAGAGAGGATTTGTGCCAGCCCGGAGCGGTCAATATTCCGTGCACCAACGAACTGGAGCAGTTGTCGCCAGTCGTTTGCATCCTGAGGATTACCGCCATAGAATTGACGTACCTTCTGATAATCTGTGACGTAGTCAACGAACAGGCGTGAAAACGTGCCGTCGGATGACTCGAGGTCTTGGTAATCTATCCAGTTCGTCAAATTTGAGGAACCCTTCCGCGATGACTGTGGTTGTTACTCATGAACGAACCTAATATAGCACATTAGAGAGGATAGTTCAATAAGAGCCAACGATGTCAGTTTTTTGGACTTCTTCTCTAAAGTCAATCTTGCAGAGCCAGTGCTTAAATCGTTGTGGGTCTGCAGAGTATTGTTTTTTTTTCTTGACTAATTTTGTATGAGGCTGTATATTGTGTGCGTTCTTTCTCAATTTTGAGATTGGATGTAGTTTTGCAGGAATTGACAAATGAGTGAGGGTGTTCATACGGTTAATCCAGCGCCAAGACCTACGCCTGCTCCACCCCCTGCCGCGGCAAAGAAGAAGAAAAAGTCACCGCTTGTCGCAATCGTTCATCCTGAAGGGTGCACAGGTTGCGAAGTCTGCATCGAATTCTGTCCGGTGGATTGCATCTACAAAGTTCCCGGTCCTGAAAACCCGCAAGAACACAGCTACTCCAGCGTAAACGGAATCGTTGTGGTGGACGAGGAAATCTGCATCGGGTGCAAGCTTTGCGCAAAGTATTGTCCGTGGGAAACCATTGACATGGTCAAGCGCGATGAAGAGCTAAGCGCTGCTGCGTAACCTTCCTACGCCTCCCGACTCATTTGTAATCAGTCGTTCGTACTTTTCATAAGGAATTCGAAATGGCAGAACAAACGCCAGCAGATCCGTCACGTCCAGAACCGCAGAGTTCTACGCCGACAACACCGGTTGCAACTCCACAGCCGGCTCCGGTCCAGATAACATCAACGCCTCCGCCAAGAAAAGCAAAACAGGATCGCGCGCCCGAAGAAGACCCGGGCATATGGCGGATGAACCGCCGCAACCTTCTTGCGATCACAGGTTGGCTCGCGTTCCTCAGTTTCATCGTGGCGTCGACAATTGGAGCGCTCAGATTCATGTTTCCTCGGGTCCTCTTTGAGCCCCCAACGAAATTCAAGGCGGGATTCCCGCAGGATTATGTAATCGGGGAGGTGAGCGACAAATACAAGGAAGCCCACAGAGTATGGATCATACGAGATAACGCCGGGTTCTATTCACTCATTGCGATTTGCACGCATCTCGGTTGCACGCCTCGCTGGCTGCCGTCAGACAACAAATTCAAATGCCCTTGCCACGGCAGCGGCTATTACAAGAGCGGGATTAATTTTGAAGGTCCAGCTCCGCGCCCGTTGGAGCGCGCGTATATCGGCCTGACCGATGATGGAGAGATACAGGTTGATACCAGTGTTACGTTTCGCTACGAGTTGGGACAGTGGGGAAAACCTGGTTCATTCCTGACGTATACCGGATAACATAAGGAGTGGCGCATGTTTGACTCGTTCAAGAAAACGGAAGTCTACAAATCTGTCTTCCGGCATTCGTACCAGGACACGCAACGCAACCGCGCTCTCCAGGTTGTCGACAACGTGTTTCTTCACCTGCACCCAGTCCGCATCGCCCGCCACGCCGCAGATGTCGGTTTCACGTGGGGCATGGGAGGAATTTCTTTTCTTCTCTTTCTTATCCTGACCATCACCGGTATCATCCTGATGTTTTATTACCGTCCCACGGCGCAGTATGCGTACGAGGACATGAAATACCTTATGAACGATGTGGCATTTGGTCCCCTTATCCGAAACATGCACCGATGGGCAGCGCACGCGATGGTGCTTACGGTTATGCTCCACATGTTCAGAGTTTTTCTCACCGGGTCGTACAAACCGCCGCGTCAATTCAATTGGGTGGTGGGGGTCGTTCTTCTCTTGCTCACGCTTCTCCTGAGTTTTTCGGGATATCTTCTTCCGTGGGATCAGCTTTCGATTTGGGCCGTAACCGTCGGTACCAACATGGCGCGCGCGACCCCACTCCTCGGTCACCAGGGTCCATTCGGGCCGCAGCTCGGCATGCGCCCCGACAACGACATACGGTTCCTGTTGTTGGGAGGAACGGAGGTCGGTCCGCCGACTCTTCTTCGATTCTATGTAGGCCATTGTATATTCCTTCCCGTCATTGCAGCAGTATTTATGATCGTTCACTTCTGGCGCGTGCGAAAAGACGGCGGAATCTCCGGACCCGACATCAACAAGAAGGCTGCGTGAAGTCAACGATGAATCCACTAGACTGAATTCCTATGTCGAACTTTCTGGCAATTGTAACAAAGCCCGACAACATACCGATCACCTTGCTCCTTGTCAGTGTTGTTTTCTTCACGTGGTTGGCGTGGACCAAGGCGAAGAAGAATGACCTTCGGGGCACTCCCATCGAAGCAACGAAGGACGACAAAATCCAGGTATGGCCGTATCTTGTCCGCGTCGAATTCCTTGCTACGATCCTTGTCCTTGCGGTCATGGTGATTTGGTCCGTTTTTTTGAATGCACCCCTGGAGGCGATGGCCAACAAATCCCTGACGCCGAACCCCTCGAAGGCACCCTGGTATTTTCTGGGACTGCAGGAACTGCTTGTCTATTTTGATCCGTGGATTGCAGGCGTGGTGCTGCCCACCATCATTCTTCTTGGCCTGATGGCCATTCCGTACATCGATATCAACGAGAAAGGGAACGGCTACTACACGTTCAAGGAGCGCAAGTTTGCGATCCTGACATTTTCATTCGGATTCCTGATCTTGTGGGTCTCTTTGATTGCCGTCGGCACATTTCTGAGGGGTCCCGGATGGAATTTCTTCTGGCCCTGGGAAACATGGGATCCACACTATGTTGCTGTCCTCACCAACGCGGATTTGTCCGAATACTTCGGAATCCCATCGCATCTGCCTGATGCGTCCGTAAACCCTGTTGCGTCAATCTTTGGAGCTGTCTGTGTGCTGGGATACTACTCGGTCATTCCGATCTACTGGCTGAGAAAGCGGAACACGGATATCCTCAAGAAACTTGGATTCCTTCGATACAGCATTGTAGCGTTCCTGTTCGTGACGATGGTCGGCGTCGTCATCAAGATTGTTTTGCGACAAGCTCCACTCCTGTTCGGACTGAACCCCATTAAGTACATTTGGGTAACTCCCTGGTTCAATGTCTGAAGTATTCCTGTAAGAATGACCACTAACGTTCGTTCCACCCGGGAAAATCTATGCTAGAAAAAAAAGCAGAAATACCCGTCGAACTGCGAAACTACGGGGTCTACTATCTCATCTTCAGCGCCCTCCTCATATTGGGAACGTTGTGGGCCGTGATCGATGAGGTGAAAATCAGGCGCCCCTGGAAGGAGTATCAGACGCAGTATTACGAACTGGCAGCTGCAAAACTCGACTCACTCAAGAACGCCGCTCTTGCAGGAATTGACTCAACGCAGGCCGCCGAACTCAAGCAGACGCTCGATTCCACGGAAGCAGCCCTGAACTCTCCCGAATATCTCAAGGCTGCAGAGCAAAAGGAGGCTTTGCTCAAGCAGTTGGACGTTGCGACGACCAACTGGAGATTCTCGCGTAGTCGTTCGGACGCAGCGTACTATCAGTTCCAAAGGGTGAAGCTTCAGGAAGGAAGAGAAGACCCTGAATTGCGGAAGGAAGTCGACGATGACGATTCGAGTGCGGCCCGATATTTCTCGGAGATGGGAGTGATCAACAATAAAATTGCACTCTGCGATGAAACCGTCAATAAATATGAGGATGCGAACAAGAAGGCTTTGAAAGACTACGAGGATCTCTTGGCGACGGCGACCACGTACGAGGGCAAGGCGGAAAAACTTCAAAGTGCACCGCTCCAGATTCGCCAGGTGGTCTTGAATGATTTTGAGTTCACGCCGTTTCAGGAAATAAAGGCCCGCGTGGATCGTTGTCAAACCTGCCATCTCGGTTGGAAGGATCCGACGATGGCGGATGCGCCGGAACCGTTCAGGGAACACCCGTACCCGGAACTCCTCAAACTTCACAACCCGGAGACATTCGGTTGCACGCCGTGCCACCGGGGCCAGGGTCCCGCACTGACTGTCGGGGATGCTCACGGTGAAGCAGATCCGGATTGGCACACACCGATCCTGCACGGAAACGATATCTACGCCACGTGCAATTCGTGCCATTCCTCCGAAACCGTTCTTAAAGACGCCGAACCGTTTACTCGCGCGAAGCAGATTGTCGCCGAATCCGGGTGCTTCGGATGCCACGACATCCACGGCTTCAACGATTATAGCAGGATCGGACCTCCGTTGAATTCTCTCCCTGCGAAAGTCAAGCCTGAATGGGTCTTCCATTGGGTAAAAGACCCCAAGGACTATACTCCCCATACACGCATGCCCAATTTCAAGCTCAGCGACGATCAGGCAGCCGCTGTCACCGCGTACCTTATGAACATCGGAAAAGAATCCGACTTTAAGCTTGCCAGGCCACGTGGTGCTTACCTGGGCGGAAATGCCGCCGAGGGCAAGAAGCTTTTCGAAACTGTCGGGTGCCAGGATTGTCACGTCGCACAGGGATTTACGAAAGTGCGCGAAGCGCGAGGCACCAGCTACGATATTGCGCCTGAACTAACGCGCGTCGGAAGCAAGGACAATCCGGACTGGCTCTTCGATTGGGTGAAGAACCCGCGACATTTCAATCCCGAGACGAGGATGCCAAATTTGCGGCTTACCGACGGCGAGGCAAGGAATATTGTCGCTTACCTGACCACATTGAAAGATGATCGAATCGAGAAAACTCCGCCTCTCGACATCAACAATCCGGCGAAGATTGCGGAGGGAGAACAGGTCATACGCGAAAATGGATGTTTCGGCTGCCATTCGATCAAAGGAATGGAAAAAGAAGGAAAGGTCAGCGTGGACCTTTCCGACTTTGACAGAAAACTGATCGAGCAAATGGATTTTGGCGACACGAGGGAGCTGCCAGAAGATTCGCCGGTAGACTTCAAGGCGGATTCGGACGGGGCCACGTGGGTGAAGCATACGTGGCGAGCCTGGGTCTACGGAAAACTCCACAATTCCCGACAATACGCCACTGAGCGAATTGTGCAAAAGATGCCAGTGTTCGCGTTCAGCGATGCGGAGATTCGTTTGATCAGGACATTCCTTATTTCGATGACCAATGACATTCCCGCAGCCAAGTACCAGATGCCGAATAGTACGAAACTGCAGGAAATCGCAGCGGGCCGAAGAGTTATCCGACATTACAATTGCATGCAGTGTCACAACATCGAAGGGGAGGGAGGATACATTCTCGCAAAGTACGACGACCCGGCGCTCGGTCCGCCGATCCTTCCGCAGAGCCAGGGGGCTAAAGTGCAGGAACAGTGGTTGTTCAACTTTCTCAAAGGGCCGACGCCGATCAGACCCTGGTTGAAAATCCGCATGCCGACGTTCGGGTTGACGGATCTCGAAATCAGCAAGATCACAAAATACTTCCTCGCAGAGGCGAACAAGGACTTGGTCATCAGGGACTATTCAGCCATTCCGGTCGATGAAGAGTATCTCGCACCGGGGAAAAAACTGTTTCAGACGTACCAATGTGGAAAGTGCCATCCCTCGGGTCCGGTCACGCTTGGCGGCGAAACCAGTGCCTCGGATCTTGCGCCAAACCTCGCCCAAGCGCACAACCGCCTGAAACCGGACTGGATCATCGAATGGCTCCACGACCCGCAAAAACTCCAGCCGGGAACCCGCATGCCTTCGTTCTTCTATGAAGGGAAGGGACCGGATGAGACGGTTTTCGGGGGAGATGCAGATGAACAAATTAAAGCTCTTGAAGCGTATGTATGGAACTTAGGTCGAAAGAACGGTGTTCTCACATCGACCCGGTAATTAGCCAATCTTTGATCATTATTTAGCAAGGAGTAATGATGATGAACAGGAGAGTTGTTTCAGTTTTGATTTCAGCACTTTTGCTCAGCTCCGGCCTGATGGCGGGAGATGTAACCGGAAAGGTGGAGTTTAAAGGAAAAGCACCGGTTGAACCGAGAATCAACATGAACGCGGATCCGGTGTGTAAGAAGGCTCACCCGGGACCGGTCTACGGAGAAGAGGTCGTTATCAACAAGAACGAAACGCTGAAAAATGTCCTCATTTTCATTAAAGACGGCTTGCCGGCAAAAACTTATGAGCCGCCCAAACAGAAACTCCTGTTTGATCAGATAGGCTGCGAATACAAACCCCACGTGCTCGGCATCATGGTTGGACAGGAATTGGACATCAAGAACAGCGATCCGACCCTTCATAACGTACATTCCCTTTCGAAACTCAATCCGCAATTCAACCGTGCCCAGCCGATCAAGAACATGGTGATGACTGAAAAATTCGAAAAAGTGGAGACCTTCAAGGTCAAATGCGAAGTCCATCCGTGGATGAACGCCTATATCGGCGTGTTCAATAACCCATTCTTTGCCGTGACGGGCGATGATGGTTCGTTTACGCTCAAAGGAGTTCCTGCCGGTGAGTACACAATCGAAGCGTGGCAGGAAAAGTACGGATCGAAGACCGCAAAAGTCAAAGTCGAGCCGTCCGGAAAAGTGACGGTGGATTTTACATACACGGGCAGCTAACCTCTACCATTTCACGCCAATCCTGCCTTTGATTCTTCTAACCGAGGAGAACTGATATTGGAACATACAGCGAGCTCAACTCACGGAAATCATCATGATACTCCGCACGAGTTGAACTTTTTGCGGAAGTACGTATTTTCCCAGGACCACAAAGTCATCGGCATTCAGTACGGCATCACAGCCCTCTGCTTCCTTTTGTTTGGTTTCACTCTGATGATCATGATGCGCTGGCAGCTTGCTTATCCCGGCCAGCCGATTCCTTTGATCGGACAATGGTTGGGTGACGCAAACGCGCCAGGGGGGATCATGCTGCCAGAGTTTTACAACCAGTTGGGTGCGATGCACGGCACGATCATGGTGTTTCTCGGCGTCGTTCCGCTGGCCGTTGGGGCATTCGGAAACTATATCGTCCCGCTCCAGATTGGCGCTCCCGACATGGCGTTCCCCAAGCTGAACATGATGAGTTACTGGTCCTACTTCCTTGGCGGCGTGACCATGCTTTCCAGTTTCTTCGTTCCGGGCGGGGCTGCCAATTCCGGATGGACTTCCTATGCGCCCCTGGCAACCATTGCAACCACGGGACAGACCTTCTGGCTTTTTGGAATGATCTTTCTGATCACGTCCTCGCTGCTCGGCTCGGTAAACTTCATTGTGACGATTGTGCAGCTTCGGGCGAAGGGCCTCACGTTCATGCGTCTACCGTTCTTTGTCTGGGCACAGCTCGTCACTTCATTCCTTTTGCTCCTTGCTTTTCCGCCGCTCGAAGCCGCCGGTGTTCTGCAACTAATGGACAGGCTTGCCGGTACCAGCTTTTTTCTTCCTTCAGGCCTTGTCATTGCCGGCCAGCCGTTGCACGTGAGCGGGGGAGGAAGCCCGATTCTTTGGCAACATCTGTTCTGGTTTCTCGCGCATCCTGAAGTCTACGTGTTGATCCTTCCGGCCATGGGCATCGTGGCGGAAATCATCGCGAATAACACGCGCAAGCCACTCTGGGGTTACAAGTCAATGGTGTATTCGACGATCTTCCTCGGCTTTATGTCGTTCATCGTCTGGGCACATCACATGTTTATGACGGGCATGGGAACGGTGATCAGCGCTTTCTTTCAGACGACAACGATGATCATTTCGATACCGTCCGTGATCATCCTTACTGCGTTGCTCCTCTCGCTATATGGTGGTTCTATCCGGTTTACGACACCGATGCTGTTTGCAACGGCATTTTTACCGATGTTTGGTATCGGTGGTCTCACGGGTCTTCCCCTGGGTCTCGCCCCTTCGGACATCCACTTGCACGACACTTACTACGTCATTGGACATTTTCATTACGTGGTCGCACCTGGAACGCTCTTTGCCCTGTTTGCCGGAATCTACTACTGGTTCCCGAAGGTGACGGGTCGGAGAATGAATGACGTACTCGGAAAAATACATTTTTACGGCTCCTTTGTTTTCATCAACGGCATCTTTATGCCGATGTTCATCGAAGGGCTCGCCGGAGTGTCGCGTCGGCTGTACGACGGTGGACAACAGTACGCGCACGCCCAGGGAGTGTTGCACTGGAACGTCTTCATGTCCATCTCGGCCTTCTGCCTGTTCTTCTTTCAGCTCTTCTTCATCATTAATTTCTTCTGGAGCATGAAAAAAGGCAAAAAGGTCACTTCGGACAACCCGTGGGATGCGACCACGCTGGAGTGGGACACACCCACTCCGCCCCCGCACGGCAATTTCATTAAACCGCTCGAGGTATTTCGAGGACCGTACGAATACAGCGTCCCGGGAAAATCAAAAGACTTTCTCCCACAAACAGAACCGGAAAAGGTGTAGTCGATGCAAGTTCCTTACACAGTTAATACGCGATCGGACACAGGGCTGTACAACGCAAAACTGGGGATCTGGCTCTTTCTTTCCTCCGAAGTGATGCTTTTTGGCGCACTGTTCTCTTCTTACATCTTGCTGAGGGTCGGTGCCGACACGTGGCCTCACGGCTACGAACACCTGAATATCCCGCTTGGCACGGTCAATACTGCCGTTCTTATTACTTCCAGTGTGACGATGGTCATGGCTTGGGCGTCGCTCATGATGAAGGATTTTGCAAAGTATCGCCGGTATCTCGGAACGACGATTCTTTTGGCTCTCGTCTTCCTCGTCATCAAGGGATTTGAATATGCCGCAAAATTCGAACACGGCCTGTATCCCTCAACCAGCACGTATTTCGCGATCTATTTTACACTTACGGGCCTGCACGGTCTGCACGTTATTGGCGGTATCATCGTGAATGCGTATTTCTGGGGTCCCGGCAGCAAAATGTGGAAAACGGATCCAGATCGGTTTACCCATCGGATCGAGATAGCTGGCCTGTATTGGCATTTCGTCGACATTGTCTGGATATTCCTCTTCCCAACATTGTACTTATTGTAGGAGAACGCATGGAGGAAGTACACACGCTTGAAGATATCAAGCAGCAAGTCCGACGTTACATTCTCGTGTTTACGGCGCTGCTGACGTTGACGATCATCACGGTGACGGTTTCCTATTTTCATCTCTCCGTTGTTCCCGCAATCATCGTTGCGATGTTCATCGCGAGCATCAAGGGGACGCTGGTTGCTTCTTACTTCATGCACCTTATTTCGGAACGGAAGTTCATTTATTTCATCCTGATTCTTACGGGCGTGTTCTTTCTGGCGCTCATGACGCTTCCTGCGCTCCATCACGCAGACAGAGGATTGGTGTGACATGTCTCTCAAGGCTTTTCACGTGTTCTTCATCGCGCTGGCTACCATCGTGACATTCTTTTTTGGAACGTGGCTTTTCATCACCGTCGAGGCGGGCGGCGCCGTTCTGAGATTCGGGTTCGGAGCACTTTCGTACGCAGCAGGGATACTTCTTCTTGTCTACGGAAGATATTTTCTTCGCAGATTCCGCCACATTACCTATTTCTAGTCCAAAGGAGCTATGGGAATGCGTGTGAAATACGTTCTGGTTTCGATCGGGTTGATTCTGTTGATCGTGAATGTCGGTATGAGCTGCCCCGTCTGTTACGGTCAAACTGACACCCATACGGCGAGCGCTGTGAATGCGGCAATATTCTCCATGCTGATCGTCACGGGTACCGTCCTTTCATTCTTTGCGTCTTTGATTGTCTATCTGAGGAAGCGATTGCGGCTGTCGGCGGCGACAAATTCAGACGAAGTACATTGATGGAAAGGATACTGCCACAGGCATGAGACAGCTTCTCGGTTTACCTATTGACGCATCGGCCCAGGGCCCGAGCATTGACAATCTGCTCGTGATGGTCCACTGGCTGATGTTTATTTTGTTCGCTGGATGGGTGACGTATTTCATCGTCACGTTGATTCGCTTCCACAAATCCCGACATCCAAAGGCAGACTATCATGGCGTCAAGAGCCATTATTCCTCGTATGTCGAAGTCGGCGTCGCATTGACGGAAGTGGTTCTCCTCGTTGGTTTTGCATTTCCAATCTGGGCAACAAAAGTCAATAAAATACCGGATGACAAAGATGCAACGGTGGTGAAGATCGTGGCACAACAATTTGCCTGGAACGTGCACTACCCGGGACCGGACGGTGTGTTTGGCAGAACGGATATCAATCTCGTTTCGTCGGACAACCCCCTCGGACTCGACCGGACTGATCCGTATGCGAAAGACGATATCACGACCATCAATCAATTGAACCTGCCGGTCGACAAGCCGATTATCATTGAGCTCAGCAGCAAGGACGTCATCCACAGTCTGAACCTGCCGCTGTTCCGCGTGAAGCAGGACGCGATCCCCGGCCAGATGGTCAAAGCCTGGTTTCAACCCACGATGACCACCGAGCAGATTCGTGAAAAACTCGGAAAGACCTTTTCGATCACGAACGGCATTTCCGAGGAACTCTCGAATCTTACTTCACTGGAAGACTACAAAGCAAAGGACGGAACGGTGATTGTGGCGAAGGGCGGAAGCTTCACCGATGATTTGGTTCCACAATTGATCCAGGCAGGCATCACCGAGGTTCGCGCCGCTCCCGACACACCGACGGAGATCGCGTGCGCTCAGTTATGCGGACTTGGACATTACCGGATGCGCGGATTTGTCACCGTTCAGACGCCGGAAGAATACGCGGCGTGGGTGAAAGACCAGGAATCCCAGCTCCAACAAGTACAGTAAGAATAAGCAACATTGTTTCCCTGCAGTGAAAGTCATGCGCTGCTTTTCGGCCTTCACGCGTAATCATTCGCCTCTCGATCAGCGATGAGATCGACCTACAGTAAGCTCCTGAATTTCTACACGATCGTTCTGGGATTCTGCACCTTTATGCTGATCATCGCCGGAGGACTCGTTACCAGCACTGATTCAGGCCTGTCCGTTCCCGATTGGCCGCTGTCCTACGGAAAGCTCATGCCCCCGATGGTTGGAGGCATTTTCTATGAGCACGGCCATAGAATGGTGGCATCACTCGTGGGCTTTCTTACCGTTCTTCTGGTTATCCTCATCTATCGAAAGGAACAGCGGTCCTGGCTGCGCAGGCTCTCTCTTGTTGCGCTTCTGGCCGTCATTCTTCAGGGCCTCTTGGGAGGTCTCACTGTCCTGTTTCTCTTACCGACATGGATCTCGGTCAGTCATGCCACATTGGCACAGACGTTTTTTTGCATCGTGGCGTTGATCGCCCTTTTTGAGTCTTCGTGGTGGCAAGAAACCGAATCGCCGATTCTCGAAGAGAAGGAAGGAAGATCGTTGTTCGCTTTCGGACTCTGCGCCGTGGCAGTTGTCTACGTTCAATTGATTCTCGGCGCACTCATGCGCCATACCGCATCCGGACTTGCAGTACCGGATTTTCCGCTTGCCTACGGACAAGTTCTTCCGTCGCTCACTCCGACTGCTTTGGGACAATATAACGCAGAACTCATACTCCGGGACATTCGTCTCGCCGCCGATGGACCGATCACGAGGGACCAGATCATCATTCATTTGGCTCACAGGTTCTGGGCCGTCATCACTGGGGTCGTAATTCTTACGTTTGCCATTCGCGTTTACCGTCGATCCCGGAGGGTGAAGGCGCTGAAAACTCCGGCAATTGCAATGGCTCTTCTGATCCCACTCCAGATTACACTCGGCGCGTTTACCGTGCTTTCCCGGAAGGCCGTCGATATAACAACGATCCACGTTGCAACAGGCGCACTCATTCTCGTCTCGAGCATCGTGACAACATTCATGGTCTATCGCGTTATTCCACACCGCGTCAAAGAACCCAGTCCGGCTTTCGACCTGAAAGAGGCTACTGCATGAGTACATCGTCCAGAGCCCAGGTACTTGACATGCCTTTTGATGTTCTCCGCTTTAGCGAGCTCATGAAGCCCGAATTGACCGGCCTTTCAGTACTCACAGCCCTCTGTGCGTTCTATCTCGCATCCGGAGAAATAGTCGATTTATCAAGACTGCTGGATACTGCTCTCGGAACCCTTCTCGTCGGTGGGGCGGCGGGGACGCTCAATCAATACGTTGAACGCGAGTTGGACGGGCTCATGAAGAGGACCGAGAAACGACCTCTTCCTGCGGGACGCCTTTCACCGGCGATAGCGTTGTTCTTCGGATTTCTATTGTCGTTTTCGGGACTGTTCCTGCTTCTCGCGACCACGAACCTCCTTACCTTTCTCGTCGCCCTCATCACGCTCATCAGCTACCTCTTTGTCTACACACCTTTGAAGAGAACCACGCCGTTGAATACCATAGTCGGTGCAATTCCCGGGGCGTTGCCGATCCTGATCGGATGGTGTGCTGTCCGCGATGAGATTACACTCCCAGCCATTATTTTGTTCGCGCTGCTGTTTGCCTGGCAGATTCCGCATTTCCTTTCACTCGGATGGATGTACCGCAAGGATTACGCCCGCGCAGATTTCAAGATGTTGCCCGTTGTGGATGAACAGGGAATAAAGACCGGAGGCAATATCTTCTGGTATACCCTGTCACTCTTGCCGGTCAGCGTATTGTTGACCGTCGTGGGTGTGACGGGGTACTATTATCTTGCCGGGGCCGTCATCGGCGGCCTGCTTTTTCTCGTTCCGGTGTATCGTTTTCGATCGGTAAGCAATCAAAACGCCGAAACGGCACTGGTCATGAAAAATAGTCTGTCAAGGAAGATTTTCTTCGGTTCCCTTGCTTATTTGCCAGTCTTGATGCTTCTGATGGTTCTCGACAAAGTGTGATACCAGTTCACTTCATTCGGTTTACCGTACTGTAGCACAGCCTGAGGAACGCCCCCCTGATGTCCTATTCGAGTTTGCCACTGCTCAACGCATTTCTTAACACGACAAGTGCAATCCTTTTGTTCACAGGTCATCAATTCATAAAGAAAGGGCGGACAGACACTCACAGGAAGTACATGATCGCCGCATTTGTTGTATCCTCGTTATTCCTCGTCTCCTACGTACTCTACCACTACGTACACGGTTCCCAGCACTTTGCGGGACAGGGATTCTTCAGACCGGTTTATTTTGTTATCCTGGGGTCTCACACTATTCTTGCAGCGACGGTTGTGCCGCTTGCTCTCATCACATTACGAAGAGGATTGCGTGGACAGTACGGTCGACACAAAGCAATCGCCCGATGGACCTATCCGGTCTGGCTGTACGTATCCATAACCGGCGTCATCGTATATCTCATGCTTTACCAGTTGTTCCCGGGAGGTAAAACCCTGTAACGAGAGTATTCCTGCTGCAGAAGATCGTAGCGTTCAGTGTATTCTGAGAATGACGTGTTTCATGAGCGCTGAAAAACTCTGTTGAGTCTTGTCCGCGATCTCAGTCACTTCTTCGTGGGACAATTTGGTTTGGGACAGACCTGTGGCCATGTTTGAGATGAGCGAAATCGCCGCAACGTTCATTCCAAGGCTCCTTGCCTTTGCAATCTCAGGGACTGTCGACATTCCGACAGCATCTGCACCAAGCCTGCGCAACATCTTGATCTCGGCCGATGTTTCATAGGATGGCCCATGAAGCCAACAGTACGTGCCCTCCTGCAAATTAATTCTCAGTTCACGGGCTGAACTTCGAATGAGATCTTCGAGCGTGTGATTGAAATCCTTCGAAGCGTTCGTCACGTTGCCGTTTACCCAATTCGTCAGAGGATTTCGTCCTGCAAGATTGAGATAGTCCTTGATGAGCATGAGTTGGCCGGCCTGGAAATTGACATTGATCCCCCCGGCAGCGTTTGTGGCAATCAAGTTCCGTGCACCAAGTCGGTGCGCAAGAACAGTGGGGAACACTATCCGGTCTATTTGACC
>Ga0335081_10004973_pt1 | contig 21006 bp, 20 predicted proteins | sample Lox_Sample_35_FD_206713 | JGI IMG/M metagenome (GOLD analysis project Ga0335081, IMG submission 206713) | Soil microbial communities from Loxahatchee National Wildlife Refuge, Florida, United States - Lox_Sample_3.5 | ecosystem: Environmental > Terrestrial > Soil > Wetlands | place: USA... | reverse complement strand
CTTCGTGTGGACGATGATGCCGCAGCCGACGGAACAGTAGGGACAGATGGTGTTCGTCTTGGTCGCGCCGTTGATCCTCAGGCCCTGGGCATATGCCTTCGCCGGATCGAGGTTGATGCCGAGGGAACCGAGCAGAACAGAACTGCCCGAGATCTTCATGAATTCCCGCCTTGATACCCCCATTGAATTGCCTCCTTTTTTTGTAATTATGATCTATCCTGATTGCTGACTGGCAAGAGTCCCGAAAAGCGGAATAAACCCGCCTGGACTGCATTCGCGTGAGTGGATTCATCCCGTATTCAGGAGATGATGAGATGTATGCATAGAGATACGGCAAGGCCCATCCATAAGGAATGCTAATTCCTGCATAACTATAGCAAATAACATCACCATTGTCGAGGTGATTTTCAGCAATAAAGAAGTTAGGCCAACGGCTCAATAAGCGCAGAAAGCATTAATTCTGCGCATGCGATGTAGCAATTACCGATGCCCGCGCCAGTCTGAAGAGTGAATAAGCTATCACCTTGACATTGAAGCTCTTCTTTGTTATGGTTCTATCGGTTTCAGTATTTCTTGATTCTTTTTATTTCAGAAAGCGCTACAATAAAACCAGCGGCATCCTCTTTCCTGTTACTGACCTGACAGCTCACGAATCACCGCTGGTTTGACAACGCCTTTTGAAAGGAGGCGTCCTGATTGCGATACAAGTACATAGCCTATAAGTATTCGAGGCGGAGCGGGTCTGAGACGGTTTTCCACGGAACCTGGGACTCCTTCGGCGCCTGGTCTCACCCGTCAAGAATAGTCTGGCGGCCGGCGACCGATGTGTTTGAAACGCGGGACGAGTTGGTTGTCGTCATGGAGCTTGCCGGCGTTACCGAGGACGACATGTCGGTAACACTTTTCAGCGACCTCCTGGTCGTCGACGGTATACGGCATCAGCCCTCGGTTACCAAAGTGAATGCATACCACCAACTGGGTATCAAATACGGAGAGTTCCGGTCCGAAGTGCATGTCCCGTTTCCGGTCGATACGTCGAAGGTCAAAGCGGAGTATAACAATGGATTACTGAGGATTTCCCTTACCAAGCTCGACTGAGACGGGAACGAAGGTGCGTTTATTGGGATTTCTCAAGAAGTTGTTCAAAAAACAAGTCAGGAGCACAGTCATGGAAATGACGGATGCAGAAACTGAAAAAATACCGGTGGTGCCCCCGGAACTTCCTCTCCTGCCGCTGAAAGATACGGTTGTTTACCCGCTCACGGTCTACCCGCTCGTTATCGGCAAGGAGAAATCCATCAAGCTGATCAACGATGTGACGGTCGGCGACAAGACCCTGGCGTTGACGGCACAGCGAAAAGCGGACACCGAGGTCTCCGGCATCACCGACATTTACACGATCGGCACCATGGCGCGCATTCTGCAGATGGTCAAGGCGCCTGACGGGACGCTGCGCGTGCTCGTGCAGGGGCTTGAGCGGATCAGCATCGACCAGTTCGTGCAGACCAATCCCTATATCAAGGCCGGCATCAAGGCAATTCCGGACCGCGCCGAGAAATCGGTGCAAATGGAAGGGCTGATGCGCGGCGTGGCGGAGCTCTTCCAGAAAATGGTGAGCCTTATGCCCAACATGCCCGAAGAGCTCTCGGCAGCCGCCACGAACATCGAAGACCCCCGCCAGCTCGTGTACCTCATTGCCACGAACATCAGGATGGACCTGCCTCAGCGCCAGGAACTCCTCGAGAACGAGAACGTCTTCGACAAGCTGACGAAGCTCATGCAGCATCTGAACCGCGAGGTCGAAGTTCTTGAACTGGGCAGGAAGATCCAGGGCCAGGCGCGGGACCAAATGCAGAAAGCGGAGCGAGAGTACCTCCTCAGGCAGCAGCTCTCGGCAATCCGGAAGGAACTCGGCGAGGAGTCCGACGAGGGATCGGAGAGCAAGGCCCTGAGGGAGAAGATCGAATCGGCAAAGCTACCGCCGGAAGCGGAAAAAGAGGCGAAACGCGAGCTTTCCCGGATGGAGAAGCTGAACGCCGCTTCTCCCGAGTATTCGGTCATCCGCACCTATCTGGAATGGATCACCAGCCTTCCCTGGAACAAGACCTCGGCGTCTCCCATAGACATCGGAAAGGCGAAGACCACGCTGGATACGGACCATTACGACCTTGAAAAGGTGAAGGACCGCGTCCTGGAATACCTTGCAGTCAAGAAGCTGGGGCAGGAGCGGGGGGCCCAGGACGGCGGCAAGATCCGGGAGCCGATACTCTGTTTTGTCGGGCCGCCGGGAGTCGGCAAGACCTCGCTCGGTCAGTCCATCGCGCGGGCCCTCGACCGGAAGTTCATGCGCATGTCTCTGGGAGGGCTCCATGACGAAGCGGAGATCCGCGGCCACCGCCGGACGTACATCGGCGCGATGCCCGGCCGGATCATCCAGGCGATCAAGCGCATCGAAACAAAGGATCCGGTGATAATGCTCGACGAAGTGGACAAGGTGGGCGCGGACTGGCGGGGCGACCCGTCCTCGGCGCTGCTCGAAGTGCTCGACCCCGAGCAGAACAAGGATTTTCGGGACAACTATCTCGATGTGCCCTTCGACCTTTCCCAGGTAATGTTCATTACCACGGCAAACCAGCTTGACACGATACCGCCGCCGCTGCTGGACCGGATGGAAGTGCTGCACCTGCCCGGGTACACAGAGCATGAGAAGCTGAACATCGCCAAAAAGTACCTGATCCCGAAGGAGATCAGGGCGAACGCTCTCAAAGACGATGAGATTGTGATCGACGATGACACGGTCCGGGCCATCATCAAGGACTACACGCGCGAGGCAGGCGTCAGGAACCTGGAGCGGGAGATCGCAAACGTGTGCCGCAAGGTTGCAAAGAGCGTGGCGGAGGACAAGCCGGCTCCGGTCACGGTCAAGGCCGAGGATCTCCATGATTACCTCGGGAATCCCCGGTTCTTCGCGGAAACCGCGATCCGCATCGATCGCCCGGGGGTCGTTACCGGCCTTGCCTGGACGCCGACGGGAGGGGACATCCTGTTCATCGAAGCGACCATGATGCCGGGGAACAAGCAGCTGACGCTCACCGGCCAACTGGGCGATGTCATGAAAGAATCAGCACAGGCGGCCCTGTCCTACGTCCGCTCGCAGGCGGAAAAACTCGGCATCCACAAGGACTTTTACGAGAAAACAGACATCCATATCCACGTTCCAGCGGGCGCTATTCCCAAGGATGGCCCCTCGGCCGGCGTTACCATGACCACGGCCATCATTTCGATGCTGACCGGGAAGATTGCAAAGCATGACCTCGCTATGACCGGCGAGATCACGCTCCGGGGAAAGGTCATGCCGATCGGGGGTGTGAAGGAGAAGGTGCTCGCGGCAAAGCGGGCGGGGATCAAGACCGTGATCCTGCCGGCACAGAACAAAAACGACATCCAGGACGTGCCGGAGGACCTCCGGAAGGAGATGAACTTCGTCTTCGTAGACACGATCGACCAGGTCATCGACGCCGCGCTGGACGGTACAAAGAGCTAAGCAGTGCCGTCCCGCGAAGAACAAGAACGGCTTCCGGCGTGGTTCCGCATACGTCTTTCCACCACACAAAAGTCGAACAGAATCCGAAACGCCGTCGACTCCCGTAATCTGCATACCGTCTGCAGAAGCGCCTCGTGCCCGAACCAGACCGAGTGCTGGAATGCGGGTACAGCGACATTCATGATCCTTGGGGACATCTGTTCCCGCTCCTGCGGATTCTGCAGTGTGCCGAAAGGCATTCCGGGAAACACAGACCACGACGAGCCCCGGCGCATTGCCGAGGCAATCGCGGACCTCGGCCTCACCTATGCCGTCATCACTTCGGTCACCCGGGACGATTTGCCGGACGGCGGGGCGGGCGTTTTTGCCGCAACGATCAGGGCAGTGCGGACAAGGGTTCCCGGCTGCGGGATCGAGGTGCTGGTTCCGGATTTTCAAGGCTCTCATACGGCTCTCCAGACAGTTCTTGCAGCGCTTCCCGACGTTCTGAACCACAATCTTGAAACAATCCCGTCCCTCTATTCGCGAGTCCGGCCGCAAGCGGACTATCGCCGGTCCCTTTCCCTTCTTCAACAAGCCGCTGCCTGTGGAGCCATAACAAAGAGCGGGCTGATGCTCGGGCTCGGGGAGGGGAGGGAGGAACTCGTCGCCACGCTGCATGATCTTCGAGCAGTTGGCTGCTCAATCCTCACCTTGGGACAATACCTCCGGCCGGGCAGACACCATCTACGGGTCGAACACTACTATCATGCCGATGAATTCGGGGAGCTTCGGCAGCTCGCTTTGAACATCGGATTCCGGCACGTTGCATCAGGACCTCGGGTCAGAAGTTCCTATCATGCGGGGACGGAATATCGGCGCATCGGGAAGCTGAGTGACGATGAACCCATCAGTTGAGTTCCCCGATAAAATCCATTGATCTCCGGAATCAGCCTGTACCTCTCTGCTAACCTTGCAAGCCATACACGCGCCTCGTAATGCTTTTCTATGGACAATTTGAAGACAACTAGTTTATAATTCTGCACTTTCAGCGGAAAGGGAAGTGATCAGGAGATCATGGAATTCACGGGGGAACGATTCGTACCTGGTCCTGAGGCCGGCCTGCTCGAGGCTGAGCACATCCAGCGCTACCGGTTCGCATCGGGATACGCAAAGGGGAAATCGGTCCTGGATATTGCCTGCGGTTCCGGCTACGGCAGCAAGATATTAGGCGACGCCGGCGCGTCATGTGTGACGGGCGTGGATGTTTCTTCCGAAGCCGTGGACTTCGCGAAAAACAAGTATGAGAGCGGATCAATCACGTTCCAGGTCGCTGACGCGGAGCACTTTCTCCACGGGAAATTCGACCTCATCGTCAGCTTTGAAACGCTGGAGCACCTCGACGACAGGCGCCTGTTTTTAAAGAATCTGAGCGCAATGCTGAACCGGCACGGCATTCTGATCATCTCCACGCCGAACAAGGCGATAACGTCTCCCATGAAAAGACCCGAAAAGATCCGGAATAAATATCATAAATATGAGTATGTTGAGCAGGAATTCATCGGGGAATTAAAGGATGCCGGCTTCGGGGATATTCAGCAGTTCGGACAGCACTCCTATCCCGCGATCTTTCGCGTACAGCTTCTATCCCGCCTCTTTCGTCGCCGGATACGAGACACGGTAGAAACCGCGGCAGTTCTCCCCATGACTGGGAGGCGGATCCCTCGCTATTTCGTGTTTGTCGCCAGGAAATAGAACCAAGCAGATGAAAAACATGAAGATTACCGTCATCGTACCGACCTATAATCGGCCCCAGGCCCTCAAACTCAGCCTCCTGAGTCTGGCACAACAGAGCATGCTGCCTCAGGAAGTCATGGTCGCTGATGATGGCAGCGGACCGGAAACGCGAACCATGGTCCATGAGATGCAGCGGAAAATCCAGAATGCGTTTCCGATCAGCCACGTGTGGCATGAAGACAAGGGCTTTCGGAAACCGAAGATTCTGAACGAGGCGGTCCGGCAGTCAACCGGCGATTACCTCATTTTTCTTGATGGTGACTGCATGGCGCACAGGCATTTTATCAGGTCCCATGTTGAAAATGGCAGCCACGATGCCATTCTGAGCGGCAAGCGAGTCGAGATCGGCCGTCAATTGACGGAGCATCTGCTGGCAAGCGGGAAGGTCCTGAACTCATTGAGACCGAGCCTGCTATGGGACGCTGCTCGCGGCAGGTCCCGGAAGGTGGAAGAGGCGATTCCGATCCGCAGTGCTTTCTTGAGACGGCTTGCTCACCGGGACAGGATAACGGACGATGGTGTCTGGGGATGCAATTTCAGCATCGCGAAGGACCTCTTTCTTGCGATCAACGGCTGTGACGAAGATTTTCTTGACGGCTCCATCGAAGATAACGATCTCGGGATCAGGGTCTTGAACCAGGGTAAACAGGTCAAATCGGTCCGGGGTCTTGCCATCATTTTTCACTTGTGGCATCAGTCATCGTGGAGCTTTACGAATGAAAAATATCAGCACAATCTTGCTATATTAAAAAAACGGATAGCTGACAAGGAACCTTTCTGCAGGAACGGAATTAGGAAACGCTGAAAACCGTGATAGCAGCGAATCAAGAAAGCGGGGATACAGCGGGGATTATGAATTACAGTATGCGTCCCGCTTTTTCTTTCGCCTCTTTGATTTGACATAATATACATTATCGGACATTTTATAATATCACGTTAAGGTTTAATGTTAATCCATAAGATACTATTAATTTTATTAAAATTACTATTTAGCTTGCCAGGCAAGCCCATTCTCGCTACTGTCTTAAGGCTTCTCTTCATCCCAGCGATTAGCATGCCAACGATCACAATTTCATATTGGACGCGCCGATATATCTGCTCTAATCTCGGAAACATGAGTCCTGCGTTCATGACCCTGCAACGGTCGTGAAACCGGGCAGATCTCAGTTCAAGTTCTTACACTTAAAGTTCTTACACGGCATTCCAGGCGAAGCAGAAAGTGAGTGGCAGTATCAGCGGCAGGAGGAACCGGAAGCGGACCAGGATTTTTTTCTCATCAGTTTGACAGCTTACTTTTGCCCGATCTTCGGTTCGGTCCCGGACAGAAGGCGTTTCAGATTTTCACGATGACGGTAGTATATCATCCCAAAAATAAAGAGTGACAGCAGGCCCAAAGGCTGTGACGAGTGGAAGAAAACAAAGGACAGGAGCGGATATGCGGCAAAGGAGATAATCGCGGCAAGCGAGGAATAACGCCCAAGGATCGCCACTGCGAGCCAGACGGCGAGGCAAAGAATACCGATCAGGGGGACGGTAGCAAGTATGACACCGAAACTTGTTGCTACCCCCTTTCCGCCCTTGAAGTCGAGATAAACGGGATAATTATGGCCGAGCACGGCTGCCGCCGCGCATGAAACCGTGATCCAATCGTTTTGGAGCAGGAGCTTCGCGGCAAGGACCGGTATGTATCCTTTGAGGCAGTCGGCAAGGAGAGTCAGCGCCGCTGCCTTCTTCCCGGAGGCGCGCAGGACGTTTGTCGCGCCTATGTTGCCGCTGCCCACGGTCCGCACGTCGATATTCGAAAACAGCCTGCTGAATACGAGGCCGAAGGGTATAGCTCCGAACAGATAGGAAAACGCGATGGAGAAGAGTGGCGTGAGGGTAGTCATGGGTCAAGGTCCCTGTGATGCAGTTCCCAATGCCTTCGATCAGCGGTTCAATTTGCTCCAGTAGGCCATGAAATAGCGGACCGCCGAGTACAAAGCCAGAATCATTGCAACCCAGAGAGCAACTCTCCCCAAGTCCGTCATCCATCCCTTATCCAGGTAATAATCCAGAAGGAGCAGCAGGACGGCTGCGATCTGGGCTCCTACCTTGTATTTTCCGACCGTTTCCGAGGGGATTATCATCCCCTCGCTCGCAGCCATGGCGCGAAGACCGGTTACGGCGAACTCCCTGCCAATGATCACGATCGCAATCCAGGCGCGAACGACATCGGAGCGGAGTTCCACGAGGATGACGAGAGCCGACATGATTAATATCTTGTCCGCGATCGGGTCGAGCAGTTTCCCGATCCTGGTCACCTGCCCCCATTTCCGTGCCAGATACCCGTCCAGCCAGTCCGTCGCGGCAGCAAGGGAAAATACGATGCCCGCCACGAGGGCCCGTACCGGGCTCGGCTCCAACATGAGGATGATGAAGACCGGCACCGACAGAATCCTGCTCAGGGACAGTAGATTCGGTACGTTGAACAATTTCAAGGCTGTCTCCTCCACCTGCGGTGCATCCACACCCACTGCTCCGGATTCTCTCTGATACAATCCTCGATCCTTTTCGTCAGCATGGCCGTATTACTCACAATGTCCTTCTCATCGTCACCGGTCCTTACCAGTTCGAGCGGACCATCGAATCGGATGGTGTGACGGCCGTCCCGCCCGCGATGTATATAACCGAACAGGACCGGAGCGCCGAATTTGATGGCCATGGAGGCTGCTGCGGTCGGCGTCCGGGCCGGTTTGCCCATGAAATCCACGAAGGCGCTCTCTACATCCGTATCCTGGTCTATCAGGATGCCGAGAATGCGATTCTCCTTGAATACTCGGATCAATTCTCTGGACGCCCCTGGTCTCCCGCGAAGGATCGTCTTGACCCCCATGTCGCCGCGCAGGCGGACGATCATGTTGTTGACCTCCGGCGGTTCCAGGGGCGCCGCCACCACACTAACCGGATACTGGTCAGCCACGGCATGTGCCAGCAGCTCCCAGTTGCCCATGTGGCCCGTAACGACGACGACCCCTTTTCCTGCGCTGAGCGCGCTCCGCAGGCTTTCCCCTCCCTGAATGGTGACCATCCTGCGGAGGCGGCGAGGATTCACCAGCAGCACTTCAAAGAGGGACCGGCCGAGGTGCACAAAGCAAGCCCGGGCGATGCGCCGCACCCTGGCCGGGTTATCATCCCCGTATACGAACGAGAGATGCAGGTACGTCCGCGATCGTTCGCGGGGCAGAAGGTAATAGGCTGCAAGGCCGAGGCTGGCACCGCACCAAATCCCCATCCGGTAGGGCGTCGCGGCCGCCAGACAACGGAGGAATCGCAACGACCATGTGAGGAAGATGCGGTCCAGTTTCTTCCTGAAGGCGACTGTCCTTGTGATCATCGCCGCGGCACAACGCCCCGGCTTTTCAGAATGAAATTGATGACCTCGCGCACGGCCCCCCTGCCGCCATGAGCGCGCGTCACAAGCTGGACATGGGGCCGGACCGACGGGTCGGCATCGGCAACGGCAGCGGCGAGCCCAACCCGCTTGAAGATTGCTACATCAACCTCGTCGTCTCCAATATAGGCTACCTCCTCGTCGCTCAGTCCGTGCTTTGCTACCACGGCATCGTAGGCCGTCAGTTTGTCCTTGATGCCCTGGTGGACGTCCATGATGCCCAGTTCCCGTGCCCTGATATTGACCACTTCCGATTTTCTGCCGGTGATGATCCCGACGAGGACGCCCTCATTCTGCAGCAGTTTGATTCCGTGGCCGTCCCGCACATGGAACGCCTTGGTCTCGTTGCCCTGGTTGTCCAGAATGATCCTGCCGTCGGTCATTACACCGTCCACATCGAGGAGGAGCAGCTTTATTTTTTTCGCCTTTATTTTGAGGCGCTGGTCGGTTATCTGCATAGGGTTAGAGGGAGAGGAAATTCAACCGTTCGCGGTGGCGTTCTTCACGCGATGCCGGCTTTAAGCAGGTCATGGAGATGTATCACGCCTTCTGGTTTTGCGCTCTTGTCGGACACGATCAGGCAGGTGATGGAGTTCCTTTCCATCAGCGCAACGGCCTCTGCCGCGAGTGCGTCCTTGCTGGCGACCTTCGGGTTCCGCGTCATGATTTCCTTTGCCCGTTTGGACAGAAGATTATCCCCGCTCCGCTCCGTTTTTTCCATCCAGCGCCGGAGGTCGCCGTCGGTGATGACACCGACCAGGCTCCCGCCGGAGTCCACGACAGCGGTGACTCCCATTTTTTTCGATGAGATCTCGTAGATCGCGTCCTTGATCAGCGTTTCCTCGGACACGACCGGTATGTCGTCTCCCGTATGCATCAGGTCCCGGACGCGCAATAGCAGCTTTTTCCCGAGCGTTCCCCCCGGATGAAAGCAGGCAAAATCCTCTTCCTTGAAGCCCCGCTGTTCGAGCAGGGCTACGGCCAGAGCGTCTCCCATGGCAAGCGTGGCGGTCGTGCTCGCCGTTGGGGCGAGCCCCAGAGGACATGCTTCCTCTTTGACACCGACGTCGATCACGACGTCGCTGTTCTTCGCCAGCGTTGATTCGCTGTTTCCGGTGAACGCGATGATCCTGATACCCAGCCGCTTTAGCGACGGCAGCATCCTGGTCATTTCGTCGGTTTCGCCGCTGTTGGACAGGGCTATCACCGTGTCTCCCCGCATGACCATGCCGAGATCACCGTGAATACCTTCGGCCGGGTGCAGGAACAGTGCGGGAGTGCCGGTCGAGGCCAGGGTTGCCGCGATCTTTTTCCCGATCAGTCCGGACTTTCCCATTCCGGACACGACCACACGACCCTCACAGCTCAGGATCAGATTGACCGCCTGTTCGAACCGTTCATCGATCCGGTCGATGAGCGCCCCGATCGCTTCCGCTTCGATCCTGAGGACCCTTTTTGCCTGTTCTTTCATCATTTCACGATCCTGTCGATCTGCTGAACCTGCAGCAGCAGCGCGGGGAGATCATCGAGGCCCAGCATGTTCGGCCCGTCGCAGAGGGCCTTGTCGGGGCAGGCGTGCACTTCCATGAACAGGGCATCGACGCCTACTGCAGCGGCAGCCCGTGCCAGATGGGGTACGAACTTGCGGTCGCCCGATGATGCCGACCCCCCTGCCCCCGGCAGCTGCACGGAATGCGTGGCATCGAAAACCACGGGATAGCCCATGTCCCGGATGATCGGAATGGATCTCATATCCGCAACCAGATTGTTATAGCCGAAGGAGACTCCCCGCTCCGTGATGATGATCTTGTCGTTGCCGGTGGACGCCGCCTTCTCAGCTGCATTCCCGATGTCCCAGGGCGCCAGAAACTGTCCCTTTTTGATGTTGATGACCCTGCCCGTCCGTGCCGCCTCCATCACGAAATCGGTCTGTCTGCAGAGAAAAGCGGGGATCTGAATCACATCCAGCACATCGGCCGCCGGAGCGATCTCTTCGAACCGGTGGATATCGGACAGCACGGGAACATCAAGTTCCTTCGCCACCCGTCCGAGAATTGCCAGCCCCTCCTGCATCCCGGGGCCCCGGTAGGATTTGACCGAACTGCGGTTCGCCTTGTCGAAGGATGACTTGAAGATGAACGGAATGCCGAGTTCCCCGGTCATCCGTTTCAGCCGTATCGCCGCTTCCCGGGTGGACTCCTCCGACTCGATGACGCAGGGTCCGGCGATCAGCACAAAGGGCCCCTTGCCGCCAATAGATATGCGCCTGACGGTCACGGTCCGGGTCACGGCTGCCTCACCTGTTCCTTGTGCTTCAGCGATGCCTGGATGAACGCCGTGAAGAGCGGGTGCGGTTTGCGCGGCGTTGATTTGAACTCGGGATGGAACTGACAGCCCAGGAACCAGGGGTGGCCGCGAAGTTCCACGATCTCCACCAGTTCACCGTCCGGCGACGTGCCGCTGATGATCAGCCCGGCCTTCTTCAGGACGTCTTTATACCGGTTGTTGAACTCATACCGGTGGCGGTGCCGTTCGCTGATCTCAACCGCATGGTACGCCTCGTAGGCAAAGGTCCCCTGCTCGATCCTGCAGGGATAGGCGCCGAGGCGCATGCTGCCGCCCTTGTCGCACGACATGTCGCGCTTCTGCACCGTCTGAGACCGGTAATCGAACCACTGTTCGATCAGATAAATGACCGGGTCCGGCGTCTGCTGGTCGAACTCGGAGCTGTTCGCACTTTTGATGCCTGCCAGGCTCCGGGCCGTTTCAATGACGGCGCACTGCATGCCGAGGCAGATGCCAAAGTAAGGTATCTTCCGCTCCCGCGCATAGGCCACGGCAGCGATCTTTCCTTCGACCCCCCGGATCCCGAATCCGCCGGGTACCAGGATGCCGTCCATGCCCTTCAGCATCTCATGCGCTCCCCTGACCTCTATGTCCTCGGAGTCGACCCAGCAGATGTCGACCCTTGCATCGTTGGCGATGCCGCCATGGGTGAGCGCTTCGCAGAGGCTTTTGTACGCCTCCTTGAGATCGATGTACTTCCCGACCAGGGCAATGGTCACGTTCTTCGTGGGATGCTTGACGCGCCTGACGATCTCCTCCCACGGCTTCAAGTCGGTCTTCCCGGTCTTGAGTTCGAAGAACTCAACGATGCGGTCGTCAATCCCCTCCTCATGGAGGCGGAGAGGCACTTCATAGATGGTATCCACGTCCTGCGCCGTGATGACGGCGTTCTCCTCGACGTTGCAGAAGAGCGCGATCTTGCGCTTCATCTCCTTCGGGATGGGCCGGTCGCTCCGGCACACAAGGATGTTCGGCTGGATACCGATCGAAAGGAGCTCCTTGACGCTGTGCTGGGTGGGCTTGGTCTTGAGCTCGTCGGCTGCCTTGATGAACGGTACGAGCGTGAGATGGACATAGAGGACGTTCTGCCTCCCCAGACTGTACCGAAGCTGCCGGATGGCCTCAAGGAAGGGCAGGCTTTCGATGTCCCCGATCGTACCGCCGATCTCGACGATCACGACGTCCTCGTCATCAGCCAGGTCGGTGATGGCCCGCTTGATCTCGTCCGTGATGTGCGGCACGACCTGCACCGTACCGCCCAGATAATCGCCCCGCCGCTCCTTGCTGATGACGTTGAAGTAGATCCGGCCCGATGTGAAGTTATTCTTCTGGGCGGTGGTGACGCTGCCGTACCGTTCGTAATGGCCGAGATCGAGGTCCGTTTCGGCGCCGTCATCGGTCACGTAGACTTCGCCGTGCTGGAAGGGGCTCATGGTTCCGGGATCGACATTGATATAGGGATCGAGCTTGAGGAACGTGACTTTCAGCCCCCTGCTTTCCAGGAGCGCGCCGATGGATGCGGCGGCGAGTCCCTTCCCCAGAGAAGAGACGACGCCGCCGGTCACGAAAATATACTTGGTCGGAGACTTTTTCTTGTCCATGCCTATCGTTTACCTTCTTCCAAACATTTCAGTATTTTACTCAAATCCCCCGGGATGTCAACACCAAAGGACTCGTGTTCGGTCACAACGGTCTTGATCCGATGGCCCGATTCGAGGGCCCGGAGCTGTTCGAGCTTTTCCAGAAGTTCGAGCGGGGTCTGCCTCATTCCCGAATAACCAAGAAGAAAATCCCTGCGGTAGACGTACAGGCCGATGTGCTGGTACATCGGCGCGGTGAGGGGAAGGTCCCGGAGGGATCCATTCCCCGCCCAGCCGTCCCGGTCCCAGGGGATCGGCGCCCGGGAGAAATAGAGGGCGAATCCGTTCCCGTCAAAAACGACCTTGACGACGTTGGGATCAAAAGCGGTGCTGCGGTCAAGGATCCTCCTGCAGACGGTCCCCATGGGGATTGCGGGGTCGTCGACGAGCGGCCGCACTGCCTGGTCTATCATGTCGGGATGGATCAGTGGCTCGTCTCCCTGCACATTGACCACGATGTCGGCCTTTTCCGAGCGTGCAACCTCGGCAATCCGGTCCGTGCCCGTCTGGTGGCTGGCCGATGTCATGACGGCCTCGCCGCCAAAGGCCTCGACCGCCCGCAGGATCCGCTCATCATCCGTTGCCACAATGACCCTCGTCACGAGACGGGACAGCCTCGAGCGCTCGTAGACCCACTGGATCATGGGCTTATCCTTGATCGGGGCGAGCGCTTTTCCCGGAAATCGCGTTGAGCCGTACCGGGCTGGTATGATGGCTACGACCGAGGAAGATTTTGACATGTGCAATCAACCGGCAAAAGAAAGAACGACGGGAGATACTCCTGAAGCGAATGACACTGTTTCCCGATGGACAGTGAGAAAAGTCCTCGCAGAAACAAACCGGTGAAACTCTCGCAGAGTCGCAGCAATCAAGGAAGCTAGAGACTGCCGACTGTCAGCAAGCGATCCTGCAAGATCGGGAGCCGTTCCACTCGTGCTCAGCCCGAAGCATCCGGTACTGCGTTCCGTCCCGGTCTCGATACCATCAAGAACGGGACAGCTCTGCCTTGAAATGCTCGATTGTCCTCCCGAGCCCCTCGTCAACGGAGACCCCGGGGTTCCACCCCAATTTACTGCCGGCCAGCGTGATATCGGGCCTTCGCTGTGTTGGATCGTCGGCGGGGAGCGGTCTATGGATGATCTTCGAACGGGAACCGGTCATGGCGATGATCTTCTTCGCAAGGTCAAGGATGGTATACTCCTCGGGATTGCCCAGATTCACCGGGCCCGTGAAGTCCTCACTGCCCATCATCCGGATCATCCCGTCGATCAGATCGTCCACATAGCAGAAGGAGCGGGTCTGCGATCCTTCGCCGTAGACCGTTATATCCCTGCCCTGAAGCGCCTGGACGATGAAATTGCTCACGACCCTTCCGTCGTCGGCAAGCATGCGAGGGCCGTAGGTGTTGAAGATGCGCACGATCTTGACATCCACGCGGCTCTGGCGATGGTAGTCCATCATGAGCGTCTCGGCCGCGCGTTTGCCTTCGTCATAACAGCTGCGGATGCCGATGGGGTTCACATTGCCCCAGTACTCTTCCTTCTGGGGGTGGACGGCCGGGTCGCCATAGACCTCGGACGTGGACGCCAGCAGTATCCTGGCCTTCGTCCGCTTGGCGATTCCGAGCATGTTCAGGGTGCCCAGGATATTCGTTTTGATGGTTTTGACAGGATTGTACTGGTAATGGATCGGCGACGCAGGGCAGGCGAGATGATAGATCCGATCCACCTCAAGCAGGATCGGGAGCACGAGGTCATGCCGCACCAGTTCGAATGATGGGTTTTCGAGCATGTGGGTGATGTTCCTCTTCCTGCCCGTGAAGAAGTTGTCGAGGCAGAGCACCTCCTGCCCGTCCGCAAGCAACCGATCGCATAAATGCGAGCCCAGAAATCCGGCTCCGCCGGTAACCAGTATCCTCATGCACGTCTCCCCCTGATGAGATAATCTTCGATTGAAAAGGCCGCTGCTTCGATGCCCGCATTAATTGCCGGTCAGTTGTCCATGATGAACCCGCATATTCGTCTGAGGCTCTCCGATATGGGCCTCGCCGCCTCAGCAGTTACTGGTTCATTTCCTCCCGATCCCGTAGTACGTGAACCCCATCTTGCGAAGTTCATCCTGGTTGTAAATGTTCCTGCCATCGAAGATCACCGGCTTTTTCATGAGCCTCTTCATCTTCTTGAAATCCGGGGTCCGGAACTCGTTCCATTCTGTCACGACCGCCAGTGCGTCGGCGTCACGGAGCGCCTCGTAGCCGTCGCTCAGGATGACGATCCTCTTCTTGAATATTTTCCCCGCCTCATGCCCTGCAATGGGGTCGTGCGCCTTGACCACGGCTCCAGCTTTCAGCAGGCTGTTGATAACGACAACGGACGGGGCTTCCCGCATGTCGTCGGTTCGCGGCTTGAACGACAGTCCCCAGACCGCTATCGTAAGCCCGGCGAGCGGTTTCTTCGCGACCTTCCGTTTCGGAGCGCTCGATGCGAAGTGCCGCCGGATCAGTGACGAGAGAAGGCTTTTCTGGCTTTCGTTGACAGCCTCTACCGCCTTGAGCACCTTCGCGTCAACTCCGTATTCCTTCGCGGTCTGGACCAGCGCCTTCACGTCCTTCGGGAAACAGGAACCGCCGTAACCGACACCCGGGAAGAGGAATTCGAAGCCGATCCGGCGGTCATAGCCCATGCCTTTGCGCACACTGTCAATATCGGCGCCCAGCCCCGCGCAAATGACTGCCATCTCGTTGATGAAGGATATCTTGGTGGCGAGCATTGCATTGGAAACATACTTGGTCATTTCGGCGCTCCTGATGTCCATCACCAGGATCGGTTTTCCCGTCCGCACAAAGGGTGCATACATCTCCTGCATCAGCGCGGCCGCCTTGGGGCTCTCGGAGCCGATGACCACCCGGTCTGGCTTCATGAAGTCCTCTATTGCAGCACCCTCCTTCAGGAACTCCGGGTTGGACACCACATCAAACTTGTGCCGGGTCCTGGATGCAACCGCCGACCTCACCTTGTCGCCGGTGCCCACGGGAACCGTGCTCTTGTTGATGACTACCTTGTAGCCGTTCATGTGCCTGCCGACCTCGCTCGCCGCTCCCAGGACCCACTTCAGATCGGCAGAACCGTCTTCGCCGGGCGGCGTGCCGACGGCGATAAAAATAAAATCCGAACTGCGCACAGCATGGGCCATGTCCGTTGTGAAACTGAGCCGGCCGTGGCTCACGTTCCTCCTGATCAGTTCATCGAGCCCAGGCTCATAGATCGGCACCCGTCCGGCATTCAGCATATCGATCTTTTTCCCGTCGATATCCATGCAGATCACATCATTGCCGCTTTCGGCAAGGCAGGTGCCCGTCACGAGACCAACATAACCCGTGCCGATGACAGATATCCTCATAACGCTCCTTTTCCGTGAATCATCTGGTTGAGTAGTTTTTTTCTATCCAAGTCTGGTATGCACCGCTCCTGACACTGTCCACCCAGGCAGTGTTCTCCAGGAACCAGGCAACGGTGCTCTGCAGGCCGTGATCAAAATCGTGGTTCTGTTTCCAGCCGAGTCCGGACTTTATCTTATCGCAATTAATGGCATACCGGCGGTCATGGCCGGGGCGGTCGTTCACAAAGGTGATCAAATCGCGATACGCAGTAACAGGGTGTTTCCGGTTCCTGATCAAATCATTGTCCCTGGCCGGCCTGAGCGTCTCCAGGATGTCGCATATTTTCCGGACGACTTCGATATTTTCTTTTTCGCACTCGCCGCCGATGTTATAGGTCTCGCCCGGCATCCCCTTCTCCAAGACCGTCCATATCCCGCTGCAGTGGTCTTCAACATAGAGCCAGTCACGGACATTCTTCCCGTCACCGTACACCGGAAGCGGTTTTCCCTCGACCGCGTTCAGTATCGTGAGCGGAATCAGTTTCTCCGGGAAGTGATAGGGTCCGTAATTGTTCGAGCAGTTCGATATGGTCGCCGGCAGGCCGTAGGTATGATAGTAGGCCTTGACCAGGTGGTCCGATGCCGCCTTGGAAGCCGAGTAGGGACTGCGCGGGTCATAGGGCGTTGTCTCGAAAAAAGATCCCCTATCACCGAGAGAACCGTAGACTTCGTCGGTGCTGATGTGGTGGAAACGGACATCCCCCCTCCCCGCCCAGAGCTCCCGGACGGCTTCGAGCAGCGTGAACGTGCCGTTGATATTCGTTTCCACGAAGTCCTTCGGCCCGAAGATGGACCGGTCAACATGGCTTTCAGCGGCAAAGTGGACGATCACGCTGATCCCGTATCGCGTGATGACCTCTTTCACCCTCCCGAAGTCGCAGATGTCACCGCGCTCGAAGAAATAGCTTCTGCCCCCGAATTCACGCTCAATCTCCGCAAGGCTCATCAGGTTCCCGGCATAGGTCAGCTTGTCATAATTGACGATCCTGCCGCTGAACGCGCTGTTCCCGAGGACAAAGCGAATGAAGTTCGAGCCGATGAATCCCGCTCCGCCGGTGACGAGAATGCTGGACGCGGACGGTATAAGCCCGGCAGGGCCGGGAACGCTTTTCCTGTTCATGCTCATAGGACTTATGCCTGATCCTTCAGGAAGGACCGGACCGATTCCTCCCACGATGGAATGCCGATACCCAGGGTCCTGGCGATGGCGTCATTCGTCATTGCCGAGAATTTTGGCCGTGCCGCCGGCAAATTGAACGAATCCATCGACACGGGCCGTATGAATTTGCTGCTGTTGAGGGTAGCGAGGATAAGCTTCGCCCACTCATACCGGGAACAAAACCCGGAGTTGGTCAGATGATACCGGCCGGTCAAACCCTGGGCGATTGCCTTCAGCGTGCAGTCCACAACGGTCCTGGTATGGGTCGGCACCGAGAACTCATCACAAGCGATCTTCAGATATTCGCTGCTCTCCGCCCAGGTCCGGAGCTTGTAGATGAAATTCTGTTTGCCGGCACCGAACACCCAGCTGAGGCGCAGGATCAGGTGCCGGGGACAGGCCTGCTCGACCCGTTCTTCTCCCGAAAGCTTGCTCTGACCGTATACGTTCAGCGGGTTGACCGGGTCTTCTTCCGCATAGAGCCCCCGTTCTTTCAATCCGTCAAAAACATAATCAGAACCGAAATGCACGATCACAGCCTGATGGTCCGCGGCCGCACGGGCGAGATGTTCAGGGCCCGCGGAATTGACGGCGAAGGCCTTCTCCCCCTCCTGCTCCGCCTTGTCCACGAGGTTATAGGCGGCACAGTTGAGGATGACACCGGGTTTCCAGGAGGCGACAGCTTCGGCGACACAATGAGAGTCCGTGATGTCGAGCTGCGCCTCGTCAGGGGCGGCATAGGCTATCCCCTGTTTCTCAAAACGCCCGATGAATTCCTGGGCCAGCTGACCGTTTTTCCCCGTGATGAGATATTTCATAGCACATCATCTGATGGTGAAATTGTTGTCGCAGTCCCTGAGCCGGGGATGGATCTTATCCTTGCCGGAGAGCGTCGGGTTCTCAAGCGGCCAGGCGATCTTCATGTCAGGATCGTTCCAGATGATGCCGCGGTCGTCCGACGGTGAATACTCATCGGTGCACTTGTACAGCACTTCAGCCGACTCGCTCAGCACTTGAAAACCGTGTGCAAACCCCGGGGGCACATAGAGGAGATGCCGGTTCTCTGCGGAGAGTTCCACGGCAGTCCATTGTCCGAAGCTCGCGGAACCGACACGGATATCCACGGCAACATCGAAGATTGCTCCCCTCGTGCAAGCGACCAGTTTGCCCTGGGCTTTCGGTTTCTTTTGATAATGCATTCCGCGGAGCACTCCCCGTGCTGACCGCGAAAAGTTATCCTGCACGAAATGCTCCCCGATCCCAGCCCCGATGAAGTCCGCATGCTTGTAAAGCTCCAGGAAAAAACCCCTTTCGTCGCCGAATACCTGCGGTTTTACCAGAACAAGACCGGGCAGGGCGAGTGGCGCGAATTCAAAGGGCATGGGGCACACCCTGTTCCGCCACCATTCGCAGATACTCCCCGTAAGAGTTCTTGCTGTGGCTCTCAGCGGCCTTGAGCAGTTTCACCCGGTCGATGTAACCAAGCGAGAAGGCGATCTCCTCAATGCAGGCCATCTTCAGCCCCTGGCGCCGCTCGATCGTGGCGATGAAGTCCCCGGCCTCCAGCAGGCTTTCATGGGTCCCCGTATCGAGCCAGGCATACCCTCGGCCCATGAGCTCGACCCTGAGTTTTCTCTTCGCCAGGTAGGCGTTGTTCACGTCGGTGATTTCGAGCTCCCCGCGCCGGGAGGGCTTGATGTTTTTTGCAATGGTTAAGACATCGTTGTCATAGAAGTACAGGCCCGTCACGGCATACCGCGACTTCGGCTGCTTCGGCTTCTCTTCGACGGACAGCACGTTTCCGTCCCGGTCGAATTCTACGATGCCGTACCGTTCGGGATCCTTCACGTAGTAGCCGAATACCGTCGCGCCTCCCAGGGAACCTACCTCATTGACGGCTTTTCGCAGAATATCCGTCAGGCCATGACCAAAAAAGATATTGTCTCCGAGCACGAGGCAGACGCTTTCGCTGCCGATGAAATCCTCCCCGATCAGGAAGGCTTCGGCCAGGCCGTTCGGCCTGGCCTGTTCCCGGTACGAGAAGCGCAGCCCCAGGTCCTCTCCGCTGCCGAAAATATCGCGGAACCGGGGCAGGTCAACGGGCGTGGAGATGATCAGGATGTCCCGGATGCCCGACAGCATAAGCACCGAAAGCGGATAGTAGATCATCGGCTTGTCGTAGATGGGCAGCAGCTGTTTGCAGACGCCTCGCGTGATGGGGTACAGCCGAGTCCCGCTGCCGCCCGCCAGGATGATGCCTTTCATGGTTTCTCCCGCGTGATCGTGAGGATATCCCGAAAGCTTCTCATGGTCCCGCGCTCCCTCCGTCAATTCACGTCTTTCCTGATCTTCTGCTTAAGCTCATCGGGCTTCACGGTAGCCGTCCCGACGATTCCAACGACAATGCCTGCTGCATAGTTTGACATCCTGGCGGCATCGACCATGCCGGATCCTGCAGCCATGGCCAGGGTCAGCGTACTGATGACCGTATCGCCGGCACCAGTGACATCGTACACTTCCTGGGCCATGGTGGGAATGTGGGTTATCCGGCCGCTCCGCTCAAACAGGCTCATCCCCTGTTCCCCGCGCGTGACCAGCACGGCTTCGCATTTGAGCTGCCTCAGGAGCGTCGCTCCGGCTTTTATGAGACTTGCTTCATCCTCGATCTCGATCTTCGCCCCGATCGAAGCCTCTTTCGTGTTTGGCGTCAGGATCGTAACGCCGCTGTACATACCGAAATGGTTCACCTTCGGGTCCACGGATACGATGATGCCGCTCTTCCGGGCCAGCTTCACGATGTCCCGCACGAGGTCTTTCGTGATCACACCTTTGCTGTAATCCGACAGCACCAGGGCATCGAGTCCTTCCTTCACCTGCTGCCTGACGAAGTCGAAGATCCGGCGATGGGTATCCGTTTCGATCCCGTTCTTGGTTTCCCGGTCAAAGCGGACGACCTGCTGGCTGTGGGCAATGACCCGGGTCTTTATCGTGGTCGGTCTTCCCTCTTCCACGATCAGCCCGTCGGTATTGATGCCCTGGGCGCGGAGCATATGGACGAGCTGTCGCCCGGCGTCATCCCTGCCGATCACGCCGCACAGGCCGACCCTGCCGCCGAGCGCATGGATATTGTTGACGACATTCGTGGCCGCTCCGAGAAGAAAATTCTCCCTCGTCACCGTCACGACGGGGACGGGAGCCTCCGGCGAGATGCGTGACACACTGCCCCAGACATAATGGTCGAGCATGACATCGCCGACAACAAGGATCCGCGTCCTGGGAAACCGGTCAATGATTCCGTTGAGGCGTTTTGCTTCTGATTGCCGGATCATGCTGTGACTCTCCACCTTTCAGCTCCACGAGCGTGGAGACGATGGTGCCGATGGTGATCGTACTTTTCATGAGCACGGGTATTTTCCGCGCATCGTCGGTGAACCAGATATAAATCTCTCCCCTGTTCTGGAAGACGCCGTCATACCGGGGATAGGTCTTTATCTTGATGGTATCGAATTCTCCTGCCGGCGTCCTGATCCTTTCCCTTCCCAGCGTCTGCACCTCAACCCCCCAGGTCTTGTCGTCCTCATGCACGTTGACCGTGATCGGCTTCCCGGCGATGAAATCCCGGCGCGTGCGCACGAAATAGAGGGAGGAAAGAGCGTCCTGGACATTTTCC
>Ga0335081_10004971_pt1 | contig 21015 bp, 15 predicted proteins | sample Lox_Sample_35_FD_206713 | JGI IMG/M metagenome (GOLD analysis project Ga0335081, IMG submission 206713) | Soil microbial communities from Loxahatchee National Wildlife Refuge, Florida, United States - Lox_Sample_3.5 | ecosystem: Environmental > Terrestrial > Soil > Wetlands | place: USA... | reverse complement strand
CCAACGCGGATTTCGCGACGAACCTGCTGGTCTCCGCCACCGCACCGGTGAATGTCTGGTGGAGCACCAACAATCCGCCGACCATTACCAATGCCAACGATTTCGACATGATTCCAACCGCCACGAACGGCTCCCGTGTGCTGGGCATCACCGGCACGCCGAACATCGTGCCGGGCGGCAGTTACTGGCTCGGCGTGCAGAACACGAACGGGTTTGCCATCAGTTACAACGTGCAGGTCAATTTCCATCTGTTGTCGCTGGTCCCGTCCAACAGCATCGTTTGGGAGCTGATCAACGTGCCGACCAACGCGGATTTCGCGACGAACTCCCTGATCGTGGCCACGGCGCCGGTGAATGTCTGGTGGAGCACCAATAATCCGCCGAGCACCACCAATGCCGATGACTTCGACATGATTCCGGGCGCCACGAACGGCGCTTACGTGCTGGGCACCGGCACCGCGCCGGCGTTCATAGTGCCGGGCGGGAGTTACTGGCTCGGCGTGGAAAACCCAAACGGTTTCGATGTCAGCTACGATGTCCAGGTGAGTTTCCATTTGCTGTCAGTGATCGCGTCCAACAGCGTCGTCTGGGAGCTGATCAACGTGCCGACCAACGCGGATTTTGCGACGAACCTCCTGTTCGTGGCCACCGCGCCGGTCAATGTCTGGTGGAGCACCAATAATCCGCCGAGCACCACCAACGCGAATGACTTCGACATGATTCCGGGCGCCACGAACGGCGCCTGGGTGCTGGGCACCAACACCGCGCCGGCGTTCATCACACCCGGCGGGAGTTACTGGCTCGGCGTGGAAAACACAAACAGTTTCGATGTCAGTTACGACGTCCAGGTCAGTTTCCATCTGTTGATTTCGACCAACGCGCCAGCGGGTCCGATTGTCATCACCAGCATCGTGGCGACCAACCAGGGCGGGCTATTCGGCTACCTGCTGACGTGGTTTGCGCCGAGCAACGACCTCTTCCGGGTGCAATGGATGCCCGGCCTCGCGTCCACGAGCTGGAACACGTTCAGCAACATTGTTGCTTACAACACCAATGCCTTCACCAGCCCGACGCACACGCAATTCAATTTCTTCGATGACGGTTCGCAGACCGGCGGCTTCGGGCCGGCGCGGTTCTACCGGCTGGCGCTGGTGCAGTCCCTGACCAACGGCGTGCCACAGACAAACTCGGCCCCGCCGGGCACCATTGATTACTTTTTGGTCAACGTGCCAACCAACGCGGATTGGGCGACGAACACCCTGGTCTTCGCCACGGCCCCGGTGAATGTCTGGTGGACCACCAACAATCCGCCGACCGTCACCAATGCCAGTGACGTGATGCTGCTGCCGGATGGCATTTATCCCGGCGGAACGAATGGGCTGGCGGTGCTGGGCACCAACACCACGCCGGCGTTCATCGCGCCCGGCGGGAGTTACTGGCTGGGCGTGCAAAACACAAACAGCTTCACCGTCACGTACGGCATCGCCGTGGATTTTCATCTGCTGCTCGCGACGAACAACCCGATTTTCATTTCCAGCATCACGTCCACGAATACGGGCGGAACGAACGCTTTCCTGCTCCGCTGGCTCGCGCCGACCAACGACGTCTTCCAGGTGGAATGGACAGATCCCTTGTCGCCGGCGAACTGGCAATTCTTCACCGGGTTGATCTATTACACCGGCCCGGTCACCCCGACGAATGGCTGGTTCTCTTACCTCGACGACGGCACGCTGACGCCGCCCGGTCTGCCGCCCATACGTTTTTACCGGATCGCGCTCGTCGGCTCGATTCCGTCAACGCATACCAATGCCGTGTTTATCAGCAGCGTCACCGTGACCAACACCGCCGGAACGAACGCCCTTGTGCTCGCCTGGTTCGCCCCGACGAATTATTGGTTCGAGGTGGAATGGACGACCAATCTGGCGCCGGTCGTCACCTGGCAAACGGTCCCGAACATCCTGGCCTATCGCACATTCGTCAGCCCGACGAGCAGCCTGTTCGATTTCGTGGACGACGGCTCGCTGACCGTCCCGCTGGGAACCACGCGATTCTATCGGCTCCTGATCTTGCCATAGCCTTCCGCGGGAATCGGCGGAACGCTTCCGTGGCTTTTGCCGGCCTGCGTTCCAGCGGGAGCGGGCGGCTATCGCGTAAAACTGTTGGTTAGCCGTCACTTTCCATTTATGCTTCCGGAGCGGCGGATTTATGAAGAGCAGATCAAATCTAGCGTGGAAGTTGTTGAAACAGGGGGCGGACCCGGCGCAAATCATCGTCAAGCTCGCGGTGCGCCAGGCTCTGCTGGGGTGCCAGAGCGCGCTGGATGTGGGATGCGGAACTTCCCCCGCCATGCGCCAGATCGGGATTCCGCGTCTGGTCGGCCTCGAAGGGTATGAGCCATCAATTCAGGAGGCCAAAAAACTGAATACCCACGACGAAATCGTCCGCGGCGACGTGCGGGAATTGACGAAATATTTCCGGCCCGGTCAATTCGACGCCTGTGTGGGCCTCGACGTCATCGAGCACCTGGCCAAGGAAGATGGTTTGAAAATGATGAAGGCCATGGAGACGGTCGCCGCAAAAAGAGTCATTCTCTTCACCCCTTGCGGTTTTCTGCCCCAGCGCCACGCGGCCAATGATGATCTTCAGGAACATCTCTCCGGATGGGACCCCGGCGAAATGACCGGCTACGGTTATCGGGTCACCGGCTTCCTGGGACCGAAAAAGTTGCGCGGCGAATACCACGCCCTCCAGCGGCGCCCCCGGATTTTCTGGGCGGTCGTTTCCCTGGCGGGGCACTGGCTCTGGACCCGCAATCATCCCGAAAACGCGGCGGCGATCTTGTGCGTCAAAGACGTTACGTCTGCGTAGGAAGGTCCTGGCCTTTTTGCTCGATTCAGAATCCAGACCGGTTTTGGAAAAACTGTAGCCGGATAGACGGCAGGGCCGCGCTGCCGCGCGGCCTTGGCGCGGAGCACCGCCGCCCTACCTATCCAACCCGACGGCCACGACATTAATTGATGCGAGCCAGCCCGGTGAGTCAACGCGTACCGGCTGCGCCCCGAAAGGAATCATCTTTATTAGTCATCTGGAAAACAATAACGGTGGATTGACAGACCGTTTAATATTAGTGAGTTACTGTGATGGCTATGAAAGGTTCAATGGCGCCAAGGCGGTGGGCGCAGCCTCGTCTGGATCAACTCCGTTGCATTGGCGTATGAAAGCGCGGTTTACGGGTCAGCGGGCAAAGGACCGGGAGACCGCAAGATGTTTCGGCTCAAGAGCCATCTTCATGCCTCCGGGCCGGTTTGCTTTCACGGGGAAGGATCAACCCATACACATCAAAAGAAACCGGGTTCTCCCCGCATTGATGCTCTGCCTCGCGATCACCCCCGCGACGGCCTGGGCGCAGGACCCGATCCCAGGCTACCTGAGCCAAATCAGCATCACCAATCTGATTAACGTGGCGAGCAATCTGGTCACCCGGTTTGGGCCGCGGCGGGCGGACACGTACGACCATTTCGTGGACGATTCATGCACGCGGAGCGGCGTCTCCTATACGAACACCACCATTGAGATGTCCGCCAGCTACGTCAAATCGCTCTTTGAGGCGATGGGCTACACGCCAACGTTGGAAAATGTCCCCAACGGCTCCGGCAGCTACGGACACAACGTGTACGTCACCAAGACGGGCAGCGTGTATCCCAATGTTTACCTCGAGTGTTGCGCGCACATGGACACGCAGCCGAGCACACCCGGCGGCTGCGACAACGCCTCCGGCTCGACCTCCATTATCGAACTCGCTCGGGTGCTCAAGAACTATCCCAATCGCTACTCGATGCGGTTTGCCCTCTGGGTCGCGGAGGAGATTACCGTTCCCGGGCCCGGCTGCTATTACCACGTCCAGCAAGCGCTGGCGCGTGGCGAAAAAATCAAAGCCGGTCTGAACATTGACGGGACCGGCTGGCCGGAAGCCCCCAACCCCGATGGCACCCCGAACTATAATATCGAGCTTTGGTACAACGACGCGGAATCATCGCGAATCAGTGATCTCTTTGACGGCGTCCGTACCCAGTACAACGTTGCCATCGGCTTTCGCAAGAACGCGGCGACGACCACCTCGGACGAACGCGGCTATTGGTCCAACGGCCAGACCGCCGTGACCAGTGTAGGTGGCAGCCCGGCCTATCATCCCAATATGCACAGTTGTGGCGATACCGTCGCCAACATGAGTTTTACGAACATCTTCCGGGCAGCGCAACTCAACCTGGGCGTCGCTCTCAAGCTGGACGCCGAAGTCATTCCGCCTTCCATTACGCTGGTAATTTCACCTTCCACCATCCCCGCGGACGGCGCTTCCACTTGCACGGCAACGGCGACGGTGAGGGATTCGTCGGGCAATCCGCTGCCGGGTGAGACCGTCGTCTTGAGCTCGAGCGGAGATGTCACCTTTGGTTCCGTGACCAACAAAGGCGATGGAACCTACCAGGTCACCGTGACGGCCTCGACAACGCCCGGGGAAGAGATCATCACGGCGTCGGACTCCGGCGCGAGCGCCACGGCGAGCTTGTCTGAGACCGTCTCCTGTTCCGGCAGTTGTTTTACCGATACCACGGCTGCCGACTTTGCCGGCGGCACGCTCAGTAACGGCACGTATATCGCCCAAACCGACGATGGCGAGGTGCTGCTGGCGCCCACGCTCGGCGCAGAGTTTATTAACCCGGGTTTGCCTCCGGCGGGTTGGACTTTGGTGCCGTACTACTGCACGAACGGGACGGCCACGGTGCAAAATGGACAAATCTCGTTGAATTGCACTTTGCTTGCCAGCACTGTCGCTTACGGGCCCGGCCATTCGCTCGAGTACAAGGCGACTTTTGTCGCCGGTAACCCCTACCAGGGGGCCGGTTTCTGGCGATACTTTAACAGCCCATGGCGCGCCTTTGATCTCGGCGCCGGAGGCAACACACTGCAGGCCAACACGAGCACGGGCACTCCGGTCCCGATTTCCGACAATCCAATCGGCAGCCCTCACTGCTACCGTATTGACTGGACCAGCTCCGGTTTCACTTTTTGGGTTGACGGGGCACAGGTGGCCACTGAACCCGCCACGGGGAGCGGGGAAACCATGAATGTCGGCCTGGCCGACTATGACTGGAACTCGAGTGACACGCAAAACTTCCGGGTTGACTGGATGCGCATGACACCGTATGCGGCCTCGGGCACGTTCTCCTCCCGCGTCTTTGATGCCGGTCAGGTGGTCACCTGGCACATGTTAGGCTGGTCGGCTGACACCCCGGCGGGAACGTCGCTCGCCTTGAGTTACCGGACCGGGAACACACCGACGCCGGATGGCACATGGACGTCGTTCACCCCGGTGAACGCTTCGGGCGGTGCTTTGGCCGGTAACTCCCGCTACCTCATGTACCAGGCGCAACTGGCAACTTCGGATACATCGCAGACGCCGGTTCTCAAGGATGTTACCGTCACTTACACCACTTGCGCGCCGCCGGCGATTACGAACCATCCGTCCAGCGCGACCCGATGTGCGGGTGAATCGGTGAGGTTCTCGGTGGCGGCCACCGGGTCAGGCTTGACGTATCAATGGCGCAAGGGTGGAACGAACATTGATGGCGCGACCTTCAGCAGCTACACCAACATCTCCGTCTCCACCGGCGACGCCGGCTTATACGACGTGGTGGTCAGCGGCACATGTGGTCCGCCAATGACCTCGAGTCCGGCCACCTTGACGGTCGATGCGGCACCGGTTGGCGGAACCGCCACCCCGGCGGCCGCCACCATCTACAGTGGCACGGGCACGACCATCACCCTGACTGGCCAAACTGGCAACCTCATCGAATGGCAGTTCTCGACCGACGGCACGAACTGGTTGGACATTGGCTCCACGGCAAATCCGCTGCCGACGGGCACTTTGACGCAGACGACTGAATATCAAGCGGTGGTGCAAAGCGGAGTTTGCGGTATGGCAAATTCGAGTGTGGCCACAGTGAATGTGAACGCCCTGGTGGCGCCGGTGCTGACCGGCGTTCAAGTGCTGAACGGGACGACCATCCAACTCTCCTTCAGCGGGCCGCAAGGCCAAAGTTACCGGGTCCTTGAAAGCCCTGATCTGGAGCAGCCGGCTTCAAGTTGGAACGTCCTGGCCACGGGCACCTTCGGCCTGAATTCAGCCACCTGCAATGATAACATCAATCCTACCAACTCAGCGCAGTTCTACCGCATCACCTCTCCGTAGTTCGGCACCACAACTCGGGCTTTGCTTTTGCCCCGGTTTCGGATAATCTTGCCGTTTGGTTTGCATTGAAAATTTGCGGCCATGAGCAAGGAATTCATCCGCATCGGCGGCGCGCGTGAGCACAACCTGAAGAACCTCACGCTCAACATCCCGCGCGACCGGCTGGTGGTCATCACCGGTTTGAGCGGCAGCGGCAAATCATCGCTGGCGTTCGACACCATCTACGCCGAGGGCCAGCGCAAATACGTCGAAAGCCTCTCCGCCTATGCGCGCCAGTTCCTCGACCAGATGCAGAAGCCGGAGGTGGATTTCATCGAAGGCCTTTCGCCGGCGATTGCCATCGAACAGCGCAGTTCCGGCAGCAGCCCGCGCTCCATCATCGCCACCACCACGGAAATTTACGATTACCTCCGCCTGCTCTACGCGCACATCGGCAAACCGCATTGCCCGGATACCGGCGTGCCTATCGTCTCGCAAACCACGAGCGATATTGTGGACAAAATTCTCGCGCTGCCGCCCGGAACCCGGGTGATGCTGCTGGCGCCGGTCGTCCGCCGGCAAAAAGGCGAGTTCCGCGACGTCATCGAACGCCTCGCCCGCGAGGGCTTTGTGCGCGCGCGCGCGGACGGCGAATTCGTCGAACTTGAAGCCAACACGCGCGTGAAACTCGACAAGAAAAAGTTCCACTCCATCGAAGCCGTCGTGGACCGGCTGGTGATTGACGAAAAAATCCGGGTGCGGCTCGGCGATTCGGTGGAAACCGCGCTGCGCTGGGGTGAGGGCGTGATGTTTACTTTGCACCAGTTGCCGGAGAACAATTCAAAAACGGGAAACAAACCCCTCACCCGGCCTGCGGCCACCCTCTCCCCGCCGGGCGGGGAGAGGGACGGGGCGAGGGGCGCGTCTGCTCGGTCCGAAAACTGGATTGAAACGCTGCACTCGAACAAAATGTGCTCGCCGGCGACGGGCAAAAGTTTTGATCCGCCCACGCCGAAACATTTTTCATTCAACGCACCCGCGGGTGCCTGTCCGGTGTGCCACGGTCTCGGCCAGAAAATGGTTTTTGATGAGGGTCTCGTCGTGCCCGACCCGGAGCAGCCGCTGGAAAGCGCGGTCCAGCCGTGGCGGCGGGCGGGCAAACGGATGAATATTTATTACAAGGCCATGCTGCGGTCAGTCGCGGCCCATTTCAACGTCAGCCTGGAAACGACCTGGAAAAATCTGCCGGAGGATTTTAAAAAAGTCCTGCTGCACGGCTCGGGCGAGGACGACGTGGATTTTCATTTCTGGCGCGCGGGCAGTATGCACACGGTCAGTCGCCCGTTCGAGGGCGTGCTGCCGAACCTGGAGCGGCTGTTTACCGAGAGCGAAAGCGAATTCGTCCGCAACCGCATCAAGCCCTACATGAGCCCGCAGTTCTGCGACACCTGCAAAGGCAAACGGCTTAAACCGGAAATCCTGGCGGTCACGCTGAGTGGTCCAAACAACCACCTCACCGCGGCCCTCTCCCCCTCGGAGGCGGAGAGGGAGAACAGCCGTCAGGGCGTTCGCATTGCGGGCGCACCTCCGAATACCGGGAGACAGGGTGTGATTCCCCCTCTCCCCGAGGGAGAGGGCCGGGGTGAGGGGAAACGGAGCGCACGAAAATCAACGCCGGTCCGGATACCAGGTTTGTCCAGCATGGATGTTTGCGCGTTGTCGGTGGAAAGGGCCGACGAATTTTTTGCCAACCTCAAGCTCACGGAATTCGAGGAGAAAATCGCGCATGAAGTCATCAAGGAAATTCGCGCCCGGCTGGGTTTTCTGAAAAACGTCGGGCTGGGTTACCTCACGCTCGACCGCGAGAGCGGCACCCTCTCCGGCGGGGAAGCGCAGCGCATCCGGCTCGCCACGCAAATCGGCGCGGGCCTCGTCGGCGTGCTCTATATTCTGGACGAGCCCAGCATCGGCCTGCACCAGCGCGACAACGACCGCCTCCTGGCCACGCTCAAGGGCCTGCGCGACCTCGGCAATACCGTGCTGGTGGTCGAGCACGACGCCGAAACCATCCGGCAGGCGGACTACATCGTTGATCTCGGCCCCGGCGCGGGCGTGCACGGCGGCCAACTCGTGGCCGCGGGCGCCTTGCCGGACATTTTGAAAAATCCGAATTCGCTCACCGCGAAATATCTCACCGGTGAATTGACGATTCCCATTCCGAAAAAGCGCTTGAAACCGCTGGCAGACCGCGGTTGGCTGGAGGTGCTCGGCGCGCGGGAAAATAATCTGCACAACATTGACGCGCGGATCCCGCTGGGAACGTTCACCTGCATCACCGGCGTGAGCGGTTCCGGCAAAAGCACCCTGGTGGACGACATTTTGCGCCGCGCGCTGTTCCGCAAATTGTACGGCTCCCGGGAAACGCCCGGGGCGCACCGCGGCATCAGGGGTTATGAAAATATTGATAAAGCCATTGTGATTGACCAGACGCCGATTGGCCGCACGCCCCGCAGCAATCCCGCCACGTACACGGGCATGTTCAATGCCATCCGGGATCTGTTCGCGAAACTGCCGGCGGCCAAAATCCGCGGCTACGCCCCCGGCCGGTTCAGCTTCAACGTCAAGGGCGGCCGCTGCGAAAAATGCGAAGGCGACGGCGTCCTCAAAATTGAAATGAATTTTCTGCCGCCGGTTTATGTCACCTGCGAGACGTGCGGCGGCAAACGTTACAACCGCGAGACGCTCGAAATCACCTACAAGGGCAAAAACATCGCCGACGTGCTGGCGATGACGGTGGACGAGGCGGTGACGTTTTTCCGCGCCGTGCCCCAGATTTATGAGCCGTTGCTGACGCTGGCCGAGGTCGGCCTCGGCTACATCGGCCTGGGTCAGGCGGCGACGACGTTGAGCGGCGGCGAGGCGCAGCGGGTGAAACTGGCCACCGAATTGAGCCGCCGGGCGACCGGGCGGACGTTTTACATCCTGGACGAACCGACGACCGGCCTGCATTTCCACGACGTGGCCAAGCTGCTCGAAGTGCTGTTCAAATTGCGCCACGCCGGCAACACCCTCGTCGTCATCGAACACAACCTCGACGTCGTCAAAACGGCGGACTGGATCATTGACCTCGGCCCGGAGGGCGGGGACGCCGGGGGCCGGATCGTCGCGCAAGGCCCGCCGGAAACCGTGGCCCGTTGCGCCGAAAGTTTTACCGGACAGTATTTGAACCGCGTTCTGCAGCCGTCGTGAATTCGCACTTATGAAAATAGCGTTATTCGGCCTCACGGGAATAAAACCCGGCAAACACAACCTCAAAGACCCGCGCCTGGACGAGGCGGACAAACTGGTGGAGGCGCAGAAGAAAACCCATGCGCAGGTGGACATAGTGGGCGACGACCAGCTCCTGGACGCCGACGCCATCCTCGTGTCGCAGGAAGGGCGGGCGGACCTGATTTTGAAGGACCTGGAATTTGTGGAGACGCGCCTGGGCCGCGACCCGCAACCGGCGGAGCGGGCGGCGCTGGAAAAAATCAAGGCGCTCCTCGAACAGGAAAAATTCGTTTTCAATTCCGGCCTGGCCCCGGCGGACCGGCAGGCGGTCGCCGCGCACAATTTTTTTACGGCCAAACCGGTCGTCACGGCCGGACCGCCGGATCTGGATAATCCGGACGTTCTGCTGTTGCGGGCGTTTCGCGAGGCCGGCTGCATCTGCTTTCTGACCGTGGGCGGCAAGGAGAACCGCGCGTGGCCGGTTCGCAAGGGCATCACGGCCTGGGAAGCCGGCGGCACGATTCACACGGACATCCAGAAAGGTTTCATCCGCGCCGAGATTATCGGCTACGCGGATTTTATCGCGGCGGGAGGCGAAACGCAGGCCAAGCGCGCCGGTAAAATGCGATTGGAGACGAAGCAATACGTGATGCAGGACTACGACCTGACCAACTTCCGGTTCAACAAGTAGGCGGACGGATTGGTTTTCACTCGACAGGCATTTGATCGGGGCCCACATTTTTCGCCGTGAAAGATGCCCCGCTTTTCGAGACGCATCCGGTGGCGGCCGTTTTGATCATCGTCGGTTTTATCGCAGCCATATTCCTTTTTATCTTCGGGTCCCGATGGCAATTCGCAAAATCGGCCGGCTGGAAAGAACTGGTGCTGAAATTTCCTGCGCCGGAAATCCAAAGACCGGGCGACACGTTCAAAAATATGAGTGGCTGGATCGGGAGCATGGAATTCCGGCGTGGTTTTCAAGTGCAGTTGATTCAGGAAGGCCTGCGCATTTGTGCATTCTTCGCTTCGCATTCTCCCATTTTGGTTCCGTGGTCCCACATCAGCGAGGTTCAGGTATCGGAAGGCCGTTTTCTCGGTTACGAGCAAAATATTCTGCTGACGGTGGAATGGGACAAACGGCTTCAATTTTCCCTGCCACCCGCCGTCTTGCCGACCGTCCAGCAAAACGTGCCCGCCGGCCGGTTTCGCAAGGTTAAAATTCCTTCCTCCATCGGGGAACTGGTGAAGGAACGCTGGAACCAGCGGCGAAGTTAGACAGGTTTCGCTTTCCGCAACTGCGGCCGGTTGTTTACAATCCCCCGCATGGCGCGTTGGCGACGAACCATCTTGATTTTGGGCGCGGTCATTCTGAGCGGCGGACAACTGTTCGCCGCGAGCACGAAGGAACAACGCGCTTATGCCGCCGCCGTGGCCGAGTTTCAGGACGAGATGTGGAACCTCGCGGAAACCAATTTCATCCAGTTCCTCCAGAAATTTCCCAAATCCACCAACGCGCCGGAGGCCGTCCTGTTGCAGGCGCAGGCGGAATTCAAGCAGGGAAAGCTGGCCCAGGCCATTGCGCTGTTGAAGGCCCGCCAAGCCGGCGCCGGGCATCTCGCCGACCAATACGTTTATTGGATCGGCGAGGCGCAATTTCAAAGCGTGGACCTGGCGGCCGCAGCGGAGACGTTCGTCGGGTTGGCGCGCGATTTCCCCGAATCGTCCCTGCGGCTCCGGGCAGTGGTCGAGGCGGCCGCGGCGCGAGCGGAGCTGGGCCGCTGGCCGGAGGTGGGCGCGTTGTTGCAGGAAACCAACGGCGTCTTCCAACGCGCGGTGCAGTTGGATCCCGCGAACGAACTGGTCACCCGCGGGCGCCTGTTGCTGGCCCAGGCGGCGCTCGCGCAAAAAGATTTTGGCGGCGCAGCGGCGACGCTGGCATCGGTCAATCCACAAGCCCTCGAACCGGAGTTGGGTTGGCAATTGGCGTATTTGCTTTATCAGGTCAACCTGGCGATGGGCGACACCAACGCCGCACTGGCGGCCACTACCAACCTGCTCCAGATTGCGCGGTTGGGAAATGATGAATCCTTGCGCGGCGAAAGCGTGGCCTTGCACGCGGATTTGCTGGAACAGATCGGCTCCAATGCCGAAGCCCAGATCGCGTATCAGGAAAATCTGACCAACGCGCCGGTGGAACGGCAGCGGCAGGCGGTGTTGAAAATTTCGGAGTTGGCCGCCGCCCGGGGCCGGTTTTCAACGGCCGAGGACTCGCTCGGGGATTTTGTCGCCCGATTCCCGGATTCACCGGCGGCGGACATTGCCTTGTTGTCGCTCGGTGAATTGCTTTTGACGAATTACGTTGTATCGGGCCCCGCCGGACCGGCGACGAATCAACTGCAAGCGGCGGCGGCGGCCTTCGACCGGTTCCTCGGCACTTACCCGAACAGCCCGCTGGCAGGCAAGGCATATCTGGACCGCGGCTGGTGCGAGTGGCTTTCCTATTTGGGTTCCGGCTCGACGGCCAGCACGACCAATTGCCTGGCTGATTTCGAGGCCGCCACGCAGAGGCCGCTGTCGCCCGAGGATCTGGCGGTGGCGCGATTCAAAATGGGCGACGCGTTGTTCGCCCAACAGAATTTCGCGAACGCCCTGAAAAATTACCGCTCGGTAATTGAGGAGTTCACCCGTTTTCCCACCGTCATGCAATCCGTCGGGGACCTCGCGCTTAGCCAGAGCCTGCGCGCATGCATGGCGATGACGAATACGGTCGAGGCGGAAAAGACGATGGCCCAAATTCTAAAGCTGTATCCGGCCAGCCAGGATACCGGCAACAACCTGTTGCTCATGGGGGAATATCTGGCGGACCTGGACCAGCCGACGAACGCGCTGGCCCTGTTTCAAAGATTTGAAGCCGTCGTTCCCGATTCGCCTTTGCGACCGCAGGTGGAACTGGCCATCGCCTACACCTGCGAACAGGAGCAAGACTGGCCGGCCGCCATCAAAAAATATGAAAATTGGCTGGCGGATTTCCCGACCAATGCGCTGCGGCCACAGGCGGATTACGCTCTGGCCCATGCGAATTACCAGGCGGGTAATGAGACAAACGCCTTCCTCCGTTTCACCAATTTTGTGGCCCAATACCCGACGAACGACCTCACGCCACTGGCGCAGTGGTGGGTGGCTGGACATTTTTTCAACGCGGGCGATTACCCGAAGGCGGAGAAGAATTACAAATTCATCTTTCAAAACTTCGCGACCAACGACCTCGCTTACCCGGCGCAGATGATGGCCGGGCGCGCTGCCGCGGCGCGGCAGGATTATCCGGGTGCCATCAATTATTTCTCGAAACTGGAGGTGGACACCAATTGCCCCATGGAACTGAGGGTGCAGGCCGCCTTCGCTCACGGCAATGCGCTCATGCAGATGGATTCGACGGACACAAACAATCCGCTGGCCAACTTTCAAACGGCCACCCGGGTCTTCAGCCAGATTTGCCAGTTGTATCCGACCAACGAACCCGGCGCGCGCGCGTGGATCAAAATCGGCGACTGCGAGTTACAGCTCACCAATTACGACGCGGCCACGAATGCCTACGCGCAGGTTTTGGACACGAATGTGCAGGCGAACATTTCGCTGCGCAGCCAGGCTCAAATCGGTATCGGCATTGCCTTGGGAAAAAAAGCGGATTTGGCGGCCGGCGATGATCAAACGGCCCTGTTCCGGCTGGCGCTCGAGAATTACCTCGAGGTATTCGACACCTGGACTGGAAAAAATCTGCGCGACGGCGAAACGGCGGATCCCTTCTGGGTGAAAGAAGCCGGTTTGCAGGCGCTGCCGCTCATCGAGACGCTCGGGGCGGCCAATCCGGACAAATTCATTGACCAGATGGAGCAATTGCTCCCGCAACTGAAAGATTCACTGGAGAAAAGCCGTGCCGCGCTGCCGCCGCCAAAGAATTGAGCGGCCATTTGACACGCGTGCCCGCCGCAGTTAGCTTGAATCCGGAATGGAAATGACAGAGAAACCTGTAACTGAACCGGTTATCAGCATTACCGAAAATGCCGCGGCGGAAGTCAATTCGCTGCGCGCGGCGCCGGACCATGCGGGCAAGACGCTGCGGATTTTTGTGGAGCAGGGCGGCTGTTCCGGAATGCAATACGGCATGGTCTTCGACGAAAAACGCGATGGCGACCTTGTTTCCAAACAGAACGGCGTGGAAGTTCTGGTTGACCCGATCAGCGCGCAATATCTGCGCGGCACCGTGGTGGATTTCAGCGAGGCCCTGACTGGCGGCGGTTTCAAGATTTCCAATCCCAACGCGAAACAGAGTTGTGGCTGCGGTAAATCCTTCGAGGCCTGAGCGGACTCGATCAACCCGCGCGAGCCTGACAACGCCGCCCCGTGGGATGCGGGGCGGCTTTTCTGTGCCCGAACAACTTGCGAGCCACGTAACTCCCTACAGTAAACATCATTAGTGTAAGAAAGCCAACTATCTTAATCTCGCACTTTTACTTCCCGGCGTTCCCAAAAGTGTTCGGAATTGTTCGGAAACGTCAGGGCTGACGACGATGCTGGGGCGAGCGTGGTGCGAAGCAGAAAGCTGGCTGCGTCAGGTTCGGGCTGCTTGAAGCATCGGCGCGGACGCGGGAGGCGCTGAAACAGGCTTGCGCCAGGGCGACCGATGAACTAGAAGTTGGCAACCACGGAAGCACCCTATGGCAACCTACACAATCATCGGCGGCGATCAAAAACAATATGGCCCGGTGACGGTGGAACAGTTGCGCGAGTGGATTCTTGATAGCCGGGTCACCGCGCAAACCCAAGTAAAGACGGAGGGCGATGCGGAGTGGCGTGCGCTCTCGGCGTTCCCCGAATTCGCTGACGCGCTTGCAGCCAAGTCCGCCGCACCAGGCACGCCATCGCCTTTGCCATCCGCCACACCGCCATCCTTTCCATCCGGCGGCGGGCGGGAAGCGGCGCTGCAAGCCGTCAAAGGCCCTGCCATCGCCCTGATCGCGATCGCCAGCCTGGGCGTCGCGTATTATGGTTTGAGCGCCCTTTTCGCTCTGTTCCATGGTGGTATGATATTCCACCGCGAACTGCCGCCGAACATCCCGCCCCAACTGCGGGCGTTCATTCAAGGAATGCGAGGGCCAATGGCCGGTTTGATCAGCCTTGGGATCGCGGCGGTGAACGGTTTTGTGCTGTTCGGCGCGATCAATCTGTTGCGGTTGCGAAACCACGGTGTGGCCATGCTCGCTTCCATTGTCGCAATGCTGCCCTGCGGGTGCTGCTGCGTATTGGGGCTTCCGGCTGGCATCTGGGCGCTCGTGATTCTGAACAAGCCGGAAGTGAAGTCACAGTTTGGTTGACGAATGTCTTCGGCCTTCGTTCCGCTCACCCTGCTACATCACGCCATGCCGTTCGACCTCGACCCCTTCAAATCGGGTCATGACCGAATCCTGAAAACACCGGAAGGACGGTCGGCGCTTTGAGTAAAACAGATGGCTCGACCGGCTGCGGTGATAATCCGAGGCACCGAACCGGGGAATCGGCACGCGAAAGCCAGGCATTTCGGCCAGGAGATCGGCCCAATGACGCTCCAGTTTGCGGTGTTGGGTGCTGTACCAGACCTCGACGGGTGTGGCGAGTTGGAGCAGGTAATCAATGTGCCAGTGCGGTGCTGCCGTTGATTCCAGATGATGGCCGATGCGGGCACGCAGGCCGCCGGCACCAAAGGCACTGCCCACGTAGGCATAAAACCCAGGAACAATGTCGAATTTGCCGAGAGACCCGATTTCCAGCCGTTTCATCTGGCGGACGGAGGCGATGAGAACGTAGGTTCCCTGGTTTTCCGGCAGTGGTCCCGTCATTGCAATGCCGATGTCGATGAAATTAAGACGAGCACTTTCTGAATCAGTAAGCCGAGCAAAGTCCGGAAAAGGCACAAAAGCATTCGGTATGGCCGCCGATTGGACTTCGAGATGGCGCAGATGCCCATGATCACCACCAACGGCATAAGGAAATACCCTTCCACATTTCCAATAAGGCATGAAACGGAACCAGCGTGAGGATGCCGTACCACCATGATAACAAATGTTAGCAGGAGATTGAGAATAAACAGCAGGAATGCTCCAGCCGAAAATCCTATGACGGCCAGTAGCGCCGGACGCTTTACCGGCAACGGTGGCGGCTGAATAACTGGTGGTCCAGGCGTTATATACCCGCGCAATATGTGATTGAAGGCTTCACGATCCAACAGCCAACACTTAGCCCCGCGTCGCCGACGATGTCAACCGCCAACGCGGAGATGACCACCGGTCGGAGTGAGGATTGGGGGCAGGTTGTGCCCAGAAAAAACAAGCCGCACTGGGAGTCATTTACCGATGCGGCTGTTTTACAAAATGGAACCGTGATTGGTGGCTCCGTTGTGATAGTCGCACGGTTCAGGCGGACAGCCAAACAAAAGATATTGAAAACATATTCACGGGTGGCACCCAGAAATTCTTTGCGCGTTTGGAAAAACTCAACGGGCAGTGGCCGTTGGCTCCAGACGGTGGTAGCTTTGGCGCTCCGTCCCCTTGGCCCTCTCCGGCCAAAGCGATCTTGGTTCGTCAGGCGGCGTGTTTACTTGTGTCATGGCTTTCAGCGAGTTCCAGCGTCATAAAAACGCTGTTCGGGTCAGGAATATAGCTGCCGAATGGCGGACACTCGACAAACCCGTGCCGTCTATAGAATTCACGAGCCGCATTGAAATACGGCCATGAGCCTGTTTCGAGACTTAACCGGGACAATCCCATCTGACGCGCCATCATGATAATGTGTCGCAGCACCGTACTCCCGACGCCTTTCCGCCTGTGCGACTGTTCGGTGTGCATTGATTTTATCTCTCCGTGGGATTCTGAGAGTCGTTTCAAAGCGCCAACTGCGACAACACAATCTCCCTCCCAAGCAGACCAAAAGTGAATGTCCGGTGCTTTCAAACCACTTAGATCAAGCGCGTGTGCGCTTCCGGGGGCTGTCTCGGCACGCGCAGTATAGAAATGATGGACCAGAAGCGTCTGCACGCGAGGGTCGTCAAGGCCGCCATTGGTGATCTTCATCGGTGAGTCCTGAAAAGTGTCGTGAAAGTTCTCTGTGGGATTGCCGCCTAGTGATTCAAACCGCAGCCGCCGTCACCGGCGCTGGCCAACGCCTGCACTCTGGACCCTCAATTCTCATCGCTCAATCTCGAACTCAGGGGGCCGGTGCAATTGGCTCCGGGGCGGTGCTAGGCGTCATGGTTTTGGTGCCTCTAACTTCGTCTTTGCAGATTGTTCAACGAGTGCTGGCAGCCACAAATATGCTGCGCCGAATAACACAAATATAAACGCTAACTCTCTCAAAAGCTCGCCACCATCAACTTCAGTCCGCACTACTCCAACGCCAACATCCGGCTCCGTCTTCGCCAAATCCGGCCCCCATGCTGAAAACCTCGATATGTGGGTAGCCACAAGATGATGATCAACATCCTGCGGCTCGACATATGCGTGGCTGGCGCTTCGTAATGGTGGGAAAATCAACTCGAATAAAATTACTGCGATTCCGATTCCAAGTATGAAATGTCTGATAATTTTCATGGCGTGTGAATGTTGCCTACCGATCCAAAGCTGAACCACGGCCACCGGCGGCTGGCTCAGGTCGGCGATGACGGTAATCAAATTTCATGGGCCGGTCAAAACTCAAGGGGCAGTGGCCGGTGGCTCCAGCCGGTATTAGGCGGCAGGCTTAATCTATCCATTCTGCAATGAAAATCAGTGTTACAGTTGAAGCAGCCGTAACAGCATAAAACCTGTCAACCCATCCTCAGATGTGCGGATAACCCGTTTTGTTCCGCTACGTCATGGTTGAAGTGAAGCCGCGTTTGTTGAAGCGGCTGGTTTGGAATCATAAATCAGCGACTGGAATTCCGGCGTCTGCCGGACTGAGTCAAAGTCAGGCTCCGTTTTCGCATACTTCTTGGCGTAATCCGCGTAATGGGTTTTCAGGGCGAGTCGAAGCCAATGAAAGCAGGATGCGTTGTCACCCTTCAGCGCGTAACAGCACGCAATATCATGGGCGACCATGAAGGCTTGTGGATTTTTCTCGTAGGCAATTTTGAAGCAGTAAATCGCTCCATCCAAATCTTTATTGTCCTTGGCAATTCCGCCCCTCATTGCGTGGTAGTAACCGTGCGTATAGGCCCAAACGCCTGCACCGACAACCAAAAGGATGACCGCTGCAAGGACTCCGAAAGCGGCTTTCAGAATTTTTTTCTTCATACAATTATCCAGAGCGAATGCGCCTTGAGGGCCAAGCACAATTGAAACACATCGAAACAAAACTCAAGCCCTGATGCAGGCCTGTCACCAGCGCGATGTCATTTCCTTGCCGCCTTTTACTTCTTGCGTGCTTTGGCCAAAACGGCCTTGTTCGTTTTCAGATATTTTTCAATGGCTTTTATCCCGTCGCAGGAAGTAGAAACCCGGATTGCGTTCGGCTTGCCCAGCCTGTAATGCACCAGCAATTTGCCAACCGATTGCACACAGAGATGCGCATCCTTCATGCGCCAAACCTGACCGGCTGCTAATGGTTGCCGAAGGGTGCGGCGAACCATCCTTGTTTTCATACGATTATATTAGCAGATTTGCGAATTTCTATCAAGGCTTGTCACCGGAACTCTGCCTCCCCACCCCATCCCCAAACCTCGGTGCCCAAACTGGCCGGTCGCCCAGCGCGGTGTTAAGGTCAGAATTCTGTTTGCCAATGCTCGTTCACGCACTGACCATGAAAAGATAAACCCAAAGTCCTAGTAAAAGAAAAATTACTGACCAAATCAACAAACGTTTTGCTGTCGTCCTGTCTGAACGCCATTTAACAGCACCGACTAAGGCAAATAACAACGCGATACCCAAAAGGGTTGGGGCCGCCTTTCCCATTAGCGGTGGATATGGTATCGCGGCAATCATATTTAAATCAAATTAGATTTACCTCCAACCAATACGGACGCTTGAAGTTCATATCATCGTGCGAATCGGCCTGACGTTCCAAAGCTGGGGCACAGCTACCAGCCACCAGCGCAGCAATGCAATGACGATAATCGAATTTCATGGCTAAGTCAAAATTCAAGGCCACTGGCCGGGGGCGACAGAGCGGGGTTGGGCCGACGATTCAAGCTCAACTTGTGCTTCTTGGTGGAGCGTGCCTCGCTCTCTGTCGGGTAATAGTTATGCCGAGCCTCTGTGGTCAACCGCGAATGCGCAACCAAAAGCGGCCTGGCGGGGCTGGCTCCGGTGACTTAGGCGGATTCATGTGGTCGTCGCCAACATAAATAATGCCGATGGTCAGTGCAACTCGTCGCCTCGGTGAATGTCTGCCAATTGAAACCTTCTAGTGAGCCGAAATAATCCCTCAACGTCGTGAAAGCTGGCGAGTCCGGCGGAATAAGGAAACTGCCGCTGTCTCGATTGATGCGCCGGAAAACAACCTCCACGAATGGGCCTGCCTCAGTCGTCACTATGCCAATCTCACGAATATCTTCGACCCTGACGGAAGACCGAGCAATTGGGCCGTCCGCCGTGATGGTGTGCCCATCGAAGGAAAAGCGAATCACTCGTGTGAAGCTCGGCGACTTCTTGGCAATCCAGTTTTGTATCTTGGCAAACATGGCACCTATCACCCCCAACAACGATACAGCCACGTTGAGCCGGGGTTGTCAACCCCGCCTGTGTCGCTGCCACGGCCCCACCCAATTGGACGACTAAACCCGGTGCCTAAACTGGCCGGTCGCCCTACGTGGGTCAGGCAGCGGCGTCTCTTCTGGTGCCGCACTTCCAACATTTGCTGAACTGGCTTCCCAGCTTCTCGCCGCAGCGGGAACAGACCCACGGTGCTCCCGTAGTGGATGTCGGGTTCAGCCACTCGGCCATGAGAGCGTCCGCCTCGGCGTAATCCTTCTCGTCCACAACCCACAGTTCCGCTTGGAATGGGGCCGAGGGAATTGTTTGCGCCATTTGCTCGTTCATTTCGACACAACGGATGCCTGCTTTCAGCAGCACATTCTTGACTAAACCCACCTCTGCGCTGTCCGGTGAACTGAATACACGTTTCATAAACTTCATCTCCCAACGCTGCAACCTATCACACTTCTAGCGACCTTGCTTTGCCTTGCCGTGCAGTTTACACCCCGGAATGTGTGTGCCCACCAGCCTTGCCGACCTCGGTGCCTAAACTGGCCGCTCTGTCACGCTGACTCCGCACGGGTCAGGCATCACAGTAAACGTCACTTGTTCGGCAGATTATTCACGGCTGCGAGCAATGGTAAATAGGCCGCGAGCATCGCTGAAAGCGCAACCAATACCAAAACTCCCATCGTAGCCGCAAAGAAACCCATCCATGATGGAACTCTTTCCGCTTTGCGGAACCACACCCACAGACAATAAATTGCCGCCAAAATGAACAACGCCACCACCAGTGGTCGGAGGCCGATGCAAAGGCTCGTGAATCCGGGTAGCCCACGGTCTAAGTGCCTGACATGCGGAGCCAAAGTGAGAAGGCCCCACGTAACCAAGCAGCGGTAGCCAAAGACTGCGAGAATGAGCGCATGGATGAACTTCTTCATGGTGTTCCTTTCTTTTTGCGGGTTTAGAGTTTCATGTATGCGTGATGATGACCAATGACCCAAAGCCACGGCCACCGGCGGCTGTTTGGCGGGTGTTTTCACTTCTTTGCCGTCGCCGACGCGGTCACCCGTTTGAAGAACTCGTAAATTCCCTTATCTCCCATCTTTCGTGCGTTGGCCAGTTCGCCTTCCCGTGTGGCATACAGCACCACGTTATTCGTTGAGATGATCACCACGGCAGGGATGCCTTTCTCCAGGGGCACTCCATACGATTTGGCGACATCACGGTTCTTGTCAAAATGACCAACGTTGATTTTGACAATCTTGAAGTCCCGCGACAGGAGTGGTGCGCTGGCCCCGTTCTTCATGGCGGAGTCCAACATTTTGCAGTCCCCGCACCAGTTGGCTCCGAAGACGACGATGACCGGGGTCTTTGCGATGGTGGCCTGCACCAATGCCTGTCGGATTTCGAGTCTGGCATCGGCGGTCTCGTTGTACGGATTGTCCGCTGCGATGGCAGGCACCGCGAGCAACAGGAAGGAGAGTGCGTAGAGAATTTTCATAGGTGGATGATCAATAAGTTCAACGGCCAAAACTCAGCCACGCCGGGCCGGTGATGTCAACCGCGAATTGGCTCCCATAACTCGATGCGGTTGCCCTCCGGGTCGGTAATCCATGCAAACCGGCCATAATCGTTGTCCTCAACCTTCGCTACCGCTACTCCGTTCCGGCGAAGCTGTGCCAGGATCCGATCCAAATGGGCAACACGGTAGTTGATCATAAACGCTGGCCGAGCCGGGCCAAAGTAATCGGTGTCAGCCGGAAAAACAGACCAGACGGTGCGCCCAATCGCATTGGGCCGGTCATGCTCGCGCCA
>Ga0335081_10004970_pt1 | contig 21017 bp, 20 predicted proteins | sample Lox_Sample_35_FD_206713 | JGI IMG/M metagenome (GOLD analysis project Ga0335081, IMG submission 206713) | Soil microbial communities from Loxahatchee National Wildlife Refuge, Florida, United States - Lox_Sample_3.5 | ecosystem: Environmental > Terrestrial > Soil > Wetlands | place: USA... | reverse complement strand
GCAGCTGCACAGGCTCATCCGCGATGCCGGGCGGGTCCCGGCCGAACGCGACAGCTTCTACCGGGTGCTTCGGCCGGACGAGGCGCCGCCGGCGCCGGCGCGCACGGCTTGACCTTGACGAGGAACGACCGTGCAAAAGCTCCGCGCCGCCGCCGTCTCCTTCCTCAACGCCCGGCCCCTCACCGCAGCGCTCGCGGGGTCGCCACGGATAGAGCTTGTTCTCGCCGAGCCATCCGCATGCGCGACCATGCTGGAGCGCGGGGACGCGGATGTCGCACTCCTGCCGGCGGGAGGGCTGTTCGGGGCGCAGTACGAGATCGTGCCCGGGATCGCCATCGGGTCGCACGGGCCGCTGTCGACCGTGATTCTGGTCGGCGAGCAGGCACCGGAGACCTGGGACGAGGTCTTCCTGGACACCGCCTCCCGGACCTCGCAGCTCCTTGCAAGGATCCTCCTCGCCGAGCGAGGTATCCACCCCAAGTTCACCGAGATGCCGGCCTCCGACGGTCTGGCGTCTGCCCGGGGAGCGAAGGGCGCGCTCGTCATCGGGGACCGGGCTTTCGAGGTCTGCTCTCGGCATGTCCTCGACCTGGGGCAGGCCTGGACCGAGCTCACCGGTCTCCCGATGGTGTATGCGGTGTGGGCAGCCCGCCCCGGGGTGCTCGGACCGGAGGACGTGTCCGAGATCGCCCGGGCCGCTCGGCAGGGACTCTCCATGCGGCCCGAGCTCGCGGAGGCCTTCGCGCGCGAGCGCGGTGGCGATAAGGAGCGCTTCCGCCGCTACCTGACGCGAAGCATCCGCTACGGCCTCGGCCCCCTCGAGATCGAGGGTCTCGAGGCCTTTCTCGATCGGGCCGGACGACACCTGGTCGTCCCCCCACCCGAGCTCCGCTTCGCCGAGGGCCGCTCGGATCGGCCGGGCGCGCCCCCGCGCATCTCCCTCGACACGGTGCTGCAGCGCGCCGCCGACGGCGAGCGCCTCGGTTTCGCGGAGGCCGAGCTTCTCGACGAGCGGGGGCCGCTCCTCGAGCTCGCGCTGGCCGCCGACGCGCGGCGCCGCGCGCTCCACCCCGATGGCGTGGTGACCTACATCGTTTCACGGAACGGAAATTACACCAACATCTGCACCACGGGCTGTCACTTCTGCGCGTTTTACCGTCCGCCCGGACACGGCGAAGCCTACCTCCTTTCTCGCGAGGAGCTCTCCAGGAAGATCGAGGAGACCGTCGCTGCGGGAGGCATCGAGCTGCTCTTGCAGGGAGGGCTTCACCCCGATCTTCGCATCGAATGGTACGAGGATCTCTTCCGGTGGGTGAAGGCGAACCATGCCGGCATCAACCTGCATGCCCTCTCGCCGGTGGAGATCTGGCACATCGCCCGCTCGAGCGATCTTGGCCTCGAGGAGACCGTGGATCGACTCGCCGCGGCCGGGCTCGACTCCGTCCCTGGAGGGGGGGCCGAAATTCTCGACGACGAGGTGCGCCGGCGCATCGCGCCGCTCAAGTGCTCGAGCGACGACTGGCTCTCGGCGATGCGGGTTGCTCACCGCAGGGGCCTGCGGTCAACCGCCACCCTCATGTTCGGCGTGGGCGAGGAGCCTCGGCACCGCACCGCGCACCTCGCCCGGCTGCGCGAGCTGCAGGATGAGACGGGCGGCTTCACCGCCTTCACCTGCTGGACCTTCCAGCCCGATCGCACCCGCCTGAAGCCCGGCGACAACAGCGCTCACCATTACCTGCGGGTGAATGCCATCTCGCGCCTCGTCCTCGACAACTTCGAGAACATCCAGGCGTCCTGGGTCACCATGGGCGGCGGCATCGCCCAGGCCGCCCTTCACATGGGGTGCAATGACTTCGGGTCGGTGATGATCGAGGAGAACGTCGTCGCTGCCGCCGGGACCACGTTTCGCATGGACGAAGCGGAAATGGAGCGCCACATCCGCGACGCAGGGTTCGTGCCGAGCCGCCGCAACATGAAGTACGAGCGCCTTCCCAGGGTCAACTGATGGGCGTTCGGGTCCTCGGCGCGCCGTGGGTACTGACGGGAAGGGCGACCGGCCCGTTCCCGTCCGGGGCCCGTCCGCCTCCTCCCGTCATCCGCGATGGGGCCGTCGTCCTCGAGGGCGACCGCATCCGGGCGATCGCATCGCGCACCGACATCGAGGCGGCGCACGGCCCAGTGGAACGCCTCGACGCGATCCTGTTCCCCGCGCTCGTGAATGCGCACCTTCACCTCGAGCTATCCCACCTGCGCATTCCGGGGGGACGAGGACTTGCGAGCTGGATCCGCCTGCTGGTTGCCGCTCGCGCCGAAGCGTCCGACCCCGGTCCTGCGCTGTCGGCAGCAGTGCGCGGCCTCCACGACGCCGGCGTCGCCGCGGTGTGCGAGGTCACCAACACGCTCGTCGCCTTGCCGCTCCTCGCGGCCGCCGGGCTCCAGGGAACCATCTTTCAGGAGGTCTTTGGCTTCTCGCGCGCGCGCATCGAGGCCGCGCTCGAGCGCGCGAGAGAGATCCGGGCAGGGGCGGGTTCCCCTCCCCCCGGGCTCAGGATGGCCCTGGCGCCGCACGCCGTCTACTCCACCGAACCGGGCCGGCTTGCCGAGCTGCTCCGCGCCGGCCCGAGCTCGATCCACCTGGCCGAAGATCCCGCCGAGCGGTGCTTCTGCGCGCACGGGACCGGGCCCCTCGCCGCGCTGGCACGCGACCTGGGAGCGCAGGCCCTGTCGCGAACGGGACCCTCCCCGGTCGCCTGCACGGCTCCCCACCTCTCCCCCGCGTCGCTCGTCGTGCACGCGGTGGACTTAAGCGACGAGGACGTCGCCCTGATCTCGCGCGCCGGAGCGACAGTGGTCCTCTGCCCCCGCTCCAACCTCCACATCGGCGGGAGGCTCGCCGACCTCCCGCGCCTCCTGGCGGCCGCGATCCCCTTGGCCATCGGAACCGACTCGCTCGCCTCGTCGCCCTCGCTCTCGCCGCTCGGGGAGCTCTCGGCCCTGCGGCATGCCTTCCCGACGATCGAGCCCGCGCGCCTGCTCGACCTGGCCTGGAACGGCGATGCGGCCGGCGCGCCTGCAATCGGCCGGCTCTTGCCCGGGCGTTCGCCGGGGATCGTCGCGGCAGACCTCGCGGGCGCCCGCCCTGACGACCCCGCCGCATGGCTCCTCGACGCCTTCGCCGCGCAAGAGGGTCCGCTCGCCTGGATCTCCCACCCGCGCTTGTGAGGCAGCCCATCGCATGACGATCGCCGTCCTCTTCCGCCTGGTGAAGTTCGAGCACTCGCTGTTCGCGCTCCCGTTCGCGGCGGCCGCGCTGGTGCTCGTGGCACCCCACGCCCGGCTGGAGCCGGCCCGCCTCATCCTGGTCGCCCTGGCGATCGTGGCGGCCCGCACCGCGGCCATGGCGATGAACCGCATCGTCGATCGCCACTTCGACGCTGCGAATCCGCGCACCGAGCGGCGCGAGCTTCCCACTGGCGCGGTCTCGCTCCGCACCGCGTCCGCCCTCCTCGCGGTGAGCGCCGCGTCCTTCCTCGCCGCAGCGGCCGCCATCGCCCCGCTCTGCGGCGTGCTCGCGCTCCCGGTTCTCGCCGTCCTGCTCGGCTACTCGTACGCGAAGCGGTTCACCTGGGCGGCCCATCTGTGGCTCGGGATGGCCCAGGCGCTGGGCCCCATCGGCGTGGCCATCGCGCTCACCGGCCGGGTGCCCCCCTCCATCCTGGCGCTCGGGGCAGGCGTCGGCGCCTGGGTCGCCGGCTTCGATATCCTCTACTCGCTGCAGGACCGGGAGTTCGACGAGCGGGCCAGCCTGAAATCGATCCCCGTGCGCTTCGGCGTGGCGGGAGCGCTCTGGTGGGCGCGCCTGCTCCACGCCGGGGCAGCGGCCGCCATCCCGATGGCGGGGTTCCTCGCCGGCCGAGGAGCCGCGTGGCTCTTCGGCTCGGCGCTCATGACCGTCATCATGGCGGCCGAGCACGCCTACCTGACACCCAACGGACAGCTCAGGCCGGAGCGGATCGGCGCTGCCTTCTTCAACTTCAATGCGCTGGCCTCGCTGGCCTTCGCCGCCTGCGCGCTTGCCGATCTCGCGCTAAGGTCCGCAGCGCCATGAAGGACACCGCGCACGAACCGTGGGCCAGCCGGGCTGGCTCCCATGCCCTACAGCACGCCGAGCTGGCCGTCGCCGATACCGTCGGCCGGCTGATGGAGCTGTGGGGCTTTCGCCGCCAGCTGGGGCGGATCTGGGCCGTGCTCTTCCTCTCCGAGCGCCCGCTCGCCGCGCCCGACCTGTGCGAGCGGCTGCGAATCTCGACCGGGTTACTGTCGATGAGCCTCTCCGAGCTCCGGCGCTGGGGGGTGGTGAGGAGCGTCAACATCGCCGGTGACCGCAAAGAGCATTTCGAAGCCGAGACGAACATCTGGGCGCTCATCCGACGCGTCCTCGCCGAGCGGGAGCGCAAGGCCATCGACTCGGCACTTGAGTCGGTGGAGATGGCGCTCGGGGACACTCGGCGAGCGCTCCTCGACGTCGATCCGGAAGTGAAGGCCTCGGCTCGCTTCCGCATCGAGCGACTCGAGCAACTCGCCACGCTCTGCCAGGTGGGACAGAGCCTGCTCGGGCTTCTCATCGACAGCGCACGCGTCGATGTCGCCCCTCTCAAGCTCCTGTCCGAGGGGCTGAGTGGGCGCGGCCCCCGCTGAGGCCGGGCGGAGAAATCTTCCTTTCGCGGAGGAAGGAGCGGCGGCGAAGGCGAGAGATCGAGCGCCACGGGCCCCACTTTGGCGCAGCGCGCTTGCCCGGACTGCACGCGGACCGGGGGCCAGGGCCGCTGCGACCGCGTCCTTGCCTTCGCGACAAGGTAGCAGTTAATAGAACCAACGCATGCTCTCTCCGGCGGTCCTGAAGAAGCTCGAGCTCATCGAGGCGCGGTTCGAGGAGCTGACCACGCAGCTCTCCGATCCGGCGGTCGTGTCTTCGGGCGAGCGGTACCGGAAGGTCGCCAAGGAGCGCGGGGGCATCGAATCGACCGTCGCAGCCCTGCGGGCACACCGCCGGCTCCAGCGGGAGCTCGCCGACAACGAGGCACTCCTCGCCGAGAGGGATCCCGAGCTTCGGGAGATGGCGAAGGAAGAGCTGGCGCAGCTGCGCGCTCGCCTGGGCCCGATCGAGGAGGAGCTCAAGCTCTCCCTCGTTCCGAGGGATCCAAACGACGAGAAGGACGTCATTCTCGAGATACGCGCCGGCGCGGGCGGCGACGAGGCCGGACTCTTCGCGGCGCAGCTTCTCCGGCTTTACTTGCGTCACGCCGAGCGCCGCGGTTGGCGGTGCGAGATCGTCGACACCTCCACGGGCAACCTGGGCGGGCTCAAGGAAGCGAGCGTCTCCATCTCGGGGGACGCGGTCTACTCCTCGCTCAAGTACGAATCCGGCGTGCACCGCGTGCAGCGGGTCCCCGCCACCGAGGCGCAAGGGCGCGTCCACACCTCCACCGTCACGGTCGCGGTGATGCCGGAGGCGGAGGACATCGACATCCAGATCAACCCGGCCGATCTCGAGATGGACGTATTCCGGTCGACGGGATCGGGTGGTCAGTCGGTGAACACGACCGACTCCGCGGTGCGCATCACGCACAAGCCGAGCGGCATCGTGGTGAAGTGCCAGCAGGAGAAGTCGCAGCTCAAGAATCGATCGATGGCCATGAAGATGCTGCGCGCCAAGCTCTACGAGGTGGAGCTGGAGCGGCAGCAAAGCGCCCGCGACGCCGCGCGCAAGAGCCAGGTCGGGTCGGGTGATCGCTCGGAGAAGATTCGCACCTATAACTTCCCCCAGGATCGCCTCACCGATCACCGCGTCAACTACACGCGGCACAACCTCCCGGTCGTGATGGACGGCGACGTGGCGGACGTCATCGAGGCCTGCCGGACCCACTTTGCCGCCCAGGCGCTCAAGGAAGCGGCCCAGGAGGAAGCTGGGGGGGACATTGCAAGGAAGCCCGCCTGAGAGCTACCCGCAATGACGACGACTTGCGCCGCCACCAGAGACAGGTCGGTTCGCATCCGTGCGCGTTCCGGCGTGGTCCAGCCACCTGGGCTGGTTGGGCGCGGCGGCATGCCGACGTTTCACCGAGCCACCATCTCGACTGCCGATGGTGTCCGCCTCGTCTCCCCGGCGGATGCCCCGTTGGGGGCGTTTGACCCGGACGGGGCGTCCTGCCTCCCCGATGCGGCATCGCGAGGTTACGCCTTCGTGTTCGGCCCCCTCTCCAGTGCCGCGGTAGGCATCATGGCGGCGAGGTCTGACATGGCGTTGCCGGCCCTTCTCACAAGCCCTCCCTGCCCTGGCATTCCTTCACCGCCGTTCGATCGTCACACGCGATGGATTGCAGGACATCTCGTGGTCCCTCGCGAGCGTCGATCGTCGCGCCCGACGGATTGCGGGACACCTCGTGACCGGGCGCCATTCCGCGCAGCGCGGCGGGAGCGCTCACCTGCCAAGCGCGGAGCGCCCGGGGAGCGAGGCGGCTCCCTTGCAGCGTGAGCCCCGGGGCCTTCGAGCTCCGAGCCGATCCATGAGCCAGACGTGGACGCCGCTGAAGCTCGTCGCCTGGACCCAGGGCTACTTTGCCCGCTCGGGCATCGACGCGCCCCGGCTCACTTCAGAGCTTCTGCTCGCCCGTGCGCTCGACTGCGATCGCCTCCGCATCTACCTCGACTTCGACAAGCCTCTCGCCGAGACCGAGCTCGAGCGCTATCGGGCCCTGGTGAAGCGCCGCGCGGAGGGAGAGCCGACCGCATACATCATCAACGCGAAGGAGTTCATGGGGCGTTCGTTCCAGTGCGATGCGCGCGCGCTCATCCCCAGGCCCGAGACGGAATTGCTCGTGGAATCGGCGCTGTCCGCCCTTCCCGCCGGGGGCAGTGCCCTCGACCTGGGTACGGGGTCGGGCTGCATCGGCGTGACCCTGTCCCTGGAGCGGCCGCAGGCGCACGTCATCGCCACCGACGTCTCGGCGGATGCGCTCGCCCTGGCCCACCTGAACGCCGAGCGGTTCGGGGCCCGGCTCGAGTTCATGCGGGGAGATCTGTTCGATCCCATCCCGGCACAGATCCGCTTCGATGTCATCGCGGCCAACCCGCCCTACGTGCCGAGCGCCGAGATGGGAACGCTCGCGCGCGAGGTGAAGCGAGAGCCCGCACTCGCGCTCGATGGTGGCGACGACGGGCTGTCGGTGATGCGCCGGGTTGTTCTGGGCGCCCCCGCCCGGCTCCGCCCCGGGGGAACGCTCCTCCTCGAGATGCACGAGAGCCACGAGGCGCGGTTGCCCGCGCTCTGTCTCGAGGTGGGTTTTGCCTCGGCCGGTGTCCGGCGCGACCTGGCCGGTTTGCCCAGGTTCGTCGTGGCGCGCGCCACGGGGTGACGGGCACGGCTCGACACCATCTTCGCGCGCCACTACAATCCGCCCCCTTTCGAAAGAACCGATGGACAGGATTCTCATCGAAGGCGGCGTGGCGTTGCGGGGCGAAGTGCAGGTCTCGGGAGCCAAGAATGCGGTGCTGCCCGCGATGGCCGCTTGCCTGCTCGCCGAGGGCGACCACGTTCTTTCGAACGTACCCGACCTGGCGGACGTGCGCACCATGTCGCGCCTCCTTGTGCACATGGGCTGCCAGGTCGAGCGCGGCGACGGGCGTCGCGCCATCGTCGTGCGAACCGAATCGCGGGTGACTCCCGAGGCCCCCTACGCTCTCGTGAAAACGATGCGGGCGAGCGTGCTCGTCCTTGGACCGCTCCTCACCCGTTGGGGCCAGGCCAGGGTATCGCTCCCGGGCGGCTGCGCCATCGGCGCTCGCCCCATCGACCAGCACCTCAAGGCGCTGCAGGCGCTCGGTGCGGAGATCGCCCTCGATCACGGATACGTCGTGGCGCGGGCCCCCGCGGGCAAGCTGAAAGGGGCAAGCTTCGTCTTCGATGGCGTCACCGTCACGGGCACCGGCAACGCGATGATGGCGGCGACGCTTGCCGAGGGTCGAACCATCCTCGGCAACTGCGCCCGGGAGCCGGAGGTGGTGGATCTCGCCCGTGCACTGCGGGCGATGGGTGCTCGAATCGAGGGCGACGGTACTGCCGAGATCCGCATCGACGGCGTGCAGTGCCTGGGGCCGCTCGAGCACCGGGTCATCCCCGACCGCATCGAGGCGGGAACACTTCTCGTGGCGGGTGCCTTGCCCGGAGGAGATGTCCTCGTTCGCGGCCTCCTTACCGACCACGCCGAGGCGCTCATCGAGAAGCTGCGCGCCGCCGGTGCCCTCCTGGAGGGTGTCCCCGACGGACTCCGCGTCATCGGCAATGGCCGACCGCGGCCGGTCGACTTTCGCACTGCCCCCTTCCCGGGGTTCGCCACCGACATGCAGGCGCAGATGATGGTGCTCCTCGCGGTGGCAGAGGGGTCCTCGGTCGTGACGGAGACCGTCTTCGAGAACCGCTTCATGCACGTGTTGGAGTTGACCCGGCTCGGCGCAAACATCAGCGTCGATGGAAAGCGCGCGCTCGTCAAGGGCGTGCCTAGCCTCTCGGGCGCGCCGGTGATGGCGAGCGATCTTCGCGCCTCGGCGGCGCTCGTGCTCGCGGGCCTGGTCGCCAAGGGCACGACCGAGGTGCTCCGCGTCTATCATCTCGACCGCGGCTACGAGCGACTCGAGGAGAAGCTCGCACCGCTGGGTGCGCGCATTCGAAGGGTCAGAGGGTGAGGACGCCACGAAGAGGCGTCGTCCGTCGGAACTCACCCAAAAGGTTGGCCACCCCGGCAGCTGATCTCATCACCGTCGCCATCCCCAAGGGCCGACTGCTTGAGGAGTCCACCGCCTTGTTCGAGCGAGCCTTGGGCGTCTCACCCCGCGCCCTGCTCGAGGGGACGCGCAAGCTCGCCGCCGATGCCCCCCAGGTTGGGCTTCGTTTCATCTCGATCCGCGCCGCCGATGCTGCCAGCTACGTCGAACACGGCGCCGCTGACATTGGCGTTGCCGGTCTGGACGTCCTGCGCGAAGAGCCGCGTGATCTCTACGAACCCCTTGACCTCGGCATCGGTCGCTGCTCCATCGTCATGGCACGACCCGAGAATGCCCCCAGGCTCCCCAAAGGGGTAGCCCCACGCGTGGCGACGAAATATGTGGCCATTGCAACGCGCCATTTCGCGAAGAAGGGGTTCCCGGCCGAGGTCATCAAGCTCCACGGGTCGATCGAGGTTGCGCCTTCCCTGGGCCTCGCCGACGCGATCGTGGACATCACGGAGACCGGCGAGACCCTGCGCGCTAACGGGCTCAAGATCGAGGAAATGGTGCTGAATGTGTCGGCTCGGCTGATCGTCAACCGGGTTGCGCTGAAGCTCCATGCGGAGCGCCTCCGTCGCCTCATCGCGGCCCTTCGGACTGCCACGGCGGAAGGGCCTGGCCAAACAGGTTGATTCTCAGGCGAAGTTTTGCCTATCTTGACCTCTACTGATCCGCAGCTCAAGTCGACTCCAGAGGAGAACGAGAGGAGAACGCCCCCGTATGGATTGCCCTCGGTGCAGCGTTGAGATGACCGAGATCGCGAACGAGGAAACCACGGCCCAGCGGTGCTCGCAGTGCGGAGGTCTGTGGGTCGACAGCGCAGATCTGAACCGGGTTCTCCTGCACTCCAACCTGCCGGCCCTATCGGCGCTCGGCGGCTTCGTCAATCCCGACGAGATCGCCGGCATGTGCCCCGCCTGCAACGTAGACCTCGTCGCGGTCGATGGGGGCGAGAAACGCTCGCTCCAGTACGACACGTGCGAGTCGTGCGGCGGCATCTGGCTTGAGGGCCCCGATGAAGATGAAGTGCCAGAGTCGATCGATTGGAAGGCGGCCGAGGCGGGGATCGTCGAGTTCTACCGGCGGTTTCGCAAGAAGTGAGGACTCGGGGCAGGAGCGCTGTGCCCACCTCGCACGAGGCAAGAGCTCATGTGGTTGAAGTCTCCGCCTTCAGGCTGGAGAAGTGCCATCAGGTGATGAGGCCCCATTTGCGGGAATAGCTCAGTTGGTAGAGCATCAGCTTCCCAAGCTGAGGGTCGCGGGTTCGAATCCCGTTTCCCGCTCCACGATTCAAGGGGTTGCGTGATCTGCGCAGCCCCCTTTTTTTGCGGACAAGATGGGCCACCGGCATCACCGGAATGGAAGCTCGCGCCTTCAGGCGAAGAAGGTGGCCTGCGTGTAGCGAGCGAACAGCGGATCGACGCCCTCGGAAAAGTTGGCGGCAAGCTCCCTGGGGATCAGCGACGCGTCTTTGGGTTTGGCGATTGGCCCTGTTGCAACGCGCAAGGCATTGAGCGATGACCGCCGTTGCGGGCCCGCACATGGCCGCGTTTCTGCTGGGCCTCGAACTGCGGACGTCCGGCTTCTCAGCACGGTGGCGAAGAACTCTGGAAAGCCGCGGACCGGCGCAGAAAGGCCGATCTGGTTCAGTACGCCGGACCAGCGACTTCTCGGCGCGGCTGGCGAAGACCTGTTTAGAGCCGAGGATCTGGCTCAGAGACCGATCGGCTGCGCCGCAGCGGGCCGCTCCTCGGCGCACGTCTACCTGCGGCGCGGCTGAGAGGCCATGGCGCCGACGCAGCGATGAGGGGGAACCTTCAGTGAATCATGCGGTACTGCCCGTACAGGTGGTACAGCCACCACCCGTAGCCGAGCACGTACATCCCGACCGTCCATCCCGGCCGATTCGGGGGAACGCACACTCCACCGACAAACAGGGCACCCACGACCGCGAGGAGGATCAGGTTCGCGACATGGGTGTCATCCCAGCCGAACAGATGCGCCACGATGAGGATGGCCCCCCCCAACAGAAACAGCGCCATCGCAGTGGTGGTGCGCACCGGGTGTGGACGCTCCCAGGGCCATGCGAGCGGAATCCCACCGAACAGCAAGCCGGCCGCGATGGCGAGCAGCACCAACACCAGGTAGCTCATCGCGGTTGATGGTAGCAGAGCACCGGCCCGCCGGCGGTTCGACGCTGCGGTCGCTCGTCAAAGGTGGGCACCCGTCGCGCTGACCGGGTGCCCTCAGCTACCGCGCCGGTCGTCGCCGTCTGCCCCTCGACGCGAGCACCGCTAAGACGGCGAGCGCGATTCCGGTGAGGACTGGCGAGCGAACGGCACGCCACAGCCACGACATGGCGACCTCCTCTCGTAGTGGTCGATGTTCGACGTGGTGAGCCGGGCAGACTCGCATCCACGATGTCCACAAGCCTCACCTGCCCTTGGGGCCTGGACCCGAGGCAGACGCGCTGGCATCGTGAACGATTGCGCTCGAAACGTCTCGCGTGACCTCTCACAAATGGAGTCGTCGAATGCCGATCCGCTCCACACAAGCCCTGCCCGTCGCGAAGCCGGACCCCGCGCCGGAAGGCATCGGAGTGGGATTCCGGGAGGCCTGGGGCGATCGTGCGTTCGCGATCTGGCTGCAACTCCCCAGCGACAAGATCCTGCACGCGACCCCTCGCCCAGCCAATTGAGGGCCCTTGGAACAGCCCTGGGGCGTTCTCCCGAGACTGAGCGGCGTTTGGAGCTATGAGTGGCAGCCCAAGGCAGCGCGTCTTCTAGTCACTTCGCGTGACATGTCGGAACGTAGCATCAGGCTTCCGGATTCGCTGGCGAGCGAGTTCAACGGGTGCGTTCGCCGGATCCTTCCGAAATACCAGGAGCGCGACGACCTCGATGACGACGTTCCGGACGGGAAGATCGTCGCGAGAATCGTGACGGACACGGCGCACAGGATTTCGACCCGAGCGCACTTCGATCTCGACTACGGTCTGTACACGTTCGGCGGCTGAACTGGAGGCGCTTCCGCTCCCGCCCTGGGCTCACATCGAACCCCGCCGCTCCACGGCCGATGGTCCCGTGCTCGTGCCCGATCGGGGTCGACCCCTCTCACAGCTCGCTCGATGGCTCCGAGAGAGAAACGGGCTGCTGGTGCCAGTCGAGCGCTTCTCGGCCATGACCGCATCAGCGCCCCCGTCAGCGCTCTTTTCAAGCCGCAGCTTCGCGGCTTGTAGTTCACCAACAGCGGATGACACCATGCGCGCTACTTAGAGTTGATAATGGGTCGGCAAGTCTCCCTCCCCGGCAGCGTGCCGTCCGGCCAGTACATTTCCGTGCATGTTCGCTTCAGGCCACGGCCCTCATGGGTCGCGGCGTAGCCGCAGGGATCGCCGAGGATCGCTCATGGCGCACGCGCGACCGGTCCCGGCCCCTCCTCACGACGTGCTCTCGATACAACTCCCACCGTCACGAGTGCCATCGACGGGAGTGCCACTCGTCCAGACAGCTCTCATCGTGCCACGTAGTCGGCGTGGGCCGAGCACCAGAGTTCACAAAGACCTGCGAGCAGGGTGGCCAGGTGCGGGAAGGGTCAGGGCGCGCGGCACGAATCATCGACGTGAGCAATTCTCTTGACCGGGCGCAACATGCTTCACTTCTTTCCGGGGGCGCATCGGCTTCGCACGATCGCGCTGGACAGTGCCGTCCAAGGCATGCGGCCAAGCTGCCCGCTCACGAGACTCTTCGCCTGGAAAGGCGCTCTGGTGCGCACGATGGGCGTCGGCTTTGCCCTGCTCGACTCGACGAACGAGCAGATGGAGCCAGTTGTTGGTCTTGATTGATTCTGACGCAGCGTTGACAGCGACGGTCTCGCCTCATCTGGAAAGAACTCTGGCGCTCACCGCAAGACCCCCTCCCTGACGAGCAGGAAGCCGCGGTTCTCCACGAGATCCCGCGTGCGCATCGCCGCGAAGAGCAGCGCCGCGGGCACCCACGTCCAAGTCTTGCCGTCGTTCGGATTCACGTCCAGCACGAGGAAGGAATCCGTGCTCTCGTCGTACGCTCCGAGCGGCGAGATGTGTCCGCCGCCCTTTTGGCCAAGCGCAGAGCGAAGGTAGTTCACAACCACGTAGTCACCAACGCTCCCGAGATTCGCCACGATCTCCGACTTGAGTGCCATCTCGTCGGTCTCTTCGCCGACGATGCGGATCCGCGAATCGAGATGGTGCCGGAGAAGCACTTCATGGAGCTGTCGGAGCTGCATGCCGGGGTCGCGCTTGCCATCCTTGCCGGGAGCGCCAAAGAGGACCGCCTGCGATTTCACGGCGGTGAACTTGTCATCGAAGAAGGTGGCCTGCGTGTAGCGAGCGAACAGCGGATCGACGCCCTTGGGAAAGTTGGCGGCGAGCTCCCTGGGGATCAGCGACGCATCTTTGGGTTTGGCGATTGCCCTGTTGCCAGCGCGCAAGGCATTGAGCACGATGACCGCCGTTGCGGGCCCGCACATGGCCGCGTTCTGCTGACCCTCGAACTGATTGGCCAGCGCGAAGAAGTCGACCTTGTGCCGACTGCGCTCGAGGCGAACCATCGACTCCGGTGACGCAAACGGCACGACGGTCCCCGGCGCGGACTGACCCGCGCCGGTGAGGAGTACGAGAAGAAGGGGCGCGAGGTTCATGTGAGCCTTCTTGAGAATAGCTCCGTTTGTGTGACATGACGCTGCCGGAGCGGGCCGGTCGCGGGAGACATGCAGGGTCGCCCGCTGCCTCCGTTCGGGAAAGCTCATCGGAAATGCCCTCGTTGCACGGCGGGTGGCGGCTGCTCTTCCATCGCTTCCTTGCCGTCCGCATCGCCGGTTGCCGGCTGCGCGCCGCGTGATGGGCGGATCCGCGTCTTCCGGCCTGGCCCCTTGTCCAATTCGTCCCCCTCTTGGGCTGCGCTTCCGGACGGCAGAACGATAGCGTCGTCTACCGGTCGCATCGCATGTCGTCTTGGGTGCTCCGCCCTCGTGGGCGGCGAGTCTGTCTCGCGAGGGAGGCTGAGCATGCCCGGGACGCATCAGTCGTCGATGCGTTCAATTGGCTGCCGCCGCATGGAAGGAGGTGGCCTTCCGGTTGCGCCTCGATGGGCGCAGGAGGACAGCCCGCCCAGAAGCGAATCGAATCCCCTTCGGCCCGCGCCGCTTGCTTCTCGTCTCCGCCGCTCTGCTCCTCGAGCGCCGGGTGCTGGCCGCAATCCTGCGTGCGGCGCTCTTTCGAAGTTGCAAAGGGCCAAAGTGAGATGGAGCACATTGTCATGGCGAGCGGGCTCGACTGGACCATCGTCCGGCCACCGGCTGACGAACACCCGGCGCCATCGGATCTCGGAGCGGCTGGCGGGTCGCGAGGCAATTCGAAAGTCCTTGGATTTGCAGGATGGCGTGGCATCGAAGCAGACCAGGCGATCTGGCGGAGCCATGAGGCGCCGCCAAAGTGCGGGGCCTCTGCCCGCGTGATGGTTTCCTCGCACCGGCACGGCACTCGCCACTGCACGAGGTTGCGCCCGCGATTTCAGTGGCGCACGGGGCGCCATCACCGGTTGTGCCCGGATGGCTCGGTGCGCCGCACCGCCCGACCCCCAACCGCGCCGGCCGGGCCACAGGGCTTGGCTAACAAAGAGTCGTAGGGACGGATCATCACCTCAACTCGCCGCCGGGCGCTGCCCGCACCGGCTCCGCCCAGGAGGCGAGGATCCGCTGGGGGATCTGGTCGCAGGGACCCCGAGCAAACCGCGAAGAAGGAACCGGAGAACCGGCCGGGCCACGGGGCCAGCGCCGAAAGAAGCGGAGAGAAACGCGGGTCGACGCACAGGAAGCGCTGCGAAGCACGCCCAACCGTTTCGCGCTACCCCAGCTACCCCGAAAGGGTGCTACCGCGCTCGCGGGTGGGGGAACCTGACGAGCCGGTTCCGTGGCAGTTCGACCAGGGAGCACGAGTCCTCCAGATAGGCTCTGCTTACGCCAAGTCAGTTGGCCTGCGGCTCGCCCTCGCGCCCATCGAGTTGGATCGCACGGCCGCCATTCGTCCTGATGATCCGCTTCTCCTCGTCCCAGTCGCCCCACACAGCGTCGCCGTCGGTGGCTTGGCCGGCGCGATTGCCCACGATCAACGTCTCGACCATCATGGAGCCGGCATGGTGCGGCACTCGCTCGACCCGGATCATCTCGCCCCGTGCGAGCGCCGCTTCGGCATCCGTGTAGAGGTCGATGGACAGTGGAAGGCTGGGTGCGAATCCAGTCCAATCGATGTCATGGGCGCCACTCGGACCCCATGTCGATCCCCCCCCGGGCTCGCGCAGGCCGAGGTAGTAGTCGCGCAATCCGCCGTTTCGCCGGAACGCATCGAGAGCAACGCGGCGCCTCTTCGCGTCCCTCACCTCCTCGCCTCCAAGAGTGTACACGGTCAAGCTATCCCAGTGGACTATCGCATGGACCATTATCTCTCCCCTGCGTCCGGCTTCCGAACCGTACGCGGTTGGCAGAATAGGACAGCGCAGGGGGGAAAAGGGAGTACCTGCCGTCCCTGACCACGGGCCGAACTACCGGCCACGTCCAAGAAAGTGTCCCGCAACTCATCGGGTGACCCCGTCGTGGAGAGACCCACGGATGCGAAGGAGCGGCGGGCCACTCCATGTGCCCGGAGGTAGCGCCAGTTCTTGCGGTACCGCGCTCTGTCAGGTCAGCCCCCTCCGTGGCACCTTCGGTCAGGCGCGCCCGCGATTGGCTCGAAGCTGACGCGGCGTTCGAACAAGCAGTCGCTCGGGCTTCGCGACCCCCATCGCCTCAGGCCGATAACTCAACCGCGAGCGTCTCCTTGGTTCCCCACAGCAGCCTCCCGCAGGCAGCAATCAGGGCAACGAGATGCCCCGTCTGAGGCAGCCGCGTCCGGCCCTCGACGGACCGGCGGGCAATGACCATTGCCGTAGCTCCGGCTCGGGGGCGCACGTCGCGAGCCGCTGATTGCATTCGGGTGACCCGCGCGAGCGGCTCCAAGCCCGCACAGGCTTGGTGAACGTTGAACTTGAAGTCCGCCCAGACAACCAGAGCGATCAGCGGCGCCGAGATCCCCCTCGGTCCTGTTGCGGGCTCGGGCAACGGGTTGCGCTCGTTCGGGTGGTCGTGACCCTCATTCAGGCAATCCCATTGAACCGAGCGGACGGGCGCGCGATCATTCACGGTGGACGGGAGATCGCGGATGGCGTCGAGGACAACGACGTCGCAATGATCAGGAGGTCCTGGTCCAAGTCCTCCAGCCCTTCTTTTCCACGAAGCCGTTGGCGCCGCCTCAGGGCTCGGGATCTCGTCTCCCCGCGGCCTCATCGCCCGCACACCCGGCAAGCTGCGGCTCGAGAGCCGGCCTGGAATCGGACGCGCACCGCCATTGAAATCCCGCGCCTGCCGCAGCCAGCATGACCTCACCGCCCGCATGCCCAAGATGGAGGCCACGGCCCACGCTCGAGACGGTCGAACGGAGGCCGCCGTTGACGACCTCTCCACGAGGCAACCCTCCTGGCCGGCCACCGAGATGCGTCACCGTTGCTCCCAATCAAGGAGAGAACCTTCGGCCGCGAGCGGGTATGGCTGCGCGGAAACATCGGGCGGACACCGGCGCCGCCACGGATCGAAGAGCATGGGACGCCCGCCGCGCCGGCGCTTTCATTTGCGACCCTGAAGCCCGCGCGAACGCGACCATTCGTTCTTCCGAGACGATCGGCTCCCCACTACGCCGTCTTCGCACCTTGCCCGTGCAGGTCCGCATACTCCTGGACCTTGATCCTGCACTCAGGGCACGATCTTGCGCGCCGATAGGTGTTGTCATTTGCTGGGACAGCATGGTTGCAGATGAGCACATCGAACAACCGACTGCCCTGACGCTCGTTCTTCTTCACGATGGTGCGCCATACTTCGGGGACGCTGTACCTTGGGCTCTTCGCTCTCTTTCCCATCCTTCGAGCATCCTCCCTCATTTGTCAATTGGGCCACTCGTTTATCAGTTCTTGGTTGCGTTTCCAATTCCGTCAATCGTGGGTCAACCCCTTATCTGGTGGCCCTTTCATCGGGAACCGGGTCCCTGCGGGCGAACCTGGTGGCGCTCCGCCGAGCCTCGAAGCGCGACCCCGCGAGCAGCTGGCGGCCCGTGGCTCAAGCCCCAGTCTTTGTTGAGACAATCTGTTTCGACCGCCCCCTGCCCACATCTCTCGGCAGGCTCGGCGAGCGCCTGCGGGGATAGCGTATGTGGCAATCCCCGGTTGCCTTCCATTGGTCGAAGTCCCCCGCACCGAGCGCGGGCCTCCGACGCCGCTTGAAAAAACCAGCCCCGGTTGTCGAGGAGCGCCTCGAGCAGGCTCTCCACGCTGGCGCACGGGTGCTCGACGATCAGGGCCAACCGCTGGCGGAGGACCGCGATCGAGCGCCTGAGCGTGGCGGAGATGCACGCCCGCAGCGGCCTGACTGGCCGATCATCCCGACCAGTCATCGGGACCTACGGTAGCAGGACTTTCCGTCAAGCGCGTCGAATCCTGCTGGCCTCCGGCCGGAGTTGCCGCAGTTTCCGACGAGTCACCGGCGACGGAACGTGAGCATGGACAGGGGCATCAGGTTTCACTCGCCGCGTCCTTCCGCACCGGCCTGACGGCAGGACCGGTTTCCCGTTCACCTCGCGGCCGTATGGGCCGCTGCGCATGACAGAAGCCCGGCAAGCGGGCTGCTCCCTGAGAACTGCCTCCTCTCCACGACCATGCCGGGGATGCAAGGACTGCAGGGCAGCCCGAGGGTGGACGGGACCACGGCGCGCCCGGCTCCCCCGATCTCCTTCTTGGCGCGATGGCACAGCTGCCTCGCCGAACTCCGCCAAAGCAACTGGCATGCGTTGGACCCGTTGCCGACGGACGAAGAAGTTCAAGCGGCGCCGTCGCAGCTCAGCCCTGTTCGGCCGGAGAGCTCAGCCGTTCGGGCAAGCCCGCATTCTCGAGCCGGTCCAGCGGTGGCGACCAGATTGGCACCTCGTGAGCCGGAGCAGCGCACCCGGCCGAGGGGCCCGAACGTGGGCGGCTGTGGTTGACGAGCCCACCCCGCGAGATGTTCGGGCTCGAGTGCTTCTGCATGCAGCACGGCCGATTCGAGAGGCAAGCCCCTTCATCGAACGACTGCCAGCTGGCCAGGGCCTGCGCACACTTCCTGGAGGAGAGGTGAACCATGGAATGGCGGAGCGACTATGCGACGGGCTCGCAGCCGATCGACGACCAGCACAGGGAACTCTTTCGGCGCGAGCAAGGCTTGCTCGAGGCGGCGAGAGTCGGCGCCGGCGGCCATGCTCTCACGGCGCTACAATCTTTGCGGGAGCACCTGCGCAGGCACTTCGCGGCTGAACAGGCGGCCATGCTGGCTGCCGGATATCCCTTCGGGGACGCACACGCGCAAGAGCATGCCCGTTTCCTCCTCGAGATCCTCAGGCTCGAACACGAAGGCACCGCCCGACCAGCCAGCGCCTGGCTTTCAACCAAGATCGCACTGGCGCTTTCGAGCTGGCTACGGGAGCACATGCTCGGCGTGGACCGAGACCTGTGCGCATTCCTCAGGGCAAGACGCGAGCAGGGTCCCGAGACGGGGCGAGCACAGAGGTGGTGGTCAGCTCCCCTCTGAGAACCTGCGGGGCGGAGTCAGAAGCAATGGCGCCCCGTTCCGATGGGCTCCGCGCCAATCTCGTGCCTTGGCTTGCACATCACGACGGGGAAGGAATCCGGGGCGTGGCGGCGGCCGCTGCTCACCTTCTCTGCGCGCCGCCAGCTGCACACTCCTGACACGGGGAGAAGCATGCCCGCTGCGCCGGCGAAGAGGAGATATCGTCGATGCGCGCGCGAGACCCCCCTTTGTGGCCGTCCGCTCGGTTCCGCAAAAGAACGGGGCGGCAGGACTCGCGCCCTGCCGCCCCAAACCTCGACCTTGCTAGCTCTACCTACATCGCCGCCTTGAAGATGCCCACCACGTCCTCAAGGGTGGCCTTGCGGGGGTTCGTGAAGCTGCAGGCGTCCTTCATGGCGTTCTCTGCCATGGTGGTGAGGTCGCCTTCCTTCACGCCGAGCACCTTCAGGCCGGCCGGGATACCGACCGCCTTGGAGAGCTTCCGGATGGCGGCGATGCCCTTGGCAGCCGCATCGACCGGGGCAAGGCCACAGATCTGCTCGCCCATTGCCACGGCAATGTCGGCGAAGCGGGAGGCCTTGGCGATGAGGTTGAACTCGCACACGCACGGCAGGAGGATGGCGTTGCACACGCCGTGCGGCAGGTTGTAGAAGCCGCCGAGCTGGTGCGCCATCCCGTGGACGTAACCGAGGCTGGCATTGTTGAAGGCCATGCCGGCCAGGAACTCTGCGTAGGCCATCTTGTCACGAGCTTCGAGGTCGGCCCCGAGCGCCACGGCCGGGCGCAGGTAGTCCGAGATGAGCCTGACGGCCTGAAGGGCGCAGGCGTCCGTGATGGGCGTCGCGATCGTCGAGACGTAGGCCTCCACAGCGTGCGTGAGGGCGTCCATGCCGGTGGCGGCGGTCAGCGCCGGGGGCTTGCCGACCATGAGCACCGGGTCGTTGATCGAGACGTTGGCGGTGACGCGCCAATCCACGATCGCCATCTTCACGTGGGTCGTGGTGTTGGTGATGATGCAGAACCGCGTCATCTCGCTCGCCGTGCCGGCGGTGGTGTTGATGGCGAGGAACGGCGGGAAGGGCTTGGTGCTCTTGTTGATTCCCTCGTAGTCGCGAATATTCCCGCCGTTTGCGGCGAGCAGGCCCACTCCCTTGCAGCAATCGTGCGAGCTGCCGCCGCCCAGCGAGATGAGCGAATCGCAGCCGTTCTTCTTGTACGCTTCGAACCCGTCGGCAACGTTCTTGTCGGTCGGGTTGGGCTCGGCGCCATCGAAGATGAAGGCCTTGACGCCAGCATCTTCGATTCCTTGCTTAATCTTGCCGGCAACGCCGAGCTGGTTCAGCATCTTGTCGGTGACGATGAGAACCTTGGTAGCGCCCAGCGCCTTCGCCTGCGGGCCGGCCTCCTTCGAAGAACCAACGCCCATCAGGTTCACGGTGGGGATATAGAAGCCGAACACCTGGTCTGCGAGAGCCATGTTCGTTTCTCCGTTCTATTGGAAGCTGCTGCGGGTGAGCTGCAACCACTTTCGCTTTGCGTCACAACATCACATCGCGTTCGCGTGCAATTCCCTCCCAGGAAATGACACAGACGAACGACTCTCTGGTGCCCTCTCGCCTGCTCGGCGGGAGGGACAACTACAGCTTGGGAATGGGGGAGCGCGCGGCAGCGCGCGGGTCACACAAACCGACCGGCAAATGCACTCGCGGCGCGGCCTGGCCAACGCATCCGATCGTGCAGGGGGGGCAATCTGGGGCACATTGCGCCGCCGGCGCGGGAGCCGTGAACCGCTCCGCTCGCTCACCCGGCCCCTGTCGGGCCATCGCCTCATCCGCTCACCGCGACAACTTGCGCTTCCTCGCGAGGTGGCGAGCGAAACGTCAGGGCGACTGAACCCGTTACAGATCCGCATCCTGTTGCAGCCCCTGAAAAACGGCGAAACTTCGCGTGGCGGCTCACTCTGCCAATCTCACCCCTCCGCGCGCGAGCCCCTCGCTGGCAAAAACCACTGAGTCAAAATTACTCACTCGGCGACGCTTTCCCCATCCACTCCACTGCGGTCCCGGCCGCCTCGGCGAGTGGTCGCGAAAGGCTCCTCCCGCATTCGCCGCCCTTCTACCTCCAACCGACTTTCCTGTCACGCTCCTGAGCTCGGCAGAGCATGGCATGTCGCAGGCGCGTTACGTCGTCCGAGTGGGGCGCATCCTCTCACAGGATCTTTTCTGAGGGAAGCAAGAAGTTCGGAGGGCCCCGCGAGCGATGTTGCCAGACAGGCGAGCGCACTCTCCGGATTGGCGGCGATCAAAATATCATCCGGCTGCCCGGCGGTTCGCTCTCGCCGACCCCCCCCAGATTTGAGTTCCGCCCAATCGTTTTCGCGACCCTTCGCCTCTTCGCCAGGTTGAACCAGCGGGTTTCGCCTGTCCGCGAGCCTTCCTCGTGTCCTTCGACAGGATGTGAGGAACAGGGCGCACCCGACGGGTGGCGAAGCTGAAGTCCCTCTCACCCACCCG
>Ga0335081_10004968_pt1 | contig 21023 bp, 16 predicted proteins | sample Lox_Sample_35_FD_206713 | JGI IMG/M metagenome (GOLD analysis project Ga0335081, IMG submission 206713) | Soil microbial communities from Loxahatchee National Wildlife Refuge, Florida, United States - Lox_Sample_3.5 | ecosystem: Environmental > Terrestrial > Soil > Wetlands | place: USA... | reverse complement strand
GCTCCTTGCCGTAATGGCTGAGCTCGTTGTCGAGCTGCCAGCCCCAGACGCGCGGGTCGTGCCCGAAACGCCGGCCGAGTTCCTCGTCGATCGCCGCGACGTATTTCCGGTAGGTCTCGACGTTCCAGCACGCCTGCTGCCGGGTGCCGTGCTGCATCCGCCGGCCGGTGGCGTCGATCATCAGCACCTCGGGGTGCGCCTGGGTCAGCCACACCGGCGGCGCCGGCGACGGCGTGCAGAGCACGACCTTGAGCCCCTGGTCGGCGCAGAGCTGCACGCAGCGCTCCAGCCAGTCGAAATCGAATTTCCCCTCCTGCGGTTCCATGAAGGCCCACGCGAACTCGCCCATGTGGACGAACTCCAGACCCATCTTCTTCATGTTGGCGATGTCGCGCGGCCACTGGTCGGCCGGCCACGCCTCGGGATAGTAATAGACACCGATCTGCATGAGATCGGCCGGCGGGAACGGCGTCGCGGCCGGTTCGGCCGGCGCCGCCCGCAGTGCCGCCGCCAGCAGGGCGCCCACCAAAAAGAAACGGTGGTTAATTCGGGTCATGGGGAACTCCTTTCAAAGGCGTCGATCACGGCGAAACCACGCATCCGCGCCCCTCCGTATAATCCGGGGTCCACAGAATCCGCCCTCATCCCTTCGCCGGAGGGCTTTCCTCCGGCTCGGGCAGCCGGCCATGCAGCTCCGCCAGCTCGCGAAGGTAGCCGGCCGTGCCATCGAACAAACGATCGAGCTGGGCCGCGCGGAAGCGCCACTGCCAGTTGCCCTCGGGCCGGCTCGGGAAGTTGAAGCGCGCCTCGGCGCCGAGGCTGAGGATGTCCTGCAGGGACACGATCGCCAGCCGGCTGACCGCGCCATAGGCGGCGCGGATGAAGTCCCAGCCCACCTCCTGGCCGCTGACGCGCAGGTAGCGGCGCACGTGGTCGCGGGTCTTGTCGTCGACCGTCGCGTACCAGCCGAGGGTGGTGTCGTTGTCGTGGGTGCCCGGATAGACGACGCTGTTGGCCTCGAGGTTGTACGGCAGGTAGGGGTTCGTGCGCCGGCCGCCAAACGCGAACTGCAGGATCGCCATGCCCGGCAGGCCGGTGTCGAGGCGCAGCTGCTTCGCCGCCGGGGAGAGCTCCCCCAGATCCTCGGCGATGATCCTGGCCCCGGGGTTCGCGCGCCGGATGGATTCGAAAAAGGCCAGCCCGGGGCCCGGGCACCACTCGCCCACCCGCGCCGTCGCGGCCGGATACGGGATGCGCCAGTAGTCCGCGAAGCCGCGGAAATGGTCGATCCGCACCACGTCGTAGAGGCCGAACGCCGCGCGCATCCGGGAGTTCCACCAGGCGTAACCGTCCGCCGCGTGCGCCTTCCAGCGGTAGAGCGGATTGCCCCAGAGCTGGCCGTCGGCGGAAAAATAGTCCGGCGGCACGCCGGCCACCGCGAGCGGCCGCCCGGTCTTCTCGTCGAGTTCGAAGAGCTGCGGCGCGGACCAGGTGTCGGCGCTGTCGAGCGCGGTGAAGATCGGCACGTCGCCGATGATGCTGACGCCGCGCTTGGCGGCCGCGGCGCGCACCCGCCGCCACTGGCCGAAGAACAGGTACTGGCTGAACGCGTGGGTTTCGACCGCGGTCTCGACCTGGCCGCGCAGCTTCGATTTGAGCGCCCGGCTGTAGACCCGCGCCTCGGCCGGCCACTCCCACCACGGCCGGCCCTCGAAGTGGTCCTTGAACGCGCGGAACAGCGCGTAGGGCTCGAGCCAGGCGGCTTGGGCCTGCCGGAAGGCCGCGTAGTCGCCATAGGGCGCGGCGCCGCGCCCGGCGCGGAAATTCGCGCCCGCCTGGGCCAGCAGCGGCCACACCAGGCGGTAGAGCGCGCCGTAGTCGACCTTGTCGGCGCCGAGGAACACCAGCGGCCCGAGCGAGTCCTGGGTCAGTAGCTCGTGTTTCGTCAGCTCAAACAGGTTGATGAGGTACGGGTTGCCCGCGAAGGCCGAGAAGCACTGGTAGGGCGAGTCGCCGTAGCCGGTCGGTCCCAGCGGGCAGAGCTGCCAGTAGCGGGCGCCGGCGGCCTCGAGGAATTCGAGAAACCGGTTGAGGTGCTGGTCGAACGTGCCGATGCCGAAGTCGCCCGGCAGGCTCGTCGGGTGGAGCAGCACGCCGGCGCCGCGCGTGGTGAGCCAGTCGAACAGCGGAGGAGTGGCGGGAGCCGGAGGCGTCATCGGCGGCGCCAAGGCAAGCGGGATTCGTGCGCGCCAACAAGCAAAAGCCGCGCGCGCCTCAATATCCCGCCGCCTGGCCGTCCTTGCGGCTCTCGCTCGCGCCGAGGTAGGTGCGGTTCTTCGCGTCCCACTCGATCGCCTGGTAGCCGCCGAACCCGCCGAGGTCCACGCGGACGTCGTGCCCGCGGCGCTTGAGCTCGGCCACGGCGTCCCACGGGATGCCGCTCTCGAGGTAGACCCAGCCGCCGTCGGTCATCCGCGGGTGGTCGTAGTCGGTCGAGCCGTCGTGCTGCCAGCGCGCCGCGTCGCCCGCCTCCTGGAGGTTGAGGCCGTAGTCGATCAGGTTGACGAGGATCTGCACCTGGCCCTGCGGCTGCATCGCGCCGCCCATGACCCCGAAGGCGAGCCACGGCTGGCCGTCCTTCATCACGAACGCCGGGATGATGGTGTGGAACGGCCGCTTGCCCGGGGCGTAGACGTTGGCGTGGCCGGGCGTCATCGTGAAGATCTCACCCCGGTCCTGGAAATCGAAGCCCAGCCCGGGCACGGTGATGCCGCTGCCCATGCCACGATAGTTGCTCTGGATGAGCGAGACCATGTTGCCCTCGGCGTCGGCGGTGCAGAGGTAGATCGTGTCGCCTTCGTTCACCGGCGGGTGGCCCGGGTCGTAGCTCCGGCCGGCGCGGGTCATATCGATCAGCTTCCGGCGCTCGGCGGCGTACTCCTTTGAGATGAGCCATTTCACCGGCACCCGGGCGAACGCCGGGTCGGCGTAGAACTTGGCGCGATCCTCGTAGACGAGCTTCTTGGTCTCGATCATCGCGTGGAGGGCGTCGGCGCTGAGAAAGCCCATCTTCCGCAGGTCAAACCCCTCGAGGATATTCAGCATCTGCAACACCGCGATGCCCTGGCCGTTGGGCGGCAGTTCGTAGACGTCGTAGCCGCGGTAGTTGGTGGAGAGCGGCTCGACCCAGGTCGACGTGTGTTTTTCGAAGTCGGCCTTCCGCAGCCAGCCGCCGTTCGCGCGCATGAAGGCGTCGATCCGGTCCGCGATCTCGCCGCGGTAGAAGGCGTCGCGCCCTCCGGCGGCGATCAGCTCGTAGGTGTGCGCGAGGTCGGGGTTCCTGAAGATCTCGCCCTTCTCCGGCGCGTGGCCGCCCGGCGCGAAGGTGTCGGCGAACGCGCCCGGCAGGTGCAGGGCGCGCAGGATGTCCACGTTGCGGTCCCAGTAAAAGGCGATGAGTTCGCTCACCGGGAAGCCCTCCTTTGCGTACCGGATCGCCGGGGCCAGATCCTGGGCCAGCGCCAGCCGGCCGAATTTCGCGTGTAGCTCGGCCCAGCCGTCGACCGCGCCCGGCACGCTGATCGGCAGCATGCCGAACGGCGGGATCGTGGTCCGGTGGAGCTTGGCCAGCTCGGCCTGCATCTGCTCGAAACTGAGGCCGAGCGGCGCGCGCCCCGAGGCGTTGAGGCCGTAGAGCCGGCGGGTCTTGGCGTCCCAGACGATCGCGAAGAGGTCGCCACCCGGCCCGCTGCTGATCGGCTCCATCAGCCCAAGCGTGGCGTTGGCGGCGATGGCCGCGTCGACCGCCGAGCCGCCGGCCTTGAGGATGTCGAGCCCGACCTGGGTCGCGAGCGGCTGGCTGGTGCACACCATGCCGTGTTGCGCGATAACCTCGGAGCGGGTGGCGAACGATCGGCCGGTGATGCGGTCCACTTGGGCATGGGTAACCACGGCCGGCAAAAACGCGAGCCAGCCGGCGAGAAGGGGGCGGACGGGGTGCATGGCCGCACCCTACCGCGGATCGGCCTGGGGTCAACGGGGTCGCGCGCCGCCGGGCCGTTTGCATTTTCGCCGGCCGCGGCGACCTTTCCGGCGGATGCTGACCACCCTCCTCCAGTTGATCACCCGGCGCGCGCCGGCCGATTACGACCACGCGTTCGTCCGCGGCGTCGAGGTGAAGGAGCGGATCGCGCGCAGTCCGTGGGTTGAGCGGCTCATCCTCGCGTGCTGGCTGGTGATCACCGCCAAATGCCTGCTCGTGATCTGGGCCATCGACCACTGGGCGGTGCCGTTCAGTTCCTACTGGGTCACGGTCCCGACCATCCTGATGGCGGCGCTGTGCACGGCGGTCTATTACTGGCGGGACTGAGGCGATCGCGGATTGGCGATCGCGGATCGCGGAAAGCGAATCAGTCTTGCGTTGTGTGTCCTGTCTTTCCGGTATCCGGTATCCGCAATCCCCGATCCCCAATGCCCCAGGTTTCCGGTCTCCGCAGTCCCTACGTCAAGGTCGGCCGCCTGGTCTACTTCGGCCGGATGCTGGACAAGATCCGGCTTCACGCCGCCGGCCAGCTCCCGGCCGACTACCACGCCAACCTCGGTGAGGGCCGCCCCACCCTGTTCGACGGCCGGTGCTGCCGCTTTCTCGGCGTGAAGTACGCCGACGTGGCCGCCCGCACCCTGCAGGGCGGCACCGATGAGGAGATTCTGGCGTGGTGCGAGGCCCGCGGGACCAGGCGCTCCGACGAGGAGTGCCTCATCTGGAACCGCTTCCTGATGAAGGCCGGCTGGCGCGATGACAGCAGCGGCCGGCTCCAGGAGCGGCTGCGCGAGTACGGTCTCACCGGCATTCCGATCGAGACCTTCTTCGATCTCATCGAATACGACGAGGGGCGCGATCCGGTGGCCGCGAAACCGTGGCTCTGGTGAGCCGCCGCCGGAGCGTGGGTCCGATCGCGTTCCCGTCCGCCGCATGAACCTCATTGTCATGGGAGTGGCCGGGGCGGGCAAAACGACCGTCGGCCGGCAACTCGCCGCCCGGCTGGGCGGCCGTTGGCGGTTCGATGACGCGGACGATTTTCATCCACCCGCCAACGTCGCGAAAATGGCCGGCGGCACGCCGCTGACCGACGCCGACCGCGCGCCGTGGCTCGAGGCGTTGCGCGCCCACCTCGCCACCTGCGCCGCCCGCGGCGACTCCGTCGTCCTCGCCTGTTCCGCGCTGAAAGAGGCCTATCGCCGCCGCCTGGCCGTGCCCGGGGTGGCGACCCGCTTCGTCTACCTGCGCGCCGCGGAGGCTACGATTCGCGCCCGCCTCGAGCGGCGCCGGCGCCATTACCTGAAGGCGCCCCTGCTGCGGAGCCAGTTCGCCACCCTCGAGGAGCCCGCCCCGGATGAGGCGCTGGTGGTCGACGCCGCCCGGCCCCCGGCCGAGGCCGTGGAGCAGATCCTCGCCGGGCTCGGGCTCCGGCGCGCCGCGCGAGCGGCCTCGCCTCGCGCGTCCTGAGCGCCAAACTGGGAGATCCCGCCATGTCCCCGGCCGTCGTCACCCGTCTCCGCCTCCTGGCCAGCGTGCTCAGCGTCCTGCTGGTGGGTGCGATCGCCGTCGTCCTCGCCCTCTGGTGGGTGATGCGCCGCAGCCTGCCGGTGCTCGACGGCGCGGCGCCGCTGCCCGGGCTTTCGGCCCCGGTCGCGGTCGAGCGCGATGCCTTCGGCATGCCGACGATCCGCGGCGTCACCCGCGCGGACGTCGCGCGCGCCCTCGGCTACGTGCACGCCCAGGACCGTTTCTTTCAGATGGACCTGCTGCGGCGCCGCTCGGCGGGGGAACTCGCCGAACTCTTCGGCGCCGCGGCGGTGCCGGTGGACCAGGCCGCGCGGGTCCATCGGTTCCGCGCGCTCGCCCGCCAGGCGCTCGCCCTGCTGCCGCCCGACCAGCGCGCGCTGGTCGACGCCTATACCGCCGGGGTCAACGCCGGACTGGCCGCGCTGCGGGCCAAGCCCTTCGAGTACTACATTCTCCGCGTGGCGCCCCGGCCGTGGCGGCCGGAGGACACCCTTCTTGTCGGTTACGCCGAGGTCCTGGATCTGCAGGACTCCGACGCCGACTACGAACGCATGCTGGCCGCGATCCACGACGCCTACGGTCGGCCGATGCTCGATTTCCTCGTGCCGCGCGGCACCGAGTACGACGCCGCGCTCGACGGCAGCACCTTTCCGGTGCCCCCCCTGCCGGGCCCGGACGTCATCGACCTGCGCAAGCCGCGGCGCGATGCCGCCCGCGCCGCGAACGCCGCCACGTACCTCGCCCGCGGCCCCGAGCCCGCCGACGCGCCCGCCGCCGGCTCCAATGCGTTCGCCCTGGCCGGCCGCCGCACCACCACCGGCGCCGCGCTGCTGGCGAACGACATGCACCTCAGCCTCCGGGTGCCCAACATCTGGTACCGCGTCTCTCTGGAATGGGGCAAAGACGCCGACACCCATCGCGTCACCGGCGTCACCATCCCCGGCGTGCCGATCATCATCGCCGGCAGCAACGGGCGGATCGCGTGGGGATTCACCAACAGCTACACGGACACCGCCGACGTCGTGGTCGTCGAACCCAGCTCCGTCGATCCGCTGCTGTATCGCAACGGCACCGATCTGCTTCTCATGGAGGACCGCCACGACGCGATCCAGGTTAAGGGCGGCAAACCGGTTGACGCGCCCAGCCGCTGGACCATCTGGGGTCCGGTGATCGGCGAGGAGGAGCACCACCGCGCCCTGGCGCTGCACTGGGTCTTCGACGATCCCTCGGCGATGAACCTCGGTCTGGTTGCGCTGGAGACCGCGCCGGACGTGCCCACCGTGCTCGCCGCCGCGCCCGCCTTCGGCATGCCCGCACAGAATCTCGTCGTGGCCGACCGCGCCGGCGCCATCGGCTGGACCATCGCGGGACGCCTGCCGCGGCGCGTGGGCTACGACGGCCGGCTGCCAACGACCTGGGCCTACGGCGACCGCCGGTGGGACGGCTACCTGCCGCCGGCCGAATACCCGCGCGTGCTGTCACCCCCCGCGGGCCAGATCTGGTCCGCCAACAACCGCGCCGTGGGCGGCGCCGACTACGCCAAGCTGGGCGACGGCGGCTACATGGGGTCCGCCCGCGCCCGCCAGGTGCGCGATGATCTCACCGCCCTCACGGTCCCGGCCACGCCCCGGGACCTGCTCGGCGTGCAGCTTGACGACCGTGCCCTGCTGCTCGACCGCTGGCAGCGCCTGCTGCTCGCCACCCTCACGCCCGACGCCATCGCCGGGAAGCCGGGCCGCGCCGAACTGCGCCGGCTGGCGGCGCAGTGGACGGGCCGCGCCGAGACCGCCTCCGTGGCCTACACCCTCGTCCGCCGATGGCGCGACTTCGTGGCCCAGCGCACCCTCGACCCGATCTTCGCCCCGTGCCGCGACCTCTACGAGCCGTTCGATTTCCACCGGCTCAACTACGAGGAGCCGCTCTGGCGGCTGCTACAGGCGCGACCGCCCTATTTCCTCACGCCCGATTATTTCTCCTGGGACGAGCTGCTCCTGGCCGCCGCGGACGACGTCGTGCGCTGGGGCGACCACCAGAGCCGGCCGCTGGACCATCTCACCTGGGGCCGGCGCAACACCGCACACATCGCCCATCCCTTCAGCCGGTTCCTGCCCGGCCTGCTCGCGCGCTTCCTCGACATGCCCGCCGAGCCGCTGCCGGGCGACAACAACATGCCGCGGGTGCAGTCACCGGACTTCGGCGCCTCGGAGCGGTTTATTGTTTCCCCGGGTCACGAGGCGGAGGGCATTTTCGAGATGCCGGGCGGCGAAAGCGGCAATCCGCTCTCGCCGTTTTACCGCGCCGGCTACGAAGCCTGGGCGCACGGCGAACCAACGCCGTTCCTACCGGGACCGACCCGCCACACGCTGCGGCTGCAGCCCTGAGCGGGGGGCGCGGCCCGCGGCCTCAGGAGCGCCAGCGCCAGCGGAGATGGCGCAGCCCCCACCACGTCATCCCGAGCAGCTCCCAGCCGTGGCGGAAGCGCGAGATGTTGGTGGCGCCGTAGGTGCGGTCGCCGTACCGCACCGGCACGTCGCGGATGCGCAGGTCGAGCAGGGCCGCGCCGAAGAGCAGGTTGAAATCGCCGAAGGGATCGAACTCGCCGAACGCGGCGATGCGGTGGCGCAACCGTTCGTAGTCGGCCCGCAGCAGCAGCTTGGTGCCGCAGAGGCTGTCCTTGATCGGCTGGCCGAGCACGTAGCTCAGCGCGAGGGAGAAGAACTTGTTGCCGAGCAGATTCAGGAACCGCATCGCGCGCTTTTCCATCGGGTAGACGAGCCGGCTGCCGTTGACAAACTCGGCCGCGCCGCCGGCCAGCGCGGCGAAAAACTTCGGCAGTTCCTCGGGCGCCGCCGTAAGGTCCGCGTCCTGAATCGCCACCGCGTCGCCCGTCGCCGCCGCCAGGCCCGTGCGCACCGCGTCCCACTTGCCCGCGCCCGGCTGCTGCAGGGCGCGCACGCGATGCGGGCCGCGGTACGCGGCCAGTTCGCGCTGGATCACCGCCCAGGTGTCATCGCGGCTGTGCCCCTCGACGAAGATGATCTCGGTGCCGCGGCCGAGCACGGGCGTGCGGTCGAGCACCGCGCGGATGTTGCCGGCCTCGTTGCGCGCCGGCACCACCACCGTGCAGCCGACCTCCCCCGCCAGGACCGGCGCGCGCCGCGGCCGCGCCGTGATGGCCAGCGTCAGGCCGAGGTGGCGGAGCAGCGGCAGCTTCACGACCAGGCCGTTCAGCAGCGGCGTGAGCAACGGCACCTCGAAGGGCAGCAACTGCAGCCGCTCGAACCCCACCACCTCCCAGCCCGCCAGCTCCAGCAGGTTGAACAGGTCGGCGTGCGACAGCCAGTTGCTCGGCGGCTGCGGGCTGACCAGCCCGAACGCCACCGCCAGCCGGAGCGGGAACAACCACAGGGTGTTGATCGTCGTCAGGTGCAGGCGCGTCCGCGGGTGGGCCGCGGCCTGGAGGCGCTCGAGCGTCGCCTGGATATCGCCCAGGTAGGGTGTGAGATAGTCGAGGATGATGTGATCGAACGGTTCCTCGAGGGCGGCGCCCTCCACGTCGGCCTCGCGAAATTCCAGTGCCGCCGCCGCGTGGCGCTCGCGCGCCCGGGCGACCATGTGCGGGCTGAAGTCAATGCCCAGGCCGCGCGCAGGGCGCAGGCCGGCCAGCAGGTCGCCGGCGCCGCAGCCGCACTCCAGCACCCGCCCGCCCTCGGGGATGTGGTGCCGGAAAAAGCGCAGCATCTGCGCGTGGAAGCCGCGCTGGGCCCGGCGGGGCCCGGCGTCGTGGTCGGCGACCCAGTCGAAATGGTCGCGCAGGGACGGCACTGAGGGGTTGGTCGACATCGGCAGCGGGGGCCGGCCCGGCGGGCGGCGCAGCACCGGCCCAAGGCTAAGCCGCCGCCGCGTGGCGGGGCCAGTGGTTTTTCAGCCCGCGTACGCCGGGGCGGGGAGCCCGCGGACCCCGGGACGCAGGCGGAACAGGCCGCCGGCCAGCGGCTGGGCGGCGAGTTGCGCCTCGGTGAGCCCGTCGCGCGCGGAGGTGACGTAGAGCGTGTCCAGCTCCGGCCCGCCGAAGGCGCACGAGGTGGTGCGTTCCACCGGCAGGCGCACCTGCTGAAGCAGGGCGCCCGTCCGCGGATTCCAGCGGGTCAAACCCCAGCCCTCCCACATCGCAATCCAGAGCATGCCCTCCGCGTCCAGCGTGGATCCGTCCGGGCGGCCGAGCTCCGGCGGGATGGTGATGACGGGGCGGCGGTTCGCGATGGCGCCGGTCGCGTCGTCGTAGTCGAAGGCGTCCACCCGCCGCAGCGGCGTGTCGATGTAGTACATCGTGCGCCGGTCGAGGCTCCAGGCGAGGCCGTTGGACGTGCCCACGCCGCGCACCATGACGTGCACCGTCCCGTCCGGATCAAAGCGATAGAGTTTCCCCGGGGGATTCGGGGTTTTCTGGAACGCCATGGTTCCCGCCCAGAAGCGCCCCGCCGGGTCGCATTTGCCGTCGTTGAACCGCGCCAGCACCGGGTCGTGTTCCGGCGGCGGCGGCAACGGCGACACGCGGCCAGAGTCCAGGTCGAGCGCGGCGAGGCCGGTCTGCAGCGCCACCATCAGGCCACCGGCGCGGCGCGGCACCACGGTGCCGACCCGCTGGCCGACGTCCAGGCCGCGATTCCCGCCCGTGGCCGGGTCGAAGGTGAAGACGCGGTGGGCTTCGATGTCGATCCAGTGCAGGCGCTGGAGCCCCGGGTTCCAGATCGCGCCTTCGCCCAGCCGCGCGTGGGCATCGAGCACCAGTTCCGGATCGGTCGATTGCGCCATGACGGGGCCGCGGGGTTGGGATGAACCGGAGGGAATTTGCGCGGCGGCGCGCCCGCTCACGCGCCGGTGGTCTCGTCCTTCTTCCGGCGGGGTCGGCGCGGCCTCCCGGTCGCCGCCGGTCCGGCCTCGTCCTCGGCCGCCGCGCCGGCGAACTTCGACGCCTTGGCGTTCAGCCACAGCTCGCCGCGGGCATTGCGGTTCAGCCAGAAAATCTCACCGGCGTGTTCAATGAAAACCGGCTTCTCCCGCGCCTTTTCGGGCACCTTCAGGCCGGCCCCGGTCAGCCCGGCGAGCAGTTCCCCGGGCGTCTTGTTCAACTGCGCCGCGAGCCGGCCGGTTTCCGCCGCCACGCCGCCGCGTTTTGTCTCCTTGAGCAGCAGGCGGACCGCCGCGAGCGGCGACCCCTGCGGCGCTGGGGCGGCCGGCGGCGGGGCGAGCGGCAACTCGGGCTGGGCCGCGCCGGCTTCCGCCGCCGTGCCCTCCCGCGCATTGATCCAAGTCTGACCGCTCTTGTCGCGGTTGAGCCAGTAAGTGAAGCCGCCGATCTCGACCCGCGCGGGCCGGTCGCCGGCCGAGGCCGGCATCGCCAGTCCGAGGGCGGCGAACGCCGCCTCCAGCGCGCCCCGCTCCGTCTTCAGCGCCCGCGCCAGATAGGACAGGCTGCCGGACCAGCCGGGCTCGTGGCGGTTGCGCCGCATCATCGGCCGCAGGCGGTCGAGCAGCGCCGGGCCGGCGGGGACCATTTCGGATTTCGGATCGTGGATACCGGAAAGCGCCGACGACTCCGCTCCACCCTCCGGCGGTGTGCCTTCTCTTTCCGATTTCCGCTCTCCGGTTTCCGGTATCGGGCCGCCCTCCACCTTCGTCCCCGGCACCACCTTGAACGCCGCGCGGGGCTTTTCCTTCGTGTTCACCCAGAGCTGGTGGCGGTGGTTGAAGTTCAGCCAATACAGGTCGCCATCGTACTCGAGGTGGGCGGGCGGGTCCTTCGGCCCCGCGGGAATCGTGAATCCGCACTCCTTCAGCGCCTCGACCAGGTCGGCCTCCGTCTGGCCGAACTTCTTGGCGAGGTACTCGACGCTGGCCGCCATGCCGGGACCTTTCTCGTTTCGCCGCATGTGCGGCCGGATCGCCTCGAAAAAGGTCGGCAGTTCCTCCTCCTCGAACTGGTCGTCATCGTCCGCGGCGGCGCCGTCGTCCTCCGCGTCCTCCTCCTCGCCGCCGTGCACCGGCCGGAGCGACTCCTCGCGGGCCAGCAGCGATTCGCGGCGCTCCTCGGCCTCGGCGCGCAGGGCGGCCGTGTCCAGGGCGGGGGCGGCCTTCTCCTCCGGCGGCGCCGGGAGCGCGCCCGATTTCAGGCCGGGGCCGGCCGCCAGCGACGCCTCCATTGTCCAATCGCGCGCCACCGGCCGCCGGGCGAGGCCGTAGAACGCGAGCGGGTTGTCGGGGCGCGTCTGGAAATGGACGACCTCCCATTCCTCCTTGCCCAGCTGGTTCAGGTGCTGCTCCAGCAGCTGCGGCGAGGCAAAGCCCAGCGGTCCGCTGGTGATGATCTTGTATTCCCAGACTGGCATGGAGGGCGAAAAGGAGTTTCACCCATTCCAGAAGGCGGGAGCATTGCCCAGCAAAAAAGGCGGCCGGGCGCGGAATTCCGCGGCCGGCGGACCGTTTCAGCGCGCCCCGGCGGCCGGCGCCCGGAAGAAGCGGTGGTTCACCGGGCGCCGCTGATCCGCCGTCAGGGGCGGCAGCTCCGGCAGGGCGTCGGCCTTGGTCGCGCCGAGTTGGGCGCGGCAGCGGGCGCGGAATTCCTCCCAGCGCTCCGCCAGTGCGGCCAACCCGTTGGCGCCGGCGGGCCCGCCCGCCGCTCCGGCCGGCGGGGCGCGCAGCGCCGGCGCCCCCGCCACCTGCCGCAGCAGGCTGCGCCATTCGGTGAGCAGGCGGTCGATGTCGCCCCGACCGGCGGATTCCTGCGCGGCGGCCAGCGCCCCGCGGCGGGTCTTCTGCTCCACCCGCGCGCGCACCACCTCCGCGGCGCCGCAGCCGTACTGGGGCGGCACGCCGCGCTCGAGCCAGCCCTCGATGGTGAGCCGCCGGTAGGCGGACTCGCAGCTGCGCGCCAGGCGCCCGAGAAAGCGCGGATTGGTGCCGGCAAACCGGTCGCCCGCGAACAGGTTGGCGCAATCGAACACGAGGTCGTCCAGCGGATACCGGCGGTCTTCCACCGCCGCCGCCAGCGCGAGTCCCTCCGGCCCGAGGAAAATGGAGACGATCTCGCCCCGCGGGGTCAGGCGCAGCCCGCGATCGAGCAGGCCGAGCTTCTGCCACTGCCAGAGCAGCGTCGGCTGCGGATCGAGCGCGCGGCACTCCGCGTTCAGCGGGCACGCGCCGCAGGCGGGATGCGGGTGCCGCTCGCGCCGCACCAGGCGGGCGCGCCCCGTGTCGGTGCGCTCGCCGCACGGCAGCTCGGCCGGGTCGCGCGCGGCGGTCGCCTCGACGCCCACCGCCAGCGGCGCGGCCGCGAAGAACCGGTCGGCGGCGGCACGCGCCACCTCCGGAGCGCCGCGGCCGGTCCGCAGCGGCCGCAGCAGGAACGCCCAGGGCAGCGGGGCGGCGCGCTTCAACCGCAGCGGCTGCGCCCGCCGCAGCCGCGGGACGCTGCCGCTGGACAGGATGAAGCCCGTTTCGTCGAGCCCGCGGCGGCCGGCGCGTCCGACCATTTGCAGCAGCTCGTGCGGCTCGATCTCGTGCTCGGCCTGGTTGAACCGGTAGCTCCCCGCCGTGATCAGCACCGAGCGGAGCGAAAAGTTGATGCCCGCGCTCAGCCCGAGGGTGGCGACCACCACGCGCAGCTGACCCGCCTTCGCGAGCGGCTCGATCACGCCGGCGCGCTGGGCGTAGGTCAGGCCGCTGTGGTGAAAGGCCACGCGCTGCCGCACCAGCCGGGTCAGCGCCGGACCGAGCAGGTTTTCCTGCTCCGGCGTCAGGTTGAGCGGCTCGGCGAGCGGCAGTTCCCGCGCGCACTGGCGGGCGAGGCGCTCGGCATCCTGCCGGTGCGGCGCGAACATGAGCACCGGACCCAGCCCCTCGCGCAGCGCGCCCGCCACGCGCCGGCTCCAGAAGCCCTCGATCCCACGGGGCAGGCCGTGGATCAGCTCGTCGGCGTCCACCTCCTCGAGCGGCACCGGCCGCTCGCGATGCTGCACGAGCTCGACGCGGCGGCCGAGCCGGCGCAGCCAGGCGACCACCTCCTCCGGATTCGCCACCGCGCCGCTCAACAGCAGCAGCTGCACCGCGGGCGGCAGCGACAGCATCACACCCTCATAGTGGTTGCCGCGTTCGGGATCCGCCAGCCAGTGGTACTCATCCACCACGACCAGCCGGAAGGGCTCGGTGGCGGCGGCCTGCATCCAAGCCTCGCCGCCCGATGGGCTCGAATTCATGTCCGGCGAAAAACATCCCTGCACCGCCTCCAGCGTTGCCACCACCACCGGCGAATCCGGAGCAATGGTCACGTCGCCGGTGACAATTCCAGCCTTCCAACCGCGCGCCCGCCATTCGGCGTATTTGTCGTTGGCCAGCGCGCGAGTCGGAACCGTGAACAGAGCCCGGTTCGAGAAATTGGTTTGTTCCGCCCAGCGCTCAAAGACATAGGTCTTCCCCGCCCCAGTCGGGGCATCGAGCACGACGTCGCTGCCCGCCTTAAGCCATTGGATGGCCTGCGCTTGCCAACGGTCCGGCAGCACCAATTTCTGCAGACCCTCGAGCATTTCCACGCGCACGAATGGCACGTTAGACTCCGCCGTCGCACCGTCAATCATCCCCTTCGAGCGGACGAAAACGGCGTTGACCGAATATATTTAAATGATTGTTTTAAACATTTGTTTACCATCAAGAAGGAAGCTGCTACCACTCCTGATCGCATTCTCGACGCTGCCGAGCGCGTGTTCGGCCAGCACGGGTTTCCGCGGACTTCGCTCCGGCAGATCACGCAGCAGGCGCGGGTGAACCTGGCCGCGGTGAACTACCATTTCGGATCGAAGGAGGAGTTGTACCGGCAGGTGGTGGTGCGCCACGTCCGCCCTTTGAACGAGGAGCGTGCCGCGCTGCTGGCGCAGGCCGAGCAGCTGGCCGGCGACCAGCCGGTCCCGCTGCGCGCCGTGCTCGACACGTTCCTCCGGCCCGTCCTGCGGCGCGCGGCGGATGGCGCGACCGGCGGACGTGCCTTCCTGCGCCTGCTCGCCCGCGACCTCCTCGACCCCCCGCCCTTCCTTCAGGCCGTGATGGCGGCAGAGTTCGCGCCGCTGATGAAGCGATACGACGAGATTCTGCGGCCGACCCTGCCGGACGTTCCGCCCGCCGAATTGTTCTGGCGGATGCAGTTCACTGTCGGCGCGATGCTTTTTGTCGCAGCCCACCAGCACGATCTGGTGCCACCCCCCGAAGGTCATGGAGCCGGCGGCGACTGGGATGGCTGCATTCGCCGCCTGATTGATTTCTGTACCGCCGGATTTGGCGCGTCCGTGCCGCCCGGCGCAGCGTAGGCATCTGCCGCTCCACGGCTTCCGCCTCCGGGACCCGGTTGCCTTTCGGCGACCCGGAGGTGCCCGTGGGTCCGGACTTGCCGATTGCGGGAACAACCCCACTGTCGCCGCCTCTCATCCACTGTACCCACCAAGCCATGATCGCAACCGTCCTTGTCCTTGTCTTGCTCACCGCCCTGGTGGCGACGGAGCCCGATCATGATCGGGAATCGAAATAGGGGTGATCCCGACGTCCGTCGTCTCGCCCCCGCCTCACCAGCAAGCCGCAACAGAAAAACATCAAGGCCGCCCCCCCGCGAGGGAGGCGGCCTTGTTATTTCCGGCGGCGCCGCGGCCTACGGGCCCACGACCACCACCGGCAGCTCGACCTTCATCGGCACCGGGGTGCCGTTTGGCCGCGCCGGGGCGAACCGCCACAGCTTCACCGCCTCGCGCACCGACCGGGCGAAATCCGGATCGGTGGTGGACAGCACCCGCACGTCCCGCGGCCGGCCCCCGGCATCGACCAGGAACTCGACCTGGACGTGGGTCCCGACCAGCGAAGCGTCGGCCTCCGGCGCGACGATTTTCACCGGCGCCGGCACGTCCGTCCGGCCGCGGTAGGATTCGATGTAGGCTTGCGACGTCGTCAGCCCGAGGGCCCGCGGCGCGGTGGCGCCGAGGGCGAGCAGGCTGGCGATGCTTGCGATCTTACTGATGGTTTTCATGGCTTCATAAACTCCGCCCGAGGACGGAGAGTTTGGTTTTCGTTTCAGGTTAAGCGTCCGGCGGACCCCCGGTCTCGCGACCGGGGATCACGGACGTTTTTGACGCCGGCGGCCGGAGCGGCCGACGGTGGCAAATTTGGACGGCGCGCGGGTTGCGGCCGGGCCGACCAACGGCCGGCCGCTCCCGCGAGCGCATTTTCCCCTCCCGCCCCGACAAAGAACTCCGGGGTTCCTTGAGAAAGCCGCGGCACGATAACCGCGACGGGTGAAGAGCAGGCGTCGTGCCCGTGACAGGCGGGTGAAATCCTTTCATCGCCGCGCCGGCGCGCGGTCCCTCACGCCGCCGCAAACCGGCGCAAATACTTCAGGGCCACCTCGAGATCGTGCGGCAGCGGGGCGCGCAGCGTGACGGGTTCGCCCGACACCGGGTGCCGCACCGTGAGCTCGGTTGCATGCAGCGCGAGGCGGCTGATGAGCGGCCGCTCCTGCGCCCGCCCCTTGTAGCCGCGCTTGAGTTCGGAGAGGAGCAGGCGCGTGTCGTTGCCATAGAACGCGTCGTTCAGGATCGGCAGCCCCGCCGCCGCGAGGTGCACGCGGATCTGGTGCGTGCGGCCGGTGCGCGGCCGGCATTCCATCCAGGTGAAGCCGCGGAAGCGCTCAAGCGCCCGGACTTCCGTCGCGCTCGGCTTGCCGCCCTTCCGCACCGCGCGCATCCGGCCCGGCCGGCCCTCGTCCTCGTGCAGCGCCAGGTCGACGGTGAACGGCGCCGGCGGCGCCGCGCCCACCACCAGGGCGAGGTACACCTTGTCCGTGGTCTTGGCTTGGAATTGGCCGCTGAGCGCGTCGCGCGCCGCCTTCGTCTTCGCGCACAGCAGCACGCCGCTCGTGTCCGCGTCGAGCCGAAGAACGTTGGCCACCTCCGGGCCGAAGCGGGCGTGGACGAGCACCATCAGGTGCTCCGGCGTCTGGTCCCCGCGGTCGGGCGCCACCAGCATCCCGCTGGGCTTGTCGAACGCCAGCAGCGCCTCGTCCTCGAAGATCACCGGCGGCAGCCGCATCCCCCGATGCTGACGGGAAACGGCGGGGAAAGTCACGGGAAAGTTTCCCCGCGGTTAATTTTCGGCAACGCCGCCGCTTTCCCTTTGCCTCCGCCGCGGCGTCCCGTGAAGCGTGGTCGCGCCGCCATGCCGCTGCCTGATTTTCTCCCCGGCCTCGAGCTCATGCTGCGCGCCACCGGCCGCCGGCTCCGCCCGCCGCGACCCGCGCCGTTCACGCCGATCCTCCGCCGCCGCCAGGATACGGTGCTGGCCGGCGGCGCCGCCGGACCCCACCAGCGCGGCGCGTGGTGGCAGGAGGCGCGGCCGGGTCCGCTGCCCACGATCGTGCTCGGCGGCTTCGTGCCCGATGCCACCGAGGCCGTGTGGCTGCTGCGCGACTCCCTGCTGCGCCACGGCAGCCTCTACTGCTGCAACTATCCCCGCCGCGGCTTCTCGACCGACCTGCTGCTGGCCGAGCTTTCGGATCTCGTCGAGGAACTCCAGCTCGTGCACCGGCGGCCGCCGGTCATCCTCGCCATCAGCTTCGGCGCCGGCCTGCTGCTCGAGTGGCTGCGCCGCGAGCGCGCGGCCGCCGTGTCGTCGGCCGTCCGCGGCCTCGTCCTCGTGAGCCCGGTGACGTGCGTCGAGGACCTCCTGCCGGCCGACGAACCCCGGCCGGGTTCGTTGCTCGGCCGCGCCCTCAAGCCGTACGTCGACGCCGGGTTCGCGATCGACGCCGGCCTGATCGAGCGCTCGCGGGCCATCTTCCACAAGATGTTCGAGGCCGGCGCTCAGAACCGCGCGGCGCTGCAGGCGCTGCTCGGTCCCGGCGAACTCGCCGGCCTGCGCGCGGCGGTGCTGCAATCCATCCGGGAGATCGACTTCCGCGGCGCGTGCGAGCGCATCCGCGCCCTGCGCGCGCTGGCGCCGCCGGCCGCCGGCCCGGGCGGGGCGCCGCTCGCCGCGGCCCCCACCCTCATCCTCTACGCCGAAAAGGAGAGTGCGGTGCTCGCCGCGCGCGCGCCCAGCCGCGCCGTGCTCGAGCGCGCGCCGCGCGCCTGGTTCCCGCGGGCGGAGAGCCGGCTCGTGACGCACGCCGGCCCGGGCGGTCCGGTGCAGCACGCTTCACTCATTTTTCATTGCGCCGACTATCGCGCGCCGATCGCGGATTTCTACGCGCGGTTAAAATCGAGTAAGGTCAAACAGGCGGCGTGAATTCGCTTGCGGCTCGGTGGCCCTCTGGCTTCGTCTGGCGTCAAGGGTCCGCCATGATTGTGCCGCCGAGAGGCTTGGTGAATTTCGCCGCAGGCGTGCTGTCCGCCCGGATGGTCCGCCGTCTCCGGCGTCCCGATTCCGGACACGCGGCCCAGCGGCGCACCCTGGCGGCGCTCACCGGCCGCCTGGCCGCCACGGCGTACGGACGCGAGCACGGCCTCGCCGCCGGCCTGGCCTACGACACGTTCCGCAGCCGCGTGCCCCTCGCCACCTACGAGGCGCTGAGTCCCTACGTCGAGCGGGCGAAGCGCGGCGAGCCCGGCGTGCTCTGGCCGGGCCGCTGCTCCTTCTTCGCGCTCTCCTCCGGCACGACCGCGGGGAGTTCCAAGTACCTGCCGGTCACGGAGGACCTGCTGGCGCATTTCCGCCGGGCCGGGCTCGAGTCCCTGCTCTACTACACCGCGCGCGTCGGACACACCGGCGTGTTCCTCGGACGGCATCTCTTCCTCGGCGGCTCCACGCAGCTCACCCGGCTGGACGGTGCCGAGTCCCACGTTGCCTACGCCGGCGACCTCAGCGGCATCGCGGCGCTGAATCTGCCGGGGTGGGCGGAAAGGCACCTGTACGAGCCGGGCACCGCGATCGCCCGGATGGACGACTGGCCGGCCAAGCTCCAGGCCATCGCGCACCGCACCCTGCGCCGCGACATCACGCTGCTGGCCGGCATCCCGAGCTGGGTGCTGATCCTGGGCGCGGTGCTCCGGGCCCACGCGGCCGGCGGGAAACTCGCCGCGCCCCATCTCAAGGCGCTCTGGCCGAACCTCGAATGCCTCATGCACGGCGGCGTGCCCATCGCGCCGTTCACGGACGAGCTGCACGCCCTCCTCGGGCCGGGCGTGAACTTCCACGAGGTCTACCCCGCTTCCGAGGGTTTCATCGCCGCGCAGGACGCGGACGCGGCCCGGGGCCTGCGCCTGCTGACGAACGCCGGCCTGTTCTTCGAATTCCTGCCCATGCCGGCGTTCGACCAGGCCAACCTGGCCAACCTCGGGACGCGCGCCGTGCCCCTCGAGGCCGTGCTCCCCGGCGTCGACTACGCCCTGATCCTCACCACGCCGGGCGGCTTCTGCCGCTACGTCATCGGCGACGTCGTGCGTTTCCTCTCCACCGACGTGCCCCGCCTGATCTACGTCGGCCGCACCGGCCTGCAGCTCAGCGCGTTCGGCGAGCATGTGATCGAGAAGGAGCTCACCGATTCGCTGCTCGCCGTCTGCCGGCGCCACGGCTGGACGGTCGTCAACTTCCACGTCGCGCCGGTGTTCGCCAACACGCTCACCGGCCAGACCCGCGGCTGCCATGAATGGTGGATCGAACTGCGCGTGCCGACGGTGGAGACGCCCACCGCGAACGTCCTCGGTCCGGAACTCGACGCCGAGCTCAAGCAGCGCAACGACGATTACCTGGGCAAGCGCAAGGGCGGCGGCATGGAGGCGCCCATGGTCCGGCTCGTGATGCCCGGGGTGTTCGAGCAGTGGATGAAGAAGAACGGCCGCTGGGGCGGGCAGAACAAGATGCCCCGCTGCCGCTCCGACCGGGTGGTGGCCGACCAGCTCGCGGAGCTGTCGCGCTTCTACGTCGAGTCCCCGCCGACCCATCTCGTGCGGCGCCGCTAGACCGGGCGGCACCCGCCGCTCAGGGTTCGCGCAGGATCTTCTCCAGCACGGCGGCGAACTCCGCCGCCGGCAGCGCCCCGACTTTCCGGTAGCGGATGACGCCGTGGCGGTCGATGATGAAGGTGGTCGGAATCGCGTCCACGCCGCCGAACGCGTCGATCACCTTGTCGTCCGCCATCACCACCGGGTAGTTCATCCCGTGCTCGGCGATGAACCGGCTCACCACCGCCGGGCCCGCCTGGTCAACCGAGACGCCGACGATGGCCAGGCCGTCCTTCCGGTACTTCTGCTCCAGCTGGACGTACCCCGGAATCTCGCCGCGGCACGGCGCGCACCACGTCGCCCAGAAATCCACCACCACCACCCGGCCCTTGAACTGGTCGGAGCTGACGGGGTGGCCGTTGACGTCCGGCAGCCGCCACGCCGGGGCGGGGACGGACTCGTATGCCCCGGCCGCGCGGACCGCGGGCAGGAGGAGCAGCACGGCAAGGATCAGGAACAGCGGGCGCATGGGACGGGAGCCAAAGGGTGGCCAACATGTCCGAGCCCCGGACCCGCGCAACTATTCCCGGCTGATTACGCCCGGGTCCGCGCGCGGGGATCAGATCTGCGGCTCCCCCATCACGTCCGTGCCCAGCGTCTCGATGAATTTCTTCATCGCCGGCGTGAGCACGCGGCCCTTGCGGTGCAGGATCGCCAGCGGCCGGGTGAACTCCCGGCCCTTGAAGTGGATCGACGTCAGCGTGCCCTGCTTCACCTCCTGCAGCACGGTGGCCTGGGGCACGATGGCCACCCCCGCGTCGATCTCGACCGCCCGCTTCACCGTCTCGATGTTGTCGAACTCCATCACCGGCTCGATCTCGATCTTGTTTTCGCGGAAAATCTGGTCGATCGCCTTGCGGGTGGGGATGTCGGGATCGAAGCCGATGAACTTCTGGCCGGCGAGCGTCGAGAGCTGCACCTCGCCGCCCTTGGCCAGCGCATGGCTCGGATGGGTGATGAGCACCAGGTGGTCGTTGCGGAAGGGGATCATCTCGATCTGGCGCATCTTGATCGGGAACGCCACCAGGCCGAAATCCACCGAGTTGTGGAGGATGTCCTCGTACACCAGGTTCGACCGCCGGTACTCCACCCGCACGTTCACCGAAGGGTAGTCATGCAGGAACTTCTTGATATAGGGCGGCAGCTCGTGCAGGCCGATCGAATAGATGGTGGAGATGCGGATCGTTCCGCTGATGACCTTCTTCATCTCCTGCAGCTCGCTCAGCAGCTTCTCGTACTGGTGCAGAACCTCCTTGGCGGCGTCGTACACCCGCATGCCCTCGCGGGTGAGCTGAAACTGCTTCTGGCTCCGGTCGATGAGCAGCGTCTTGAAATGCCGCTCCATCGCACGGGCCTGTTGACTGACCGCCGACTGTGTGATGCCGTTCAGTTTGGCCGATTTTGAGAAGCTCTTCGTCTCGACCAGG
>Ga0335081_10004965_pt1 | contig 21031 bp, 15 predicted proteins | sample Lox_Sample_35_FD_206713 | JGI IMG/M metagenome (GOLD analysis project Ga0335081, IMG submission 206713) | Soil microbial communities from Loxahatchee National Wildlife Refuge, Florida, United States - Lox_Sample_3.5 | ecosystem: Environmental > Terrestrial > Soil > Wetlands | place: USA... | reverse complement strand
GTGAGCGGGACGGTCGTGGTGACGGCCACGGCCACTTCCGCGTATCTGTGCGCGGGCTGCTCGTACACCTACGAGGTGTCCGGAGAGGACTCGACGGGATTCTTCACGGCGGCGGGGGTGTTCACCTCGGACGGGAACGGGAACATCACGGGAGGGGAGCAGGATTTCAGCGACTTCGCCTTCTCGACCGGCAACACGCCGGACGCCATCCAGGCGGGAAGCACGTACCAGTTCACATCGGACGGGCGGGGCACCATCACGCTGAACACCGGGGATGCGGGCATCGGAGTGAATGGAGTGGAAACGCTGGGAGTGGCGTTCGTCTCGCCGACGCACCTGCTGATCACGGAACTGGACCAATCGGCCACGGGAAGCGGAACGATAGACCGGCAGACGGTCAGCTCGTTTTCGACTTCGACGCTGACGGGAGGGTTCACGTTCGTGAGCGGGGGCGCGGACCTGGGAGGGTTTCCGCTGGGAGTGGGCGGAGTGTTCAACGTGGACGGCCCGGGGAACATCTCCGGAACGGGGAGCACGTTTGACATCAATGACGGCGGCTTCTTTGCGAGGAACCAGACGCTGACGGGCAGTTACACCGTGTCCGACCAGCTGGGCCGAATCCAGCTCACCATCCACTCCGGGGGATTCGGAGCGGTGGGGCTCGCCGGCCCGATCGTCGCGGCGGGATACATCACGGACGCGACGCACGTGAAGTTCGTGGAAGTGGACAGCAACGTGGGAGTGAGCGCGGGACTGGCCATCGGGCAGGGCGCGGCCACGGGAACGCTATCGGCCGCCTCGCTGCTGCCCGCGGGGACGAACTACGTGTTCACGACGTTTGGGGCGATTGCCGGCGGGCCGGTGGCCTTTGCCACGACGTTTACCTCCGACGGGAGCGCGAATCTGCAAAACGGATCCTCGGACGTGAACGCGGCGGGGGTACCTTCGAGCGGGAGCGTCACCGGGACGTACGCGGTGGACGCGATGGGCACGGGAAGAGTGGTGGTGAATCTGAAGGGAAACACGATCGTAGGGAACCCGCAGACCGCGGACGTCTTTGCCGTATATCTGACGGGAGGAACGGATCCGCCGCTGGCGCTGGAGATTGACGGGTTCGGAGTGACGACGGGCAGCCTGTACACGCAGGCGGCTGGATCGTTCAGTTTGTCGTCGTTCAAAGGCTCGTATGGACTGAACTTCACGGTGTTCGATCCCACGGGCTCAAACGAGGCGGACGTGAGCGGGCAGGTGTTTGCCGACGGGGCCGGCAACCTGCTGGGCACGATGGATATCAACGACAACGGAACGCCGGAGGTAAATCAGGCGTTCACCGGAAATTACGCGGCGAGCACTTCGGGGCGGTTCACGGGATCGGTAAACTCCACAGCCACGGGAACGCTGGGCGTGTCGTACTTCATCATCAGTCCGACTCAGCTCGTGTTCATCGAGACGGATACGGACAACGCGGTTTCGCTCGGCCTGTTCCAACTGCAGACACCTCCGTTCTAAACCGGCGGCCGACGGGCCGCACAATCTGCCTGGTACGCCGCCGGGAAGGAACCGGCGTGCGGCGGGCGCTGCGGCGCCTCTCGACAGGTCTGACCACACCTGCGGGGCGGGCGGGGGGCGGAACGCTCCGTCCTTGACATTGGATGCGCCCGCGTGTAAGAAGCACTCCCAATTCAGGGTCGGTATGCCACCGGAGTGGGTATTTCCCCAGCTGGCAGGGGCCGATTCCCGGGGGGGAACGGCCGGGGAGCTACGGTGGTTCAGCCCGGAATTCGCACGAGTGTCCGAGTCGATAGGATCAGGGACAGGAGGGATCATGGCGGCACAGGCTTCGGCAATTCCGGGTGGGGGTGCGCCCAGCTACAGCATCCCGAAGGTGATCCTCGCCTCGACGGTGGGGACGATGATCGAGTGGTATGACTTTTACATATTCGGGAGCCTGGCAGCCGTGCTCTCGAGCAAATTCTATCCTCCCGGGAACCAGACCTTCGCATACATCGCGTACCTGGCAACGTTTGCGGTGGGGTTCGTAGTCCGGCCGTTCGGCGCGCTGTTTTTCGGGCGGATTGGGGATCTGATCGGACGGAAATACGCGTTCCTGGTGACGCTGTCTGTAATGGGCGGGGCGACGGCGCTGATTGGATTCATGCCCACATTCGCCACGGTGGGGTGGGTATCGCCGATTCTGCTGATCGCCATCCGCGTGTTCCAGGGCCTGGCGCTGGGCGGGGAGTACGGAGGGGCGACGGTGTACGTGGCGGAGCACGTGCCGGACAATAAGCGCGGGTACTACACGAGCTTCATCCAGATCACAGCGACGCTGGGGTTGTTCGTATCGCTTCTGGTGGTCCTGGGAACGCAGAGCTATCTGAGCAAGGAAGACTTTGCGGCCTGGGGCTGGCGCGTTCCCTTCCTGATTTCCATCTTCCTGCTGGCGATCTCGCTGTACATCCGGCTGAAGATGAAGGAATCGCCGATCTTCCAGCACCTGAAGAGCACGAAGATGACCTCGTCGCAGCCGCTGAAGGACGCGTTCACGAACTGGGACAACCTGAAGCGGGTGCTGGTGTCGCTGTTCGGCGCCACCGCGGGCCAGGGCGTGGTGTGGTACACGGGGCAGTTCTATGCGCTGTTCTACATGCAGGCGATCCTGAAGGTGAACAACAAAACGGCGGCGATCATCATCGCCATCGCGGTGCTGATCGGGATGCCATTCTTCACCGTGTTTGCGTCGCTCTCCGATAAAATCGGGCGGAAGTGGCTGATGATGGCGGGGTGCCTGCTGGCGGTGATTTCCTACGTGCCGATATACAAGGCCATGGAGACGGCTGCCGGGAACCATGTGGTGACGGTGCAATCCACGCGGAACAAGGTGACCGGGGCCATCAGCCTAACGCCCATGACCACGGACCCGGCCACAGGACAATTGGTGCCGGCGAAGGAAGCGGCCAGCCCGAACGTCCCAATGCTCGTCGGTCTCGTGTTCATTCAGATGATTTTTGTCTGCATGGTCTACGGGCCGATCGCCGCATACCTGGTGGAGGCGTTCCCGGCGAAAATCAGGTATACGTCACTTTCGTTGCCGTACCACATAGGCAACGGCATCTTTGGAGGATTGCTGCCGCTGATTGGACTCTCCGTGTGCGCGGAGACCGGCAACATCATCGCCGGAGTCTATTACCCGATGATTGTCGCGGGGATGACGTTCATCGTGGGCAGTCTGCTGCTTCCGGAGACGCACAGCACGATCATCTGGAAGGAAGCGGGGGGATCGCCCGTCGCGGCGGACTGATCGGGTCCGCGTTCAGGCAAAGCCAGGGGAGAAAGTGGCGAGGCCGGCGTCGAAACGCCGGCCTCGTTTGTTTTTGCGCCGATGTCCCCGAAGATCGCGGCGAACGCTATTCGGAGGAGCCGAAGGTCTTGAGGTCCTCCGGCCCCTCTTTCGTGGTGACCGGGCCCTTGCCCTGCACCTGCACGCGGATCTGCTCGACGACGTCAGGATTGGCGAGCGTGGTGATGTCGCCGGTGGCGAGATGGTTGGAGATGGAGGCCAGGACGCGGCGCATGATTTTGCCGGAACGCGTCTTGGGCATGTCGGGCACGATGTGGACGGACTTGGGCCGGGCGATTTTGCCGATGATGGTCTCGATGGTGTGGGTGACCTTCTTCACCATCTCCTCGTGGCTGGCCTGTGTGCCCGGCTTGAGGGCCACGTAGATATCCGGCACGCGGCCCTTGATCTCATCCACAACGGGCACGACGGCGGCTTCGGCGACCTCCGGCACGGTCAGGCAGGCGGATTCGATTTCCTTGGTACCCAGGCGGTGGCCGGCCACATTGATGACGTCGTCGACGCGGCCGAGGATGCGGAAGTAGCCGTCCTTGGGATGCAAGGCGCCGTCGCCTGCGAAATAGGGCCAGTCGCGCCAGTCCTTGCTTTGGGGATTCTTGGCGTACTTCTGGTAATACTGGCGGACGAAGCGGTCGCGGTCGCCCCAGATGGTCTGCATGATTCCTGGCCAGGGGTTGCGGATGACGATGTTCCCGGCGCGTGCGGTGCCGGCGGGGAGGGCCTGGCCGGTTTCATCCAGAATCTCAGGATAAATGCCGGGGACGCCGGGGCCGGCACTGCCTGGCTTCATGGCGTCGAGAGCGGGCTTGGTGCTGCAGAGGAAGCCGCCGGTTTCGGTCTGCCACCAGGTGTCCACGATGACGGCTTCGCCCTTGCCGACTTCCTTGTGATACCAGCGCCAGACTTCGGGCTCGATGGGCTCGCCGACGGTGGTCATGTGTTTGAAGTGGTAGTTGTATTTCCTGGGCTCGTCGGGGCCGGCCTTGCGCAACATGCGGATGGCCGTGGGCGAGGTGTGGAAGATGTTGACGTCCAGGCGCTCGGCGATTCGCCAGGGGCGCCCGGCATCGGGAAAGTTGGGGACCCCCTCAAAGAGCACGCTGGTGGCGGCGAGCGCCAGCGGGCCATAGACGATGTAGGAGTGGCCGGTGATCCAGCCGATGTCCGCCATGCACCAGTACACGTCCTCGGGATGGATGTCCTGGATGTACTTGGAGGTTCCGGCCACGTAGGCGAGATATCCGCCGGAACGGTGCTGACAGCCTTTGGGTTTTCCGGTGGTGCCGCTGGTGTACATGAGGAAGAGGGGAGACTCGGCGTCCATGTGCACGGGCTCAACCTTGCGGTTGCGGTGTTCGAGGATGAGCTCGTCCATAAAGTAGTCGCGGCCCTTGGCCATGGGCGAGCGGGAGCCGTATTTGCCGGGGTGGCGGCGCCAGACGAGGACTTTCTCGATGTTCTGGCCCTCGCGCTGGGAGGTTTCGATGGCCAGGTCCGCGGCGGTTTTGTGGTCAATGAGTTTGCCGGCACGGTAGTAGCTGTCCGCGTAGATGAGCACGCGGCTGCCGGAATCGGCGGCGCGCAAGCCGCAGGCCTCTCCGCTGAAGCCGCCGAAGACGACGGAATGGACGACGCCGAGGCGTGCGCAGGCCAGCATGGTGATGGGCAGTTCGGGGATCATGGGCATGTGGATGGTGACGCGATCGCCGGTCTTGAGCCCGGCGAAGTCGCGGAGCACGGAGGCAACTTCATTGACGCGCTGGTGGAGCTCCTGGTAGGTGATGGCCACCACGGCTTCGTCTTCCGGTTCGGGGACGTAGAGGAGCGCGGCCTTGTTCTTGTATTTGGCCAGATGGCGGTCCACGCAGTTGTAGCAAACATTTAATTTTCCGCCGACGAACCACTTCCAGAAGGGCGGGTCGCTGGTGTCCAGCACGTTCTGCCAGGGCTGGTACCAGTCCAGCATGCGGGCATATTCCTCGAAGCAGTTGGGAAAATGCTTCTCGCTGAAGCGCTCGTTGACGGCGGGATCTTTCAGGTTGGCCTGGTCGACAAACTTTCTAGGAGGCTGGAAATATTCCTCTTCTTTCCAATGGACGGCAATGGTAGCTTCGCTGGCTTCGACACCGCTAGGTGGTTGTGACGGCATGGATGACCTCTCCCTGGTTCCGGGGTGTGGCACATTCTACGTTCAGATTCGGAAGCCTTGCAAGCCAGTGGGGGGCCGGAGTCAGGGGGGATTCAGGCCGCGGGAGAGCATCCTGCGGCAGTGTGGGGAGCGGAAGCCGACCATCGCCGCCGGCGCCGGCGGCATCCAACCAGGCGGAACAGGGCGTTGGCGGCGGGACTCGAGCTCCGAACCGTGAGAGGAACAATTCAGGCCGTTCTGCTGGCGGCAGCGATGGGAATGGCGGGAGCGGGGCGTCCACCGCGCGCGGCGGAGCCACGCGCGGCCGCGCCGGGGCCGACGTATTACCGGGACGTACTGCCCATACTCCAGGACCACTGCCAGCAGTGCCACCGGCCGGAAGGGACGGCGCGCCCGGCGCTGGTCGACTACAAAACCGCGCGGGAAAATGCCGCGGATATTGCGGATTCGACGGAGAAGAAACGGATGCCGCCGTGGTTTGCGGATCCGCGGATCGGCCACTGGGCCAACGATCCTTCGCTCTCCGCGGAGCAAATCGCGGAGCTGGCCGCCTGGGCCAAAGCGGGAGCGCCGGCGGGCGATCCCGCGGACGCGCCGCCGGGGCGCAACTGGGCCGGCGGATGGAATATCCCGCAGCCGGACCGGGTGATTCAGATGCCCGAGGCGGTGGCCATCCCCGCCAACGGCGAGGTGGAATACACCTACGAGATCGTGCCCACCGGATTCACGAAGGACGAATGGGTGCAGATGGTGCAGATCCTGCCGTCCGCGCCGCAGTACGTGCACCACGCCGTGGTGTATATCCGCCCGCCGGGCGCGCGCTGGCTGCGCACGGCGCCGGTGGGCGCGCCGTTCACGGCATCGAGCCTGACCAACGCGCAGGACCGGCACGACGCGCACGGAACCGACAGCGACATGCTGCTGGTGTATGCGCCGGGCAGCTCGCCCGACCGATGGCCGGAGGGGATGGCGCGATTCCTTCCGGCGGGCTCCGACCTGGTGTTTCAAATGCACTACACGACGAACGGGCGGGCGGGGAAGGATCGCACCTCGGTGGGCCTGGTCTTTTCGAAAACGCCGCCGACGCAGCGCGTGATCACACTGCAATTGACGAATAGCCGGTTCGTGATCCCTCCCGGCGTGGATGACTTCCGCGTGGAGGTGCACGGGACGCTGCCGAATGACGCGCTGCTTCTGGGATTCTTCCCGCACATGCACCTGCGTGGAAAGCGGTTCGAATACAACATCCTGCACGCCGGAGGCGGGGTGGAGACGCTGCTGCGCGTGAACTATCACTTTCACTGGCAGATGACCTACCGGCTGGAGCACCCGCGGGCGCTGAAGGCGGGCACGGTGCTGCAGGCGGTGGCGTGGTACGACAACTCCAGAAACAATCCTCACAATCCGGACCCGGAAGCCTCGGTGCGCTGGGGCGACCAGACGTACGACGAAATGATGGTGGGCTTTTTCGACGTGGCTGTGCCGGCGAGCATGGACAAATGGCAGTTCTTCGTGCGGAAGCCCGCACAGCCGGAGTAGGACGGCGGCGCAGGGCCGCAGGCCGCCGGGCGTCAAACCGCGAGGGATGCTCCGCCCGTACCTTGCAGCGAAAGCGCCGACCCGCGCGGCGGCAGCAAGCCGCGCGGGGAGGGCGCATCGCATCGAAATTTCAAACGGTGTAGGATGACCGCAGGCCCGCCCGGCCCTGGGAGGAGAAAGCGGATGAGACAGTTTGAAAGAACGGTGGCGTTGTGTGCACTCGTGTGCGCCGCAAGCCTGCTGCTGGGCTCCGCTCGCGCGGGGGCGCAGGAAGAGGAGGGCACGCCGCAGACGGACCCGTCCGCGCGAGTGGCGCGGCTCAGCTTTCAGTACGGCTCCGTGTCGCTGCAGCCCGGGGGAGAAGACCAGTGGGTGGAGGCTGTTCCCAACCGGCCGCTGACTTCCGGCGACAGCCTATGGGTGGATGCCGGGGGGCGCGCGGAATTGCACGTGGGATCGACAGCCATCCGGCTGGGGGCGAGCACGGGAATCACGCTGCTGGAAGTGAGCGACCGGGTGGTGCAAATCCGGCTGGCGCAGGGCTCCGTGATCGTCGGTACGCGGCACGTGGATGACGACGACGTGCTGGAAGTGGACACGCCGAATCTGGCGTTTACGGTGCTGGCTCCCGGCGAATACCGGCTGGACGTCAATGCGGACGGCACGGAAACTTCCGCCGCGGTGTGGCACGGGCAGGGGCGAGTGACCGGAGGCGGCAGGGACTATACGGTGGTGGCCGGACAGCAGGCGCACTTCAGCGGGCTCGATGAGCTGAGCTACGAGATTTCGCCGGTACCGGCAGCGGATCCGTTCGATCGCTGGGCCGCGGACCGCGACCGGCGCGAAGACCGCGCGGACACCGCGAATTACGTGTCGCGGGAAATGACGGGATACGAGGACCTGGACTCGTACGGGAATTGGAGTGTGATCGCGGCCTACGGGCCGGTGTGGAGGCCTGTGGGCGTGCCGGTGGGCTGGGCGCCGTACCGCTACGGCCACTGGGTGTGGATCGCACCGTGGGGCTGGACGTGGGTGGACGATCAACCCTGGGGCTTTGCGCCGTTCCATTACGGCCGGTGGGCGTACATCGGCACCGGATGGGTGTGGGTGCCGGGACCGGTGGTGGTGCGACCCGTCTACGCGCCGGCGCTGGTGGCGTTTGTGGGCGGCGGAGCGGGCGGGGGATTCGCGCTGACGGCCGGGGGCGGGCCGGGAGTGGCGTGGTTTCCGCTGGGACCGGGTGAAGTGTTCGTGCCTGGGTACCGGGTGAGCCGGGTGTACGTGACGCAGATCAACGTGACCAACACGCGCGTGGGGGTGGAGCGCGTCACCACCGTGTACAACGCCTATCGCGGGCCGGGCGGCCGCGAGGGGGCGCAGATCACCTACGTAAACCGCAGAGCACCGGGGGGAGTCACGGCCGTTTCGCGCGAAACCTTTGTGAGTGCCCGGCCCGTGGGACGCAACGTGGTGGCGGTAAACTCGGAGGAGATTTCGCGCGCGCCCGTGCAGCACGGAGCATCGTTCACTCCGGAGCGTGCCAGCGTGATCGGGGCGGGCGGAGCGACGCACAGCGCTCCCCCCGCGGAGGTGCAGCACCGCATGGTGCGGAGCAACCGGATGCCCTCGGCGGCTCCCAGCTACTCGCAGAGGCCGGCTTCGGCGAACCCGAATCCGAACCGGCAGAGCGCGCCGCCCACAGCTGCGCCGAGTTCGACGGCTCCGCCGACGCCGCCGGCACGCAATCCGTCCTCTGAACAGCCGGCACGCGCACCTCGAACCATAGAGCGGGTGGAGCCGCCGCCTCCGGCGCCCGCTCCGGCGCCACAGGCGACCGCGCCGCAGAGTCCGGCGCCGGCTCACCCCAATGTCCAGTTGAATCCTCCGCCAAAACCAAAGACGCAGGAAGAGACGCGCGAGGAAGACCGGAAATACCAGCACTACCAGCAGCAACAGCAACAACAGCAGCAACACCAACAGCAGCCGCAGCAGAAATCGTCATCCAAGAGCGAGAAGGGATCGCAGAAAGAAAAAGAAAAGGACAAACCGAACAAACCCTGAACCGAGAGGATTAGCGGCGGGGGTAGGTGAAATCCAGGTCGAGGTTCAGATCCAGGACGTTGACCCGGGGCTCGCCCAGGATGCCAAAATCGCGCGGGCGCGTGTGCGCGGCGACCAGGCGGCGCACGTCCGCTTCAGAAATCCCGCGGGCGCGAGCCACCCGGGGCACCTGGAACTCCGCGGCGGCGGGGGTGATATCGGGATCGAGGCCGGAGCCGGAGGTGGTGACCAGATCCACGGGGACGGGCTGGCCGGGATTTTCCTCCTCGAGTTTTTTCACGTCGTCCCGAACGCGATCGACCAGAAGCCGGTTGGTGGGCGCGAGATTGGAGCCCCCGGAATTCATGGGATCGTAGCCGATGCCCGCGGCGGAGGGCCGGGGATGGAAATAGCGGGGAGAAGAAAACGGCTGGGCGATGAGGTGCGAGCCGACCAATTCTCCCTCGCGCTCGATGAGCTCGCCGTTGGCCCGGCCAGGAAACAGGATCTGGGCCAGACCGGTGACGGCCAGGGGATAGCCCAGGCCCAGCAGGGCCACGGTGACCAGCGTCATGCGGATGGAAATCCAGAGATTGTTTTTCACGGCCGCCTCTACGCCCACCGCAACAGGGTCACGAGCATGTCAATCAGCTTGATGCCGATAAACGGCGCGATCAGGCCGCCCAGCCCGTAAATCAAAAGGTTTCGCCGCAGCAGCGCCGCCGCGCCCAGGGGGCGGTAGCGCACACCGCGCAACGCCAGGGGGATGAGCGCGATGATGACGATGGCGTTGAAAATGACGGCGGAAAGAATGGCGGAATGGGAGGTGCGCAGGTGCATCAGGTTGAGCACCTCGAGCTGTGGGAACACGCCCGCGAACATGGCGGGAATGATGGCGAAGTATTTGGCGACATCGTTGGCCACGGAGAAAGTGGTGAGCGCGCCGCGGGTGATGAGCAGTTGTTTGCCGATCTCGACGATTTCGATGAGCTTGGTGGGGTTGGAATCGAGGTCCACCATGTTTCCGGCTTCTTTGGCGGCCTGCGTGCCGGTGTTCATGGCCACGCCGACGTCGGCCTGGGCGAGAGCGGGAGCGTCGTTGGTGCCGTCGCCGGTCATGGCCACGAGTTTTCCGCGGGCCTGCTCGCTGCGGATGAGGGCCATCTTGTCTTCCGGCTTGGCTTCGGCCAGATAGTCGTCCACGCCGGCGGCGCGGGCGATGGCCGCGGCGGTGAGGGGATTGTCGCCGGTGATCATCACGGTGCGGATGCCCATGGCGCGAAGCTGATCGAAGCGTTCCTTCATCCCGCCCTTGACGATGTCCTGCAGCTGGATGGCGCCCAGGACCTTGCGGTTCTTGGCCACCAGGAGGGGAGTGCCGCCGGCGCTGGCGATAGACTGGACCATATCCTGGGTTTCCTTGGGGACGGCCTGGCCGTAGGCCAGCGTGTATTTGGAAATGGCGTCGTAGGCGCCCTTGCGGATTTCCTGGCCGTCGAGGTCGACGCCGGACATGCGCGTCTGCGCGGTGAACGGCACAAAGGTGGGATTGAAGGAGGCCAGGCCGCGGCCGCGAAGGCCGTACTTGTCTTTGACCAGCACGACGATGGAACGCCCTTCGGGAGTCTCGTCGGCGAGGGAAGCCAACTGCGCGGCGTTGGCCAGCTCCAATTCCCTGACGCCCGGCGCCGGATGCAGGCTCGTCGCCTGCCGGTTACCCAAAGTGATCGTGCCGGTCTTGTCCAACAGGAGCACGTCCACGTCGCCCGAAGCCTCGACGGCGCGGCCGGACATGGCGATGACGTTGCGCTGGATCATGCGGTCCATTCCCGCAATACCGATGGCGGAGAGCAGCCCGCCAATGGTGGTGGGAATCAGGCAAACCAGCAGGGAGACGAGCACAAAAATGCTTTGGGGCGCGCCGGAATAGACGGCGTAGGGCTCCAGAGTGACGACGGCGAGCAGGAAAATGATGGTGAGGCCGGCCAGCAGAATGTTCAGGGCGATTTCGTTCGGAGTCTTCTGCCGCGAAGCGCCCTCGACGAGTTTGATCATGCGGTCGAGGAATGTCTGGCCGGGGTTGGAGGTGACGCACACCTGAATCTCGTCGGAGAGGACGCGTGTGCCTCCGGTAACGGCGGAGCGGTCGCCGCCGGCTTCGCGAATGACGGGAGCGGATTCGCCGGTGATGGCGGATTCGTCGACGGAGGCGACACCGACGACGACTTCGCCGTCGCCGGGGATGAATTCACCCGCGGCTACCTGGACCAGATCGCCGGCGCGGAGCGCTGAGCTGGGGACCTGTTCGCAGCTACCGTCTTCCTTCAGGCGGTGCGCCATCGTTTCCGTGCGCGCTTTGCGGAGATTGTCCGCCTGGGCTTTTCCGCGGCCCTCGGCCATGGCCTCGGCAAAATTTGCGAACAGGACGGTGAACCAGAGCCAGAGGGTGATTTGCAGCCCGAAACCGATTCCGGAAGCGTGGTGCAGGAGGTCGCTTGTCCACTCGATGGTGGTGACCGCCGCGCCGACTTCGACCACGAACATGACAGGATTCTTCATCATCATGCGCGGGTCGAGTTTGCGGAAGGAATCGAGCGTGGCCCGCTGGAGGATCTTCGGATCCGTGAGCGGCTTGGCGCGGGAGTGGGATGGGCTGCTCATTTGGATTCGGCCCTGGCGGGGCCTGCCTTCAAAATGTTTTCCCCGCGTACATCAGCAGATGCTCGAGAATGGGCCCCAGGCTCAGAGCCGGGAAGAAGGTGAGCGAGCCCACGATCAGGATGGTGGAGACGAGCAGAGTGGTGAACAGGGCACCGGTGACCCGGAAGGTGCCGAGAGACTCGGGAGCGACCTTCTTGCGCGCGAGATTTCCGGCAATGGCGAGCACGGGAATGGCCATAAAGAAGCGGCCCAGCAGCATGGCGACTCCCAGGCTGGTGTTGAACCAGAGCGTGTTCCCGTTGATTCCGGCAAAGGCGGAGCCGTTGTTGCCCGTGGCCGAGCTGTAGGCGTAGAGAAGCTGGGAGAGGCCGTGGGGGCCGGGATTGGTGATTCCGGCGACGCCGAACTTTTCCACCGAGGAGAACGCGGAGAAGGCCAGAATCGTGCAGGCCCCGATGAGCACGAACAGCATGGCCATCTTCACGTCGTAGGCTTCGATTTTCTTCCCCAGATATTCCGGGGTGCGTCCTACCATCAGCCCGGCGATGAACACGGCCAGCACGACGAACACCACCATGCCGTAGAGGCCGGAGCCGACGCCGCCGAAGACGATTTCGCCGAGCATGATGTTGATGAGCGGCACCATTCCACCCAGAGGGGTGTAAGAGTCGTGCATGCCGTTGACCGCGCCGCAGCTCGCGTCCGTGGTGACTGTGGCGAAGAGCGCGGAGTCTACGATGCCGAAGCGCACCTCTTTCCCTTCCATGTTGCCGCCGGCCTGCATGGCTGTGGCCGCCTGGTTCACATTCTTCAGGAGCGGATTGCCCTGCGCCTCGGCCCAGTAGGCCGAGGCCGCGCCGCACAGGAACAGAAACGCCATGGCGGCCCACACGGCCCATCCGTGGCGCGCCGAGCGGGTCATGCGGCCGAGCGTGTAGGTGAGCCCGGAAGGAATCGCAAAAATGAGCACGAGCTGGAGGAAATTGGTGGAGGGGGTGGGATTTTCAAACGGATGGGCGCTGTTGGCGTTGAAGAAGCCGCCGCCATTGGTCCCGAACTCTTTGATCGCTTCCTGCGAGGCCACCGGGCCCTGTGCGATCTGCTGTTCCCGGACCACCCGGTCCGTGACTTTTCCATCGGCTCCGGCCACCTGTACAGTTTCCGGCTCGATGAGCGTGACGGTGGTATAGGGCTTCAGGTTCTGCACGACGCCTTGAGAGGCGAACACGAGCGCGACCACCAGACATGCCGGCAGCAAGAGCCACAGCAGGCAGCGCGTCAGGTCCACCCAGAAATTTCCGAGGGTGCTGGATTCATGCCGCGCGATGCCGCGGATCACAGCGATGGCCAGGATGATTCCCACCGCCGCGGACACGAAGTTGTGGTAGGCCAGCCCGGCCATCTGCGTGAAGTAAGTCATGGTGGTCTCGGGGACGTAGACCTGCCAGTTGGTGTTTGTGGTGAAGGAGACCGCGGTGTTCCAGGCCAGGTCCGCCGGAACGTTGCCCAGATGCTGCGGATTCCAGGGCAGCCACTTCTGGGTGCGTTCGATTACGTAGAGCAGGAACATCGAGACGCCGCTGAACAGGAGCATCGCGCCGGCGTATTCCGTCCATTCCATCTCGCTGCGTTCGTTCACGCCCGTCAGCCGGTAGATGGCGCGCTCGATGGGGCGCAGCACGGGATCGAGATAGGTGAATTCGCGGTTGAACACGCGCACCATGAACACGCCCATCGGCTTGGTGATCACCAGGATCACCAGCAGGAAGAGGCCGATTTGAAACCATCCATTGGCGGTCATGGCTAGAAATTTTCCGGCTTGAGCAGCGCGTACAGCAGATAGGCCACCAGCAAGATGCAAACCCCCAGGAGCAAGCCATTCTCCAGGTGCACGAGACTCCTCCTAACGCAGGCGCTCGCACGCGCGCACGTACAGGATTGAGACGCAAACGAAGACGAACGTCGCGGCGAAGAAAATCATGTCCAGCATAGAGACCTCAGTTTCCGTCCGCTCTGACAATCACCCACGGGAATACGCGCCTATCCTAGCATCGCTTTGGGAGCTTTGAATTCCGGCAGGGCGGCGGTCCACAGTCCGCCGGCGCGCCGGCAATCGAGGCTGGGGATGCGCGGCCGTTTTTGGCCGAGTCCACGAATGAATTGGATGAAACTCAGGGCGAGGACCAGAAATGCCACCCTCGCCGCGTACATGCCCATGAGTATTTGCGTGACCATCGGATCCTTGCAGGGCGGAGCCGGTCGAGACAGCAACCGCGTGCGGTTCTCTGCAACTGCTCAAAGGTAGCGCGGATGACATTAGGAAGTAATCAGGAAGCCGTCTATTTTTCATAACCCGTTTCCCACGCTTTCGGCGTGCGGCCAAATCTGATGAACGGGGGCTCGCGGCGCAGGCATCCACGGAGCCGTTCCATTGAATTCAAAAATCCACGGGTGTTTCGCATTTCCCCACTGGCCGTTGGCGATTCGCTTCCGTATCATGCGGCAAGGAGGCCCTTCCATGAAAAAACTGAACCTGGCTCTGGCCCTGGCCGCGGGATTCGTGGGCGGAGTACTCTCCCACTCCCTAGCAGCTCCCGCGGTGCTGGCGCAGCCGCCGGCGGCGACGGAAATTCGGGCGCGGTGCTTCCTGCTGGTAAATGAGAAAGAGGAGATTGTAGGCCGGCTGGCGGCCGAATCAGACGGGAGGCCAGCGCTTCGCCTGTACGACCCCTCCGGCCGCGAAATCTGGAGCGCCGAAGCACCAGGGCTGCGCGCCTCCACGGGCCGTTGAACCAGCCTCCCGCAACTTTCGCCGTGGCAAAGAGGAGCGGAGGATAACCCGCAGCCACCGGGCCTGCCCAGACATGCAGGCGCAAGATTAGCTGGCACACCACTCCCCAGAACGTCTTCCGCATGGCTAGAATTTCACAAGAATCGCAAAGGTAGCACGATTCTCGGTCTTCCGCAGGTCCGGCTGCCAGGTGGCTCCTCCCGGCAGTGTGACCAGCGAGCCCGGCGCGCCCTGATTGCCTCCCGGCGGGGTGATCCCGCCGGGCCCGGAGAAGTAGGGCACGTTTGCGTGGCGGTGATTGAACTCCGTGCGAAAGGTGATGTACTGGCTGGGCATCCAGTCGAAAGTGCCGGAGACGTCCCAGGCCTTGTAGGGATCGCCGGGATTTTCCGTGAAATAGGGCGTGCCGGAAATCGCGTTGGCGCCGTTGATGGGCGGCAGCAGGACCAGATAGCGTCCGGGGTTGTTGATCTGTCCGCCGCCGATGGTCAGGCCGTAGCGGTCCTTGTCGAACCACATGCGGTTGTAGACCATGTATCCGAGGAAGCTCTGCTTGGGGCCCTTGTGCGTATCGCCGGTGCAACTCACGCCGCCGCCGTGCTCGCACCCCATATCCCCGGTCACAGAGAACGCCATTTTGTCGAGCCCGCGCTCGGGGTGGTCGTAATACTTCACCTCGATGCTGTCGTCGGTGTGATAGCGGACGCGGCCGGGAGTGTTGAGCGCGTCTTCGCCCAGAACGTACTGATTGCCGAGAACCGATAGCCAGCCATTCGGCCGCCAGAGAATCTGCATGCCGAATCCGGGCCGGCTGTTGAACCGACCGTAGGATTGCCAGCCGTTGACGAACCACGGCTCGATCTTCAGGTGTTCGGTGGGGAAAATCTGGACGCGAACGCCGTTGAAAAACCACGGGGTGTTCGAGGAAACGTAGGAGGGCTGATAGGCCCAGTTGTCGAAATTGTAGTAACTGAACAGGCCCACGTAGGACATGAAGATGCCCGCGTCCACATTGATCCCGTGGAGAACGTTGAAGTGATAGCCGCCGTAGGCTTCGGAAAGATAGCGGTAGGCGCCGTCGAGATCCCACTGGCCGCGGGCGGGGCTGGCGTCGTTGCGCGGAGTGGTGACGGAATACATGCCGAACTGGGTCATCACGCGGGCGCGAACGTTGTCGTAATGGAAGTCGCCGCCCACGCCGAGCTGGGTAACCTGGAACTCGTTGGAGCGGAAAATTTCGCTGGAGCCGCCGATGGTGTCGTCCTTGGGATGATTGAAATCCAGGACGTAATCCACGTCGGCGCGAATTTCCGGAGTGAAGAATTTCGTGTCCAGGGGAACCTGCTTGGTTCGCGCGGTGCCGTTGAGCCAGGTGAAATCGGCGAACGAGAAGGGCTCCGCCTTCGCGGGCTTTTGGGCGCTGGAAGCTGCGGCAGGAGCCAATGCACTCGCGGCGGGCGCGGCCGCGGCGGCTGTGGCGCCGGCCGGAGGGGCTTCCGGCGGCGGTACGGTGCGGGCGGCTCCTTCCGCCTTGAGCCTGTGGATCTCCGCTTCCAACACGGCGATTCGTTGCTTCATGGCTTCGAGTTCGTGGAGAACGGAGTCGGCGCTCGGTGCGCCGGCCGGGCTGGCGGCCGCGGCCTCCGCCGGGCCGTCGCCGGAATGCTTTGCGGCCTGCGCGAATGCGCACAGAGGCGCGAGTATGGCGAAGACAATGGAGACGCGCGTGTACCCCGCTGCTGCGTTCCTGTGCATCGTGCCCTCCGGGCCCGCCGCCCCGGGAATTGCACACGGGTCCGGGCGCACGGAACAGAATCCACCAGCCAGCGTTGGGAAGGAATAATGGAGACGTTAGGATTTTGTAAGGAGAGGAAGCCCTTCGCCCTGCAACTCGGGCTCGGGACAACGCTTCGCGATATGCAGGCTGCCCCTCGCCGATACACCCGGCTCGGGACAGGCTTTGCTGATTCACGCAGAGGCTGCCCCTCGCCGATATACCCGGCTCGGGACAGGCTTTGCTGATTCACGCAGAGGCTGCCCCTCGCCGATATACCCGGCTCGGGACAGCGTTTCCTGGTCGGAAACGCTGGAGGCGCGGGTGGGATTCGAACCCACGCATGGAGGTTTTGCAGACCTCTCCCTTAAACCGCTTGGGTACCGCGCCTCAACCCTTTCAGTCTAGCAGACCCTTACTCACCGGGAGAAGGCGGCTCGCTTCCGCCCCCGGCAATGGCTTCCAGAAGGACAAAGAGCAGGGGCAGTTCGACGGGTTTGGGCAGGTAGGGCTGCCCGGTGGACTCCAGGAAGTCGCGCGTGGCCGGATTTCCCGTTTCGCCGGTAACAAAAATGACGCGGCCGCGGGCATCGGGAAGGTTTTTGTCGAGGAACTCAAAGAGCTGTTTTCCGTCCAGCTCGGGCATGTTGATGTCAGAAAGGATGACGGCGAAATCCTCGCGCACCAGGATTTGCAGGGCCTCGCGGCCGTCGCCCACCGCGACGGAATCGAAATGGGCGGCGGCCAGGGCCTTGGCCAGCACGGCGCGGGAGTCGGGATCGTCCTCGATAATGAGAGCGCGTGGCCGGACGGCGTCGGCGGCTTCTGCCACGATGTCGTCCTGAAAGCCGCCGAAGGTTTCCACGGACGGTCCGGCGCCGCTGAGGACCTCATGGCGCGTGACGCCGCGGCAGATGCGGCAATTGCGGTTGATGAACTTCTGGGTGCGCAGTTCCCGGGTTTCGAGGTCGCCGAAGGTGACCTCGCTTCGAGTGCCGCATGAAAAGCAACGGAGTCGCACAATACGCACGGCTCCCCTCCCGCGTTCCGGGCCGGAAGGGGGCCCGTCTCCAATCTACGCTTTCGTCAGCGCAACAAGCCCGGCTGCGGAACCACCCGCGGGGCCGGAACACCCACTGGCAACCCGCCGCCCGCGCGCCCGGCTATCGCGGGGCAGCCGCAGCCGCCGCTCCCGCACCGGCCGCGGCGCCGGATTCTCCACCGGTCCTGCGGTCCTGCTGCAGGCGCAGCTCGGCGGATTTGAGGAGATCATCGAGAGGGCGGTCCTGCGTGTATCGCGCGGAGCCGATGGCGAAGCGGAGGTTAAACTCGGTCATCCCGCTGCGGCGGCTCCAGTCCGCGAGCGATTCCTTCATGCGCGCGCTCAGAATCTGCACGCCGGCATCGTCCGTGTCCGGGAGGATGAGCAGGAACTCGTCGCCGCCGAAGCGCACGACCAGATCGGAATTGCGGAGCTTGGCTTGCAGGAGCTGCGCAATCTGCCGCAAGACCACGTCGCCGCCGGTGTGGCCCAGGCTTTCGTTGACGCGGCGAAAGCCGGTGATGTCCACCAACATGACCGCCAGGCTCTTGCCCAGGCGCTTGACCCTGCTGATTTCCTTCGAGAGCATGACGCGCAGGTAGCGGCGGTTGTAGACCTCGGTGACGGGGTCCTGCAGGGCCAGCTCGCGGTTCAGCTCCGCTTCGATCTTCTGCTGCACCAGCTCCTGCTCGAGCCCGCGGATCACCGCGTCCTTCTGCGCCAGGTAGAAATTCACCAGGACCAGCAGCGCGATCACACCGAACAGCATTGGCGGGATCAGCTGGGAAATTCCCTGGACGGACCAGGCCGTGGCTGGGGCGCTGAGCACCCCGTAGATGGCCATACCGATCCCCACTACGGCGAGTCCCAAAACCAGGAAGGACCAGAATTGCCAGTCGCGCCGCTCCAGCCGTAACGGGCGGTCGTCGCTGGCAGGGTCAGAAGTTGGGTCGGACATCGGTCGGAAGCCGGATTCTCCCTTTTCGAGCGATGGTAGAGCACGCTATAAGGGCAGTCAAGGATTCGGGCCGGGGAGTTTCGCGGGGAGTCTCCCTCCGCCTGCCGGCGGCATCGCGGGGATGCGCCGCGGGCGAATGGCGCTGCGGATGCATTCCCTGCCCGGCTCGTATAGAATTTGCTGCCGCCAAAAATTACCGGCGCCCGGAGCGCCAGTTCGGAGAGACCACTGATGAAGAACACTCTGCTCGCCGCATGTCTGTTCGGTCTGGGCGCCGTGGTGCTGGCCGCGCCTGCCGCGCCCGCGCAGGACTGGGCCCGCGAGCGGCTGGAAAAATCTCCGCGGCATCGCGAATGGGTGACGCTGAAACACGATGGACGTTCGCTGCAGACCATGGTGGTCTATCCGGAGACGAAGAAGAAGCGGCCGGTGGTGATCGTGATCCACGAGATTTTCGGTTTCACGGACTGGTCCGCGCTGCTGGCCGACGAGCTTGCCGCCGAAGGCTACATCGCCGTCGAGCCCGATTTGCTCTCCGGCATGGGCCCGGATGGCGGACGCACGGACTCGTTTGCCGGCGACAAGGCCGTGGAGGCGGTGAGCCACCTCGATGCGAACCAGGTGACTTCCGACCTGAACGCGGCCGCGAACTACGCGAAAAAGATTCCGGCGTGGAACGGCAAGCTATTTGTGGCGGGATTCTGCTGGGGCGGGGGCCAGTCCTTCCACTTCGCCACGAACCGTCCCGACCTCACCGCGGCCTTCGTGTTCTACGGCCCGCCGCCGCAGAAGGACGGGATGAAACAGATCACCGCGCCCGTTTATGGTTTCTACGCCGGCAACGATTCCCGCATCGGAGCGACCGTTCCGCAAACGGTTGCGGATATGAAGAAGCTGGGGAAAACCTACAAGGAAGTGACCTACGACGGCGCCGGCCACGGCTTTATGCGCGCCGGAGAAGCGCCGGATGCCAGCGAAGGCAACAAGAAAGCCCGCGAAGAAGCCTGGGCGCGCTGGATGGAATTGCTGAAGAAGCTCAGCTGATCCGACTGGAGCGAATTTCGGAGGGACCGCCGGCGGATGCGGCCCCGGCGGGAGCCTCCCGCCCTAGAACCAGTCGCTGCGGTAGGCCACCCACCAGCTGAGCACGCCGGCGGGAATCGTAGCCAGGACGGCCCACCAGAGGGGCAGCGAGACATCCGCGATGAGCCCCAGAATGGTAAACAGCGTCCAGAAAATTTTCTTCTGCATGGCCTTGCCTCGCTCGGCTGCCGGGCGCAGGACCGGCTAGGGCTTGACCGCCTTGCCGGTGAGCTCCGCGGCACCGGGAGAGGGCCGCGAGCCGATGGGCAGCCGGAAGACGAACCGGGTGCCCAGGCCCACGCGGCTTTCCACCCAGATGGAGCCGCGGTGCTCGTCAATGAGTCCGCGCGTGATAGCCAGACCCAGGCCCGTTCCGCCGCGCCGCCGCCCTTCCGAGAGCTGCTGGAATTTGCCGAAGATGCGGTGCAAATCCTTCTCCGCGATGCCCACGCCCTGATCCCGGACGGCGCACTGTACCCAGTGGTCGTCCGCAGTGAGCTCGACGACCACATCGCCTTTGGGGGGCGAAAACTTGACAGCATTGGAGAGCAGATTGGTGATGGCCTGCTCGATGCGGTCCGGATCCGCTTCCACCATGGGCAGCGGGGCCGGCCGGTCCACGCGCAGGCGCACGTCGGATTTGTCGGCCAGGGGCTTGACGGCGCACACGGCGCGCACGGCGATTTCCGTCACGTCCAGGCGTTCGAGGTTCAGCTTCAACTGGCCCGCCTCGATTTTGGAGAGGTCCAGGATGTCGTTCACCAGGCGGACGAGGCGGTCGCAGCTCTTCTGAGCGATTTCCAGCAGTTCCTGCATCTCCGGACTGGTCTCGCCGGCGAAGCCGGAAAGAATCAGGTCCACCGATCCTTTGATGGAGGTCATCGGGGTGCGCAGTTCGTGCGAGGCCACGGAAATAAATTCCGATTTCATGCGGTCCACGGCCTTCTCGTGGCTGACGTCGTGGTAGGCCAGCACGCGCCCGGCCCCGGCCGCTTCCGGCTGGAGCGCCGCGGAATCCTCGCGGAAGTAGCGCAGGGTTTCCGCGTCGCGCCATTCGATTTCCCGCGAGCCGAACGCTTCGGGCCAGTCGAAGCGGGGCGCGGCGAGCGGCTGGGCGAAGCGCATCATCACCAGGAGGAGTTCCTCAGCGTTCCGTCCCACCCATTGCTCGGGCGAGAGGTGAAGCATCTCGGCCAGCGTGCGGTTGATGAACGACACGCGGTTTTCGCCGTCGAGCACGAGCAGGCCCGAGCTGAGCGAATCGAGGATGTGCCGCTCCAACGTCATGGTTTCCCGCCCGCCCCCTTTTCTCCCTTTCCGCCTGACGCACCGGGAAACAGGGCCAGGATCTGGTCGTGCAGGGTCATGGGGTCGAAGGGCTTGATGACATATCCCAGAGCGCCGAGCTTCATGCCTCTCTCGCGGTCGGCCTTCTGGGCGCGCGCGGTGAGGAAGACGACGGGGATGTCGCAGGTGGCGGGATCCTGCTTGATGCGCCGGCAGGTCTCGTAGCCGTCCAGATGTGGCATCATCACGTCCAGCAGGATCACATCGGGAGTGAAGCGTGCGAGCCGCTCGATGCATTCGGATCCGCTGTCGACCACGACGATTTCACCCACCCCGCGCATCTTCA
>Ga0335081_10004964_pt1 | contig 21035 bp, 16 predicted proteins | sample Lox_Sample_35_FD_206713 | JGI IMG/M metagenome (GOLD analysis project Ga0335081, IMG submission 206713) | Soil microbial communities from Loxahatchee National Wildlife Refuge, Florida, United States - Lox_Sample_3.5 | ecosystem: Environmental > Terrestrial > Soil > Wetlands | place: USA... | reverse complement strand
TGAATTTCGGCGAGCTCTTCTTCGAACAGGCGCACCAGTTCGTTATTCTGCTCGATGGTTTCGAGCGGCTCGATGAAGACGGTCTGTCCGCTGGAACTGGCGCCGTGGACCACGCCCTGCACGCGCCGCTTCTGCTCGATCTTCACGGGAATGACAAAGCGTTCGCCGCGAATCGTGATCAGCTCGTCCTGCACGGTACCTCCTTCAGCGAGGCGGCGGAGATATCCGCGCAGCGATTCCTGAATCTCGCGGCGCTGCTTCTCGATTTCGCGACGGATGCGGGCAAGCTCAGGCGAGGCTTTGTCGTCGAGTGTGCCGTCGGGCTGAATTTTGTTGCGAAACGAACGTAAAAAATCACTGAAGTCGATAATACCGTTTGAGAGCGAGCGCACGTGCGTCCATTCGGAGCGCATGGCGGCGGGCGGATCCTGACCGATCTGGCGCCATTCGGCGGCGCGATCAACCACCGCAACCACATCGCGAATTTCGGTGGTTTCCAGAGTCGCACCGGAGATGCGGGCCTTTTCGACGAGCGAGCTGACCTCAACGAGACTGGAGAAATCAAACCGTCCACCGACGCGGCGGAACTCGCGGATCTCGCTGGTCAACGCCTGTTGGGTCTCGATCCAGACTGGATCTGTAGAAGGCCCGAGTTCAGCTATGCGGCTTTGGCCGAGCGGAGATTGGGCATATCCGCGGAGGAGTTCGCGGAGTGCTTCGAATTCGAGAACACGCGCGGATGTGTGAATCAGCTCGCCTGCCATGGCTAGTTAATCGTACAGGAGGGTGATGATTATTCGCTGGATGAGCAAAGCAGGTTCCTCGCGCGATGGACCTGCGCTCGGAATGACAGCTTCGATGAAGTTGATTAGTTATCCCGCAGCGCCGGCGCTCTGGGCCGCAGGAGCGGCGCTGCCGGGTAGAGTAATCGTGAACAAGGCTCCCCCCTCGGGCTTGTTGCGGCAGGTAATCTGGCCACCGTGATCCTGGATTACGCCATAGACAGCGCTGAGGCCAAGGCCGGTGCCTTTGCCGACTGGCTTGGTCGTGTAAAACGGATCAAAAACGCGCTGCGGATCGCGCAGTCCCGGACCGGTATCGGAAAATTGCAGCAGCATTTCCGTGCCCTCGCAGCGGGCCGAAATCTCGAGCACCCCCCCGCCGGCGTCGTCGAGCGCGTCCATAGCATTTTCGATGATCTCAATAAAAACCTGGAACATCTGGTTGGCGTTGGCCAGCACCCGTGGCGCATCCCGATCGATCGACAGACGCGTTTGAATCTTGCCGGTGGAGCGGCGAGTCTCGAGCATCTGGGTCGCGCGGTTCAGCAGAATGCTGAGATCGACGACCGCCTTCTCTCCCGGAGCCTGTTGCGCAAAGCTCAGCAGGTTTGAGACCAGATCGCGGGTCCGGCGGGCCTGATTCACAATCTTGCGAAGCAAGCCGTTTTGCTCCTCGTTCAGTCCCGGCTGCGCCCACAGTTCTTCGGAACAACTCATGATGGCGGTAAGGGGATGATTGATCTCCTGTGCGGCGCCGGCGACCAGATTGCCGAGTGACGCAAGCTTCTCTTTTTGCACCAGCTGGCCCTGGAGCTGCTTCTGACTGTCATAGGCCCGGCGCGATTCGCGCAACAAAGCAATCAGGGTCTGGTCCTGGAAGTACTGCCGCAGGAAGACGAAGCCTCCCAGCAACAGCATAGCCGTCAGCACGGCAAAAATTCGAAAGGCCCGCGAAGCTGCAGGTGATTGATCGAACAGCATGGTCCAGAGGCCGAGTACGGGCAAGGAGAGAATCGCCAGCATTGCCAGTCGGGAAACAGCTTTCTTCCAGCGCGGGTGAATTTCAAAGGGAACTGTGCTCAGTTGCCAGTCGCGAGCCGAGAGCGAGGCCGCGGTGACCCAGGCCACGGTCGCGATCAGCGGAATGTCGTCCAGACTTCCCGAGTAATACGATTGATCCGCGGTGGCTCGGTCGAGAAACTGCGAGTTAATGGCATAGATCGCAAATGCGGCCAGATAATTGAGATAAAGACGGCGCCATCCTCCGGTACTGGTCCAGGCAGCAGAGATGAGCATTGCCAGCAGCAGGCCATTCTCGGCCCCGTAGAGGCGGTCATAGTAGACATTGTAGACGGGAGTATTCAGGGTCACGTACTGATGGGGAAAGACGATGAAAGCGTAAAGAAAAATCCACCATCCCATCAGCATCAGAAAATTAAGGACCGCGAGAAGGACATTGCCCTCACGATTCTTAAGGTCAGGACGCCAGGCCGCCGCGGCGAAAAACGGTACGGCGCGGAAGAAAAGAACAATATCGAATGCAAAGGGATCGGGCACGGGCCGGCGCAAGATGGTTTCCCAGAACGTCCATGCGGCCTGATTGCTGGCCCAGAGCGTGAACCCTAAAACCATTAACAGCCAGAAACTGCGCTCCTGGCGTGGACGATTGATGGCGTTGGATGTCATGACTGCGATCCCCGCGAGCATCAACATCAAGCCCGTAACGTCTGAAAACAGGGTAAGCGCGGGACCGCGATGACCAGTCAGGCACACCACCGCGAAGGCCAGAGTGATTCCGGCCGCTGCGATAATCCAGCGGTGGCGCTTGAATAGGCTCATCCACTTTCAATTTTATGAGAGCAAATCTTAAATTCCGAGGAAGATACGGAGTGAGGGACGTTACTTTCGTCATACATTTTCTGCTTTGGCAGGCAAAAGAACCGCACCGCAACGGACGCAAAACCCGCAGAGATCGCAGAGACGGTCGTACTTGGACTAGAATCGAGGAGGGGACGCAGTTCTCAGTCTTCCCGAAGGTGATCTGCCATGGCCTTCCCCGTAACCCGCCTGCGCCGATTGCGGCGTACGGCCGAAATTCGCAATCTCGTCTCCGAGACCCGTCTCACTCCGGACGCATTTGTCTACCCCATGTTCGTGTGTCCCGGAGAGGGTGTCCGCAAGGAAGTTCGCTCGATGCCGGGAGTGTTCAACCTCTCGGTCGATCAGGCGGTGAAAGAGGCGCGGGAAGCTCATGCGCTGGGCGTGCCGTCGGTGATTCTGTTCGGGCTGCCCGATAAGAAGGATGAAGTTGCTACGGGGGCGTGGGCGGAGAACGGAATCGTGCAACAGGCGGCACGGGCGATCAAGCGGGAAATTCCAAAGCTGCTGTTGATGGGTGATGTCTGCCTTTGCGAATACATGTCGCACGGACATTGTGGAATTGTGAAGGTGGCGCCGCAATCACTGGGAGCCGCTGTAGCCGAGCCACCCGCTGCAGCGACGGAATACGAAATCGTGAATGACGCCTCACTCGATCTACTGGCGCGCACTTCGGTTTCGCTAGCAAGAGCCGGGATCGACATCATTGCGCCGTCAGACATGATGGATGGCCGTGTAGGCGCAATACGCGCTGCACTCGATTCGGCGGGATTCACGAACACTCCGATTCTTTCGTACGCGGCGAAGTTCGCGTCCGGTTTCTACGGTCCGTTTCGCGAGGCGGCCGATTCGGCGCCGCAGTTCGGCGACCGCCGCTCGTATCAGATGGATGGGGCGAACCTGCGCGAGGCCATGCGCGAAATCGAGGCCGACGTCGAAGAAGGCGCGGACATGATCATGGTGAAGCCCGCGATGCCATATCTGGATGTGATCTCCGCGGCGCGCGCGCGATTTGATTTGCCGCTGGCCGCCTATCAGGTTTCCGGCGAATACGCCATGATCGAGGCCGCGGCGCGCAATGGATGGATCGAGCGCGAGCGCGTGATGATGGAGTCCTTGCTCAGCATCCGGCGGGCCGGCGCCAGCATCATTCTCACCTACTACGCGAAGGATGCCGCCAAACTGCTGGGATAACTTCTTTCACCACAAAGGACACCAAGGGCGAGGGGCGTCATCCCGAGCGGAGCGCTGTTCTTCGCGGAGCGAGGGATCTCACTGCAGACGAGCCTTGCGGGAGATCCATCGGACCGCTGGTGAAAGCGCGGTCCTTCGGGATGACTCCTTAGATCTAGGACTACGCTTTGGCTGCGCCCTGAAAGCTGACTTCCACCTGGCGGCGGTCTGCGTCGGAAACCTGGAACATTTCGCGCGGCTTCAATGCCATGAAGCTGGCGATGAAAACGTCGGGGATCTGGCCGATGCGCGTGTTGTAGGTGTTGACGTCGTCGTTGAAGAATTCGCGGCGATCGGCGATGCGCTCTTCCAGTTCGCTGATGCGGTTCTGAAGTTTAAGGAAATTGTCGTTGGCCTTGAGCTGCGGATAGTTTTCGGCCACAGCGAATAGGCCGCGCAGCGCCGTCATGACTTGAAGATCGGCAACCGCTTTTTGCCCGATGCTAATGGCGCTCATGGATGCAGTGCGCGCCTGGGTAACCGCGAGCAACGTCTCGCGCTCGTGCTGCATATATCCCTTGACGGTTTCTACGAGGTTGGGGATTTCGTCGTGCCGCTGCTTGAGCAGCACATCGATGTTGGCCCAGGCACGGTTGTTCTCGTTGCGCAGGCGTACGAGCCCGTTATAGAGGATCACGGTGTAGATCAGGACACCGAGTACGAAGAGTAAGATTGCCAAACCGGAAATCAGACTACTGCCCATCGTTGAGCCTCCAATGCTCGGTTTCGAAGGAGATCCCTCCGTCCGCTGGTGAATACGCGGACGTTCGGGATGACGCCCTTGAGTAATGTCATTTGAACATTCCGAAACGAAGCAGCAATCCGGCGGCGCAGGCGATCGCGGCGATCGCTCCGCCGAAGATCATTTTCAGTGCGCGCTTTTCGAGAGCGCTATGAATCTGCGCGTCCGTCTTGGTTGAGATCACGAATGTGGGCTCGTTCTTGCCTTTGGCAATCAAGCTACGATCCTGCGCCATCGTGCGGTCGTCGCTGTTCTCAACGCAGGTACCGCTGATCAGATATTCCTGGCCCGGAGTGACGACGTATTCGCGCAACCGGAACGAGCCGCTGGCACCACGGTTTTCGCGTTGCATGAAGTCGTCGAGCAATCCAGCGGCGCTGGCGGTTTTAGCCAATTGCATGCGCTGGAGCATCTCCTGCCGATGCTGTTCTTTTTCCGGATCGGCGAGCGGCCCCGTGGCGTTGAACAGCTTCTCCATCGCTTCGAAGGGAAGTTTTCCGCCTTGTTGGGCCGATGCCATGCCATCAAACAATTCGCGGAAAGCCTGGCGCTTGGCATGGGAGTCCGGATTGTCGTCGGCGTGAGCCTTGTCGAATTTCTTGTCAATCCAATGGCCGACACGGTCCGTCATGCTGTGCGCCTGCGCCTGCGTGACGTACTCGAGCAATTTGGAATCGTCCGCGCTCACCGAGCGCGAATTGGAACTCACTTTGCGCTCGATGGTCAGCGGGATATCGTAGTCCGCGGCGTGGGCGTCAATAAGTATCGCTCCGGTGTTGTCGCGCAGATGGAATTGATAGCCGCCGATGTCGGTGCAGATACGTTTCCACTCGTGAGTGTTATGCTCCGCGGATTTCCATTGATCGATTTCCACGCGATAGAAGCAGCACGGGGTGTGCGTCAGCGGGCTGGTGAGAGCCTGCGCGCTCTCGGCCTTGCCGCGGATGTGCACGAATCCCATGGGCACGCTGCGGATGGGCATGCGGGGCGTGTCGGCGAGAACGCGATATTCGCGCATCACCCGAAAGCCTTTGAAGAAAAACCACAGGCCGAGTAGGACGCCGAGCATGAGTGCCGGAGCGGGATCGGAATTGCTGCTGCGGAGCATAGGACGGGCTGAGTTCGGAAATCGTACTCGAAGAAAGGGAGAAGAGCAATGGGAAGAACGCTATATAGGGAAGCGCGCCAGACGCACGATTATTGCGTCGCAAACTACGCGACGCATCGCGCGGCGCGCCCAGGTCCTTCGACTCGCGCAAAGAACGCGCTCGCTCAGGATGACAACCCTTCATGCAAAAGGGAGCGCGGGCGAGACGCCCGCGCCACGCCATCTAGTCTGGCTTCTTCGGAGTCAAATCGCAGGCCTTGCGCACCTGGTCAACGTTCAACCCGGCGGGCGAGAATTCGGCGATCTGGCGTCCGCTGGCCGTAGGCAAAGCGATATTGAATACGTTCGCTCCCATCAGGCCGCGGGTAGTGCCTTTGTCCATGGAGAGGAAATGGCCTCGCACCCAGTTCCAGCCGTGATAGGTATGGAAGCCGTCGATGCGCACTTCCACTTCGAGCTGCGGCTGTCCCCAAAAACCGGGACGATTGGGAGGCGCTAGCCGGACTCCGGGATTGAAGTCAGCCAATTTCAGTTTCCCAGCCTCACAGAACAGCTCGATACGCGGCTTGTACTCAGGATCTTCGCGGAAAAGGTTATTCGACAGCAGTTCGAAGCGGACGCGCTTCGAGCCGGTCATCTTGTCTTCGGACTGAAATTCCATCCATTTGCCGCCCGCGCTGATCCCGTCTTTTTCATTCTGATATGGGCTCATGGCGCCGCCCTGGGCGAGCGCGAACGCCGGACACAACAATAATCCGGCGAGTGCGACAGCGGTTATGACACTTTTATTTGACCAAGAGGACTTCCTGTTCACAATAGCCTCCCCGACACTTCTTTCCTTATTATGTTGAACCCGGATGGGTGGTGAAAAGTTGCATGGAAAGGTACGCGTCGGCTGCGAGCCAAACGTAGACTTACCCACCCTTCGAAAACCGCGAAGGGTGGGGCATTCTCCCCGCATGGATTATTTCGTATCCACTTTCAGGTCGATATAGACCTGCGGGCGCTCGTCGAACTGGCTGACGGACTTCGTATCGCTCTTGTGGCCTTTGAATTGAGCGTAGACCTCATAGTCCACCGCAGCTGAAAGTGCGGGAAAGCGATAGGTCCCGTCAGGCCCGACGATGTAGGTCTTCACGGCGCGTGTGCGCGTGTTCGTCACATAGACAACCGCATCGGGGAGCGGATTATCTTGCGGGTCGAGGACCTTGCCAAACAAAAGCTTGCCGGTAGCCTTTTCCTTTTTGTCAGGAGCTGCATTGGCCGCAACGGAGATGAGCAGGAGCAGCAGGGAAAGGGCAGTAAGAGCTTGGATCACCGAGCGGGTGCGATGCATGGCTGGGGATATTGTCTCATGGGAGGGAATCCCATCCTGCATACGATGTCATCCTGAGGACGACCAAAGTCCTCCGAGGGACCTTACGACTGCGGGTCCTGCCGATGCAGTAAAGAGGAACCACGACCGCTGTCAGCAGCAAAGACATTCCTTTCAACTGCATCTAAGTGGGCGTCCGTCGTACGGTCCTTCGCGCCGACGTTGCCGCCGCTCAGGATGACATCTTTTTGAAAGGTTTTTCGTTCCGCGGCCGTTCAGGATGACATCGCTGGGAAGATCAATACGTCAGATGGATTCCGGTGTCCTGGCGCTCGTCGTTGTAGATGTGGACCGTAACTTCCTGGGCGTGGAGAGGCTTGCCGTCCGATGTCTTGACGCCCTTCAGATCGGCGGTCAGGATGTAATCGCAATCCCCGGGCGGGACGCGCTGCGCGAACTCACCATGATGGTCGGAAAACACTTCCCACTTCGGCTTCTTATCCTTCGCGCGGCGAATTCTCACGGTGACCCCGTAAACCGGCCGGTCATCGGGACCCCACACTGTGCCGGCGATCAGGGCGTAGGGCTTCTCCTTCGACTTCTGTGCGAACAGGCAATCGTGGGATAGGGTCGCGGGCAGGAGCAGCACAACAGCGAGCAGGGCTGGGGCGGCGGATCGTCCCCGTCGGAGGCTAGGAGTAGTCACCGTCTTCGCTCTCCTCGTCTTCCTCGTCTTCTTCCTGTTCGTATCCTTCCTCAACCGCTTTCAGTTCCAGCGGACTGGTCGTGACCACTTCGAAGTCGGTGCCGCACTCGGGACAGGAGATGACTTCTCCCTCGTCGACTTCTTCTTCCTCGACGTCGAGGTTGGTTTCGCATTCGGGGCAGAGCACCATAAAGCCTCCCACGCTGATTAGAGCCTCCTGATAATATTTAGATTCTCCCCGCCGGTTGGTCAAGTGGGGCCAAACCGGAAGCAGTCAAATCTCGCGGCAATAACGGGCTGTCTTTCTGCCAGCGCCGCGCCATTCGAGGCCTAGCCGTGAATCTGAGAATTCGATGCAGGAGTTGCGGGATCGTTGCCTTCATTGTCGGTCTTGTGAGCGGATGTCTGGCGCAGTCTCCATCAGTAGCGCCAGTTATGCCGGCTGATCCTAAGATGGCCGCCGTACTGCAGCAGATTTCCGCGCACCATATCCAGGCAAACATCGAGAAACTAGTCAGCTTCGGAACTCGGTCGACAATTTCGGCTCAAGACCCGGCTTCGATTGCGGCCGGGCACGGCATCGGCGCGGCGCGAGAGTGGATCAAGTCGGAGTTCGAGCGCTATTCGAAAGAGTGCGGCGGATGTCTCGAGGTGAAGACCGACAGCTTCCAGCAGGAACCGGCAGACCGTATCCCGGCGGCGACTGAAATCACCAATGTTTATGCGGTGCTGAAGGGCACGGATCCGGCGGATGCCAAGCGCATCGTGCTGGTGACCGGGCATTACGATTCGCGCGACAGCGATACGTTCGACGTGAAAGGCGACGCTCCCGGAGCCAATGACGATGGCAGCGGAACGGCCGTCAGCCTGGAGTGCGCGCGCGTGCTGAGCAAGATGAAGTTTCCGGCTACGATCATTTTCTTGACCGTCGCGGGTGAGGAACAGGGACTGAACGGCAGCTCGCACTTCGCCAAAATGGCAAAAGATGAAGGCTGGCAGTTGGAGGCCGTCCTGAACAATGACATCGTGGGCGGCGACAAGAACGCTGAGCAGGATCATTCGGTGGTGCGGGTGTTTTCCGAAGGCGTTCCGAATGCGGCGACCGAGCAGGAGATTCGCCGGATTCGCGGTCTCGGCGGCGAGAGCGATTCAGGATCGCGGCAGCTGGCGAGGTATATCGCTGAAATTGGAAAAGTGTATGACGGCCCGGTGAAACCGCAGCTCATTTTCCGGCAGGACCGATATTTGCGCGGGGGCGATCATTATTCATTTAACCAGCAGGGATTCTCGGCTGTGCGAATGACGGAATATCGGGAAGACTTTCATCATCAGCATCAGAATGTGCGAACAGAGAGTGGCATCGAGTATGGCGACCTGACGAAGTTCGTCGATTTCGATTATGTCGCCGGAGTGGCGCGGCTGAATGCGGCAACTCTGGCTTCCCTGGCATCGGCTCCCGCGCCGCCCATGAATGTACATCTCGAGGTCAAGAATCTGGAGAACGATTCAACGCTCACCTGGGATGCGTCTCCGGGAGCGGCCGGATACGAGGTGCTGTGGCGGGCGACCGACAGCGGATATTGGGATCACGCGCAGAATGTAGGCAACGTAACGCGCACGACGTTGCAGATTTCGAAAGATAATGTGATCTTCGCGGTGCGTTCCCTGGATCAGGCCGGACATCGGAGCTTGCCGGTAGTGCCGACGCCAGAACGGTAGGCCTCAGGGGCTAAAGCCGCGCCCTTTCAAAGCGGTCAGGATATGGTGGTCTCTTGGAATTCTTCCCACCCTTCGAAAACCGCGAAGGGTGGGGCAGCCTCCTTCATTGAGTGGGTCGCCCTCGGGCCGCTTTTCTGTCCGCCTAGTAGAATGTACGGGAGGAATTCCCTTGCGGCGATCCAGCGCTCCCATGACGTTGAGTTTTCCCCCGTTTACGCGGGGGGTGGTCTGGCTCATCGGCATCAATACAGCAGTCTTCCTGCTGATGGAGTTGTTCGGCCTGGCGCGGATCCCACTCGGCGCCTATGTCGAGGCATACTGCGCGCTGGTTCCCTCCGACGTCATTCGGCATGGATATGTCTGGCAGATCGTGACCTACGGTTTTTTTCATGCCGGATTCGGGCACTGGTTCTGGAACATGATCGCGCTCTGGATGTTCGGCTCCGGCTTTGAAAATGCCTGGGGCACCCGCCGCTTTTTTGAACTTTTCTTCATTGGCGTGATTGGGGCGGCGGTGACGACGATTGCCCTCTCGTATGGCCACATTCTCGGCAATCCGGACCAGCCCACGGTTGGAGCATCGGGCGGAATCTTCGCAATTCTGATCGGCTTTGGAATCCTCTTCGCGGAAAACGAAATCATGCTTTTCCCGTTGCCCTTCCTCATCAAAGCCAAATACTTTATTGGGATCCTGATCGTTGTGACGCTGGTGCTGGCGATGGGCGGCGGAGGCGGCGTAGCCTACGTTGCGCATCTCGGTGGGTTGTTTTTCGGCTGGCTCTACATGAAGCGCGGATTGAAGCCCGCGATGGTGAACGTGAATTTTTCCGAGCGCTACTACGGGATGCGGAACGCTTACTATCGCTGGAAGCGGCGACGCGCCGCGAAAAAGTTCGAAGTCTACATGCGGAAGCACGATCAGGAAGTCCACTTCGACGAGCACGGGAATTACATTCCTCCGGACGATTCGCGCAAAGGCAATGGCGGCGGAAAGTCGGGGTGGGTGAACTAGGGACTCGCCGTCCAGGCGGATGCTCGCTTCGCTCGCCAGAAGCAGTTGCAGAGCTCCCCACACAGTGTTACCCGAAATTAAGTTGTCATCCTGAGCGGCAGCGTTTAGCCGCGAAGGACCTCTGCATTTTTGTGTCTCTGCATAGGTTTTTCGGCGCTAAAGACTGCGCCTCAGGATGACAAAACAAAGAAGGTTGCAAAGTCAGAAAGAACCATTTGGGTCAGCTGCCCGTTTCTCGCCTTCCCCTTAAATCCCAAATCGTGACCGGCGCCTTCGACCGCGACCAGCTTCGTTTTGCCCGGGATCATCTTGATGGCGCGCTCCATCTCCTGAATCGAACCGAAGGGATCGCGCGTGCCGTGGACAAACAAAGTCGAGGTGCGCAGGTCGGGAAGATGCTGCGTGCGCTGCTGCTCCGGGCGGCGCGGCGGATGCAGCGGATAAGAAAGTAAGAGCAAGCCCGCAACCAGCTCTGGTTCCTCTGCACACAACATACTGGCTTGGCGTCCGCCGTAGGAGTGGCCGCCGAGGAAGATTCTGCCTGTTGCGATTTTTCGCATGTGCGCGACGGCATTCTTCAGGCCAGCGCGATCGCGGGCGGCATCTCCCGGGCCGGGCGGACCAAAGGATCGAACCTGCCGAAACGGAAGATCGCAGCGCAGCACGGTGAACCCATTGGCGCTGAATGTGTCGGCGAGTGCCCGCAGCAGAGGCGCCTGCGCATTGCTGCCAGCACCATGCGTGAGGATCAGGCCATCTTGATTGGGCATCTCGGGGACGTGGAGAAACCCGCGAACCGGCGGATCAACGCTGGTGTCTGCGAACTCGAGTATGGAGGGTCCGGGCAAGGCACCATTCTAATCGGAGGCGCGCTCGGAATCGTTCTGCCTCAATGCCTTCTGTGCCTCTTGAAGTTCTGATCTGCCCGGAATGTCGGCGCGTTGGCAGACTTTCACGAGTTCCTGAAAGTACCTGCGACTGACCTCACCCTTCGCTGCAAGTTGCGCAGATTTCGCTGCGCCATAGAGGGCGCGAAAGCGTCCCGGCTCTTTCTTGATCGTCGTCTCAAACTGCTCCAAGGCCGCACCTGGCTGGCTCGCAGCCAGCAGCATCTCACCATAGAGTTCTCGAGCAGGGGCAAGCGGGCCGGGAGTCACTGCGCTCTTCTCGGTTCCGTCTTCCAGTTCTGCTGCGGCTTCCATCTGGCGCAGGGCTTTATCTTTCTTTCCTTTGGACTTCGCTGATTCGGACATCTTTGCTTCGGACATCAGGGCCCATGCCGTGACTTCACGCTCCTGAATCTCGACTTGCAAGGCCCAGTACTTTTCGTCGCTCTTCAGCAGTTGTTCTTGGATTCGCCGCAACGCTGCGGCTGCTTCGTCGGCTGCCGTCGTGTCTCCGAGATGAGCCGAGCCCAGTCCGCGGGCGAACCAGGTCATGGCTTCAGTATGCGGGAAAGGTGTCTCGCGTGGTACCAGTTGCGCGGCTTGTTTCCAATCGCCGCGTTCCAATGCGTAACGTGCCGGGATCGCCGCCAGAGCAAAGTAGCCAGCCAGCGGAGGCCCGGCGCCGCTGATCACGATCTTCGGATTGAAACGTGATTGAATCTCAGGTAAGGCCAGCACGATTCGCCGAGCGGCTTCATCCTGGCCGGTTTGCAGATAGGCATAAATTTCGTAATCGGTGGCGTGCAGCTCTTCTGCGGTCTGCCCTTCGCGTTTTGCCGCCGCGGCGGCTGCGATATTGCTGGTGATGGAATCCTGCCAATAGCCGGTGCGGGTGAAGGTGTGGGATGGCATGTGCAACGCGTGCGGCGCATCCGGCGCGATCTCGGAATAACGACGTGCGGCTTCCAGCGCCCGTCCAGCCAGAGGAGGAACATCGTAGGTATGAATGATGTAGTGAGCTAACCCCGGGTGATCCGGTTCCTGCGTGAACAGGTTCTCGAGAATCGCTCCGGCTTTCAGGCGTCCGGCGTATGTCTTGTCGGCAGGATCTTCGGAGGCTGCGAGCGCCAAGGCGTAAAAAATTTGCGCTTCATCATCGCTTGGATACTTTTCCGCGACCTTGCCCATTGCGTCGCGATAGGCAATGAGTCGTGCCTGCTGAGGAGTATTCTCAGAATCACGATATAGATTGGCAACCGCCGCCAGGTAGGAGCGTTCCCGCTCGGTTTGTGCGCCGACGCTCTTGCCAAGCTCCACGCTGGCCTGACCCGCCTGCAACTGTGATTTGTCTTTCATCCCGGGCGCGAAGGGATTACTCCACTGGCTGAGCGCGATGCCCCAGTATGCAATTCCACAGGTTGAGTCGTTCTTCAAAGCCGTCTGGAATCCTTGAATCGCGCGGCTGAACTGGAAAGAGTGTAAGAGGGCTACGGCTCGATCGAAGTCCTTTTGCGAAGCTTCGTTGCACGAGGTGGAAAAGTGCACCGTCCCGAGCTTCTCGCTCGGCGGATGCTCGTGCTCCTGGCTGAAAACACTAGCGCTCGTGAGAATTGCGAGACAAAGACTCAAAATCTTCGCGGGTAACATTGACGCTCCCAGATCCCCGATGCGACATTCTAGCGCAGACCGGGCAACCCAGCGTCTTAGGCCACTTCGGCCAGGGTTTCGTAGACCTTCACGATGTGGATCTCGTTGCCCAGCTTGGCCCAGCAGCGGAGCATGTCGGAATCTTCGAGGGCAGCGCGCCGGGCGTCTTCCGATTTCCAATAGCGTAAGAAGACATAATGATGATCGCGGTCGCGATAGAGGAAGTCGCGTCCGTAACCTTTGTTTGCAACTATGGACGACAGTTCGCGAAGGGTTTCGAGAGATGCGGTTTCCATCTGTGGGAACGGTTCCCAGACGGCGACCGAGAGGATCTCGTCAGACATACGGGGGGAATTATAGCAATCGGCAGGCGGCATTCAGTACTGAGTTGCGCTTCCTCAGGTCTCGCAATACCGGCGAGACCTGGGGCACCCACTTTCTAGTAGGCTTCGCTGCGCGACGCGGGGCAGAGCAATGGCTCCGCCCCTACATATGCTTTTTCGGGTGCGTGATCCTCTCGGCTTCCTGCTCAGTGACCACGTGCAGGCGCATCAGATTCGTTGAGCCGGACGCCTGGCGCGTTCCTGCGACGACGCCCAGGACGTTTTTCGGCTTGAGCAAGCCGCGGCCGACCAACACCTGCTCGGCCAACGTGACCATCTCCTGCGCCGAGTGCGCCTGGCGGCAGCGCACTGGATGCACTCCCCAGTAAAGATTCATGCGCTGCACTACGGGGGCCATATGCGTGAAGGCGTAAATCGGCACCTTCGGGCGGTATTTCGAAATCATGCGCGCGGTATTGCCGGTTTCCGTAAAAATGGCGATGGCTCCCATGGGTAAGTCGTCGGCCGCGTGCGCGATCGCTTCGCAAATGGTTTCCGCCACCGACAGGCCGTGGCGTTCGCGGCGGCGACGAATCTGGCCGAGGTCCGCGATGCTGCCTTCAGCCTCGACCACGATGCGAGCCATGATTTCAACCGATTCGCGCGGGTGGGTGCCGCTGGCCGTCTCGGCCGAGAGCATGACAGCGTCTGTCCCGTCGAAAATTGCGTTGGCCACGTCGCTGGCCTCGGCGCGCGTGGGACGCGGATTCTCGATCATCGATTCAAGCATCTGCGTGGCCGTGATGACAGGCTTGCGCCACGCCGCAGCACGACGGATGACGTGCTTCTGAATGACTGGAACCTTTTCCGGCGCCATCTCGACCCCAAGATCTCCGCGGGCAACCATGACGCCGTCGGCGGCTTCGAGAATTTCCTCCAGATGATCGATGGCTTGCGGCTTTTCGAGTTTGGCAATCACGGGAACGTCGCTGCCGCGAGCAGCAATGATCTCTTTGACCATTTTGATGTCGGCGGCGCTGCGGACGAACGAAAGCGCAACTGCGTCTACGCCGTGATCGAGGCCGAATTCAAGGTCTTTGCGGTCTTTATCGGTCAGTGCCGGGATCGAGAGCGCGACGCCGGGCAGATTGATCCCTTTGTGCTCGCCCAGCATGCCGCCATTGATCACGTCGCATAGGACGTTCTTGCCGCGGATGCCGCGCACACGAAGTTCGATCAGGCCATCGCTGAGCAGGATGCGCGCGCCGGGCGCGAGTTCACGCGCGAGGTCGGGGAACGTGGTCGAAATTCGCAAAGCATTTCCCAGAACATTTTGCGGCGTGATGGTTACGACAGCACCGGTTTTCAAAAGAACCGGCTCGTGCTTTTCCAGTTGTCCGGTGCGGATTTTGGGACCTTGCAGATCTTGCAGGATGCAGACCGTGCGTCCTGCGCGCTCAGCCGCGTGCCGGAGACGGTGAATATGTTGCGCATGGTCTTCGTGCGTGCCGTGGGAGAAGTTAAGGCGGGCGATGTCCATGCCAAGGCGGAGAAGATCGCGCATTACGGCTTCGGTGTTGCAAGCCGGGCCGATGGTGCAGATGATCTTGGCCCGGCGAGGCGAGGAGTTTGGAGTAGGGGTCTCCTCGCGATTTGAATTCTTGATTCTCAATGATTCCCCGGGGTGCCCACAGGGGCTGAAGCCCCATCTCGATCCCAATCTAACGCGGCCCTGAAGGGCCGCTCTTCCACAGCGAACCACTCGTGCGAAAATTATCATTGCGCAAGAGTGCGTGCGCATTCACGTACGAGAATCCGCTACTCCGTTGTCGGCGGAATCGCCGTCAATTCTTTCCCCAGCATGGCGCGCGGAAATAGCAACGCATTGAACTCGGCTCCCACCAGCACCACCAGAGAGATCATATACATCCAGACCAACAGCGCCATGCCTGCGCCGAGCGATCCGTAGATGTTGCCGAAGTCGCCGAAGTGTTGCAGGTAGGCGCGGAATCCTACGGTCATCGAAAACCAGAGAATTGTCGTCAGGATTGCGCCCGGAATCACGCTGTGCCAAGGCTGCGTGCGTGGGACCGCGTTGTGATAGATCAGTGCAATTACGGAAATGCTGGTAAGAGTCGCAACCATCCATCGCACTGCTCCCCATAGCAGCAGAACATAGGCGCTGAAATCCGGATCGAGATAAGGCAGCAGGCGGGTTTCGAACTTGCTGCCGACAGCGACGAGCACGGTGGCGAACGCCATGGGAACGAGCGCAAAGATAACAAGCCCAAAGGCGATCAAGCGCTCTTTCACCAGTCCCCAGGTCTTGGGCAGTTCGTAGCAGCGGCGGAAGCCCTCCATCCAGGAGATCATTACGCCCGATGCGGTCCAGAGCGTGATGATGCCGGTCGTCACCAGAAAACCAACCGGATGTTTGGCCGTTCCTTTGAGATAGTTCAATGCAGTGTTGCTTCCCGCAGGAAGAATGCTTCCGAGGGCATAAGAGATTTCGCGCAGGTAAGGCGCCCCTTTCCGCCAATTCGCCAGGACGGATCCGACGATTACCAGTACAGGAAAAAAGGTGAAGATCGCGGAATAGGCGGAGGCTTTGGCAATGGCGAACGAGTCGTGGACAAAGGCTCGCCAGAACGAGAGGCGCAACAGGCGAAGGAAGCGAATCATGACCTGCGTTAGCTTAGGGCGTGGAGGCACGGGCTGCAAGGAAGGAAGTTCGCCCGATTCCTCAACATGTGCTCGCTGGGGGGTGGCGTGCATTCGTCAGGTGCAAATACAACTTCGGGGGCAAGTGGCTCGCCCCCGAATGTTGATTTATGAATTACTCGGCCGCGGGGATTTCCGCGGTCAGTTCTTCGTTCTCGCCCTCGTGACGCATCATCTCGAGAGCGCGTTCGGCTTCCTCATAGGCAGCCGAGACTTCGGCCTGGACCTTGGCGGCCGCCTCTTCCATCTCCGGCGAGAGGCGAACGTTGCGGTAGTACTCCATGCCGGTGCCGGCCGGGATGAGGCGTCCGACGATGACGTTCTCTTTCAAGCCGCGGAGGTGATCCACCTTGCCGTTGATCGAGGCTTCGGTGAGCACGCGCGTGGTCTCCTGGAACGACGCCGCAGAGATGAACGAGTCGGTCGAGAGCGACGCCTTCGTGATGCCCAGCAGCAGCGGACGGCCGGTGGCCGGCTTGCCGCCCTGTGCGATCACGCGCTCGTTCTCTTCGCGGAAGGCGAACTTGTCGGTCTGCTCTTCGAGCAGGAAGCGCGTATCGCCCACGTCTTCGACCTTCACCCAGCGCATCATCTGGCGGACAATCACTTCGATGTGCTTGTCCGAGATGTTGACGCCCTGCAGCCGGTAGACTTCCTGGATTTCGTTCACCAGGTAAGCCTGCAGCTCTTTTTCGCCGAGCACGGCCAGGATGTCGTGCGGGTTGAGCGGGCCATCCATGAGCGGTTCGCCTGCCCTCACGCGTTCGCCTTCCTGCACGTTGATGTGAACGCCGCGCGGAACCGAGTATTCCTTTTCGGTGCCGTTGTCGGCGGTGACGTAGAGTTTGCGCTGTCCTTTTGAGACCTCGCCGAACTTGACCGTGCCATCGATTTCGCTGATAACTGCGGTCTCATGCGGCTTGCGGGCTTCGAACAGCTCGACGACGCGCGGCAGACCACCGGTGATGTCTTTCGTCTTGGTGGTTTCGCGCGGGATTTTGGCCAGCACGTCGCCCGGTGAAGTTGCGTCTCCATCCTGGACCATCAAGTGCGCGCGCGAGGGCATCAGGTAACGCTTACTGCCCTTGCTGCCCTTGACCACGATCGCCGGCTGGCGCTTCTCGTCGGGAGAATCGCCGACCACGTGACGCGACAGGCCGGTGACTTCGTCCACTTCTTCGTGGAGCGTGACGCCTTCCTGCAGGTCCTTGAACTGCACGGTCCCGCCGATTTCAGTCAGGATGGCGAAGGTGTATGGATCCCACTCGACCAGCACCTGGCCGAGCGTGACCGGATCGCCTTCGTTGACCTTGACCTTGGCGCCGTACACGACCGAATAGCGCTCGCGTTCGCGGCCCTTGTCGTCAACCACTGCGATCGAACCCTGACGGTTCATCACGACCAGATCGCCTGTCTTCGACTTGACGGTCTGCAGTCCGATGAAGCGCACGGTGCCGTTGTTCTTGGCATCGAGGCGCGACTGCTCGGAGACTCGCGATGCCGTACCGCCGATGTGGAAGGTACGCATCGTGAGCTGCGTTCCGGGTTCGCCGATCGACTGCGCCGCGATGACGCCGGTGGCTTCGCCAAGTTCGACGAGGCGTCCGGAAGCCAGGTTGCGGCCGTAGCACATCACGCAGACGCCGCGCTTCGATTCGCACGTCAGCACCGAGCGGATTTTTACGCGCTCGATACCGGCAGCCTGAATCGCTCCCGCGAGGTCTTCGGTGATCTCATTGTTGATGTCGACGATGACGTTGCCGTCGTAGTCTTTGATCTTCTCGAGCGACACGCGGCCCACGATTCGGTCGCGCAGCGGCTCGATGATCTCGCCGGCTTCCACGATGCCTTGCACGTAGATGCCGTCGACGGTTCCGCAATCGTATTCGCTGATGATGACGTCTTGCGCGACGTCGACCAGGCGGCGAGTCAGGTAGCCCGAATCGGCCGTCTTGAGCGCCGTGTCGGCCAATCCCTTGCGGGCGCCGTGGGTTGAGACGAAGTATTCGAGCACCGTCAACCCTTCACGGAAGTTCGCCGTGATCGGAGACTCGATAATTTCGCCCGACGGCTTGGCCATCAGTCCGCGCATGCCCGAGAGCTGGCGAATCTGCTGTTTCGATCCGCGAGCACCGGAGTCGGCCATGACGTAAATCGGATTGAGTTCGCCTTCTTTGTCGCGGCGCTGCATCTCACCGAACATTTCGTCGGCCACTTTTTCCGTGATCGCCGACCAGATTTCGATGACCTTGTTGTAGCGCTCGCCGTTGGTGATGGCGCCGTCGAGGTACTGCTGCTGGACGTTGACCACCTGCTTCTCGGCGTCTTTCACGAGCACCTTCTTGTTGTCGGGGATGACCATGTCATCGATGCCGATCGACAAGCCGGCGCGCGTTGCAAAGCGGAAGCCAAGCGATTTGACTTCGTCGAGCATCTTGACCGTGGTCTCGAGTCCGAACGTCAGGTAGCCGTAGTTGACCAGAGCGCCAATGCCCTTCTTTTTGAGCAGGCCGTTGATGTACGGCATGCTGCGCGTGCCGCCCTTGCCATCCGGAACGTTTTTTGGAAGCTGATCGTTGAGGATCGCGCGGCCTACGGTCGTGTTAATGAAAGCGCGGTCGATCTGCACCGGTTCGGTGTGAATGATGTCCTGATCGTCGTACGCAGTCGTCAGGTCGATCAGTTCGCCCGAGTAGCGCAGGCGGATCGGGCTGAGCGTTTCGACTTCGCCCGCGTCGAGAGCCATCAGCACTTCTTCGATATTGGCGAACGCGCGGCCTTCACCCTTCGCGCCCGGCTTCGCCTTGGTCAGGTAATAGAGACCGAGAACCATGTCCTGCGTGGGCACGGTAATCGGCTGACCAGAGGCCGGCGAAAGAATGTTGTGCGATGCCAGCATCAGCACGCTGGCTTCAACCTGGGCTTCCGGAGACAGCGGAATATGAACCGCCATCTGATCGCCGTCGAAGTCGGCGTTGAATGCCGTGCAGACCAGCGGGTGAATCTTGATGGCCTTGCCCTCGACAAGGACAGGCTCGAAGGCCTGAATGCCAAGGCGGTGCAGCGTGGGAGCTCGGTTCAGCAGGACGGGGTGATCCTTGATGACTTCTTCAAGGATGTCCCAAACAATCGGCTCCTGCTGTTCGACCATTTCCTTCGCTTGCTTGATGGTTGTGACGTTGCCCGTCTGCTCCAGCCGGTGATAGATGAACGGCTTGAACAGTTCGAGCGCCATCTTCTTGGGCAGACCGCACTGATGCAGCTTGAGTTCGGGGCCGACCACGATCACGGAACGTCCGGAGTAGTCGACGCGCTTTCCGAGCAGGTTCTGGCGGAAGCGTCCCTGCTTGCCCTTCAGCGTGTCGGAGAGCGACTTCAGCGGACGGTTGTTGGCGCCGCGCAGCACGCGCCCACGGCGTCCGTTGTCGAACAGGGCGTCGACGGCTTCCTGCAGCATGCGCTTTTCGTTGCGCACGATGACTTCGGGTGCGTGCAGGTCCATCAGCTTCTTCAGCCGGTTGTTGCGGTTGATGACCCGGCGATACAGGTCGTTCAGGTCGGACGTGGCGAAGCGGCCGCCATCGAGTGGAACCAGCGGACGCAGTTCCGGCGGAATGACCGGAATCACGTCGAGGATCATCCAGTGCGGCTTGTTGCCGCTCTTGCGGAAGGCGTCGACGACTTTCAGGCGCTTCGCGTAGCGCAGCCGCTTCTGCAGCGAGCTCTCGTTCTTCATCTTCTCGCGCAGTTCGGTGGCGAGCACGTCGGTGTCCACGCGCTTGAGCAGTTCCTTGATCGCCTCCGCGCCCATCATCGCCTTGAATCCGGCGGGACGGTACTGCTGGTCGAGTTCGCGGAACTTGGCTTCGTCCTTGATGACCTCGCGCTCTTTCACCGGCGCGTCGCCAGGTTCGACGACGACGTAGGCTTCAAAATAAAGCACGGACTCAAGGTCGCGCAGGGAGATATCGAGCAGGTGCCCGATGCGGCTGGGCAGTCCTTTGAAGAACCACACGTGCGAGCAGGGCGAAGCCAGCTCGATGTGGCCGAGCCGTTCGCGGCGGACCTTGGAGAGCGTCACTTCCACGCCGCACTTGTCGCAGATCACGCCGCGGTGCTTCATGCGCTTGTACTTGCCGCAGAGGCACTCCCAGTCGGTGACCGGGCCGAAGATGCGGGCGCAGAACAGGCCGTCGCGCTCGGGTTTGAACGTACGGTAGTTGATGGTCTCGGGCTTGGTGACTTCGCCATGCGACCAGCTCCGGATTTTTTCCGGAGAGGCCAGCGAGATGCGAATGGCATCAAAGTCCGCGACCACATTTGCCATTTCGAATGGGCTCGAACGAAACAAGGTGTTCCTCCGCTTTTCTCGGCGTTACGCCGCCGATTGCGGCTCTTGAAAGCGTCGCTAGTCGTTGGTCCTTCGCCGCTAGCGAAATCTCATAACCCGAGACTTCAAGAGCACAATCTTCGGGTCTGGTCTTCAAAATCAGAACTTTGTGTCGCTGGCCGCTAACGACTGTCTCTCAATCACTAACAACCAGCGACGAACGACTAATCCGCCGCCGCGCTCGCGGTCGGCTTCTTCTCCGTCGCCTTAACCAACTCGACGTCGAGGCAGAGCGATTGCAATTCGCGGATCAACACGTTAAACGATTCGGGCACGCCCGGCTCCATGGCGGCTTCGCCCTTGACGATGGCCTCGTAGATCTTGGTGCGGCCATAGACGTCGTCGGACTTCGCCGTCAGCAACTCCTGCAAGATGAACGCCGCGCCATACGCTTCGAGCGCCCAGACTTCCATTTCCCCGAAGCGCTGTCCGCCGAACTGAGCCTTACCACCCAAGGGTTGTTGGGTGATCAGAGAATATGGCCCGATGGATCGCGCATGAATCTTGTCGTCCACCAGGTGCGACAATTTCAGCATGTAGATGTAGCCCACGGTGACCGGCTGTTCGAACTG